>Ga0307471_100000867_pt1 | contig 16020 bp, 10 predicted proteins | sample atmos_gasesAM3C__2_FD_204566 | JGI IMG/M metagenome (GOLD analysis project Ga0307471, IMG submission 204566) | Hardwood forest soil microbial communities from Morgan-Monroe State Forest, Indiana, United States - atmos_gasesAM3C_515 | ecosystem: Environmental > Terrestrial > Soil > Temperate... | reverse complement strand
TATCGCTGGAAACTCCCGCCTGGGAAGCTTCACGGCGCTCCAGGAATCGGGTGAGCCGCTGGGCGGAGAGCTGAATGGGAGTCAGCGGGTTCTTAATCTCATGCGCGATGCGCCGCGCGACTTCCTGCCATGCCGCTGATTTCTGCGCGCGAAGCAATTCGGACAAATCGTCGAGAACGAGAACGTAACCGGTGTTCGCCCGGCGCGGGCCGAGGGAACTCACGGTGACGGCCAGGTGCAGTACGCGCCCCGCCACAACCGTTTCGATTTCCCGCGATACCACTCCCATGCGCAGGGATCGGCGCATCAGGTGTTGAACGGTACGGGCAGCATCGGCACCCAGCAGCCCCTCAAGAGAAAGCGACTCGCGGCCGGTGACGCCAAACATCCTTGAAATGGAAGTGTTTGCGCGAAGAATAGCGCCCGCGCCGTCAAGCGAGATAACCCCCGTCGGAATATTCTCGAGCACGGTTTCCATCAGTTGCCGCCGTCGCTCGAGTTCCTGCACGGCCAGTTGAAGGTTGCGGGTGAACTCATCGATTTGCGCCCGGCTATCACGAAGCTGCGTCGTCATGGTATTGAACGAACGCACCAGCACACCTAACTCGTCCTGGGCTTGCTCCGGCACCTGGTAATCAAAATTGCCCGATGACACTTCGCGCGTCCCTTCGGCCAGCGCCTGAATGGGAACGGTGACTTGCTTTGCCAAAAACAGAGCCACCCACATCACCGCCGAGAGCAGGAGGACGGTAAAGAGAAGGAGGATCAAAAGCATCTGGCGCTTCAGCGCGCGCAGATCCTGTTTTTCCTGGTAGTACTCGCCCACTTGGGACTGGATCAACGTCAGGCGCGCGACCACGTCTGGACTCGCGCGGTAGGCCGCAATGATAAAACCCGTAGGTTGGCCCCCGTCCAGTTTTGCAACCCGCGCCGCAAAATAGTCTCTCGCGCCGGCTCGCCAAACCTCCACTCCACTCGGCAGAGTTTGCAGATACTCGCCGAGTACGTCTGGCTGCACGCAAATCTGGCTTTTGCGATCTTCCGGCTGGTTCTCACAGACGACACCGCCGCGAGTTGCCTTTCCCTCCCGGTTCAGAATCCAAACCGCATCCGCCCCTCGTCCAAAAACATGCTGAAAGAAATCTTCACCAGGATGAAGCGCATCCGCCTGCGCCCATTCCGCCATCCCGCGCAGCCGGGGCAACTGCGCTCGGCCCAGATCATTCAGCAGTTTTTGCGTTTCTTCCGAAGCGATCTCTAGGGGTTTTGGAAACCAAAGAAGCAAACTGCGGTTGAGCAGCGAGTAGCTGACGATGAACATGAAGACAATCGGCAAGAGCGAAATGGCCATTGCTCCGACGACCATCTTCGTTTTGAATCGGGCGCCAAGCTGTCTTCTGCTCCGTTCCGCCCAAAGCCTCAGCGTGGTGCGCGCGAGGATGAGTCCGAAGACCAGAAACGCGGCGGTAATGAAACTGGATACCGCGTACAGCACCATCACTGTGCGCCAGCTCTTTGGCTCAAAAGGGGTGTCCAGCGATCCGAAGGTAAAAACCGCGGCAAGGAGCAACGTCAGCAGGACTCCACCGATGGTCAGACCCAATCTTTGTTTGTTGTCCAGCCGACTCATGAACAGATCACCGTCAAATTTAGCGTTGGAGCGGAGAGCGCAGTCGTGCAAGCGCACAAGATGAATCCACTGGGGACATTTTCCGTCAGCGGTACCATGCTGTGAGCAAAATGCGTCCGTTCTGTCGGTGCAGGCATCTCTCTGGCACGATAGCGGCCACGCCGAGGCAAGTCAAGATTCCTACCTGTCCTTCAAAAACAGAACCTGACCCTGTGGGCAGGTATTAGCCATTTCAGAACCTTTCATGAAATTCTGACTACTCTCCGCTGAATCATTTGTTAAGGTGAGCGCTGGGTGCAAACCCGCTGGGAGTACTGTGGATGTCCGTCCGTTTGGGCGAAATATTAGTTAAAGAAAGCCTAATCACGCAGGACCAGCTCCAGAAGGCGCTCGAATTTCAGCGCGCCAACGGGGGTAAGCTGGGAAGTTGCCTGACGAAGATGGGCTTCATCACCGATGATGACATCACTGGTGTGCTCTCCCGGCAGTACGGCGTTCCCTCCATCAACCTGAAGTATTACGAAATCGATCCCAACGTCATCAAGCTTATCCCGCAGGACACCGCGGCCCGTTACCAGGTCATTCCGCTCTCGCGCGTCGGCTCCGTTCTGACCATTGCCATGACGGACCCCACGAACGTCTTCGCCATGGACGATATCAAGTTCATGACCGGTTTCAACGTCGAACCGGTAGTGGCTTCGGAGTCCGCCATCGGCGACGCCATTACGCGGTTCTATGGCGGAACTTCAAACAATCAGGAAGAAATCAGCAGCTTGATGAAAGACCTCGTTGATGAAGACAACGAGTTGGAATTGGCCGCCGAGGAATCCGAGCTCGACACGGCTAGTCTGGAGAAGGCGGCGGAAGAAGCCCCCATCATCAAGCTCGTCAACCTGATCCTGACCGATTCCGTCAAGCGAGGCGCCAGCGATATTCACGTCGAGCCCTATGAACTTGAAATGCGCGTGCGGTTCCGGATTGACGGGCAGCTGCAGACGGTAATGTCTCCGCCGTTGCGCTTGAAGGACGCCATCACCAGCCGCATGAAAATCATGGCCAAGCTGGACATTGCGGAAAAGCGCTTACCGCAAGACGGCCGCATCATGATCAAGTACAAGGCCGATGGGAAAAAGAAAGAACTGGACTTCCGCGTCTCCACCGTTCCCACCCTCTACGGCGAAAAGATTGTGCTCCGGTTGCTGGACAAAGAAAACCTGCGGCTGGACATGACCAAGCTTGGATTTGAACAGGAATCGCTCAAGAAATTCGAACGAAACATCCTGAAGCCTTACGGCATGGTTCTGGTTACGGGCCCCACGGGATCCGGTAAGACCAACACTTTGTATTCCTCCGTAGCCACGCTGAACAAAGTTGACACCAACATCATGACCGCGGAAGACCCGGTTGAGTTTCAGCTGGCCGGCATCAACCAGGTGCAGATGAAGGAGCAGATCGGGCTGAACTTTGCCGCCGCTCTCCGCGCCTTCCTTCGTCAGGATCCCAACATCATTCTGGTCGGCGAGATCCGCGACTTTGAAACGGCCGAAATCGGTGTTAAGGCCGCGCTGACCGGCCACTTGGTTTTGTCCACGCTGCACACCAACGACGCACCCTCGACCATCAGCCGCTTGATGAACATGGGTATTGAACCGTTCCTCGTGGCCACTTCCGTGAACTTGATCTGCGCCCAGCGCCTGGTCCGTCGCATTTGTTCAAACTGCAAGGAAGAATTGGAAGTGCCGCAACAGGCCCTCATCGACGCGGGTTACACGCCGGAAGAAGTGAAGACCACCAAGATTTATCACGGCAAGGGCTGCACCACTTGCAACAAGGGTGGCTACAAAGGCCGCACGGGTCTCTATGAAGTGATGGAAATCAATGACGAGCTTCGCGAGCTGATTCTCGTCGGCGCTTCCGCGCTGGAACTAAAGAAGAAGGCGATCGAGCAGGGAATGATCACCCTGCGGCGCAGCGGCTTAATCAAGGTGGCGCTGGGACAGACCACTATGGAAGAAGTTTTGCGGGAAACAGTCTTATAGAATTGAAGGTGACAGATGGCGGGCATTACGCTTAGCGAGTTGTTGAAGAAGATGATCGAAATGGGAGGCAGCGACCTCCACATCACCACGAACAGCGCCCCGCGCGTGCGCGTACATGGCCGCCTCCGACCTCTGGACATGCCCCCACTCACGGCGGCGGATACAAAATCTCTTGCATATAGCGTTCTGACCGATGCACAGAAACACCGCTTCGAAGAGAATCTGGAGCTGGACTTCTCTTTCGGTTTGAAGAATCTGGCGCGTTTCCGCGGCAACGTCTTCAATCAGCGCGGCGCCGTCGGAGCCGTCTTCCGTACGATTCCATGGGAAATCAAGGGATTCGATGCTCTTGGATTGCCGCAAGTCGTAAAAGGGCTGTGCGACAAGCCTCGCGGTCTAGTCCTCGTTACCGGGCCAACCGGCTCGGGTAAGTCCACCACTCTCGCCGCCATGCTGGACAAGATCAACAGCGAGCGCGAAGAACACATGATCACCATCGAGGATCCCATCGAATTTCTTCATAACCACAAGAAGTGCCTGGTGAACCAGCGCGAAGTTCACGCGGACACTCATTCGTTCGCCAATTCACTGCGCGCTGCACTTCGCGAAGACCCGGACGTCGTGCTCATCGGCGAAATGCGCGACCTCGAAACCATTGAGTCCGCCCTGCGTATCGCCGAAACCGGCCACTTGACCTTTGCCACTTTGCATACTAATTCCGCGGCTTCCACCATCAACCGTATTATTGACGTCTTCCCGTCTCACCAGCAGCCCCAGATTCGCGCCCAACTTTCCATGGTTATGGAGGGAATTCTTTGTCAGGCGCTTCTCCCGCGCGCCGATGGACGCGGCCGGGCCATGATCATGGAAGTTCTCGTGCCCACGCCGGCCATCCGCAACCTGGTTCGCGAAGACAAGATTCACCAGATTTATTCCGCCATGCAGACCGGTACCGGACAAACCGGAATGCAGACATTCAATCAGGGGCTTGCAAACGCCTACTTTACAAAACTGATTACGTTGGACATGGCCCTCTCCCGTTCATCGAATCCGGATGAACTGCAGGACATGATCAACCGTGGAGTTTCTTCTACGCAGGGCAACGGTGCGAGAACACCGGTGGCCAGCAAGCGTTAGGAATTGGCTGAACGGCCATAGGCCCAAGAGATCGAAGCACCGAGGAGGCAATCAAATGCCGGATTACAAATATCAGGGAACCAGCCGCTCCGGCGCCAGCGTCAGCGGCATGATGACTGCGGCGAACAAGACGGAACTCGCAAGCCTCTTGAAGCGCCAGCAGATTACCGCCACGAAAATGACCGAGAAGGGCAAGGAATTCAACATGCCCACTTTCGGCGGCGGCGTCAGCGCCAAGGAGCTCGCCATCTTCACGCGCCAGTTCTCCGTGATGATCGACGCCGGTCTCCCGCTCGTCCAGTGTCTTGAGATTCTGGCGAGCCAACAGGAGAACAAGTTCTTTCAGAAGGTCCTGACCGGCACGCGTGGCCAGGTCGAAGGCGGCGCGACGCTTTCTGCCTCCATGCGCAGCTCACCGAAAGTCTTTGACGCCCTCTACGTGAACATGGTCGAGGCCGGCGAGACGGGCGGTATTTTGGACACCATTCTCCAGCGCCTATCGAGCTATATCGAAAAGAACGTCAAGTTACAGCGCGCCGTGAAATCCGCCCTCGTTTACCCTGTGGGCGTCTTGACGGTTGCCGCCGGTGTCATCACCCTGCTCCTCTGGAAAGTTGTTCCGATTTTCGCCACTTTGTTTGCCGGCCTCGGCGTGGATCTCCCACTGCCGACGAAAATCGTTATCGCCATGAGTAACTTTGTCGGAAGTATCTTCGGCTTGCTCTTCCTCGTGGCCATTGCTGCTGGCATTTTCGGTCTAAAAGTCTGGTACGGTACGCCGCAAGGCCGGTTTGTGCTCGACACCGTGATACTCAAACTGCCGGTTCTCGGCATCTTGATGAGGAAAATCGCCGTCGCGCGCTTTACCCGCACCCTCGGTACACTGATCTCCAGCGGTGTTCCCATCCTGGAAGGCCTGGACATCACGGCCAAGACCGCTGGCAACGCGGTCGTCGAGAAGGCCTTGCAGCAGGTGAGAAGGTCCCTCGAAGAAGGCAAGTCCCTCACGGAACCGCTAAGAGATTCCGAAGTATTTCCAGGCATGGTCACACAGATGATCGCCGTCGGTGAACAGACCGGCGCTATGGATGCCATGCTTCAAAAAATCGCCGATTTCTACGAAGAAGAAGTAGACTCAGCAGTGAAAGACTTGCTCACTGCCCTTGAGCCCATCATGATCGTTTTTCTCGGTGTGGTGGTCGGTGGCGTGGTCATTTCCATGTACCTGCCGCTGTTCTCGCTCATCGGAAAACTGAGCACGATGCACTAATCGGGCTCTCGCCCGCGCGGCGATATCCTCTTTGCGGACGGCAGGGAATAGATACCCTGCCCCGCGGTTTTCCTGCCTGGACAGGGGGATGCCCGGATTCCAGGGGCGAGCAATGGATCAGAGCTTCGCAACAAGAGCCTGGCTGGAGTGGTTGGCGCGTGTTCGTCTTCTGACGATCACTCTCATTCTGTCCGTAGGCGTCGTTTGGCCGCAATATGTGCCAGGTTTCAGCACCAACCGTTTCTTCCTCCCGCTTATTATTTTCTGGATCACCATAGGAATTCTCCATCTCATCCTTATGCGCTGGCTCCCGGAAGCGAGCTGGCACGGCGGTTTGCAAGTTGCCGGCGACGTAGTCATGGTTTCTCTGCTGGTCTATGCCACCGGCTTGCAAGAGAGCTATTTCATCCTGCTCTACCTTCTGGTGATCCTTGTCGGGAGCATCCTTTTTTCGCGCCGGGTAGCTTTCCTCATTACCGCCGTTTGTTTCCTCATCCTTGCCGGCATGACCTTCCTGGCATTTGCCGCGAAAATCCCGCGCACCTTTACCATTCTTCCGGCAGTCGAAAGCCTGCGCACCTGGCTGGTCATGAATCTCCTTGGATTTCTCGCGGTTGCTTATCTTGCCAGCCTGCTTGCTCAATCCCTTCGTAGCAAGGGGCGGGAACTCGAGGAAAAACGCGAGGAACTCCTCAGCCTCCAGGATTTCACCGAAGACATCATTCACTCCATGCGCGGCGGGTTGATCACCACGGACCTGCAGGGCCGAATTTTGCTTCTCAACCGCACCGGTGAAGAGATTCTCGGACATCGCTTTGCCGATTTGCGCGGCAAGAACCTCCAGGAACTGGACGACGCTTTCTGGATCCCTGGCAAGTACGCCAATGCGGAAAAGCTTTCACTCCGAAAAGAAATTGACTTCCGCACGCCCACGGGAGAAGTCCGCTACTTGGGCATCAGTATTTCCCCTCTGAGTTCGCGCAACGAGGAACGCAACGGCTTCGTCTTTAACTTCCAGGATCTCACCGATCTTCGCCGGCTGGAGCAGGAAGTGGCCACCAAAGAGCGCATGGCTGCTTTGGGGCGTCTTTCCGCCGCCATCGCCCATGAAATCCGGCAGCCCCTGACGGCCATGGCCGGTGCCGTCAAGGAACTCGCCCGCCTCGTGCCCCTCGAAGAAGACGAGAAGCACCTGGTCAATATCGTCAGCAGGGAATCCGAGCGGCTGAACAACATCATTACCGACTTTCTGAAGTATTCGCGAGAAAAGACCTACGAATTTCAGGATGCTGACGTCCGGGGCCTACTCGACGAAACACTCGTGCTGATGGAGAAGAAACCGGAGATCGGCTCGAAGTTCCGTATTGTCCGGGCTTTTAACGGGCAAGAACTTCGGGCGCGTGTGGATGCCAACAAAATCAAACAGGTCTTCTGGAATCTTTGCGATAACGCCATGCGCGCGATGCCCGATGGCGGCACTCTCACCGTAAAGCTGGAGCAGCATCCCTTCTGGTTGCACATTGCTTTTCGCGACACCGGAATTGGTCTCGACGCCAAGCAGAAAGCCAAGATATTTGAGCCACTTCAATCCAGTTTCGAAGGCGGCACCGGTTTAGGACTCTCCATCGTCTATCAAATCGTCCAGGCCCACAGTGGAAGGATCAGCGTTATCTCAGAGAAAGACCGCGGTGCCGAATTCATCGTCGAACTGCCGCGAGTTGCGTGAGGGGGCTATGCAAGGAACGAAAGCCGCGATCAAAGAAACCGGGCGGGAAATGCCTCATATTCTCGTTGTAGACGACGAGAAATCCATCTGCGAGCTATTGGAAATCACTTTTCGCAAGGAAGGCTACCGCGTGGAAATCGCGCATAGCGTGGAAGCTGCCAAGCGCAAGCTGGAATCACAGATCTTCGACATCATTATCTCCGATATCCGCATGCCCGGAGCCGGAGGCGTGGACCTCCTCAAATTCTCCAAAGAAATCGCTCCGGGATCTTTCTTCCTCCTCATCACCGGTGTCCCCACCATTGAGACGGCCATCGCCGCCATCAACTCCGGCGCCGACCGCTACGTCATTAAAGATCACGAGCTGGTGGACCAGTTGCGCCGCGCCGTTCATGAAGTCTCTGAGAGTCTGAAGTGGAAGAAAGAAGCCGGTTACTTGCGCCGCGAATTGCGCCGCTTGACCGGGCTCGACAATATTGTCGGGCAAAGTCCAAAGATGCGTTCCATCTTTGACTTGATTCAGACGGTTGCCCCGCAGACCAGCCGCGTCCTGATTACCGGAGAGAGTGGTACTGGTAAGGAATTAGTCGCCCGCGCCATTCATGAAAACAGCCTGCGTGCTCAGGCTCCTTTCATCACCATCAATTGTGGCGCGTTCCCTGAAACGCTTCTCGAATCCGAGCTTTTCGGTTACATGAAGGGTGCTTTCACCGGCGCAAATGAAAACCGCCAGGGCCTCTTCCAGGCTGCTCATGGCGGCACTCTCTTCATGGATGAAATCGGCAACATGAGCCTCACCATGCAGGTGAAGCTCTATCGCGTCCTTCAGGAAGGTAAGGTTCGCCCCATAGGTAGCACCGAGGAATCCGATGTGGATGTTCGCATCATCGCTGCGACGAACAAGGAGTTTGAAAAAGAGATTGCCGAAGGCCGCTTCCGCGAAGATCTCTACTACCGCCTCAGCGTGATCCCCATCCAAGTGCCTTCGCTGCGCGAACGTCGCGAGGATATCCCACTTCTTGCTCGCCATTTCTTGGAGCGCTTCCGCAAGACCATGGAGAAACCCATCGAAGCCATCTCCCCGGAAGCGATGACTCGTATGGAAGCCTACGATTGGCCGGGGAACGTTCGCGAACTCGAAAACACCATGGAACGCGCCGTCGCGTTGGAATCCGGGAAGGAGATTTCGTTGCGGGTTCTGCCGGATCGCATCGCTGGTTATTCTGGAGCATCCTTCGGGAGCGCTTTGGGGAGCCAGGTAGCGGAATTTCCGGACGAGGGTCTGGATTTTGAAAAGGAAATGGCTGATGCCGAGCGCCGCTATTTGCGGGCAGCCTTGGCAAAATCGGGCGGCGCTCGAACCCGGGCGTCGGAACTACTGAAGATTAGTTACCGTTCCTTTCGTCATTACGCCAAGAAACACGGCCTTTAGGCAAGATGGGGGAGCCTGAACGGGCAAGAACCCAGCCATTGAGCAGCGTTGGATCAGTGACGATAAGTGCTTGCCCATCCAGGCAAAAACTGTCGATTTTAGTGGAGTTTTGGCTACTTCGTGTCGCCAAGCACCAAGCCCTAGTGTCCATTGTCAACGTAACACCCACATTATCAATGACATGCAGATTTGGATGAACCCCTCACTTCCACCCCTGGTTTGGTCCCCGTCTTGCGATAAGTAGGGTGTGCTCTGGCACCATCAAACAATCTCAAGGAGATACAGCATCATGAAAAAGCAGAAGGGTTTCTCTCTTATCGAGTTGCTGATCGTCGTGGCGATCATTCTGATCATCGCGGCCATCGCAATTCCGAACCTCCTCCGGTCCCGTATGGCCGCCAACGAGGCTTCGGCAGTTGGTTCTCTCCGCACCATTAATACGGCGCAAGTGACGTTTGCCACGACCTATCCGGCAGTGGGCTTCACAACTCTGGCAGCCCTCGGCGGTACGTCTGCGCAATGCACGGCTGGTGCGACGTCCACGAATTCCTGCTTGGTCGACAACGTTCTTGCAGTCACGGCGATCAAGAGCGGTTATACCTTCATATCCACGCCGGGCGCCCAAACACCCGCGGTGACGTATGTTTCGACGGGTTACCCGCAGGTACTGGGCCAGAGCGGTCAGCGTGCATTCTGCGCCGACCAGTCTGGTGTGATCCGCGCCAACGCGACGGCCGGAACTTGCTCAATCGCCAACGACCAACCGCTCTAAGGAACTTAACCTGCGGCCTGATCAAGGCTGCAGCGGAAATCGAGAAGCACGGGACTACGGTCCCGTGCTTTTTCGTTTTTACACTCGTTGCAACAGCTTCCCAAATCAAATACAGAATACTGAGTTGCCAGTTAGTGTCCGGGATTCAAATGGTTTGACATTTTTTGTCGAGATGAGCACGGTTTCCCATACTTCCACTCGAATCCCTCACTCTATGTCTTTTACATTCAATAGTTTGCCTCGGACCTTCACCTCGGGATTGGCCCATGACATGCTCCTATTTAGTCGTGGGTCTGGCCAATGTTCTCGGCCCAGGAGTCTTTCGGGGATATCTTCATGAAGAAGAGAAAACAATCAGGCTTTTCTCTCATCGAACTTCTGATCGTGGTCGCGATTATTCTGGTTATCGCTGCGATCGCCATTCCCAATCTGATGGCCTCGCGAATGGCTGCGAATGAGTCAGCGGCAGCCCACGAGATGCGAGCCATTATAACCGGCGAAGTTACCTATTCGACTACCTATAACATCGGATTCTCTGCGGCATTGACAGACTTGGGCGGAAGTGGGGTGGCTAGTTCGACCAACGCCCAGCTGATTGATACAGTCCTGGCGGCGGGTAGTAAGAGCGGCTATTCCTTTGTTTACGGTCCGACCTATGTGGATGCCGCGGGCCATTACAACGGCTTCACACTCAATGGCAACCCACTAAGTCTGGGATCGAGCGGACGGAGGTTTTTTTACACCGATCAGACGGGCGTGATTCGCGCGAACTATACGGCCGCGGCCACGTCTTCAGACCCCGCTATATAAAGCCGCTTACCAGGTTTGCCTTCAATAGGGTGGACTTCTGCTTTGCCAGGCACGCGGATAATCCGCGCCATTATTCCTGCTAAACTAACCGGGTGCGCCGTAATCTCCCGCCTCTAGGAATCTCACTCGCATTTGCTCTGCTGTTCTTCAGCTGTGGAATCAGTGCCGACAGCACTCCCGACCTAAAACGATTGGTAGTCTTGTTCGAGTCGCGTTATAAGTCCTCACACACTCTTCAGGCTACCTTCCTTGAGCGCTACAGCGAAAACGGCCGCCTCGTTCGCGCCGAATCCGGCACGGCCTTCTTCCGCCGCCCCGGGAAGATGCGCTGGGAATACCAATCCCCGGAAAAGAACTTATTCTTAATCGATGGCAAGACCGCTTGGTTCTATGTTCCCGCCGATCATACTGCCACGCGCGTCCCAGCAAAGGAGAGCACCGATTGGCGTACGCCCCTGGCCCTTCTTGCCGGGGAGATGAAAGTCTCGCGAATTTGCGCTCAAATCCAGGCGGCTCCCGGCGAGGCTCCGGAAAATCCGGGCAACGTAGTTCTTTTCTGCCAACTTCGCGGCGGGCAGCCACAGGCCCAGGAATCAAAATCTACGAAAGATACTCGCAACGCTGGGGAACCCTCTGAAGCAGTCTTCTTTGAGGTCGTCAGGAACTCGGGAGAACTCGTTCGCGTGTTGGTCAGGAACTCGGGAGGCGTGAGCATCGAATTTCAGTTCAGAAATTGGCGGTACGACCCTTCTGTGGAGGACTCGCTTTTCCGGTTCATCGTCCCTCCGGGGGTCGCCATCGTGAACGGTGAATTGCCTGCCGGCGATTCTGCAGTAACCCGCTAAGTTTCTGGAAACACAGGCCTCATTTCCTTCTTGGCACAGCCAACCCTCGGGACCTGTCCCGCATATCAGCTAGTTGAGGTAAACTGGGACCATATGAGTGAGTTTGTCTGCCGGGTGGCGGATGCCGAGGGACGTGTCTTTTCTCACGTCGAGGCCGCGAATTCCCTGGACGAAGCGCGCCAGAAGCTCGCGGACCGGGGATTGTACGTTTATTCGGTGGAGTCCAGGGACGGACGCCTTACGGGACTATTTCGTCGAAAGACCGGACGCCAGATTGGCGATTCCGAGTTCCTGATTCTCAACCAGCAATTTAATACGCTGATTAAAGCTGGATTGCCCATCTTGCGGGCCCTCGATCTTTTGGCTACTCGCGCCTCCTCTCCCAAGCTTCGTCCCGTGATCACCCAGATCCGTGACCGTGTCCGGGAAGGAAAGTCCCTCTCCGAAGCGGTCGCGGAAGCCGGCTCGTTCTCCAAAGTGTATTCGACGGCCATCCTTGCGGGAGAAAAGAGCGGAAATCTTTCTGGCGTCCTGGACTATTACATTGCCTATCAGCGTGTGAGTACGGGCGTGCGGAAAAAAATTCTCGCTACGCTTGTCTACCCGACTCTGCTGATTGTTGTGTCCATCATTATCGTGACCTATCTGGTGACGGCGGTGATCCCCAAGTTCGCCCTTCTCTATCGCGATCTGAACGTGGACCTTCCCGCACCCACGCGGGTATTGATTGCGCTGACGGTGGACTACCGGCTGGCGATTTTGGGTGTGATTGCGTTAATGGTAGCGGCGGTCGCGGGGGTTTTCCTGTGGGCTCGCTCCGAAGAAGGTGGAACGGCAATTGATCGCCTTAAATTCCGCCTTCCCATTGTTGGCGATACCCTGCTCAAATTCCAGGTAGCACAATTCTCGCGCACGCTTTCCACGCTCTTGACGGGGGGCACGCCTCTCGTTGCGGGCCTGCAAACCGCGACCGACGCCATTACCAGTAAATTGCTTCGGTCCGCAGTAAGCCAGGCTACCCAATTGGTGCGCGAAGGAGAATCCCTGCATGTCGCGCTTTCTTCCCGCGGCGTGATGCCGGAAATGGCGTTGGACATGATCGAGGTCGGCGAATCCAGCGGTGCGCTGTCCCCGATGCTCAACAGCGTGGCCGAGTTTTATGAGGAAGAAGTCAATTTGCGCTTGTCGGCGCTCGTTGCCGTCATCGAGCCCGTTCTTTTGATATTCATGGGATTGTTTGTTGCCTTTATTCTGATTTCGCTGTACTTGCCCATCTTTTCATTCTCATTGTCGGGCGCGCAAAGCTAAGGAATCATGGCTACTACCGATCAACACACCAATGTCATAGCTGGGGCGGCCTCGGCAGCCGACGAACAGCAGGAACGCGATTGCGCCCGGAAGCTCGCGGAAAGATACCGCTACGCTTTCATTGATCTTCGTGAACAGCGCATCGATCCCGAATTGTTTCGCACCATCCCTGCGGACCTGATGTTCCGTTACAACTTCGTGCCTCTCGAAGTGCAGAACAACGTCCTGGCCATCGCCGCCGCTGACCCCGGCCAGGTTCAAAGCAGTGATGAGCTTCCACTGCTGCTCGGCAAGAAACTCTTGATCCGCGTGGCCACCGCTCGTCAGATTGGCGACATCCTGAAACGCACGGAACAATCGCAACGCGTGCTGGAGCAGGCCACCGAGGCTTTTGCTCTGCAGACCTCCAAGGAGGAAGAGGAGAGCGAGGAGACGATTTCCGGCGATCGCCTGACCCGCGATAGCACCGCCAGCCCGGTAGTCCGTCTCGTTGAGACCATCATCTTTACCGCTCTCGAGCGCCGCGCCAGTGACATCCACATCGAAGCCCGCGACGCTGAAGTGGCCGTCAAGTACCGCATTGACGGTGTCCTACAGCACGCCATGCAGCCCATTGCCAAGGAATGGCATTCCACTGTGCTCTCGCGCATCAAGGTGCTCAGCGATCTGGATATCGCCGAACGCCGCGTTCCCCAGGACGGCCGCTTCCGCGTGAAGTACAAAGGCCGTTACATTGACTTGCGCGTTTCCATCATGCCGGCCAGTCACGGGGAAGATGCCGTTCTTCGCGTTCTCGACAAAGAAACGCTCTCGGAGAAATTCCAGAACTTGACTTTGGATGTCGTCGGGTTTTCCGAGGAAGAAACCTACCGCTTCCGCCGCTACATTCGCGAACCTTACGGCATGGTTCTCGTTACCGGCCCCACCGGTTCCGGCAAAACGACCACGCTCTACGCCGCCATCAACGAAATCAAGAGCGACGAAGACAAGTTCGTAACCATCGAAGATCCCGTCGAGTATCAGGTCCGCGGCATCACCCAGATTCCCGTCAATGAAAAGAAGGGCCTCACGTTTGCCCGAGGCTTGCGCTCCATTCTTCGCCACGACCCTGACAAGATCATGGTCGGAGAAATCCGCGACCAGGAAACCGCGCAAATCGCCATTCAGTCGGCCCTCACTGGGCACCTCGTTTTCACCACCGTGCACGCCAACAACGTTACCGACGTTATCGGCCGCTTCATTAATATGGGCGTCGAACCTTACAACTTCGTCTCCGCCCTGAATTGCATCATGGCGCAGCGCCTCGTCCGCGTCATCTGCCCCAATTGCAAGAAGCCCAGGAAGTATTCCCCGGAAGAATTGAAGGAACTGGGCCTCGATCCTGTTGCCTGGGCCAATGTCGCGCTCGTCGAAGGCGCTGGCTGTCTGGAATGTTCCGGCACGGGATACCATGGCCGAACCGCGATTTGCGAATTGCTTAACCTCACGGACCACATCCGCGAAATGATTGTTGACCGCAGGCCGACTTCGGAAATCAAGCGTGTTGCGCGTGAAGAAGGAATGATCACCCTGCGCGAGAGTGGACTGACGAAAATTCGCGCTGGCATCACCAGCATCAAAGAAATCAACAAGGTGACTTTCGTTGAGTAGCGTTGTCACAAGCCGTCAGGGCATTTACCAGAGCGGATTCGTGCGCCGCCTGACGCGCTGGCTCGATGCCATCCCTCATCCGCCGCTAGCGATCGAAATTGCCGCCGGCCGTGTGGCCGTGGCCCGCTGGGGCCGCACCGGTTCTCTGGATGGTTTCGCCGTAGAATCCTTGCCTGCGGGTGCCATCGTTCCCTCGGCCGTCGAAACCAATCTCGTCAATCCAGCCGCCGTCCGCACCGCCCTGGCCGCCGCTTGCGAACGTGTACGCTCCCGCGATGAAGAAGTTGCGTTGATCCTTCCGGATCCGGTCATTCGCGTTTTTGTCCAGCACTTCGAGGAATTTCCGCGCTCCGCCGAAGAAGCCATTCCCATCTTGCGTTGGAAGCTGAAGAAGAGCGTGCCGTTCGAAGCCGACGAAACCATCATCTCTTACATGCGCCAGGCCCCGCGAGAATCCGGCGTCGACGTCGTCACCGCTCTCGCACGGCTTCGCATCATCCGCGAGTACGAATCTCTGGCGGAAAGCGTTGGCTTGCATCCCGGCGTGGTACTGAGTTCAACGCTGGCGGCGATTTCGCTCCTTGAAGATTCGAAACCTACCTTGCTCGCGCGCGTCTCAAATTCCAGCTTGACCACCGCCATCGTGCGCTCTGGCGTTCTGTGCGGCTACCGTTGCACCGATCTTCCCGCGTACGGCGGCGACTTCACTCCTCAAATGCTGCTCGAGGAAGTTTTTCCAGTCGCCGCTTATTATCAGGACACCTGGCAGGAACCGATTTCGTCGGTTCGTGTGGCGGGACTCGGCCCGCGCCTCCCCGAATTTGTGCGGCCCCTTGAGGATGAATTTCATTGCCAGGTGCGTTCCTTGTTGCAGACTGCGGTCTCCGAAGGACGCATCAAAGAAGATGGGCGCCAATTGGCGGACCGCGAACTGGAAGGGTTGGTTGGCTGGATGCTCCAGCGCGGGTGATCGGGATTTTTTTGGATTAGGATAGAAAAGAGAATGAGAGTTCGGCTCAATTTAGCGACCAAACCGCTCGAAACCCACCGGAGATTCCTCGCCGGTGCCGGTCTCACCGCGTTTGTCGCCGCCCTCGTTTTCTTGGGGCTGGGCTGGCACGTCTATTCCGTCCGCAAAGTTGATGCGGAACTTCGCGCCCGTACCGACAAAATGCGCCAGGAAATGGGCAAGCTCGAATCGCAGCGCAAAGAGCTCCAACTTTATTTCAGCCAAAAAGAAATCGCCAGCCTGCATGACCGTGCCGCCTTCCTCAATGGCATCATTGATGCCCGGAGTTTTAACTGGACCCAGATGTTTATGGACCTGGAGCATATTCTTCCTAGCGGCGTTCGTGTCATCAGCATCGAGCCCAAGCAAGCCTCGGGACACGTTGAAGTGAA
>Ga0307471_100000866_pt1 | contig 16039 bp, 11 predicted proteins | sample atmos_gasesAM3C__2_FD_204566 | JGI IMG/M metagenome (GOLD analysis project Ga0307471, IMG submission 204566) | Hardwood forest soil microbial communities from Morgan-Monroe State Forest, Indiana, United States - atmos_gasesAM3C_515 | ecosystem: Environmental > Terrestrial > Soil > Temperate... | reverse complement strand
GCTTGCCCGCATCCATGCGGTCCAGTTCAGCAAGGGCGGCGTCGTTCTCTTTCTGTTCGAGGAGAAGATGAATGAGTCTGGAGCGAGCCGCGGAATCATTGGGCACGGCTTCGAGATAATCGCGGTACGCCGCGGCGGCTTCAGGCTTTTTCTGCACATCGAGGCTTTCCGCGAGACCCTCGCGGCCTTCGGGCTCCTTCGGCTGGACTTCCACCGCCCGCCGAAATCTTGTTTCCGCTTCGCCGGCTTTTCCATCGCGAAGCGCGGCCCAACCCAAGTAATCGATCGCAGTGACGTCGTTGGGATCGAGATGAAGCAGAGCTTGGAAGGATTCCGCGGCCCCGGCACGGTCGCCCGAGCGGTCCAGCGCGACGGCGAGGAGATACCTGGGATGGCTTTGCGCCGGAAGCAACTCCGCAGCTTTGCGAAGCGGCGCTATCGCAGCGGCGTTTTCCTGTTTGTCGAGAAGCAGCGTGCCGAGATTGAGATAGGCCTCGGACATTTTCGGATCAATAGCAATGGTGCGGGCGTACTCGGCGCGAGCTTCGTCTGTTTTCTTCAGCGCCGTATAAACGTAAGCGAGCTGAAAGTGCGCGTAAGCGAATTCGGGCTGATCGGCGATGACTTTCTGCAGCGGAGCTATGGCTGCCTCGAAATTTTTATTGTCGATGTCACGCTGAGCCTCGTCCAACAAATCGTTCAGCGGATTCGCGAGTTTTTGAGTCTTCGATTGCACGACCGGTTTAGATTTGGGGGACTGGGCTACAGGTGAAGATTGGTTGCCAAGCAGGGGCGCAACACGTAGCGCCCCTACAAAGACGACGCAGCCGCACAAGAAAATCCGCGTCGCAATCAAACGGAGATGAGCACGCTTCATGGTTCTGCCGAAGGAATCTTGGCTCCGTTGGAAATTGTAGCCGAAGGGCCTGCTGGTTTGGATGCGCCGTTCGCGAGTCGCTTTGCCTGGCCGTTTCCGTTCAGGACGCGCGCGAGGTAGCGGCCGGTGTGCGATTGCGAATTGCGCGCCACCTGCTCCGGCGTTCCGGTCGCGACAATTTTGCCGCCTTGATCGCCGCCTTCAGGGCCGAGATCAATCAGCCAGTCCGCCGATTTGATCACGTCAAGATTGTGCTCGATCACCAGCAGCGATGCGCCGCCTTCCAGCAGCTTGCGAAACGCGCTGAGGAGTTTCGCGATGTCATCGAAATGAAGGCCGGTTGTGGGTTCGTCGAGAATGTAGAGGATGCCTTCATTGTCGGTGCGGCTGAGATGCGCCGCAAGCTTCAGGCGCTGGGCCTCGCCGCCCGAGAGCGTGGTCGCAGACTGCCCGAGGCGCAGGTAGCCGAGGCCGATTTCGTTCAAGACGCGTAGCTTGGAAACAATCTTGGGAACGTTGACGAAAAATGCGAGCGCTTCGCGAACCGTCAGCTGCAGGACGTCGTGGATATTTTTCCCGTGATAGCGGACTTCCAGAACGCCGCTCTTGAAGCGAGTGCCGCGACATTCCTCGCAAATGAGTTCGACGTCCGCGAGAAACTGCATTTCCACGGTGACTGTGCCGTCGCCTTGGCAAGTTTCGCAGCGGCCTCCCGGCACGTTGAAGGAAAAATGACCGGCGGCGTAGCCGCGGCGTTTGGCATCGGGAGTATCCGCAAAAACTTCGCGAATCGCGTCGAAGGCCTTGAGATAGGTGGCAGGATTCGAGCGCGGGGTGCGGCCGATCGGCGATTGATCGACGATGACCACTTCCCGCACATTGGAGTCGCCTTCCAGCCGGTCGCAGAATTCCTTGACGCTGCCGCCGACGCGCTGGGCGGCCAGCGCTTTGTACAGCACGTCATGAACGAGCGTGGATTTACCGGAGCCGCTGACGCCGGTAACCACCGTGAGCGTTGCGAGCGGAATCATCAAATCGAGATTCTGGAGGTTGTGCAGGCTGGCGCCGTAGAGGCGGAGGAATTTGCCCGCGGGCTTGTGGCGCACATTGGGCACGGGGATTCTCAGCTCGCCGCTGAGGTACCGGCCCGTTAGCGATTTATGTTCCTCGAGCATGGCCGCATAAGGGCCGGCGAAGAGCAGCTTGCCCCCAAGCTCACCAGCGCCGGGACCGAGGTCAATGACGCAATCGGCCGCTTGAATGGTGTCCGGGTCGTGCTCCACAACGAGCACGGTGTTTCCCAGATCGCGGAGAGACTTCAGAATGTCGATTAGCCGCTGCGTGTCGCGCGGGTGCAAGCCGATGGAAGGCTCGTCAAGCACGTAGAGCGCTCCAACGAGATGCGAACCGAGCGAGGTGGCAAGCTGAATCCGCTGCGATTCTCCCCCGGAGAGCGTGGAAGTCAAACGGTCAAGCGTGAGGTAGTCGAGGCCGACTTCGTCGAGAAATTGCAAGCGCGTGCGAATTTCTTCGAGAATTTTGTCCGCGATTTTCAGGTGCCCTTCAGAGAGTTGCAGGGTGGAAAAGAAGGCGCGCGCTTCTTTGACAGTGAGCTTGCAAACGTCCGTGATCGCTTTTCCGGCTACGCGAACGGCGCGCGCTTCGGCGCGAAGGCGCGTCCCGCCACATTCCGGACAGGTCGCATAACCGCGGAAGCGGCTGAGGAAAACGCGAACGTGCAGCTTGTATTTCTTGCGCTCGAGCCAGTTGAAGAAACCTTTCACGCCTTTGTAGTCGTTCCCCGGATCGCCTTCGAGAATCAGGCGGCGCTGTTCGGCAGAGAGTTGGCGCCACGGCACGTTCGTGGGGATTCCGCGTGCGCGCGCCCATTTCTTGGCGTCCTGGAAAAGGACGCGGTAGCGCGGCTTCGTCCAGGGCTCGATGGCGCCGTCGTCGAGCGACTTGCTCGGGTCGGGGACAACCAGATTCAAATCGAAATCGATGGTATTGCCGAAACCCTGGCAGCGGGGGCACGCTCCGTAGGGATTGTTAAAGGAGAAAAGACGCGGCTCGGGCTCCTGATAGAGTGTGCCGTCGTTCTTGCATTCGAATCGTTCGTTAAATGTGAGTCGCTCAGCGGGATTGCCCGCCGTGTCCGCGATGAATTCGAGAATGGCTTCGCCTTGTCCTTCGCGGTAACAAATCTCGATGGAGTCAACGAGGCGGGCGCGCGACTCGGGATTGACGGCGAGACGATCGACGAGAACGTAAACTGGTTTGGAGAAATCGACGTCGAGCAGCGTTTCCGGCGACGAAAACTCATGGATGCGGCCGGCCTGGCAGAGACGATTGAAGCCGCGTTTCTGCAGGTCGAGCAATGCCTGACGAAGCACTTCCGGCGGCGGGGCTGCTGCAGTTTTTTTCGCGCCTCGTTTTGCAGCCGCCCCTGCTATAGGCGTAGCGACTCGAAACTGATACAGGACGTAAAACCGCCGCCCCGGAGCAAGCGATAAGATACGCGTCGCGATTTCGTCCGGATTGTCGCGCCGAACTTCCGCGCCGCACTTGATGCAAAAAGTTTGCCCGCAGCGAGCGAACAGCAGCCGCAGATAATCGTAAATTTCCGTGGCCGTCGCGACATTCGAGCGCGGATTGCGCGTGGCATTTTTCTGCCGAATCGCCACCGCCGGGGCGATCCCGGAAATTTCGTCGACGTCCGGCTTTTCCATACGCTCAAGAAATTGGCGCGCATACGCGGAGAGGGATTCGACGTAGCGGCGCTGGCCTTCGGCGTAAATGGTGTCGAAAGCGAGAGAGGATTTTCCCGAGCCGCTGACGCCGGTGACGACGGTAATGGCGTTGTGCGGAATTTCGACGCTGATGTTCTTGAGATTGTGGACACGGGCTCCGCGGACGAGGATGGACTCCTGCTCCGGCCGGACATTCGAGGTTTCGCGGGTAATCTCTTTTGTAGCCAAGGGGAAGCCCAGACAGCGCGTTCTGAGGGCACTGCCTAAACTTCAAATTATACGTCCGCTGTCAAAGCGGGGCAAACGGCGAAATTGCCACCGGCAAAATCACGGCTCTTGCGAGAGAGTGATCTGACCGATGCCGCCCTGCACTCTCAGGTGGATCGTGGCGGCGGATTTTCCGTAGGCATCGTTGGTGTAGGAGTCCCCATCGTGCTTCAAGCCTCGAACGTCGATCGAGCCGATGCCGCCGGAAGCGTGCGCAATGACGCCAACGTTTTTCGGAAGGCGGATGTCGGCTTGCCCCACGCCGCCCTCAATGTCGGCGGTCAAGTCGGCTTTGCGGTCGCCAGTTAAGTCCACATCCACCTGGCCCGCGCCGATGTGGAGATCCAAGCGGGTGAGCGGGATCTCCCGCAAGTGCAGATTCCCTTGTCCCGCGCCCATTTCGACTTTCAAGTCCAGGGGGATGTCCTTGCTGAAATGCAGAATCCAATCGTTCTGTGAACGGCCGAAATGCAGGGACTGCGAATCCTGAGAAATGTTGAGCTGGCCAACACCCTCGGCAACGGTGTAGTCGACGCGCGGCTCCTCGTAAGACCCGCTATACGTGAAGTCCGCGTCAAGAAGGTCACCCGTACCACTGTTGATGGTGAGCTGCCCCGAGCCCATTTCCAACCTGGCGTGCGCGGACTTCGCGCGCTGGGGCTCCACAATTTTCGTAGTGTGCCTTGTGCCCGCATAGAAAGAGTGGCTGCGGGAAAAGCTGCGTCCATGCAGGATAAGCACAGCCAGAACGGCGACAAACGCAAGCGCCCCGATGGAGGCACCAATCGAGATTCTCGGAGGCGCGCCGGGATTGCGGCTTCTTTGCACGTTATCCCATATTTTCCCGGCGCCGATGAAAATAAGGATGAGCGGCCAGTACGTCAAAAGAATGGGCACTGGGTCGAAGGCCGGACGCCAGCTGTGGACAAGAAAGAGAGCGCCGACCGTGATCAGAATGATCGGGAAAACAAGCGAAACTCCCCTGGGATTGCAGTCCTGGGCCATGGCAGACCTCCGTTACCTTGTACTACGCACGCGAAAGAAAAATAGTTCAGCAAGCGGTTGGCTACACTGTACAACAACGAATGCTTGGGCAAAAACCGAAAGAGCCGCCTGACCAAAGACCGCCAATTACATGGATGTGATGGCGGCTGAGTCTTTGCGGAGGACAGTCTGTGGTAAAGTTTCGCTGAAAAGGGCTCGAGGGGCCGCCTATGAAGGAATTCGAGAGAGTTTTCTGGATCGTGCTCGATAGCGTCGGGATCGGAGAGCTTCCGGATGCAGCGGATTATGGCGACGAGGGCAGGAACACGCTTGGGCACGTCGCGGAATCGCGGCCGCTGCAAATTCCGAATCTCGCGCGGCTTGGACTTGCAAACATCGCGCCGCTGAAACATCAGGCTCCGGCCGCTGCGCCGATGGGGGCGTATGGCAAGGGAGCAACGCGCTCGCCTGGAAAAGACACCACGACGGGACACTGGGAAATGGCAGGCATTTGGCTGGACCAGGCGTTCCCCGTTTACAAACACGGATTCCCCAAGGAGTTGATCGAAGAGTTTGAAAAGCAAATCGGCAGAAAAACAATTGGAAACAAACCGGCGTCCGGCACGGAAATCATCAAGGAGTTAGGTGAAGAACACGTCCGGACGGGCAAGCCGATTGTGTACACCTCGGGCGACAGCGTGTTTCAGATCGCCGCGCATGAAGAAGTGATTCCGATTGCCGAACTCTACCGCATGTGCGAAATCGCCCGGAAATTGTTGGACGGAGCGCATCGCGTGGGGCGAGTGATTGCCCGGCCGTTCACGGGAACGTCGGGAAGCTTCGTGCGGACCACGCGCCGCCACGATTATGCCGTCGAACCGCCAAAACCCATGCTGATGGACGTTCTCGCGGAGCATAAAGTACGTGTCTTTGGCATCGGCAAGATTCACGACATTTACAACGGTCGCGGAGTCCAAGAGTACGTGACGACGAAAGGCAACGCCGACGGAATGCAAAAATTGACAGCCGCAGCCGCCGAGCGCAAGAGCGGACTTATCTTCTGCAATTTGGTGGATTTCGACATGCTGTACGGCCATCGGAAACACGTTGAGGGATTTGCCAAATCTCTCGAAGAGTTTGACAGTATGCTTGGCGAGTTTTTGCCACTGCTGAGTCTCTCCGACATGTTGATGATCACCGCGGATCATGGCTGCGATCCCGATCCGCGCTGGCCAACCACCGACCATTCGCGGGAGTACGTGCCAATCCTGGCGTATTCACCCGGAGGCAGCGCCGGCGTGAACTTGGGAGTGCGAAACACGCTCGCGGATATGGGACAGACCGTCGCTGAAAATTTCGGCGGAACAATCCCGCATGGGAGGAGCTTTTTGAGCGAGATGAGGATGCAGCGAACGAGTGAAGTAGCGGGATGAATCTCTTGCATTAGAACCAGTCGCTGCGATAGGCCACCCACCAGCTAAACATGCCTATCGGAATTGTGGCCAGCAGCGACCAAATTATGGGGAGAGTCAAATCCGCTATCAGTCCCAGACAAATGAAAATGCCCCAAAAGACCTTGCGTTCCATTCCTCCATTCTATCACTCGCCGTCGCTATGGACCGAACAGCGTGCCACAGATTTCAGCCGGCAGGTCTACATCCGTGATCATGATTGGATTCCACGCGGCGACCGAACTCTTGTAGAATCCCTACCAACCGTGGCCCTAAATAGAGGCGACAACGCGCGCCCATTATGAAAAAAAGCCAAATGCTCGGACGAATCTTGGTTGCTGTCTCCTTGGTGGTTTTCGGCGTGCAGCATATTATTTATGGCGGCTTCGTGGCAACTCTGGTGCCCGCATTTATGCCGGGACGCTTGTTCTGGGCGTATTTTGTTGGCGCAGCGTTCTTTGCCGCTGCCATTGGCATCCTCACAAGGATGCTCGCGCGGCCGGCGGCAACCATGCTTGGCGTGATGTTTTTTCTCTTCTTGATCCTGCTGCACATTCCCAGGATTTTCGTCCATCCCCGCGACGGCAACGAATGGACCAGCGGATTCGTCGCGCTGGGAATGTGCGGAGGGGCCTGGATTGTGGCCAGCGCTTCACCCCTTTACGAACGCGAGACCGCCGATCCATTCCTCAAAATCGGGCCTTATCTCTTTGGTCTGGCCATGATCGGCTTTGGGATTCAGCATTTCATTAACGCCGGTAACACGGCACGCGTCGGCCCTCCCTGGAGCCTGGAGCACCCACTTTGGCCGTACGCTACCGGCGCGGCGCTCTTCGCCGGAGGCGCGGCAATCTTGCTCCAAAAAAAAGCGCGGTTGGCGGCCATTTTTCTGGCGGCTGTCATTCCTCTGTTCTTCCTGCTTCTCCACATGCCGCACATTGTTGCCCAGCCGCGCAACCCGGGCCCATGGACGAGCGGATTTGAGATTCTGGCGCTGTGTGGATGCGCATTGGTCCTGGCCAACACTCTGCCGAAAGTCGAAAAACCGTAGCCGGCAAATCGCACAACACCACTCACTGTTCTGTTTGACACGGCGAGGTTTTGTTGCGTCGTCAGTTGCCGGCAGCGGAAGCGGAGCCCTTCTCCATCGGAGCGTAGTAGCCGTTGCGGGTGCGCGCGATCATCTTGCCGCGGCCATGCGGAGGAATCACTTCCACCTGAATGGCGCGGAAGGTTCCGTCGCGGCGCGTGTTGGTGGGATAGTAGGCCAGGATGTACTGGTTGCGAATATCGTGCGCGACCTGCTGGCAGATGTTGTGGACGTCGTCCACATTTTCCGGAAAATAAGCCAAGCCGCCTGAAGCAGCGGCGATTTGCTCGAGCACTTTGCGGGCTCTCTTGGCTTCCTTCTTGTTTTCCTGACTGAGCAGGCCGATGGTGTAGACCACCGTGTCGGTCTTCTGGATTTCGCGAATCATTTTCTCCAGGGAATTGCGGCTGGCGTTGTCTTCGCCGTCGGTCACGACGAGAAGCACCTTCTTGTCCTTGGAAGCTTTCTTAAGATGGTCAAGAGAGCCGATGATGGCGTCGCGCATGGCGGTGCTGCCCCGGGAATCGATTCGTTCCAGCGCTTCTTTGAGCTCGGGAATGCTGTTCGTAAAGTCCTTGTCGAGGTCGAGGTAGAAATCGTCGTTAAAATTGACGACGAAAGCTTCGTCCTGAGGATTGCTGGCCTGGACGAGAGTAATAGCAGCTTCGTTGACGCGCGGACGCTTGTCGCGCATGCTGCCGCTATTGTCAATCACCAGCCCCATACTGACGGGCACGTCTTCGCGCCTGAAAACGGAGAGTTTCTGTTCGACTTTATCTTCGAAAACGCGAAAATTTTCCGGCTTCAGGCCGTCGGCGAAGCGCTGGCGGTCGTCGAGGACGCTCGTGTGCAAAACGACCAGGTCCACGTTGATGGTCAACTTCGAACCTTGTTTGCCGGCGTTGGGATCCTGACCGGGGGGCGGAGGCGGGGCTACGGGAATCTGTGCAAACGCGCCCGAACAGAAAACGGCCGCAGCGCAAATGAAGAGCGCAAGATGGCGCAAGGAGAAAAGCAAACTGCGGAAGAACTCAGTGGCTGGGCGCGTAATATCCAGTTTTCGAGTAGACGCTGAGAGGCGGAAGCCCTTTGGGCGCGCGCAGCTTGATTTTGAGCTTGCGCCAGCGAGCGTCGTGAGCCTTGTTGCTTGGTCGATAGCCGAGAACATATTGGTTTCGCAGCTCCATGCCGATTTTTGACGCGATATCGGGAAGTTCATCCAACTTCTCCACGGCGAAGACACGGCCCCCGGTCATTTCCGTTACTTCACTGAGCAGCGATGGGCCGCCCAGCTCTTCGGGTGTCCGGTTGCGATATCCAAGCGGGTCAAAAATTCCGATCGCATAGAGCTGGGTATCTGCTTCCTTTACCAGCCGCTTGATATCACTTTCGTTGTACCGACTATGATTATCACCTCCATCGGATAGGATGAGCAAGGCACGTTTAGCGTTGTGTGCACCCCTCATCTGACTGAGACCGAGATAGATGGCGTCGAGGAGCGCGGTGCGGCCCTTGGGCGCCGTGAGCATCATACGGCTCTGCAAGTCCTCCACGCTGTTCGTGAAAGAACTGGTTAATTCGGCGCGCTCGTTGAAGCTGACGAGGAAAAATTCATCCTGGGGATTGGCGGTCTTGAAGAATTGGACAGCGGCTTCGCGAGCTTTTCCAACTTTGTTGGACATGCTGCCGCTGAAATCAAAGATCACGCCGATCGAGATGGGAACATCTTCCGCGGAGAAGGTGACCACTTCTTGCTCGATGTTGTCTTCAAAGACCCGGAAGTTGTCGGTCTCCAGGCCGGTGACCAGCCGGTTGTAAGGATCGGTGACGGTAACGTTGACCAGCGCGAGATCAACGTCAAAATGGATTGTCCCGCCGGGCTTGAAAGGCGTGCCTGGGCTGTCTTTCCGCACGTCGTCTTTCTTGACTTCCTTTACTTCCTCGCGTTTCGATTCGTCCTTGGGCTTGTTCTCGTCGGGACTGGATTGACCTGCGGCAGGGAGCACGGCAAGCAGCAACAACAGGCAAACGATCAGCAGAAGGTGGACTGAGAAAGACAGAACGCGAAACCCAGGTAGATCGCGTTTCACGGCACCCCCGTCATCCTGGCCTGCCAGGATGGCCGCGCGGTTCGGACTAAAGGGGATTCTACCACTCGGCTTCCCGAAAACAAGCGTAATTGCTTGATGTTCAATATTGAACAGTTTGATGGCACCACCGGATTGAGATGCGTGTGGTAGCATCGCCGATTCTAGTAAAGATAATAGACTTCACACACGGTCAAAAAATTCCCAGCCCGGAGCCTCCATGAGCCCACCGAAAGTAACTGCCGTTATTCCCGCACGATACGGGTCCACGCGACTAGCCGGGAAACCCCTGATATCGCTGGCGGGGAAACCCATGATTCAGCGGGTGTACGAGCGCGCCAAGCTGGCGGCGCGAGTGGACCGCGTGATTGTGGCTACCGACGACGAGCGCATCGTGAAAGCAGTCGAGGGATTTGGCGGCGAGTCAAGAATGACGCGTTCGGAGCATCGCACCGGTACGGAGCGCGTGGCGGAGGTCGCCGCGCGCGAAGAGGGCGACGTTTTCGTGAACGTGCAGGGAGACGAGCCGCTCCTGGACCCGAATGCGATCGATGTGGCGGTCAATGCCCTGCTGGAGGAGCCGCAGGCTTCGATCAGCACGGTGGCGACGCCCATCAAAACACCCGGTGACATCATGGACCCCAACGTGGTCAAGACGGTGCTGGACTTCGACGGAAACGCCCTCTATTTCTCGCGCGCGCCGATCCCCTGGGTCCGCGACACGGCCAGCAAGATCGTTGTGCGACATTTGAAGCATCTCGGGCTGTATGTTTTTCAGCGCGAAGCGTTGCTTGAGTATCCGACGCTGCCGCAAGGCGAGCTGGAGCGCATCGAGCAGCTCGAGCAACTGCGCTGGATGGAAAATGGCTGGAAGATCCGCGTGGCAGAAGTCGCGCACGACGCCGTGAGCGTGGACGTTCCCGAAGATGTAGCTCGCGTGGAAAAACTACTACAGAAATAATATCGCCCGGCGGGAACTCCGCCGAGCGTGCTCTTTTCTTTGTAAACCTGCGATGTTTGCCGCTTGGGTTTGCCTAATCTCCTGAATTATTGCTGCGCTTTCAAGGTTCCCGCCACGATTCGCGGCGCGCCGTTGTTGTCCATGTTTTCGAAAAACGCAAGCTGCGGACTCACAATGTAGACGACCATGTGGATCGCCGAAGTATTCGAGAGATTGACAGTCATGCTGTTACGTCCCGTACCGTCGGCGTTAAGAGTGATCGTCCCGCCCGTGCCAACGCCTATCTGCGGCGTAAGTGAGGACGAGGTGAATTGGAAGATGTCTGAGGTGCCGCTGAGTGAGAGATTAGTGGCAGTAACCTGGCCCACCAGGTCTTCCTCATCCTGGTTGCCGTTCGATGTCACGATGCCACTCCAGTTCATCGCGTAGCCACCGGAGATATTGCTGCTGGTGAACGGACTGCCCGTCTGCGACAGGATCGAGCCGTCGGCGACGGCGACCGGGATATTGTTGCTGCCCACGGTCTGTTCCTGAATCACGCCGCTATTCGGGGAACTCAAGTAAAAGACAAAGGCGTAGGTAGTGTTTCCACCGGTAAATGAGAGAGCACCCCGGCCGGTTGCGGGGTCGTAGGACGAAATGGTGCCATTGGACAAGTTATTGAGCGCAGTCTCCGAGAAGCTATCGTTGACGTCCATGAGCAGATTGCTGAGAGCCGAGCCAGTAGTGGTGAAACGGCCGACGCGGATTAGGCCGTTGCTGTTAAAGTCGCTGCCTGCAACCAGAAAGGCAAAGCCGCCATTGATGGCGCTGACGCTAGCGGGGATACCGCCCTGCAGGACTGCATCGCCCGTGAGCATGGGTGGAGTTGAAGTACCGTTCCCGATGCTGATGAGTCTCACACGGCTTGCGGGGTCAACGATATAAAACGCGTAGGTTTCGCCCGCAATGGTAGCCAAACCGCGGCCAAAGCTGCTGAGGGTACTGGAATTCTGCGGATCAGAAGCGAACGATCCGGAACCGGTCGGCCCGCTAGTGATTGCGAAGTTATCGTTGGCATCCTCGAGCCCGTTGGTAATCGACCCGCCGGTGGCAGAGAATTCACCGACGATGGACTCGGGCAACCCCCCCGCGTCCACACCGGAAAAGTCGAAAGTGTACGCGCCCGTAATCAAAGAGGCTTGAAAAGCGCTGGTATTTTGCAAGATGAAATTGCCGCTGCCCGTGGAAGCCTGGTTGGTCGTCGAGGTTTCGTCGATCATCAAGCCATCGCTTGCGGGGACCGAAGCAGACTTTCCGGAAGTGAGAACAATGGCAAAGCTTGTTGTGGCCGGAGCGCCGTTGACTGTCAGGTTCAAAGTCAGTGTTCCCCGGCCATCAGGGTTGATGGTGTAAGACGACGTATTATTGAAGAAAATCGCCGTGTTTACCGTGCCATTGGCGTTTACGTCTTCCACACCCTCGGTGATATGCCCCATGCCATCCGCGACGAAACTTCCGACGCGCGCGAGCGAACTTTCCGCAAGGCCCGTAGATGTGTTGGTAATCACTCTGCCGTTGGTCGTGAAAGCGTAAGTGCCCTTTAAGCTGGCAAGGCCAAAATTGCCGGATGAGGGCGGAGGATTGATGGTGGTTCCTCCACCACCGCACCCGCAAATCCAAAGGACAGCGGCTGCGACCAGCGCTGTAAGGACCCGATTCATCGCACACCTCGCAGCGCTTCTTTCTGCGCCGGTGTCAGCGTCGAGGCAGGCGTCAGCGGGAAGCCCTTTGCACTGCGGACGGCGACAGCTTGAGCGCCCTTCTGCACAATGCGTGCCGCAAAGTAGGTAGTGTCGCCGAGGGCCATAGCTTCGCCCACGATGCGCACGGTATCACCGGGATTCAGACTAAGATGGCCAGCCTGGAGAACTTTGGCGTTGCCCAGATGCACGTCCACTTGGCTGGAAGAGGTCTGAAGAATCACATGTGCGCCCGTGGGAGGCGTGCTGGAGGCCGAATCGAACTTTACGACGGTGCCGACTAGAAAACTCTCACGATTGATGTCATAGGAACGAAGCTGCGCAACAGGCTGCGTTCCTTGCTGCGCGTTCGCGGAAATGCCAAACGCCAGGGTGATTACAAGTGCGACTATGGCTGCCTTACTTGGTATAAGAGCTTTCATTTTCCCTTTCCACCTGCAAGAGTCCCACTCGGAACCTTTTTGCGTTGCGGGGACTAAGCGAAAAAACAGCTTCGAGGCGCAAGGCTAAAGGTTCATTCGCTTAGATGGCGAATTTCCCGCGGCTGGTTTCGCAACGGCGCGCAAAATTTCCTGAATAGCAACATTCGGCGTACAACCAGCTCACAAAGTATTCCCCACTGGCGAGAAACCCGTTCCCAGAGAAAATGTTGCGCGCCTGCGCGAAGAAAAAATATTGATTTTCCGGCTCAAAGTGTTCGATTTGACAGAAGGCGGCGTTCCGAAGATAATTGTATGTACGTCAATCCTGTGGAGGGCTGACAAGCCTGACGTAAGAAGCCAGGCTACACGGATGGCGCCAAAATATATTTTTGTAACCGGCGGAGTTGTTTCCTCACTTGGAAAGGGCGTAGCTGCCTCCTCAATCGGCTGTCTCCTGGAAAGTCGCGGTTTCAAAGTCACCCTGCAGAAATGCGATCCGTACCTCAACGTTGATCCGGGCACGATGAGCCCTTTTCAGCACGGCGAAGTCTTTGTGACCGAAGATGGCGCGGAAACCGACCTCGATCTCGGCCACTACGAACGCTTCACCCACGCCAAGCTTTCCCGCGACAATAACTGGACCACCGGCCGCATCTACGAAACTATTCTCACCAAAGAGCGCCGCGGCGATTACCTCGGCAAAACCGTCCAGGTGATTCCGCACGTTACCGACGAGATCAAAGCCACCATCAGGAAAGTCTCCGACGGCGTCGACGTTGTTATTGTCGAGATTGGCGGCACGGTTGGCGATATCGAGTCCCTTCCCTTCCTCGAAGCCATCCGCCAGATGCGCCTGGAAATGGGCGCGGAGAACACGCTCTTTGTGCACGTCACCTTAGTGCCGTTCATCGCCGCAGCCGGCGAACTGAAAACCAAGCCAACGCAGCACAGCGTAAAGGAAATGCTCAGCATCGGAATTCAGCCGGACATTCTTCTTTGCCGGAGCGACCATCACATTCCTCCGGACCTGAAAAAGAAAATCGCGCTGTTTTGCAACGTCGCGGAATCCTGCGTCATTTCCATGGAAGACGTGGACACGATTTACGCCGTGCCCGCGGAGCTGAGCAAGGAAGGCTTGGACGCGCAAATCCTCCGCTTGCTCAAGCTGAAAGACCATCCTTCAGACATGAAGCCGTGGCTCGACCTGGTGCACCGCATGCATCATCCGGCGGGTGAGGCTCGCATAGCGGTCGTCGGGAAGTACGTGCAACTCGAAGATGCCTACAAAAGTTTGCGAGAAGCCCTGATGCACGGCGGACTGGCGCACAATCACAAGACCGTTCTCGAATGGATCGAGGCCGAGGAGATCGATTCCGCCGCAACGGCCGCGGCGCGTCTGCACGGCTATGACGGCATTCTGGTTCCCGGCGGATTCGGCAAGCGCGGCATTCAAGGCATGGTGCACACCATCCAGTACGCCCGCGAACACCGCGTGCCCTTCTTTGGAATTTGCCTGGGGATGCAGTGCGCCACCATCGAATATGCGCGCGACGTTGCTGGTTTGAAGCAAGCCGACAGCACCGAATTCGATCCGCAGACGCCGCACCGCGTCATTTACAAATTGCGCGAACTCCTGGGCGTGGACGAAATGGGCGGCACCATGCGATTGGGCGCCTGGCCCTGCAAGCTGGAGCCCGGCTCCTTCGCGCACAAGGCCTACGGCAAGCTCGAAATCTGCGAGCGCCACCGCCACCGCTATGAGTTTAATCGCGACTACGAGAAAACTCTTGTCGCGGCTGGACTGCGCATCACGGGACGCACTCCGGACGAAGATTACGTCGAAATCGTCGAGGCGCCCGACCATCCGTGGTTCCTCGGCTGCCAGTTCCACCCGGAATTCAAATCCAAGCCGCTGGAACCGCATCCGCTCTTCGCTGCCTTCATCGGCGCGGCCCTTGAGCACAAGAAAAACAAGGCTCGCCCCCTTGCGGAGCCCAAGCGTGCCCAGGCCGTAGGGATCACGCCGCACGTCACTGCCTAAATCGTTGCAAACCCAGCCCTGGCTGCGTAGCCTAGATAACTTGCAGACTTTTCCTTATCTCGTATGAACGCGACTCGCGAAATCGAACTCGGCAAGCTGCGCCTCGGCGGCGCTAATCCCCTGTTTCTGATCGCCGGGCCGTGTGTAATCGAAAGCGAAACGCACGCGCGCATCATGGCGGAGAAGATTGCCAAGATCGCGTCCGACGCTGGCATGCCTTACATTTTTAAGGCGTCCTACGATAAAGCCAACCGCTCCTCATTAAAGGCCTTCCGCGGCCCGGGATTGAAGGAAGGATTGCGGATTCTTGACAAGATTAAGTCGGAACTAAAAGTGCCCGTCCTTACCGACATTCATGATGCGTCCCAGGCGAAACCCGCTGCGGAAGTCTGCGATGTGCTACAGATTCCCGCGTTTCTGTCGCGGCAAACCGATCTACTGATCGCCGCGGGCAAGACCGGCCGCATCGTCAATGTAAAGAAGGCGCAGTTTCTGTCGCCCTGGGATATGGGCAATGTCGCCGAAAAACTGGAGAGCACCGGAAATACCAAGATTATTCTCACGGAGCGCGGCTCTTCGTTTGGTTACCAAAATCTTGTCGTGGACATGCGCTCCTTTCCTATCCTGCAGAGAATCGGTTATCCGGTCGTCTTTGATGTTACACATTCCGTGCAGCTTCCGGGCGGGCAGGGCCACTCCAGCGGCGGACAACCGCAGTTTATCGAGCCGCTGGCGCGCGCGGGTGTCGCCGCGGGCGTGGACGGCATTTTCCTGGAGACGCACGACTACCCCGCCAAAGCTCTTTCCGACGGCCCCAACGCGCTGCCGCTGTCGCAGCTCCTCAGCCTGCTCATGAAGCTAAAAGGACTCAGCACCGTGGTCCGCCGGTGGAGCGTGAAATCATGAGCCTCGATACCGCCCGGCGCGTGCTCAAAATTGAAGCACAGGCGATCCAGGACGTCCTGTCGCGGCTGGACGCCACCTTTGAAAAGGCCGTTGACGTTCTCTTTGCATGCAAGGGGCGCGTTGCGGTCACGGGCATGGGCAAATCCGGGCTGATTGGGCGAAAAATTTCGGCAACTTTGTCCAGCACCGGCACGCCGTCATTTTTTTTGCATCCGGCCGAGGCCTTGCACGGCGACCTCGGGATGCTGGCCCGCGGCGACGCCATGCTTGCGGTGTCCTACGGCGGCGAAACGGAAGAAATCATTCGATTGCTCGAAGCACTCAAACGCCTGGAAATGCCGCTGGTAACGCTGTCGGGGAAAATGCAATCCACGCTCGCCGAAGCCAGCGATGTGGTCCTGGATGTGAGCGTAAAAGAAGAGGCGTGCTCATTGAATCTCGCGCCTACGGCGAGCACCACC
>Ga0307471_100000865_pt1 | contig 16049 bp, 13 predicted proteins | sample atmos_gasesAM3C__2_FD_204566 | JGI IMG/M metagenome (GOLD analysis project Ga0307471, IMG submission 204566) | Hardwood forest soil microbial communities from Morgan-Monroe State Forest, Indiana, United States - atmos_gasesAM3C_515 | ecosystem: Environmental > Terrestrial > Soil > Temperate... | reverse complement strand
GCCATTCTTCGTGAATTCGTCGCAGCCCTTCGCTCCGGGCCGCCACCTGGCAACGCCATTGTTGGTGGACGCCGAAGTGGGCTCGACACGCGGCGCGGGCTTTGCCGGAGGCGCCTTCATCAGGTACATCGAAGCGATGTAGCCGGTCTTGCCATCGGCGGTGCGAACGTTCACCGTGTAGCCGTCAGGATCGGAAACGACCGCGAGCCCCTGATCGCAGGCGAGGTTGGTCACCAATTTCAGGGGGAGAGCTTGTAAGGCGTCGGCGGTCAACGGCACGTTGGTCAGCCCGTGACAATTTACTTTCCAGGGCAAGCTCATGGGAGCCGGCGCGGGTTTGGTTAAATCTTGCGCTTGCGCCACGGCGGGCAAAGTGATCCCGGCGACCGCGGCGATGGTCAGAAATCGAAGTGTCATCTGAACTCCCCTCAGGACTTGCGTGTGACCTGGTCTAATGTCGATCCCTTGGCATCTTGGCGGTCCTTGCTTCTCGCCCCTATAGCCCTCAAGTACCAGAGGACAGTAATTAACCGGGCACGCGGGTCCGGGCGTGTTCAGCGCGGAGAATGGAAGAAATCGGCTGGTTTGAGCGGACTACGGGCTAAGGCACCGCGGGGTTCGGAAATTCCGGCGGCGTTTTCGGAAAATGCTTCTCGTACCAGGCGATCGAGCGGTTGATGTTGTCTATGACGTGCTTGGTTTCGCGGATTCCGTGGCCCTCCCGCGGATAACGGACGAACACAGTCTCTACGCCGACGTCCCTGAGGGCCACGAAATACTGTTCCGCCTCGGCGATCGGTACGTCGTTGTCATTTTCTCCGTGCACTAGCATCGTCGGAGTGGCCACCGCGCCGATGTGCTTCAGCGCCGAGCGTTCCCATAGCAGATTCATGAAATCGCCCTGATGCGGAAGCTGGCCGAATTCCATCTGCTCATACTGGTTATAGTAGGTCATGTAGTTGTAGCTGATCAGATTCGCGATTCCGGCGGTCGGAATCGCGGCGCGAAACATGCGGGTTTGCGTGATCAGCCACATCGTCAACTGGCCGCCGTAACTGACTCCTTCGATGCCCATGCGCTCGCGGTCGAGCCACAAATACCTACGCAGGGCGGCGCTCACGCCATACAGGACGTCTTGTGCTTCGTTGCCGTTCTGGTCTCCGAACACGGCATCGGCGAAGGCTTGGCCATAGCCGGTCGACCCCCGATAGTTGACGTGCAGCGTAGCCCAGCCGCGCGCCGCGAAGACCTGATCGCGGAAATTGAACACCGGACCGTTCTGGCCGTGTGGCCCGCCATGCATATTCACGATGAGCGGATGCTTGGAATCCGCGGTCATGCCCAGCGGCTTGACCAGAAAGGCCTCGACTTCGTACTTGTTGTCATTGCTGATGAAGGTGAACGACTCGACCTCCGTGACCTGCTTGCCACCGAGAACGTCGGCGTTCAGATCGGTCATCTGCTTCGTGTTGCCGCCGCTCCGCAGGTACAGCTCGCCCATATCTCTTGGCGACGAGAACGCGTAAGCGATCGCGCCCGATTTGCTTATGCTGAACGATCCGAGGGCGCCGCGTCCATGGACGACGATTTCCGCGCCGCCGGGTCCGGTCACCGGGCGATATTCCTTTCGCTCGCCTGCCGGTGCTGGTGTTGCGCTCTTCGAACTGTCGACGGGCTGGCGATACAGATGGACGCTGCCGCGCTCCTGCACGGTGAAGTAGACCGATTTTCCGTCCGGCGCCCACACAGGCACACCCTGACGATTGTCGATGGTCGCCAGTTCGCGGCGGTTCGATCCGTCCGCGTTCATCACCCAAACGTGGGTGTCTTCCATGGTGGTTTCGCGATCGGTCAATCCCCGCTTGGTGGCGCGAAACGCGATCATGCCGCCATCGGGCGACCACTTCGGGTCGTACTCGGCGTTTTCGGTGGCCGTCACGCGGCGGATCGAACCGTCGCTGACCTTAAGCGCAAAAATGTCGTAGTTGAAAAACTGATCGGTCTCGGGCGAGCGATCCGAAACAAACAGAATCTCATCGCCCTTCGGGGACCAGTCGATCGAGTGCTCGTAGGTATTCCCGTTCGTGACTTGCTTCACCGCTCTGCTGGCCACATCGATCACGAAAATATGCAGGCGGCGGTTGTCGGTAAAACGCGTCATGCCTTCACCGGCGTCGGGTTTGTACAGATAGCGCGTGATGACCATCGGATCGCCGGTCGCGTCGGCCGTTTCAGGTCCCGGTGTTGCGGAAATGTAAGCGATCTGTTTGCTGTCAGGCGACCAGGTGAATTCCGAGCCCTGGCCCGGAAGCGCCGTGTTCGTGCCGGTAGCATCGGCGATAAAGGTGATCGCCGATCCGTCCGGATGCGCCATCGCCAGTCCGTGTTTCCCTTCCGCCGCGCCCGCATAGGCGATCCATCTGCCGTCCGGCGACCACACTGGGCCACCGGCGACGTCTTGTTCGCCACCGATACGCACGGATTTCCCGCTGGCCGCGTCCGCTACCCACAATTGGGGCCAAGGACGCCCCGGCCGATCGTGGCGCATCACCGTGTACGCGATCCATTTCCCGTCGGGAGAAAATTCCGCCTGGACCACAGACCGGAAGCGAGGCAAATCGTCAGGAACCAATCCGCCGCTCTGCGCCCTGCCGGTCCCCGCGAACAGGCTCCAAAACAAAGCGCATACCAGGGCACCACGGAAAATCTTCATTACCGATCACCTCAGCACAATTTTGCAGGCGGCATTCTATCGAAGATTTGCTAGCGGCGTTGCGTTTCTTGTACGCTCGGGCCCCGGAGACATCCATGAAAACCGCTCGCTTCCCTTCCGTACTCGCATCGCTGCTGCTCGTCGCTGGCCCGCCGATGCTGCGGGGACAGACTCCCGATGCCAGCCAGGCCCCAGGCTGCGATGAAGTAAACGCCAAGTTGACATCGGCACAAAAGACGTTGCTCGATTGGCCGAACCTGGCGAGGTATCGCGGAGCGAACAGCAGCGTCAAGCCGCCCGACAAGAAGGAAAATCGCGTCGTGTTCATGGGCGATTCGATCACTGACGCGTGGGTGCGCCCGGAGTACGGCGGTTTCTTTCCCGGAAAGCCGTACTTCGACCGCGGGATCAGCGGCCAGACGACACCGCAAATGCTAATCCGTTTCCGGCCGGACGTGATCGCGCTGCAACCGAAGGTCGTGGTGATTCTGGCAGGCACGAACGACCTTGCGGGCAACACCGGGCCGATGACCGTGGCGCAGATCGAAGACAATCTCACGTCAATGGCGGAGCTTGCTCACGCCAACAAGATTCGCGTGGTGCTGGCGTCGGTGCTTCCAGTCAGCAACTACGGTCGCGATCGCGCAGGCCAACCCGTGGATATGCGCATCAAGCGGCAGCCGGAGAAAATCCTGGAGCTCAACGCGTGGATCAAGAAATACGCGGCCGAGCACCACGGTACGTACCTGGACTATTTCGCGGCCACTGTGGATGAGCAAGGCTTGTTCAAGAAAGAACTCAGCGAGGATGGCCTGCACCCCAACGCCAAAGGCTACGCAGTAATGGGTCCGCTGGCCGAAGCCGCGATTCAGGCGACTCTGAAGAAGCGCCCCTGACCGGGCGTTTTGCGCCCAGTCGCTAAATATCCAATCGGCTACAGCTGTCCGTCAGCACCTTTGACGGTCCCGGGCTGCTGCCGCAATCTACTTGCATAGACGATTGGGAAGCCGGTGTTCGTGCGCTGAACAGGCGTTCCCTTCTTCAAAAGCGTACTTCACAATGAACTCGCACACGCATCGACACCTTTTCCGCAGATTCGCCTGCGTGACGGCGCTGGCCGCCTTGCTGCCGTTGGCGTTGCCCTCTCAAGAGACCGAGATCAAACCGGTGAAAAAGATTCTGCCGGCGTATCCGGACGTGCTCAAACATGCGGGAATCAGCGGAACTGTGCGGGTGCGCGCGACCATTGGTCCCGACGGCACGGTCAAGGATGTCGCGCCTCTGGGCGGAGGCGCGGTGTTCATCGATGCGGTGATCAAGGCGGTAAAGCAATGGCGGTTCGCCCCCACCGGCGAACATCAGCGCTTTGCGGAAATCTCCGTCTCGTTCGAGTGCTGCAATACGGTCACCACGACTCCCTGACGCTTCCGATCGCGGCGCCGCAGGTGCTTACAAAACCAGGCCCGCCAAGGTTTTTCGCTTTGAGGAGATCGCGGACGCGCACCGTCTGATGGAGTCCATCCAAGCGAATGCGAAGCTGGTCGTTGTCGCGTTGTCTAGCTTGCGAACAGCCGGTCCGTTGCGGAATTGCTGCTCCGGCTCTTGCTCAACGCCCTCCAACAGCGCGACAGCCGCGTGGGACCCGTCGGGCATGGCGTTCGCTTTAATCCCCTGTCAACAAGTCTCCGCGTAGGTTGTACGATGTCCCGTTAAAAGACTTCCGCTCCAAGCCGATGCGCTGCCGGAAAACAGGAGACCTTCATGGCTACACCGACGCCCGCAACGTCCGCGAGTCAGCAACAACTTTTCGAATCCGCCGTCGATGCGCTCAATACTCTGTTCGGTTCGCATCCCGGTTTCCGCGCCGCTCACGCCAAGGGCGTGCTCTGTGAAGGCACGTTCACACCTGCCGCGACTGCGCCTTCGGTGAGCCGGGCGCCCCATTTTCACGATTCGGTACCAGTCACGGTTCGCTTCTCTGACGCAACGGGAATTCCCAACATTCCCGATACCGATCCGAACGCCAATCCGCGCGGCATCGCTGTGCGGTTCCATCTGCCCGGCGGCGGCGATTCCGATATCGTGGCGCACTCGTTTAACGGCTTCCCCGTTGGCACGGTAGAAGAGTTCGTTGGCCTGCTGCACGCCATCGCCGCGACCAAGGCAGACTCGCCCAAGCCCACTCCCGTCGAAGTCTTCGTAAGTACGCGGCCCAACGCGATGAAATTCGCCGTGGGCACGGGATCCATGCTGGTACCGACCAGTTTTGCCACTCTGTCTTTCTTTGGGGTAAACGCATTCAAATTCACCAATGCTGACGGCATCGCACGACACGCCCGCTATCAGATTCATCCGGTGAACAGCGAAGCGCGGGCTTCCGCGGTCGCCGGTCCACCTGCTCCCGACTTTCTCTTCGATGAACTGAAGAATCGGCTGGCGCAAGGGGCCTTCGAGTACAAGCTGGTCGCGCAGATCGCGCAGCCCGGCGATCCGGTCCACGACGCGTCGATCAGCTGGCCCGACGAGCGGCCACTGGTTGAGCTCGGCACCATCAAAGTAAGCTCGCGGATGGCCGACAACGACGCCAACCAACGCCGCCTGATCTTCGATCCCATCCACCTTGCCGACGGCATCGAGCTTTCCGCCGACCCGCTCCCGGCAGCGCGCTCGGCCATCTACGGCATCTCGTACGCCCGCCGCAACGCGCAGCGATAGCGCGTCGGACGCAGTCTGGTGCCGGCGTCTTGACCCTGCCTGGCTGCTGCGCTAGGGTGTAAGGAAGTTCGAACCTTTGTTAGCCGCCAGGCTTTTGTTGCTCTCGGGACCGCCTGCGGCCCGGCTCTCGCAGGAGGAATTTCGCCATCGGCCAGCCCGTTTCGGTTCCAGGCACACCCTCCACTTGGATGAGACGTACCGTTCACATTTCCGGACAAATTGAACCGTTTTTCGGCACCCTCGACGAAAATGTGCGCCTGCTCGAAGACGTCTTACAGGTCCGCACTCATCTGCACGACACTCGACTCACGATCGAAGGACAGCAAGAAGGCGTCGATCAGGCCGTGAAGATCGTAGAAGAATACAATCACGTGACCAAGCACGGCCGCAAGCTCTCCAGCGCCGAAGTGAAGTCCCTGATCAGCGTGGCCACGGAAGCACCCAACGAGTCTCCGCGAGGGATGTTCGAGCACGGCCGGACGCGCGCGTTCGGCAAAAAGACGGTCACACCGAAGAACGCCAGTCAGCGACGGTACATGGAAGAAATCGAGAAACACGACATGATGTTTGCCGTAGGGCCCGGCGGCACCGGCAAGACCTATATCGCGGTCGCCATGGCCGTCAGCGCCTTGCTCACCAAGCAAGTCAATCGCATCATTCTTGCCCGCCCCGCGGTTGAAGCGGGAGAGCGCCTCGGATTTTTGCCGGGCACGCTGCAGGAAAAGGTCGATCCGTACATGCGGCCGCTGTACGACGCGCTGTACGACATGCTCGAGCCCGACAAGCTCGACCGTTTTCTGGAAAAAGGCATCATCGAGGTTGCACCGCTGGCGTTTATGCGCGGGCGCACGCTCAACGACTCGTTCGTCATTCTCGACGAAGCGCAGAACACGACGAGCGAGCAGATGAAGATGTTCCTCACGCGGCTGGGGTTCAATTCCAAAGCGGTTATCACCGGCGACATCACTCAGATTGATCTGCCGGCAGGAAAGAAATCCGGGCTGATCGAAGCGCTAGAAGTCTGCGGCAAAATTGACGGCATCGGAGTCGCGCAGTTCAACGAAAAAGACGTTGTCCGTCACAATCTCGTCCAGCAGATCATTCGCGCTTACGAAGAGTATGATGGTGCGCAGCCGCAGCGCTCCGGCAACTCCGGCAACGGCAAAACCGAAGCGCGTACGGTGGAATCCGGCAGAGAGCAGAACAAAGAATCGCAGCGGGCCCACGACTCTCACAAAGGATGATTCTGAACCGCCAGCGGACAGTGCGTATCGCGCGGCCGGCGCTGGAATCTTTCCTCCGCCGCATCCGGCGTCAATTGCGTCTCGGCCAAACCGAACTAAATATCGCCTTCGTGACGGACTCCGAGATCGCCCGGCTGAACCACGTCTATCGTAAAAAGAGAGGTCCTACCGACGTCCTGTCGTTTCCCGTGGTCACCCGCGGCCGGCCCTGGCGCGCTTCGTCCCATCGAACTACGCCCTTCCTGGGCGACATCGCCATCTCTCCCGCCACCGCGCGGCGTAACGCCAAGTCGGCAGGCCGCCCGCTCGCTACCGAACTCCGCATCCTCATGCTGCACGGCGTGCTTCACCTGCTCGGCTACGATCACGAAGCCGATGCCGGGCAGATGGATCGCCTCGAGCAAGACCTGCGCCTCAAGCTAGGCCTGTCATGAAAGGCTACTTCTGGGCATACGCCGTCGGCACGGTGCTCCTGGCGCTTGGTCTTCCGATCTTTTCGTATTTGACGCTTATCTATCGCGAACTGGGCCGCATGACCACCGGCCGAGTCCGCGAGCATCTGGAAATCTTCGAAGCCGAAATTGAAAAGAAGCTGAAAATCAATCGCCGCAGCGGCGGGCGAACGTTCCGCATCCTCGGCCATTTCTGGCTCGCGTTCCTGGTGCTGGAAACCACGCGAGGCGTTGTCTATTTTGTTCCTGGCACCTGGGAGTCGTTCGTCGAGTTCATCGTCTTTCTCACGCTCGAAGTCGTCATCCTGATGCACTTCATTCCCGACATTCTTCTTTATCGCACCACGGGCCGCTGGCTGCTTCGACTCCTTCCCCTCATACGCCTCGCCATGTTTCTGGTCTGGCCCGCCCGCATCTTTCTGGAAGGCGCGGAATCCCTGGCTAGAATTGCCGAGCAGGAGTTCGACAAGAGCGACGAAAAACGCACGGAAGAAGGCATCGAAGCGCTGGTGGAGCAGGCGGAGGAAGAAGGCATCATCCAGCCTGAACAGGGCGACTTGATCGAACAGGTCGTCGAGTTCAGCGACAAGCGCGTCCGTGAAGTGATGACACCGCGCCCCGATATCGTCGCCATCGCCGCCGACGCCACCCTCGAGGAGCTCCACGCCAAATTCGTCGAGAAGCGCTTTGCGCGCATGCCCGTCTACGAAAAATCACTCGACGACATTTTCGGCGTCGTTTATGCACAGGACTTGCTGCATATCGCCGATCAGGATCTGCTCAAACGCAAAGTTCGCGAACTCGTTCGCCCGGCGATCTTCGTTCCCGAAACCAAGTCCGGGTCCGATCTGCTGCGCGAGATGCGCCAGAAAGATCAACCGGTGGCGATCATCATTGACGAGCATGGCCTGGTCGCCGGCCTCGCAACCGTCGAGGACCTTGTGGAGGAAATCGTTGGCGAAACCGGGCGCCAGGACCGCCAGCCCGCTCCCGACGTGGTGCGTGACACCGACGGAGGCCTGGTCATGCGCGGCAGCATGTCCATCAGCCATGTCGAAGAACTCCTAGGCGTCCAGTTTGGCGACAAAGCGGACGAAGCCGTCACCACCATCGCCGGCTTATTGAGTCATGTTTCCGGCAAGGTCCCCGCACCCGGCGATAGGATCGATCTCGAAGGATTCCGCTTCGAAGTTCTGGAAGCCAATCAGCGCAAAGTTCTCCGCCTGCGGATCCGCAAAAAACCGGCGGCAGCAGCCAGCCCAGCCCCTGCGGGCTAAGTGCGCTCGGCATAGAATTCCTGTTTTACATCGAGGAACGAACGACCCGCCCCCCTGCAGGCGCGTCGCCATGTCTTCCCGTGCTACGCTCGTAAACTCAACACCAACACAAATGCCAAAAACTCACACCACGAAGAAATCTGCCCCCGCGCACCGCGCCGGCTATGTCGCCATCATCGGCCGACCTAATGCTGGAAAATCCACACTGCTCAACCAGCTGGTGGGCCAGAAAATTGCCATCGTCACGTCGAAGCCGCAAACCACGCGCAATCGCATCCAGGGAATCGTTACCCGGCCCGAAGGTCAAGTCATATTCATCGACACGCCGGGCGTGCACGACGCCGACTCCGCACTGGACCGCCAGATGATGCACGAAGTCGCCGCCGCCCTGGAAGGCATCGATTTACTGCTGCTGCTGGTTGATGTGACCACGGTTACGCCGCTTGGAGACGCGACGCTGCTTGAAAAAGCGCAGCGCTTCGCCGGGAAAACGATCCTCGTGCTAAACAAAGTAGACCGCATTCCCAAGCCGAAGCTCCTGCCGATGATCGAAGCGTTCCGCAAGGCCTTCGAATTTTCCGCGATCGTGCCGGTTTCTGCGCTGAAAGGAATCGGTGTGGTAGACCTGCAAAGGGAAATTCTTGGCCGGTTACCCGAGGGCGACGCTTTTTTCCCCGACGACCAGGTCACCGACCAACCGCAACGTTTTCTCGCCGCCGAAATCATCCGAGAAAAAGCCATGCAAACGATGTATCACGAAGTGCCATACGCCCTGGCAGTGTTCGTCGATAAGTTTGAGGAGACACCCAGACTGGTGCGCATCATGGCCACGCTGCACGTCGAGCGCGACTCGCAGAAGAGGATCCTGATCGGACACAAAGGCGAAATGTTGAAGAAGATTGGGACGCTGGCTCGGAAGGAACTCGAAGAGGCTCTCGAGACCAAAGTGTTTCTGCAGACCTACGTGAAGGTGGTTCCCGAATGGCGGCAGGATCCCAGGAAAGTTCGAGAACTGGACTGGCGCTTCCAACTGGAAGGTCTCACCCAGAACCAGCAATTGGAGCGGCCGGAGGCCGCCTCACTGGACGGACCTGAAGAAGAATCCGACGCGGAAACGATGTAGGACGTGTTTCGTGGGTCACTCTGAGAGCCAGTCGATTTCCCGCAGCAGCAAATTCCGCCCCAGTTCGCCGCGTTCGAGATGCACAAAATGATCCGCGTTCGGGATCACCGTGACTTTCACCTTCGCCGCTTGCGTTAGGTCCTTTGCAAAGGCCGTGGCATCTTCAGATCGCGACCAAAAATCACGTTCGGAACGCAAGATCAGGACCCGCGCCTGAATCTTCGACGCATCCCACAACTTACGCCCGATCGCCAGGTAGAAGCTGTCTTGCAGCGCGCCGCATGGCGACCGAAAACTTGGCGGCGTCCGCAGGCCGCTGGTTGGATCGCTTCCGAGCGCGGCAATGGCATAGGCCCGAGCCACAGCAGGATTGCGCCACGTGGATTTGTCGGTATCGGGGATGCTGCGATCCCACACCCGAAACAACGAAGCCTCGTCGTTGAGCCGATACGCGCCGCACGACTTCACGTTGAATTCCCCGCGTACTTCGCGTAGCGAACAGAAAGCCGTGGGCAAAGGTGACGTGTGAAAAGAATGGAGCCGCCGCGCTATCGAAAAGCCGTCGCCGTGGCATCGATCCGTTAGTCCGGCGCGGCGATACCGAGGGACTTCATTTTACGGTAGAGGTGGCTGCGCTCCAGACCGAGCGCAGTGGCGGTTTGCGTCATGTTCCAGCGATGCTCCTGCAGCTTGCGCAGGATGAATTCGCGCTCGTAGGCGCTGCGTGCTTCGTGCAGCGTGTTGTATGGGTGCTGCGGGCTTTCGGCGACGCCGCGGAACAGCTCGGGCGGCAGGTGATGCGGCTCGATGCGCACCTGCGGGCAAACAATGACCAAGCGCTCGACGAGATTGCGCAGTTCACGAACGTTCCCCGGCCAAGGAAAGCGCATCAGAATTTCCATGGCGGTGTCGCTCATTTCGCGGGTGCGCTTGCCGTAAGCGGAGCTGAACTCGCCGAGGAAGTAGCGAACCAGGCTGGGAATATCCTCTTTGCGGTCGCGCAGCGGCGGAACGAAAAATGGGATCACATTGAGCCGGTAAAACAAGTCCTGTCGGAAAGCGCCGCGGGCGATTTCCTGTTCCAGATTCTTGTTGGTCGCCGCCAAGACACGAACGTCGACGGTCAGCGTCTGATTTGAGCCCACGGGCTCAAAGCGCTGCTCTTCGAGCACGCGTAAAACCTTGGATTGGGTTCGTAAGCTCATGTCGCCGACTTCGTCGAGGAATAGCGTGCCGCTATCGGCTTTCTTGAACTTGCCCAGCTTGTCTTCGGCCGCTCCGGTGAAACTGCCTTTGACGTGACCGAAAAGCTCGGATTCGATCAGCTCCTCCGGAATCGCCGCGCAGTTGACCTCGACGAAAAGCCCCTTGCTACGCAGACTCGCAGCGTGCAGCGATCGCGCCACAAGTTCCTTGCCCGTGCCGCTCTCTCCGTAGATGAGCACGCGTCCGTTTGTTGGAGCGGTGACCGCAATTTGCTGGCGCAACGCCTTCATCGGCACACTTTCACCGATGATCTGGTAGCGGTGCCCAAGCTCGGTACGCAGGTTCGCATTTTCTTCTTGCAAGCGCCGCTGTTGGATGGCGTTGCGTACGAGCACGATGATTTTTTCAAGCGAGAGCGGCTTCTCGATGAAATCGAATGCGCCGAGCTTGGTGGCGCGCACCGCGGTCTCGATTGTGCCGTGGCCGGAAATCATGATCACCGCAGGCGGGCGCGACGCCGCTTGCAAACGGCTCAGCGCTTCGAGGCCGTCGATGCCGGGCAACCAGACGTCGAGCAGCACAACTTCGATGTCACCAGCGGCGGCGCGCTCAAGCGCGGCTTCCGCGGAGCCGACCGACTCCACGTGATAGCCTTCGTCCACCAAAATCGAGGAGAGCGATTCGCGGATTCCGTCTTCATCATCGACAACAAGCAGGCGCGGACGAGGAGTCATCAGGAGGCTTCCACTCCGCTTCGTTCGGTCACCGCGGCGGCCGCCGGCTCGGCCGACGGGAGTTCCACGACAAATCGAGATCCCACCGGAAAGTTATCCTCCACGTAAATCGTGCCTCCATGTTCGGCGACAATGCGCGCTGCAATGGCCAAACCGAGTCCCGTGCCACGGTTTTTCGTGGAAAAATGCGGCAGGAAGAGACGATCCTTGTCCTCTGGCGAAATTCCGTGTCCGGTGTCTTGAACGGAAATCTCCACCAACTCGGATTCGCCGTGCGCACAAGTCGAGACCGTGATTTCACGCAACGACGCCGTCTCCAAAGCTTCGGCAGCGTTGTCGATCAAGTTCACCACTACACTCCGCAGCAGACCGCCGTCGGCGCGGACCGGGGGCAAATTCTCCGCCAGAGCTGTCTTCAGCGTGATGCCGTCAAGGCGCCCAGAAAAGACTTCCACGGCTTCGTGCACGATGGTGTTGGCGCTGGTGGGTGCGAGTTTGGCGACGGGAAAGCGGACGAATTGCGAGAACTCGTTCACCAGTGCGGCGAGTGTTGACACTTCGCGCTCGATCAGCCGTGAACATTCCTGAACGAGATGCGTGAGTTCGGGATCGCGCGGCGCACTCGCTTCGGCCGGCTCGCGGCGGTCCAAAAAGCGCGCCAGCCGCTGTGATGAAAGCTGAATGGGCGTCAGGGGATTCTTGATTTCGTGGGCGATGCGGCGCGCCACTTCCTGCCACGCGGCGGTTTTTTGCGCTCGCAGCATTTCGGTGAGATCGTCGAGCACCAGGACGTAGCCCGTGTTCGCGCGGCGCGGGCCGAGCGAGCTAACGGTCACGGCAAGGTGCAGGACGCGACCCGCCACCACGGTTTCGATTTCGCGGGAAACCACGCCCATGCGGAGGGAGCGCCGCATCAGCAGCTGCACGGTGCGAGCGGCTTCGGCGCCGAGCAGCTGTTCGAGCGATCGCACATCGCGAGCGGATTCCCCGAACAGTCGCGTGATCGCCGTGTTTTCGCGCAAGATGCCACCTTCGGCATCCAGCGATACGACGCCCGTGGGCACATTTTCCAGAATGGTTTCCATTAGCTGGCGGCGGCGCTCCAGTTCCTGCACGGCTTGCTGCAAGTTGCGCGTGAACTGGTCGATCTGGGCGCGGGAATCGCGAAGCTGGGTCACCATCGCATTGAACGAGCGGACCAGGATGCCGAGTTCGTCTTGCGCCTGCTCGGGGACTTGATAGTCGAAATTTCCCGAAGAAACTTCTTTGGTGCCTTCGGCCAGCGCCTGAATCGGAACGGTAACTTGCTTGGCCAGGAACAGCGCGATCCACATCACAGAAAACAGCAGCAGCATGGTGAAGAAGACGAGAATCAGAAGCATCTGGCGCTTGAGTGCACGCAAGCTTTGCTTTGCCCGCTCATATTCTTGCGTTTGCTTTTGAATTTCGGCGGCGCGAGCCATGAACGTCGGGCTGGTGCGATAGCCAACGGCCACGAAGCCAACGCGGGCGATGAGATAGTCTTTTCCCTGCGCCTCCCATACCTCGACCCCGCTGGGAAGCGTACGGACCAGATAGCCGGCAACGCCGACATGTTCGCAAATCTGGCCGGTGCGATCTTCGGGTTGATCGTCGCAGACTACGCCGCCACGAACGAACTTCCCGTCCTTGTCCATGATCCAGACGGCATCGAGGCCGGACTCGAAGGCGTGCTTAAGCAGGTCTTCGGTGGATTGCGAGGAATTCACCTGCACCTGGCGGGCGAGATTGCGGAGGCGCGGCAGGGTCGCGCGGCCAAAGTCGGTTATCAACCCCTGCATTTGTTCGGAAGCAATTTCCAGCGGCCGGGGAAACCATCGGCCGAGCGTGCGGTTCAGCAGCGAATAGCTGACAAAGAACATGAAGACGACGGGGAGCAGCGAGAGGCCCATGGCCCCGACAACCATCTTGGTCTTGAAGCGCGCCCCGAGCTGCTCTTTGCTGCTTTCGCTCCACAGACGGATGATCGTGCGCGTGAGAATCAGGCCGAAGACCAGCAATGCGGCGGTGATGAAACTAGAGACCGCATAGAGCGCGACCGCGGCGCGCCAGTTGCCGGGCTCGAAGGGCACGTCAAGCGAGCCAAAGGTGAAGACAGCGGCCAGCAACAGCGCGAGCAAAAGGCCGCCGATGCCAAGTCCCCAACGATGTTTTGGTGCCAGGCTCATGTGCGTGATGCGAAGCTCATCCCGAGGCCGCCGATTTTCCCGGCAGCAGCGAATGCAAAGCGCATTCCGAGCAGCGCGGATTTTTCGCACGGCAGAAGCGCTTGCCGGCGTGAACGATCAGGGCATGAAGTTCATTGTACAGCGCCGCGTCGGCGGGAAGGTTGCGCTCGAACAATTGACGCAAGTATTCGTAACCGTGCCTAGGCTCGGCAAGCTGGTGGCGTTCCAGTATGCGCCGAGCGTAGGCGTCGACCACGAAGACAGGATGTTCGCCGGCGTAGAGAAGAATGGCGTCGGCAGTTTCTGGACCTATGCCGTGGACACCCAGGAGCTGTTCCCGCAGCTGGACCGTGGGCGTGCGGAACATTCTGGTGAGCGAGCCTTGGTACTCGTTTCGGAGGAACCGCACGAAGGCTTTCAGCCCCTTGGCTTTCTGGCGGAAGTAACCGGACGAGCGGATTAACCGCGCCAGCTTCGGGAACGGCACGGCCTCGACCGCGACCGCTGTCAGTAACTTCGCGCGGCGGAGGTTGGCGATGGCGGGCTCGACGTTGGTCCAAGCCGTATGCTGAACGAGAATCGCGCCGACGATAATCTCGAATCGAGTGCGGCCCGGCCACCAGTGCTGTGGGCCATATGCCGCAAACAGCTGGTCATAGTAGGTGCGTAGCGTCGTCAGCACCGCCGGAGGTCGCTCCTCCAGAGCTGACACCCCACGCGGGTAAGATTGCCCTGCGAAGTGGTCGGACGGCAAGCCCGGCGCCAATGCCGACTTAAACTGCGCGGACACAGTGACCATGCCCATCTGTTGGCACGATAATGACGCCCCGCGGACAAGTCAAGAATCGCGTCGCAGCGCGACACCTCTAAATGAAAAGAGGACAAGCACTTACGCCTGTCCTCGAAAATCAAGCCCGGAAATGAGTCACCGAAACGTCGTTAAGACTACGCCTTGGCTGCGGCCTTGACGCCATTGAAAGCCAACGTAAGGCGAGACTTATAGCGATTACCGGTATTCTCGTGGAGAACGCCCTTGGCAATGGCCTGATCGATGGCGGACATGGTGGGATTGAGCAAATTGCTGGCAGCCGTGGCGTCCTTGGCGGTGATGGCCGTGCGCAGTCGGCGCATCATGGTGCGCACGCGGGTGCGGTTGGCGCGGTTCACTTCGGCGCGTTGACGAGATTGCGCCGCGCGCTTCAAAACTGACTTTTTCTTTTTCTTTAGTTTGGTAGCCTGTCCCTGAGCCATCTAACGCTCCTTTTGCGCAGTACTCAATCCTCTAGTGTTAAACGAGGCGCACGAGTTTGTCAAACGAGTTGAAGGTTCCATCACCGGCGCCTCCGGTCAAATCGCTGATGCCTCAACCGGCAGCTCCCAGTTTGGCGGCTAAGGCATCCTCGACGCCGAGCAAGCTCGAAGAGCTGCGGTTGTTGGTGAATTCGCGCCACCCGATTATTTCCGTGGAAACCTCGGAGGAAGAACGCGTCGATGCGCTGCTGGCGCAGGTCGCTATCGAGCTGGACGTGCCGCTGTATACGTGGAGCGTAACGACTGGGCTGGCCCGGATGAAGGGCGCGCCTTTGTATAACACCGATACTCCGGAAGCGGCGCTGACCAACATTGAGGTGATCCATGGAGACGGAATTTTCATACTGAAGGATTTCGCGAGGTACTGCGACAACGACAAAGTCTGCCGACGCCTGCGGGATCTTTGCGAGAAATTTCACGGCGAACGGCGGTCGATTGTGATTACCGCGGCTTCGCTGCAGTTGCCGCCGGATTTGTCAGGGGATGCCGTACCCTTTCAGATCGGCCTGCCGACGACTGAAGAATTGCTACCCGCGGTGCGCGCGACGGTGGCGGAATTGAATGGCGCGAACCGCATCACTTTGCAGTTGGATGCCGAAGGCGTAAAGCAACTAGCAAAAAACTTGACGGGATTGACGCAGACCGAGGCGGTACGGGCCCTGCGGATGTGCGTGCTAGCACGGCGAAAGATGGATGTCGGACTGCTGGATGCCGTTCTCGATGCGAAGAGGACGACCTTGCGTGGCGAGGGATTGCTGGAGACGGTCCGGCGAGACACTTCGTTTGGAGACGTGGCGGGACTGCGGCGTTTGCGGGCGTGGATTGCGAAGCGGAAGAGCGCCCTGACTCCGGAGGGTCAGCGATTTGGGCTCGAACCACCCAAGGGAATGCTGATTACCGGTGTCCAGGGATGCGGAAAAAGCCTGGCGGCACGGTCGGTGGCCGGGGAATGGGGATACGAACTGGCACGGCTGGATGCCGGTGCGCTGTACGACAAATTCGTGGGCGAGAGCGAGAAAAAGTTGCGGAAGGCGCTCGACCTGGCGCAGAAAATGGCACCCATGATC
>Ga0307471_100000864_pt1 | contig 16050 bp, 18 predicted proteins | sample atmos_gasesAM3C__2_FD_204566 | JGI IMG/M metagenome (GOLD analysis project Ga0307471, IMG submission 204566) | Hardwood forest soil microbial communities from Morgan-Monroe State Forest, Indiana, United States - atmos_gasesAM3C_515 | ecosystem: Environmental > Terrestrial > Soil > Temperate... | reverse complement strand
CCGCAAAGTGATCGAGTTGGCTCGGCGTGGCGCACATCGCAAGCGTATCCTTGCTTGGCCGTGGGCCCGTACTAAAGGCTGGTCGACGATCCCGCCAAGTGGCGTGGAACCAGGCGTGACAAAGGGACTGAAGGCTATGGAGGACAAGCCTAACGAACGGAACAGCCTTGGGCGGACCGACGTTTATGAGCTCCGTCTCTGCGAGGACAGGGATGGCTTTAATCTGATCACCGGTGGTTTTCGGTGCGGTCCGATCTGGTATTCAGGACCTGACGCGGTTCGCCATGCGGTCGAGTTCGCCAGGTACCGTTCACGCAGCCTCGCGCAGAACGCAACAGTCCGCGTGTTGGACGCCAGCGGCGGTGTAATCCATACGTACGAATCCAGCGACGACTTTCGTTGGTAAGTCGTCAAATCAACCGCGTTAACCGCAGCTCGCTGCTTCCAACTCCACAAACGCAGTCACTTTTTATCCGCACGCACAACGAAACGCTTTCCATCGAACGCCCTGAACTTCGCAGGATTTTCATGCTTGACCGTTCGCTTGCGTTGCGATTAAACAGACCGTGGGCTGCCTCGGGTGAGGACAGCTCTTTTGGGAGAACGGAGCGCGAGCGGTTGAGGCTGCTCGCGCTCTTTTTTTAAGCAACGCGGCTGACAAACGCGTTGAACTTCTCTGGGATCGGCGCGGCGTTGATCTGATTTCCGATGCGCTGCCATTCGGTCGGCTGTGGTATGACGAGCCGAATGCCGTCGCGAATGCAATCGGATACGCCGAACACCGCAGCCGCTCACATGATGCAGTGATCCGCGTTTACGATCAATCAGGCAACGTAATCCAGACGCACGAGCACGCTGGCGATTTCAAAGCATTGTAACTGGATACACAATCCAATGCGCCACGATAGATACGCCACTGGTTGCCATCCAGTTGCCAGAATACAGCTTTCCGCGCCGTAATTGCTAACGTGTTGCCGCGCAGGTCGAGAAAGCCTTGACAGTCTCACAGCCTAATGTTTTAGGCTGACGCGATAAAGATCGAGATCAAGCGCAGACATATCGAGATCGCTGCAATAATGGCGATTGCGATATTTGGCGCGTGGGGCGCTTATGGATCGGGCGCAGCGATCCTTACACTGATCGTCATGGCCATTGTCGCACTGGCGATGTGGCTGTTGCCCTAGTCACGTCTTTAATGCTACAAATCCCCGCGCCTTGTGATTGAATCCTCAACGGCGATGCAATCAACGATGCACGTTTACGAATTGCGCCCGCGCAAAGATAAACGCGGCATCGATCTCATCTCCGATGCACTTCCATTCGGTCGCCTGTGGTATGGCGAGCACGATGCAATCACAAATGCAATCGGCTAGGCAGAGTTTTGCAGCCGCTCACATGATGCGGTGGTTCGCGTTTACGATGACGCGGGCAACGTGATAGGAACGCACGGTGCGTGTGATCTATTTGCACCTCAATAAACTGACACGTGTCAGGCGGGCCAGTCCCAAAGGCCAGCGCCCGTCGGGTTCGTCGGATCAACTGTGCTCTCGTTAACTTTCGGTGTGTCCCGTCGATGAGGATGTTTCCGGTGGCCGCCTTTGGCGTCTTTCACAGGTTTCAGGTTCCGAACTTTGATGCCTAGCTTTTTTTGCTTTTTCATTTCAGGTGTTCCTTCGTGCGGCTTAAAGCATGCTCTGCCTCAAAAGGCATCCATATGGCCTCAGAATAAACGAGGAGAGCCCATGTCTTTGATGGCATTTCTGTTATTTTCCCCAAGAGACGCTCCGTATAAACCCCTCTCGCTTAACAACTAGTGCAGCGAGCATTTCTATTTCGGACAGGTTTTGCACGACTTGGCATGGATACTGTTAACATTATCGACATGAGTTTGTTAATTATTGCTCACGTGTTTGTGCTACGAGCTATTGATAGTTTCAAGAGTTCGCCGCGACGAGCGTCCCACAATCCAGATCGTTCGCCCCTCGGAATCAACACCTGATGGCTGGAAGATTCATCCCGTGATGAAACTGACGGTTCAATGATTTTCATAGCGCCCATATGATGCGAACCGCGTTAGTTGACTGGAAAGAGGCGCAGCAGAAAGCTGCGCTTACAGCACCATGGGCTGTCACTATGGCGAAAGTGCGCATTCAACAAGGTTGCTTCGCGGACACGTTGGCAGCTCGTCACGTTCTGCGGGAGGTCTGGTGGTGAGTCATTGGATGTAGTCGATTTTTCGATGACGTGCTCGTCTGCTCGACGGATATACAAACCGTAGGTCACGGGTTCGAACCCCGTCCTCGGCTGTTACATCAAAAGGCCCCACGAAAGCAGCGCGGAGGCGTCGCGCCACACCCGGCTGGAGCTGTCGCCCAGCACAACAACGATTACGTCTTTGCCCGGACGCGTCCCGCTTGCAATCAGGCATTTGCCTGCCGCGTCGGTATAACCGGTTTTCATTCCGTTGCAATAGGGGAGCCGTCTAAGAAGTTTGTTCGTGTTTTCAAGTTCGCGCGTGCGTCCACTCGCATAGCGGAAGACAAGCTGGGGAAGACAGACGATGGAGCGGATGGTCGGGTTCGCGTAAGCAGCGCGTGCGATGATCGCGAGATCGCGGGCGCTCGAATATTGTCCGGGCACCGGCAGACCATTCGGATTCACAAAGTGCGAATGCACGGCTCCGAGTTGTAGTGCGCGTCTATTCATCATCTGGGCAAATGCCTCAACGCTTCCGGCATTGTCCCGTGCCAGACATCGTGCAACGTCATTCGGACTTTTCACCAGCAAAGCGCGTAGAAGATCCATCCGCTGATACGTCTCCCCCGGCTTGATTCCCAGCTTCACCGGATCGCACATTGTATCTACCGACTGCACCGTCACCGGCCGATCCAGAAAACCGGTCTCCGCCACAATCAGCGCAGTCAGCAATTTTTGCGTGCTGGCTGGCGGTCGTACCTGATCCGCGTTTTTTTCATACAAGATCTTGCCGCTATTGGCGTCCACTACGATCACTGAAGCAGCGCTGGTCTTCGGTATTCCTTCAGGCGTAAACTCGGTAGGCGCAGGGATTGTATCCGGCTCTTCCTTCGATTTTGCGGGCGTCCGGTGCGACCGAGTATGACTCGACTTTGATTTCTTCGATTTGGGAGCGGCGGATTCGGTTTCGTCATCCGCACTCTTTTCCGTGACGGCCTTTGCTTTCCGAACAGGCCCGTTGACGCCGCTCGGCCGACCAATATCAGAATCAACGGTGTCCTGCGCCCAGCCGCTCAGCACTGAGGTCAGAATCAGTGCGCAAAGGAACCAAATTCGATTGCGCCAAATCATGGACGGAAAATTATCGACAAAACGTTTGCCTGTGCAAGTGCTTGCACTGCATATGCGTCGCGTTGTGATCCTGAACGCCGCTTGAAAGATATAAGTCGTTCTGCGAAATGCGTTTTCAATAATGTCTGGCGCAGACGCCCGGCAGCGTTGCGTGCGAAATACTATTTCTTACCGCGCTCGATCAGCTCGATCTCGTAACCTTCCGGTGCATCAATGAACGCAATTCTACCGCCGTTCGTCGAATGTGGTCCCTCCGATAACGGATGACCTTTTGCCGCGGCGTGTTTGGCGAACTTGTCCAAATCGTCGACTTCAAAAGCGAGATGCGTCAGATCAGGGCCGACGACAATCGGGCCGCTCCCGTCAAATTTGCAGATCTCAATTTCTTCGTCGCTCCCTGGCGCTTTCAGGAAGACGAGTTGCGACCCGCGCCCGGAGGTTTGACGGCGGACCTCTTGGAGCCCGAGGACGTCCCTGTAGAACGAAACTGTCTTCTCCAAGTCGTGTACGCGATAGCGCGTGTGCAGTAGTTTCTTGACCATGGCCTATCTTATTGGCTGAGCGGATCGATTCAAACACCTCTCTCTGGACAAAGCCATTAAAACGGCTTCATTGCGGTCCTCGCGAAGTGCACTGGGCTCGAAGCCTTGGTGTCAATGAGAGTCCACGACTCGACTGGTTTTTGTCATGTCGAGCGAAGTCGAGACATCTCTTGCTGAGGTCCGAAATACGAGAGGTTTCTCGACTTCGCCTCCGGCTTCGCTGGAAATGACAGCAGCGCACCTATGAAAAAAATTGGAATACTTTTTGGTCAAGAACAGAGTTTTCCGCCGGCTTTTGTCGATCGGGTGAACCGGAAAACCGGCGGCAAAGACATCGGCGCGGAGTTCGTCAGGATCGACAAAGTGATTCAGGGCGAACCGTGCGGATACGACGTTGTGATCGATCGAATTTCACAGGACGTGCCGTTCTACCGCGCCTGGCTCAAGAACGCGGCGCTGAGTGGCACTGCCGTAATAAACAATCCGTTTTGGTGGAGTGCGGATGAAAAATTCTTCAATAACGCGCTGGCGACAAAAATTGGCGTGGCCGTTCCGCGCACGGTGTTGCTTCCATCAAATCAGCCGCCGCCGGATACGAACGACAAGTCGTTTCGAAATCTCGGCTATCCTCTCGATTGGGAAGGGATTTTCAATTACGTAGGCTGGCCAGCGTTTTTCAAACCGTTCGCAGGCGGCGGATGGAAGAACGTCTATCGATTGCACAATCGCGAGGAATTCTTCAGCGCTTACAACGACACTGGACAATTGGTGATGATGTTGCAGGAGGAAATCAAGTTCGACATGTATTTCCGCTGCTATTCGATTGATCAGCGCCACGTCCGGATCATGCCCTACGACCCACGGAATCCGTTTCATTTGCGTTACCGAACGGAGTGGCATGCGCCGGAAGAAATTCTGCACAGGGTCGAGGAGGGCGTTTTGCGATTGAATCAATTCCTCGGTTACGACCTCAACACCGTGGAATTCGCAGTGCGCGACGGAATGCCCGTTGCGATCGACTTTTGCAATCCGGCACCTGATTGCGAAGTGGCGTGGATCGGTGAGCACAACTTCGAGTGGGTGGTGGAAGCAGTCGCCGAAATGGCCATCCGCAAAGCGCGCGAGCACGTCCCCGGCTGCGATAATTTGAGCTGGGGCAAGTTTGTGCAAGCCGCCGTGACCCGCCGTTCGTTAGGCGACCTCGCATAAGGGAGACGCTCAGAATGACGAATGTCACCTACTTACGAAGCTAAGCTGCTCGGGCGTAAACGTTTCTAGTGGTCTCTCAACTCCCTCTATGGATTGCAGCGGCAATGCGCGCAAAGTAAGCGGTCGCCGTAACGCGTCTCGTGTCGCGCGGCTCAGAAGCAGAGTCGTGCCTAACGTTTTGTTCAGCGCTTGGATGCGTGAGGCGATATTGACCGTGCTACCAATCACAGTGAACTCCATTCGCTCAGGCGATCCGATGCTTCCGACGATGACACGCCCGCTGTTGATGCCGATTCCGATCCGGATAGGTTGTTCGCCGCGTCGGGTCAGATCGGAATTGAGTCGTTCCAGTCTGCGCTGTAAATCGTGTCCTGCTGCCAGTGCCTTGTCTGCATGATCACGCTGGTCGCTATCCACTCCAAAAAGCGCCATAAACCCGTCGCCCAGGAATTTGTTGATCATTCCGCCATGTTTGATTTCCACGACTTGAACCATTGCGTGCAGAAAACGGTTCAGAAAGCTCACTGCCTCATGCGGCTTTAGATTCGCCGTGCGCGCCGTAAAGGAGCGTATATCCACAAACATTACCGTTACGTGTTGTTCGGTACCTCCGACTCTGCCATCGCGCGCCAAAATCTGTTCCGCCGCTTTCGGGCCAACGTGCAGGCCCAGGGTGCGCCGGACATGTTCGAGTTGTTTTCTCTCTTCGATTTGCGCCTTAAGAGCGGCAGTTCGATGGGCCACGGTTTGTTCAAGTTGAGAATGTGAGCGGCGAAAGTCAGTCAGCAGCCAGGAAACGAGTACAAAAAACACAAGTAACATGACCGCATTCCATACTGGAATGAGCGGATGCTGATAGGGCGGCCCGCTGAGCGTATCACTGAAGAACGCTAAACAGGTACACAACGCTCCGACAATAAATCCCGACCATCGGCCAGCCACCCATGCCGCAAGCGATATCGGCAGAAGGTAGAAAGCCGAGATTGCCCACTCGCGTCCGGTAATATAATCCACGTAACCGAGAGCAATAGCGAGGACGACAGCAGCTGTTGTCGCGGCAATCTTCGACCGAGACGAAAATTCCCCACCCGCTTTCATAACAAAGCCAGGAGCCCGGAAAGGGTTTGACAAAGCGCTTCGCCAGTCCGTTCACGCAACGGTCCTGTGTTCCGAACGATCGAGAAGCAGCCTATAAAGCGCGTTCAGCGCTCCGCATGACATCTTCACGTTTTTGAGGAACATTTCCCACCCGCCATGAGCGCGAAAGAGCACACATTCACCCTCGGGATTGAAGAGGAGTTCGCCATTGTCGATCCGGATACGCGCGAACTGCGTTCGCATATTCACGAAATTCTCGAAGGCGGAAAAATTACGCTCAAAGAGCAGATCAAGCCAGAGATGCACCAGTCGGTCGTTGAGTTGGGCACCGAAATTTGCGATTCCATCGGTTGCGCACGCGATCACGTCATTGCGCTGCGCACGAAACTGGCGGAGCTGGCGGCGCGCAGCAGATTAAAAATCGCTTCGATGGGGACGCACCCGTTCTCGCACTGGCGCGATCAACTCATCACTGAAGGCGAGCGTTACCAGGAAATACTCAAGGACATGCAATCGCTCGCGCGCGCGAATCTGATTTTCGGATTGCATGTTCACGTCGGGATTCCGAATCGCGAGACGGCCATCCACGTAATGAATCAAGCCCGGTATTTTCTGCCGCACATATACGCGCTGTCCGTCAACTCACCATTTTGGGTGGGTCAAAACACAGGGCTGAAAGGTTATCGCCTGAAAGTATTCGAGCGGTTTCCCCGCACCGGAATTCCAGATTCGTTCGAGTCGCTCTCCGAATATGAGGATTACTGCAAGCTACTGGTCAAAACCGGCTGCATCGACAACGCCAAGAAAATCTGGTGGGACATCCGGTTGCATCCGTTCTTCGACACGCTGGAGGTGCGCGTGTGTGACGCGCAATCGCGCGTGGACGACACGCTCGCAATCGCGGCACTTATCCAGGCCGTGATCTCAAAACTGCACAAACTGCTTCACCAAAACATCACCTTCCGGATTTATCGGCGCCGTCTTCTTGATGAGAACCGCTGGCGCGCGGCCCGCTATGGTATCGATGGCAAATTGATCGACTTCGGCAAGGAATCCGAAGTGGACGAAAAGAGTCTGTTACACGAGCTGCTCGAATTCGTCTCGACCGAGGTCAAGGAACTCGGCAGCGAAAGAGAAATGGCGCACATCCAACGGATCATCCGCGAGGGTACCGGTGCAGACCGGCAACTCGCTGAGTGGGAACGAACGCAGGACATGAAAGCAGTCGTCGATCACATAGTCGCAGAGACTTACGAGGGCTTAGCATTGCCTCAGTGACTCGTGCGCTGAGCTCGCCTTCGTCACACAATTATTTTCGGTGTTACAGCGCCTTGTAATCTACAGAAATCGTGCGGTAAACGAGGTTATCGTGTTGCGCTGAGAAGTAAAACAGCTCCAGCATCGTGGTCCCGACCATCCATTGATATCCGACCAGTGTTTGAATTACGTCGGTGTCGTGGTCGCGAGAACGTGACACGAGTTTTCCGGTGCCGTACTTTTCATCGAAATATTTGCGGATTTCTCCCATCCGCTGGTTGTAACGTTCGATCGACCAGTCCGGGTATTCGTACTGCAGCTCTATCGCCACGAGCGCTCTCTCCTTGAACGTAAACACGGTGCGTTTGAGTCCGGGATGAATCAGTCCCTCCACAGTCCAGACTTCGCGGTTTTGTCTCTTTTCCCGCGAAACTAATTTGGCTTTGGCGCCGTGGAGCACGGCCTCTACCCGCGCCATTGAATCATTCCAACGAAACCCGAACGGCGGCATCAATTCATCAGCGGCACGTACATGTGCCGCGGGAAAAACAAAAGAGGCCATCAGGCCAATCAAAAAAATTTGGCGGATCATCAGCTGGTTCGAACGGGTAACGCACATCGAAACACGCCCGTTGGTATCGGTATCGGTTGCCTGCATCTACAATTTGCTGAGCGTTTGCCCGCCGCTCGCAGAGGCGGGAAATTGCGCGCACAGGCTGATTCGGTCAACTCGGGATACGCAGACAATCAGCCGCGAAGTCTGTTCGTCGCAGCGAGTCCGAATCTGTCGCGGTTTGGCTAGCGCGAAGTTTTTTGCAACACACTGTTTCGTGTTTTCGCGCCGACACGTGCGCTTCATTTTCGCAGTCAAGAAATTTTTTTTGCTGGAATTGAAAATAAAATTCATTTTTTTCTTGTCGCTTTCTCAACTGATTTCTAGTCTCAAGCCCGCTGGCGAGGGCGACCACAAACCGCATGTGAATAAGTTGTGAACAGGTTTGAGAAACTTCCCGGAACGAGAATGAACAACAGGAACACCCCCTCGACAGAACGATTGATTGCGGATGCGCGCGCGGTTCGAGATATCGAGAGAGTGAACGACGCCTCGAGGCGTTTTCCCTCGTATTTACGCGTTTTTGGCAATTTTTTTGGACCGTTGATCTCCGAATCACACTGGGGAGCAACTCGATTATTGGCCGGCTGGTGCGGGCGATTTCCCACGGCACAGGTCCATGTGGCGTTTCTGTAACACTGTTAACAACTTCTGTATGGACAAAAAATGCGCGCAGCTGTGGCAACGGTTGTCAGCTGCGCTCAAGCCACAGATTAGCGCGGACAGTTTCAAACGCTGGTTTTCTACGGTCGAGTTAATCGAGGCAAAGGAAAAATCGATCACGCTTACTGTTCCAAACAACATTTACCAGCTCTGGATCGAGAGTAATTACATGCCCGCATTGCAAAATGCGATCATTGCTACGCTTGGCAGTCCGCGCTCGGTGAAGTTCTGTGGTCCGTCGGCAACTGGCGCGCAAACGTCGCCAGAGGATGTGGCCGCGGCCAAAGAAACGTTAGCGGCGCCGCCAGTGGACATACGACCAGGCGCGACCGTTCCCGGACTCAATCCGCGAAACACATTCGAATCTTTCGTCGTCGGCCCGAACAACGAAATCGCGCACGCAGCCAGTCTCGCTGTCGCGCAGGCACCGGCGCGCACGTACAATCCGCTCTTCATTTACGGCGGCGTCGGTCTGGGCAAGACCCATCTGATGCAAGCCATCGGCCAATTCGTTTGGGCGAAAAGGAAAAACATGAAGGTGATCTACGTCTCCAGTGAGCTTTTCATCAACGAGTTCATCGACGCGATCCAGCACAGTAATCTGGTAAAATTCCGGAAGCGTTATCGGCAAGCCGATCTCCTTTTGATCGACGACATTCAATTTCTCGGTGGTAAGGAGCGTTCACAGGAGGAATTCTTTCACACGTTCAACACGCTTTTTGACGGGCACAAACAGATCGTTCTCTCCAGCGACCGGCCCGCGTCAGAAATCGCGAATCTGGAGCACCGCCTGGTATCGAGGTTTGAATGGGGGCTAACCGCCGAGCTTCAGCCGCCTGACATCGAAACGCGTCTCGCCATTCTGCGAAAAAAAGCGGACACCATGCAGATCAAATTGCATGAAGACGTTTTTCAATTCCTCGCCAGCCGTATCCGGACGAACGTGCGTCGTCTGGAGGGCGCGCTCATGCGAGTCGCTTCCTTCGCATCACTCAGTGGCAGGGAACTGACCAAGGAAACGGTCGAGCATCTGTTAAAGGACATTCTGCAGGAAGAAGGGCGGCAATCGATCACGATCGAACAAATTCAGCGTCGCGTAGCGGAACACTTTGACGTGCGTCTTGCCGATATGACGAGCAAGCGGCGCCCGGCCAGCATCGCTTTTCCTCGTCAGGTAGCGATGTATCTCGCGCGCGAACTCACGAAAGCGTCTTTGAATGAAATCGGCGACGCGTTTGGCGGGCGCGACCACGGCACTGTGCTGCACGCCTGCAAGCTGGTGAAGAAACGAATAGCTGAGCAGGACAACATTCGCCAGACGATCTCGTACATCGACAGCTCCCTCCAGCGGTAGGGCCCCAGCGCGTGCAAGCCTACAAGGGGCAGAGATGAGAGATTGCGGTTGCCGAATAAAATCGAAGGCTTTACATCTTAGGCTGCTTGCTGGTCACCATGAAATTTAGCGTTACCAAGGAAAAACTGCTCGAAGCCCTGCAACAGGTGCAAAACGTAGTGAGCACGCGCACCACGCTGCCCATTCTTTCCAACGTTTTGCTACAGGCTAACGAAACCGAATTGCATCTTACAACCACCGACCTGGACGTTGGCGTGCGCGGCACTTGCGAAGCGCAAGTGGACAAAGCAGGAGCGACCACGCTACCGGCACGGCGTGTTTTCAACATCATCCGTGAACTGCCGTCGAGCGAGATTCAGATCGACGTCGATGGAAAAAACGCCGCGTCCATCCGTAGCGGCCAAAGTTTCTTCAAGATTCTCGGTCTGCCGGAGGACGAATTTCCGCCGCTCCCAAAATTCGAGAGCGCGAAAGTCGTCACGATGCGGCAGAAGGATTTGCGCGACGGTTTGCGCAAAACTTCCTACGCGATTTCTACCGATGAAACCCGTTACGTGCTCAACGGCGTGCTGTTCAGTTTCAAGGACAACAAGCTCACGCTCGTCGCGACCGATGGGCGGCGGCTCGCGATGGCGGAAATTGAACTGGAATTTCCGCGCAGTCACGAATCGGACCTGATTGTTCCGACCAAAGCGGTCACCGAATTGCAGCGTCTGCTCACCGATGACGGCGACGTGAAGGTGAGCATGAGCAATGGGCAGATTGCATTCGATCTCAACAAGACGCTGCTCGTCTCCAAATTGATCGAAGGCAATTATCCGAACTATCGCCAGGTCATTCCAGGCGAGGCGAAAGAGCGCGTAAAACTCGAGCGCGAAATGTTTTTAAATTCGCTGCGACGCGTTTCGCTTTTGGCGAGTGACAAGTCGCACTCGGTTAAGCTGAATTTCAGCAAGAACAACCTCGATATCACTGCCAACACGCCGGAGGTCGGTGAAGCGAAGGAGTCACTGGCGATTCCTTATAAGGGGCGTGAGTTTTCCATCGCGTTCAACCCAGAATTTCTCATGGCCCCGTTGCGTGCGCTCACGGAGGACGAAGTGTTTCTTGATCTCATTGACGAGATGAGCCCTGGCGTTTTGAAAATTCAAACGCCATTCCTCTACGTCATAATGCCGATGCGCATCAGCTCCTGAGCAATCGTTCGAGGTGCTGTAGCCACCGGCCTGTGGCCGGTTAGTGGAAAATGCTTTCTGACTCACAGAGACGGCCCATAGGGCCGTGGCTACAGTAAAATGGCTCGAGACTCGATTACGGTACTCGGCGCTGCGGCATTGCGGACTGTACCATCATCAGTTCGGTGACGTTCTCGGGAGTGAGCAAACCAACCAGCCGTTTCATGCGGTCCAGTACAGGCACTGCCGGGCAATCGCACTCCTGCATAATGCGAAAAGCGTCCTCGAATCGTGTGCCGGTTGTAACCGTTGGAATGTCGCGCCGCATCACATCGCCTACTCGAAGTGTGGGATCGTTTTTGCGCAAGGCCGAGATGAGATCGTGACGGGTTAATAAACCCGCGACGTTTCCGGTTTCGTCCATGACCGGAAAATCGTGCTGCGAAGTCGCAAGCAATGCGTCGACTGCTTCTTCGAGCGTCGCATCTGCTCCCAGGGTGCGGAACTCGCGCACCATTGCGCTGGAAACTGGAAACCGGCGCGAGACATCTTTCATTTGCGCCAACGCCGCCTCTTGCGACGCGCCGATGTAAACGAACAGCGCGATGAAAATTAGAAAGGGATTAAAAAGTAGACCGAAAAAGCCAAATACGAACGCAAAACCCTGCCCAACAGTCGCGGCGACTTGAGTGGCGCGCGCGTAACTCATATGTGTGGCCAGCAAAGCGCGCAGCACACGTCCGCCGTCCATCGGGAATGCCGGCAGCAGATTAAAAAGGAGCAGGATAACGTTCATCGTGAACAACAGGTCCGGAATGCTGCTTTTCGTGGTTGGTGGATAATCCCACCAACCACCGCCGATGAACGCCCCGAGCGCGATCAGCGCGGTCACAGCCGGACCTGCCGCCGCTATGACGAGTTCCTGCATCGGCTCGTCCGGAATACGTTCCAATCGCGCCACACCACCGATGGGCAACAACGTGATGTCGGGCGTGTTGATTCCGAAAGCTTTCCCTGCCAAAGCGTGCCCGAACTCGTGCAACACCACGCATGCGAACAACAACAGAATGAACAAGACCCCGCCGACAGCTGCGGACGAGCCGCCCTGCGTATAATAGGCAAATGCGATCCACGCAATCAGCAGCAGAAAGGTGATGTGAATCCGCAATTGGATCCCGGCAACGCGAAGGATTGGAATCGACCAGCCCATGCGAATTATTGTGCTCTTTGATTAATTCGCGCGCCAGCGCTGTTTCACGGTTCAATTGACTCCATGCAGCTTTTTGACGTTGCGATCGTCGGCGGCGGGCCCGCAGGATCGAGCTGCGCCGCGTTTTGCGCACTGACCGGTTTGCAACCCCTGTTACTCGATCGGGAAAAATTTCCGCGCGAGAAAGTGTGCGGCGACTGCTTGAATCCATCATGCTGGCCCGTCTTTGAGCGACTAAAGCTTACGCAACGGGTACGCGATTTGTCGCATTCGAAACTTTGTTCGGTCGAGTTCATCGCGATCAACGGACGCAAGGTTATTGTCGATTTTCCATCGGACACCGATTGCGAGATTTCAGTGAAACGCAGCCTCTTTGACGATCTGCTTTTAAGGCGCGCTCGCGAGCTCGGCGCAGACGTTCACGAGCAAACCACTGCGATTGGGTTGACCAGAAACGACCACTGGAACATCGAAACTTTTTCCGGCGAGTTCTTTCAGGCGCGGATATTAGTCGGGGCAGATGGACGCAACTCTACCGTGGCGCGACTTTGCAATTTGCTGCCGCCCCCGGAGCGTGAACGCGTAGCGCTGCAAGCGCACGTGCCGCGGCCGCGAGATTTTGTTGACCGCATCGTTCTGCAATTTCTCCCTGAAGGGTATTCAGGCCAGGCTCCAGTAAATGACACTCAGTTGAATCTCTGCCTCGTCGGCATGCCGCCGACCATCTCCACATTACGCAAATGGGCGGAGCGCCAATTTGATCTGCCTGCGAATCAACCGTGGCGCACGATCACGCCGCTGACCCGTTCGCCAGTTCCATCCGCTCATGAAAATCTGTTTTTTATCGGAGACGCAGCTCGGGTGGTCGAGCCGTTCACGGGCGAAGGAATCTATTACGCCTTGCGCTCGGGTGAACTGGCCGCAAACGCCATCGCGAAAGTTCTTCGTAGCGATGATCGGAACTCGGCGTTGCGCGAATTTAGTCGCGCTTACGCCCAAATGTATCGTGGCCGTTTATGGATCAATCGCCTCTCGCGCGCGGCCGCCTTGCGGCCGCAACTCGGCTCGTTCTTTATTCACACCGCGCGAATAAATCCGTGGATATTGAAATTGCTGACCGCAAAAATTGTTTCTACTGCAGGTAGCGGCGATTGACCTCAATCGCCCTTCGTCGGTTCGGGTGAACCGCCGCTACCAAGTTGCCTCGCCGCTTTCACCGTGTTCGCCATCAGCATCGCGATCGTCATTGGCCCAACGCCGCCCGGCACCGGTGTAATCGCGCTCGCTTTTTTCGAGACTTCGTCAAATGCGACATCGCCGACTAGCCGGTAGCCGCGTTGGCTTGCCGCGTCTTCGACCCGATTAATCCCCACATCAATAACGACGGCGCCTTCGCGGATGTGATCGGCTTTCAGAAACTCTGGTCGCCCAATCGCGGCAACAACAATGTCAGCCGAGCGCGTAATCTGCCCGAGATTGCAGCTGCGCGAATGCACGACAGTCACCGTCGCGTTGCCGTTTTTGTTTTTCTGCATCAGCAATAGTGCTAAAGGTTTGCCAACGATCATGCTGCGGCCGAGGACCACAACATGAGCGCCGTTGATCTCGATGCCGCTCTCCAGAAGCAACCGTTGTACGCCGAGCGGAGTGCACGGCACAAATCCGCTGGCGTCCTCGAGCACGAGCTTGGCGACATTTTCCGGGTGAAATCCGTCCACGTCCTTCTGCGGGTCGAGCGCGCGCACGATTGCCGCTTCGTCGATATGCTCGGGGGGCGGCGATTGAACAAGAATGCCGTGAATGGTTGAATCGCGGTTGAATTCCGCGACGCGTGCAAGGAGTTCACTTTGCGTGGTTGAAGCAGGCAACTCCAGTTTCACTGAGTGCAAGCCAAGCTCACGGCACATCTTGTCTTTCGAACGCACGTAGGCACGCGAGGCTGGATTATCTCCCACGAGAACTACAGCAAGACCTGGCGTTACGCCCTTTGCTTTCAGTTCTGCAATATCACTGCGAAGATCAGCGTAAACCTTCTCCGCGACTGCGCGGCCATCGATAAGTTTTGCCATAGTGAAGCGCAACCGTGCCTGCGAGTACGAGTCACGCAAGTGACCTTTGCCGTAGCTGCGTCCCTGTGGGAAGCGCATTGCCGGGGTGCAGATAATCTCACCGCCACGCTTCCCAGATGGAAGCGGCTACACAACACGCGCTTAGCGCATTTCAACCAGCGACATCATCGCGTCCTGCAAGCGGCGGCGTTCGGTCTCGAATTCGTCGGGCGTGCTGGTCGGTTCTACACGGAGCGGCGAACTGATCAGCACGCGGACTTTGGAAAAGGGTCGCGGGATAATGAACCGGTCCCAGCTTCCCAGCCGCCAGCAGTGCGAATACTCCAGGTTCATTGGCAACACTGGAGCACCGGATTTCTGTGCGAGAAAAACGATGCCCGGGCCAAGATCGTAAACGGGGCCGAGTGGACCATCCGGCGTGATGACCACATCGCGCCCGGACGCGAGCACCTCCGTCAGCTGAAAGATTGCTCGCGCGCCCAAGCGCGAGCTGGAGCCGCGAATCACATCGTAGCCAAAACGGCGAATGGCATCCGTCAGCAAATCGCCATCGCGGCTGGCGCTGATCAGCGCCGCGCCAAGACGATTTGGAAAAAAGCGTCGCAATACCAACGGGAAAATTAGCAACCGATTGTGCCACAGCGCGCCGATGTAATTTTCCGTCACCGGTTTCCCGACGATGCCCGCCCGATCATCAACCTCATAACGCAGCGTACGCTCCCAGGCCCGCAACAAACGAACTCCAAACGCGATCAGCCATCGCGCAAGCCTGCCTTCGATCTTCAACTTTTCTTGCGCGACGTTTTCGCCGATCCCGTTTGTTCGCCCCAACGGTATGCACCCGGGTTGGGCAACCCGATTTGGTCCAGGATGCGCCAAACCACGGTATCGACGACGGCCGTGAGAGAACTGGGACGACTGTAGAAGGAGGGAACCGCCGGGAGAACAATCGCGCCAGCCTCAAGCAAAGTCACAACGTTGCGGGCTTGAATCAAATTCCACGGCGTTTCCCGGGGGACCAGAATCAATTTTCGTCGTTCCTTCAAGAAAACATCGGCCGCTCGTAAAAGCACGCTGTCGCTGGAACCGGAAGCGATTCGCCCCAGCGTCGCCATCGAACAAGGGACGATCACCATCGCGTCGAAACGCGCCGAGCCGCTAACAAACGGAACGTTCATGTCATTTTCAGAGTGGTGCAAAACTTCCGAAGGAATTTTGAAATCATCGAGTTCCTGTTTCGCAACCTCTCTTGCGTACGCGCTCATCACGAGGTGCACCTCGTGCGCTGCGCAATCGATCTGCTGAAGCAAGCGTTGCAGATAGATCGCTCCGCTTGCACCAGTCGCCGCGATTACCAGTTTCACAACACCGATAAATAGTACGGCGGCATGTCCCGCCAGTAGTTCCAGTCGTGGTCGCGCCATTTGCCGTCGTCGAGCAAATCGAACACACCATGAACAATCACATTTTCATACGCGTTATGAGTGCGCATACGATCGGCCGGATGGATTGATTTGTGGTAAAAACTTTCCA
>Ga0307471_100000863_pt1 | contig 16052 bp, 17 predicted proteins | sample atmos_gasesAM3C__2_FD_204566 | JGI IMG/M metagenome (GOLD analysis project Ga0307471, IMG submission 204566) | Hardwood forest soil microbial communities from Morgan-Monroe State Forest, Indiana, United States - atmos_gasesAM3C_515 | ecosystem: Environmental > Terrestrial > Soil > Temperate... | reverse complement strand
CAGCGTTCACTCTGTAGCGATTATCACCCATGGACCTACTCTCTTACAGTGTTCGATATCCATCAAGCAGCTAATTTCATTACCTTGCAGGAGAACCGACCGATTCCTCTGCCGCCTAAAGACGGCTGTCCCCTCGGTCTGAAATCTTATGGCGTACAGGTTTGAAGCCTGAATGCTCCGGGTAACTCGCGGCTACACCGCAACCCTAGCCACACTCTGCGGAAATTCCAGCCGTACTTCAAGTGATTTCTTCTCAACTAGATAGCTATCCATTTGGCTTGAGAGCCTAGGTGTGAGTCTCATTCGGTTCCCATCTTTGGGTCCACCCCTAGAAGATTCATCTTGTATTTCGCACTGCAGACTCCTACCCTTCGGGTGCCCCCCTGCAACTAAGTCCGCGTCCGGGGGTTATTTGCGCCATGAGAATCTTTTCGGTGGCTCTGGCGCTCATTGTGATGCCTGTGGGCCTGTCTGCGCGGCAATCTACGGCCCTCACCCAAGCCGAAGTGATTGATAAGATTGTTGTACAAGAGCAAGCGGAGATGGAGTCCCTTCGCCAATACTCCCCATTGGTAGAGACCTATATACAGACCCGTCGTCCCGACAAACAGGTGGGCGTAGCGCCGGGCGGCGACGAATATTTTCTCGGCCGGGCGGTGTTGACTAAGGGCGTGAAAGTAGTACCGCTGACTCAGGGCACGAAAACCAAACATAACAAGTTTGTCGGCGGCGTCGCGACCTTGCTCTCCATGGAATTTCTTCCGGGGGGCTTTCTGCAAATGATCTACGTGGACACGAATGGCTTCAACCGCAGCCATTACAAATTCACCTATGTGCGCCGCGAGTTCCTGGGCGAGGTTCGCTGCCTGGTGTTCGACGTCGATCCGCGAGTCAAGACGGAGAAAGGGCGCTTCGTTGGGCGGATCTGGGTCGAAGACCAGGATTTCCACATCGTGCGCTTTAATGGCACGTACACGGGCTCGAACAAGATCAGCTACTACTTCAGCTTCGACAGTTGGCGACAGAATGCCGGGAAAAACGAGTGGCTGCCTGCCTTTATATTCAGTCAAGAAGGGAATGTAGAGTACCCTCCAGCAAAGAGCCAGATATTGCCGCCATTCCGGGCACAGACGCGCCTTTGGGGCTACGCCCTTGGCCACGTACAAGAAGAGCAAGAGTTGAGTAGAATCCTCATCGAAACGCCAGCAAGGGATCAAACGGAAAACGCCAACGACTACTCGCCGCTGCAAGAAGAGCGCCTCTGGACTCGCCAGGCAGAAGAAAACGTCACCGCAACCTTGGACCGGCTTGGCTTGATGGCGCCACCCGGCGAAGTCGACAAAACGCTCGAGACGGTGGTCAACAACCTCGAAGTCACCAATGGCCTCGACATTCAGCCGGAGGTCCGCTGCCGCGTGCTCATGACCTCAACCCTTGAGTCCTATACTATGGGCCACACCATCGTCGTGAGTCGCGGCCTGCTGGACGTGCTACCAGACGAGGCAAGTCTCGCCGCCATCCTTGCCCACGAGCTCAGTCACGTCGTGCTGGGACAGCGCATGGATACGCAATTCGCATTCTTCAATCAGCTCCACTTCAAAGATCAGGACACGTTCCGCCACTTCGACTTTTCCCGGCCACCCGAGGAGGAAGTTGCGGCCAACCAGAAGGCCTCAGAGCTGCTGATGAAGTCGCCTTACAAGGATCAGTTGGCCACCGCGCAGCTCTTTCTCCAAGCCCTCCAGAGCCGCTCGAAGGAGATTCCAAACCTCATCAGTCCACATCTAGGAAACGGCATCCCCACAAATTGGACCATTGCCTCCGTTGCGACTTCCGCTCAGCCGCCAAAGGGACAGACCACCAATGCCGCGGCAACCAGTTTGATCGTCGCTTTACCAATCGGCGGGCGCATCAAAGTTGAGCCCTTCAACGATCAGTTGCACTTCCTAAAGTCCAAGCCGGCAGGCCTGGTGGCCGAAGACGAGAAGATGCCCTTTGAAGTCACTCCGTTCATTCTCTATCTCACGCGCCAAAGTGAGGGTCCGCCGACGCAATCTTCTGCCGAACAGGCAGCAAGGCCGAATCCATAGCGCCAGACGTCTGTCTCTACCAACCAGCTCTCAGATCGAGCCAGAGACAAGCTCAGATGTTTTGGAGGCGCGAGGCGGAATCGAACCGCCGATAAAGGTTTTGCAGACCTTTGCCTTATCCACTTGGCTACCGCGCCCCACTCGATGGCAAGAGCTGCCTCGCCGCTACCTCACCAGCACTCTCCGTGAACCTTCACTAGGCGCCCTGGCAGACCGCCACGGGCACCGGCGATGCCGCGTGCGGATTGTCAATGGGAACCCCCACCAGATTCCCCCATTCCGTCCACGAACCGTCGTAATTGCGAACATCCTTGTAGCCGAGAAGGTATTTCAGCACAAACCAGGTGTGCGAACTGCGCTCGCCGATCCGGCAGTAAGCGATGATCCCTTCGGCACCGGTGATGCCCTTGGAGCCGTAAAGATTCTTCAATTCCTCAAATGACTTGAAGGTGCCATCCTCATTCGTCGCCTGGGCCCACGGAATATTCTCGGCACCGGGGATGTGCCCAGCGCGTTGGGCGGTTTCCGGAAGCCCTGGAGGTGCGAGGATTTGGCCACTGAATTCGTCTACGGAACGCACATCCACAAGCTGTCCGCGCTTCTGCTTTCGCAATATGGCCGAGATATCTTCCTTTCGGGCGCGGATGGACTCGTCGAGATTTGCGGCGAGATAAGTGGTCCTAGTGATGTGCGGGAGTTCCGTGGTCGTCAGAAGGCCTTCGGCGAGCCACTTCTTCCGGCCACCGTCAATCAGGCGCACCTCCCTATGGCCGTAATACTTCAGTTGCCAGAAGGCGTAAGCCGCAAACCAGTTGTTACTGTCTCCGTACAGGAGAATGGTCGTCTCCGGGGAGATCCCGGATTCACTGAGAAGTCTCTCCAGCGCAGGCTTATCGATGAGGTCGCGCCGCACGTTGTCTTGGAGCTGCGTCTGCCAGTTCCAGCCGACTGCTCCCGGGATGTGACCTTTATCGTAGGCAGTGGTGTCCACATCCACTTCGACCAGGCGCAGACCGGGAGCGTTCAGATTCTGGGCGACCCAACGTGTCGAAACAAGGACTTCTGGATGATTGTAATCTGACATAGGTAATTCTCCTTTTCAGCAATCAAACGCGAACCCGAAAACGAAAAACCCACCAACCAGTTTCTCTGGTGGTGGGCCGGTAATTCCGTTTCTGCTGGAGTATATGCTCTAGAGTTCGAGCCTCCCCGCACCACCAGAAGACGCACAAGCGCAACACTTACAGCAACAACACATGTGTAAAGCCTTCTCTGGCGGAAGGAGCATACGCGGAGAATACGCCCCGACAGCAAGCCTGGCGAGCGAGTTTTTTGAATTCATAGGATCGATATTTCAATACTTCGGAACGGACGAATCCACCTCATCCGACCATGCAAGAATACCTCCCTTTAAATTCAATATTTTGCGGAACCCTGCCTGGCGCAGAAATTCGACTGCTTCCGCAGAGCGCTTCCCGCTGCGGCAGTGAGCAACAATCTCAAGCGACGAATCGAGTTCGTGCACGCGCCGCGGCAGTTCCCCCAAGGGGATCAATTTGCCCTGTAAATTGCAGATCTGGTACTCGTGAGGTTCGCGAACATCCAAAATAAACAGATCGTCGCCGCGATCCAGTCGCGCTTTGAACTCGCGAGGGGTGATCTCTGGAACCTTGAGATCCGGGCTGGGGGCTTCCTCCCCCCGTACGCCGCAGAATTCGTAATAATCGATGAGCTCGTGGATCGTGCGGTGGTCTCCGCAAATCGGGCAATTGGGATTCTTCCGCAGTTTGAATTCGCGAAATCCCATTTCCAGGGCATCAAACAGCAGCAGGCGGCCTATTAAATTTCTACCACTGCCGAGAATCAGCTTGATCGTCTCCATCGCCTGAAGAGAACCGACAATCCCCGGAAGAACTCCCAGCACACCTCCCTCGGCACAAGACGGCACCAGGCCCGGGGGAGGCGGCTCCGGGTACAGGCAGCGGTAGCACGGCCCGTCCGGTATTCCAAAAATAGTGATCTGTCCCTCGAACCGAAAGATCGAACCATAGACGTTGGGCTTGCCCAAGAGCACGCACGCATCATTCACCAGGTAGCGCGTTGGGAAATTGTCCGTCCCATCCACAATGATGTCGAAATCCTTGAACAGCGCCAGCGCGTTCTCGCTGGTGAGCTTCGTTTCGAAGGCCGCGATCTCGATATCTGGATTAAGATTCGAGAGCCGTGCCCTTGCCGCTTCACTCTTTGGTTTGCCCACGTCGCTCGTGCCAAACGTGACTTGCCGCTGAAGATTGGTGAAGTCCACCACATCGAAATCTACCAGCCCCAGCTTGCCCACTCCCGCCGCGGCGAGATACAGCCCTAGAGGTGCACCGAGCCCCCCAGCTCCGATCAGCAGTACCTTGGCCTTTTTCAGCTTCAGCTGTCCTTCCATACCCACCTCAGGCATGATCAGGTGCCGACTGTAGCGAAGAATTTCCTCGTTGGTCAGCTTCTCGGCTCCCTGAACCTGCGTCGAAGTTTGAATCTGCGTCCTCATGGTGTAATTACTCCTTGTGCTGTCGTCCTTATCATTCAGGCGGCCCTTGAGCTCCCACCAGCAATCGAAGGAATGATATTGATCGTGTCGCCGTCCTTCGTCGGCGTATTCTCTTGGGCCAGATACCGGATGTCTTCGCCGTTGACATACACATTCACAAAACTCCTTAGCTTCCCATCTTGTGTGAACAAATGCTTTCTGAGGTCCACAAATTCGGTCGTGAGGTGACCGAGAGCTTCCCCAACGGTTTTCGCCTGAAATTCAGCGGCAGCAATTCCGCCCGCGTGGGGGCGAAGCGGCGTTGGAATTAGCACTTTCACGGCCATGCTTTATATCTCCCCTTCACATTCAGGATCTACAGTCGTTCCCGTTCTAATCTCGATCCCCTCCTCCGAGTAGCCCGCCCGATCGTCATTCAGACGCCAGGAAGTCATCTCCTGTTGAACGCCCAGGTGCACACTCAGGATGATGTAGCTGTACCAGGGCCACGCATGTTCCCGGTCGTAGTCACTCGGTTTCGCCGGGTGGTCCGGGTGTGAGTGATACCATCCGACCACATCCAATCCGAGCGCTTGGGCTGCTTTGTCCGCCTCGATGACATCCGGCGGCGCCACCGAAAATCGGTTGCGGGGGGAGTCTTCCCTGCGGTTGACCAGTGGAAACAACTCCAGGATTTCACGCGGCCTCGCCTGCCCTTCGTCAGAACCCGCATCGCGACCGAGCAGCGCCCCGCAACATTCGTGCGGATAAGTCTCTACTCCCTGTCGCCGAATCCTTTCCACAAGCTCCGTGCTGATCCTCAGTTTGTTCGCATCTGCCATATTCACTCTTCATCCCAGAAGCGTTCACTCAAATACTTTGCCGCCGAATCCGGAAACACGGTCACGACCACTGCCCCCTCACCGGCAGGGACTTGTTTCGCCACGACGAAACAACCGTATAGTGCGGCAGCGGAACTCGGGCTCACTAGTAGGCCCTCCTCGCGCGCAAGCCGTTTCACGAGCCGGTAAGCCTCCTCTGTCCGAACTTCCACGTTTTCGTCCGCAAGTGTCTCGTCGTAAATCGCAGGACGAATGGCACTGGGCATGTGCTTCCAGCCTTCCAGTCCGTGAAACGAAGAGTCTGGCTGCAAACTGACACACCGAATTTTCGGGTTTAATGCCCGCAAGCGTCTCGTTGTACCCACGAACGTGCCGCTCGTCCCCAGTCCGGCCACGAAATGGGTCACTCTGCCGCTGGTTTGCTCCCAAATCTCGATTGCCGTGGTTCGAAAATGCGCTTGCCAATTCGCCGGGTTGCTGTATTGATCCGGATAGTAATAATCGTCGGGGTCTTTCGCCACGATTTCATGCACGCGCCGGATCGCCCCATCGGTCCCTTCACCCCCTGGTGTCATCACCAACTCCGCGCCATACGCCGTGAGGATGCGTTTACGTTCGTGCGATACGTTATCAGGGAGGCACAGCTTTACGGGATAGCCCAGCGCAGCGCCAATCATGGCGTAAGCAATTCCCGTGTTCCCGCTTGTGGCGTCGATGATCGTCTTGCCGGATCGCAACAGCCCGCTGGTGAGCCCCGCTTCAATCATGCTCAGCGCAGGTCGGTCTTTCACCGAGCCGCCGGGATTAAACCATTCGGCCTTCGCGTAAAACGCTATGTTGGGAAATTCACGGCCAATGTTGGCAAGATGCAAAAGGGGGGTATTACCGATCTGATCTAGCAGGGAGTGATGCGCACGCGCAGCTTCCGCTCCACCGAACGGAGCCAAAGAGCCAATCACGGCCGCTGTGCGTTTGCTTGCTTGCACTTCCCATTTCTCCAGGTCGTTTCACTGCGTGCAGGAATCCATCGGCCTTACAGTCCCATCCTTTGTTAGATGCACCAGTACATCGGCCCGATATTCGGGGCCAACAACACGCCGACCTGTCTGGTCTACGCAAGGAATCCTCTTTCCCCAGTCGCACCGAATTTTAACACGGTTTCAGCTTTCGCAGCTGCGCAGTCAGCGCGTCGATCGCCTGCACTCTCTATCGCGAACTAACACTAAAGAATCAGCTAGGTGACAAGCGCCTTCGGATAACCGATCAAGTAAGTAATTGGCGACCGTCCGGACCCTTTTGAATGCTCGCCTACCTCCCACTGGTATTGGATTCCGGACAGTTTCTTAATGATTTCACACAGCTCCTGTGGGCCGTATGTGCGGAGACAAGACACCACTCCATCGAACAGCAGGACCAGGGGAATTATCGGAATAAGATACGTCCAGAGCAACCGTGACCAGCAGAACGGGCGAATCAACGGCGTGAATACGAACAGCATGAGAGCCCAAGGAAACATAAGGACGATAGTTGACGGAGCGCGCCTCGTTATTTCAAATATGCCGATGCTTTGACCGGCGTCGACGGCGTTCTGGAGTAGGGCGCGAGCCTCTTCTGGCGGAAAATGGTGAAACGACGTAAACATCGTTCGGAACCCCTGCAATTCACCGGGGACTTTCATCGCATCAACCGAGTCTGGATAGAAAGCAATGTGATTCTCAGAGGCCGCTCTGACATTTTGAAATGCCCTGAGGTTTGGAAATTTATCCGTGAGCAAAATGTGAAAGGCCTGTGTATCTGGGTGGAGCCTTCGAGAAAGATCTAACCAGGGTCCGCCACCGCCTGAACACATGTCAACAATCGACCAGCTCCGGGTAGAGTCAAGTACGCTTTGAAGCAGCGAGGCTATGGGCGCGTAAGCCTTCAAGAGATTTAGCCCAAACTCAAGCGCATCCGTAATTTCATGTCGAAGGGGTGGCGGGAACCAGGGTTGTTCATGGAGTTCGATGAACTGTACACGGCGCATGGCAACTTGCTCTCGTAAGCAGTATGAGACAATCCGGGGGAAATGTGGTGATTGACTCGCGAATCCGGATAAGTCCGGAAGAATTCAACCAGTGTGCCATTGTCGCGAGCCGATCTTCCTGTAAGTGCATCAATTTCTCAAGAATCTCTCCCTCCTGCTCCTTCGTGAGGTTTCCGCGCCCTACTTCGTCGCAGTAACGCGGGCAACTTACATACATGATTAAAGTATCTTCTGGTTAATACGTCTTTGAATCTGATCGGGCCAACCTGCCGCGCGAACGGAGGCATGCACCATCACCGTATCGCCGGCTTCAACGCCCAACCTGCGAAGGTCATTGCTCAGTTGTTCTCTTGAGTACATCAAGTCGTCCCTCAGCCTGCAATTTAGCGGTTCGCGGCGCTGCTGGAACTTCGAAAAGCAAGCCGTACGAATACCATGACCGGCTGACGGACGTTCGGATGATGATTGCAGGTCGATGGCAGGTCATTGCCTCACACTAGGCCATCCCTGTCAATGAAGACCAGGCACCCCCTCCTTGGTCAGGGAACCACATCACCTCGGGAATCATCGCCCGCTTGCAATCTTGGCGTTATTTGTGGGGCTCGGTACCCAGTAAGGCGAAATACGTTCCGGTCTCTCGCTTGGCGATCACTGTCTCAACGCGTGACCTCAGCAGTTCGCGTCCAGTGTCCTGGCCCGGAGTCCAGACTTGCGACAGAAAACAGAGGTCGGTATAGCACTCGAATACGACTTCGCCCGTCCTGCCGACCGTCCGTCCGCCGACTGCATTTGTCAGGACCATGGCGACGCGTTTGCCTTGTGAGTCCTCGACGAAGACCTCCTCGCGCACCGACGAAAGCACATATTCGCCCTCAGGCAGTGTTTTGTTTGCGACCACGAACTCAAAAGGAACCTTTACCTTCACACTTCTTACCTGACCGTAAGCCGGAGCTGCTGCGAGTCCCACCAATATACCGAAGGATGCTAACAGCAAAGTCTGCTTGTTCATGACCGTTCTCCTCATTTGGTTTGCTGGTCGAATTGGAACCGCCCAGCAGAGCCGCTCGAACGTGCGGCACATGCGGCACTATTGCCGGCGAACGCGAGCAGGACAATGGGCGGGCCGTGATCCCGGCGAGAAAGAATTGTGACCGGCTAATCCATTGAAAACGTGGAAGTCCCCTTGGAATATGAACTTCTTGCAGGAGGCGGACCAAGACCTCGTTGGGTGTACACTCTGTTCCAAAGGAATAAGTGAGATGGCTGACCCAGCGGTAAGTCCGAAATCCCTGCGGTTCGGGCTCTTCGAGCTCGACTTGGAGGCGCGTGAACTCCGAAAATCCGGGGTGAAGATCAAGCTTCAGGACCAGCCCTTCCAAATCTTGGCCATGCTCCTAGAGCGTCGCGGCGAGATCGTCACCCGGGAGGAGTTGCAAAAGCGACTTTGGCCCGAGGATACGTTCGTTGATTTCGACCTCAGCCTGAACAGTGCGGTAAAGAAACTGCGTCAAGCCTTGGGCGATGACTCGGACAATCCCCGGTTCATTGAGACTTTGTACCGCCGGGGCTACCGCTTTATCGGGCCGGTGAATGGGACCTCCCTGCCATCGCCAACGACTCTTGGCTTGACGCAAGTGGTGCAAACTGCGCCCACAGCTGAGACGCTCCAGCGGTCCGTCCGTGCGCGATACTTCCCCGTCCTTGCTTGGGTAGTCATCGCTGTGCTGGTCTTGGTGGCTGCGGGAGTTTTCTGGTCAACACCGTCGCAGCCTCCCCGAATCACGGGTTACAAGCAGATCACCCGCGATGGGCGCGCCAAGGGATTCCACGGTTTCGTCACGGATGGTGAGCGGCTGTACATCCGGGAAGTCGAACTCGATCGCTTTGTCATCAGCGAGGTATCCGTTTCTGGGGGCGAGACTGCGATCCTACCCACGTCTTTGCGTGACCCTGGAATCGAAGACATTTCTGCAAGCGGCTCCGCACTTCTGGTCGGAACTTCAGAAGGCACGGCAGGCGTGGGTCCCGTCTGGGCTTTTCCGTTACCGGTAGGCTCGCCTCGCCGGCTGGGAGATTTGGTCGTCAATTCCGCCACATGGTCACCCGTCACCAGTGACCTTGTTTTCTCGAAAGGCCAAGAGATCTTCATCGCGAACAGTGAAGGGGGAAACCCGCGCAAGTTGGCGACCTTGAGCGGCCACGTTGAAGGTTTACGGTTCTCTCCTGATGGTCGCATGCTTCGCTTTACGGTCCACGATTTTAAGACTGATTCAAATTCGCTTTGGGAAGTCAATCGCGAGGGCAACGGCCCGCATCCTATGCTCCCCGGTTGGAATGGCTCTCCTCAAGAGTGTTGCGGCAACTGGACTCCCGATGGGAAGTACTTCCTCTTCCAAAGTTTTCGCGAGGGTAGAAACAATATATGGGTCTTGCCTGAGCGTGCACATTGGCTTGGAGGACATGCTGAGCCCACGCAATTGACCAACGGCCCCCTGGATTTCTGCCTTCCCGTGCCCAGCAGGGATGGGAAAAAAATCTTCACTGTAGGAGTGCAGCCTCGGGCCGAACTGGTCCGCTACGATGCAAAGACAGGCTTCGTCCCCTATTTGGGTGGAATGTCAGCCATTGGCCTGGCGTTTTCGCCCGACGGACAGTGGGTTGCCTATATTTCCGTTCCCGACAAAGCTCTTTGGCGGAGCAAAGTTGACGGCAGCGAGCCTCTGCTGTTGACCAATGAGTCCACGATGTGGGCGGGCCTGCCGCGTTGGTCTCCCGATGGGAAACAGATCGTGTTCATGGGCCGAACAAGCAACACGAGCTGGCGCGCGTACCTGGTCTCTCCCAACGGCGGTGCTCCGCTAGACTTGATTCCGGGGGCCGAGGCAGGTTTCGACGCAGCCTGGTCCCCGGACGGCGAGTCCATTATTCTGTCGTTGCATAACGCTGGGGTGACGCCCTGGGGAATTTCCATCCTGGACCTAAAGACTAAAAAAATCTCTGACCTCCCTGTCGCAGAAAATCTTTTCTCGCCGCGCTGGTCTCCCGATGGGAAGTACATCGCCGCCATCACCACAGATTCCCAGAAGTTGATGCTGTTCGACCGCGCCACGGCACGCTGGATGGAACTCGCCAATATGACGACCATCGGGTATCCCAGTTGGTCGCACGACGCTCAATATTTGTATTTCGATACCATTCTTTCGGACGACCCCGCGTTCTTCCGCATCCGCATTTCGGATCGCAAGCTGGAACGGCTGGTTAGCTTGAAAGGTGTCCGGCGGTTCTGGGGCGAACTGGGACAGTGGACTGGGCTCGCGCCCGATGATTCCCTTCTGCTTGTACGCGACATCAGCAGCCAGGAGATCTACGCTCTCGACTGGCAGGCACGCTAGACACTCACTCCCAGCACCCCCAACTCCACCAATTACTTTTTGTGTGAAGCATAAGCGACTTCTGGTTTCTGCGCTTTATGCTGGCTGCCCTGCCGGCGGTGGCCACGGATAAGCGCGAAAACAAAGCAATCATGCTGCGATGCGACTCGACGACTTTTCCTCCGTGACCATTCTTGACTTGACATCCTCCTCGCCATGAATGGCGAGGATTCCTACGGCCTCTCGCTTGGTTGTTGCGAGATAGCTTCGGTGGGTTCCTCCCACAACCGCCTTACTCCAGCGGAGGACAACGACAAGATTGCGGATGGCATGGGCGCCATCAATCTGATGGCGGCGTAGCCGCTTACTCCTTCCGCTTCGCTGCCCATGTGCCATCGGAACGTCCTTCCACGCGCATCCGCCCCTTGCCGGAATCGCCGTCAATCCAACCGGTCAGGAACGCATTGACCGGACCCGGAGTCCCTTGCCGGCTTTCCTTCGGCCACTCCCCAGCGAACGAGAGTTCCACGTAGCCGTTCCGCCAAGCGCCGGTTATCGCGCGGCCCTCTCCCAGTGGGCCAGACCATGTTCCGGTCACTTTGTTTCCGTCGCGGTGCAATTCCATGAACGCGACCATTCCGCCCGCGTCGCTTGAATAACGCATCTCCCACGAGCCGGTGATGTCGGATCCGTTTTTCAGGTCCTGCGGCACGGCCGGGGTAATCCGCACGTTGGAAAAATAGGCTTCCTCGTCGGTGAAGCTCCACAGCCCGACGGCTCCGTGCAAATCCTCGCCCTTCAACCCATCCACCACCAGACTCGGCTTGACCGATCCATTTAGATAGAGTTTCGCGGCCCTGCCGGCCACCTCGATCCGCACTTTTGTCCAAGTCTCCATCGCCAGTTCCGCATGAGACTCATAAACCCCCGGCCATTCCCGGCGCAGACGATACCATCCGAAGCCCGGCTCCGAGACGTACTGCACCGCATGGTTCCTCATCGCCTGATCCCCGGCCTCCGAGTTTCCCGGCCTCAAGTAGAACAGCTCGAAATGCGATGCATCTGGCCTGGCGCGGAAGGCAATCCCGACAAAGCCCGGATACCTGACGCCCGGCGGCGTTGTGATCCTTAGCGCGATATCTGCCTCGATCACTCCGTCCTGGAAGTCGGTCCCCTCCAGCAGTGCGAGGCCTTCGTGGTCCTCCCCTTCCATGGTGATCCGGACGGATTCGCGTCCCCGATAATTCACCGCTTCCGCCTTCACCTTCGGCGCAATCAGGGCCGACGTATCGCGAAGAGCAAAGGTTTGCACGCGCGGCCGTGTCTCTGCCAACAAACAACTGGCCCCCAATACGGTTACCGCGCTGTAACTCAACCAACGCTTTAACCTGATCCTGCGAATGCTGCGCGCACCTATGACGCCAAATGCCCCCGCAAACCACGCTCCGGCTGACGCCGAACCCAACAGACGAACTGCTTCGCGTCGCGTATTCATCTGCGTTCTAACCTCTTGCCCTGGCTGCGATTTGTGTTAAGACTCGAACATGTAGACGATTGGACCAAAGAATCGATAGCAGGCCGCCCGCAATTGCCCCTGCTGCTTGCTGGGAACTAGGAAGCCAAGAGTCGCTGGAAAACGCGCAACCCAGGCGTCCTCATCGTTTTGCCGGGAGTAATAGTGATCAGGATCCTGTCCGGGCCAACACCCGACACTCTGCTTGAGAGTGTCCCCCATCATTCAGCCTTCCCGATGGCAGCGTGACCGCCGAGATTGCCCGCCGACAAGGCGACGGGACATGGCTATGGGTCATCGATCAGTTCTCTATTGGGTAGCGCGTTTTCTGTGTCCGAAAACCCAATGGTCACGTTGACTTACGCGATCGCGGCGGCGATAGTACACGGTCCGACAATCACACATGCGTCCGACCCAGAGCGGGACGCGCATGTCCCAGGGATTGCACGGTGTGCGCCAAGCAATCCCGCTCCCACAGTCGCCACGCCCGCAGAGAAACGACCGCCGGTCCGTTGTCACCCGAGTAGAAACGGGTTGAACTGGATTTGTCATGCGCTCCTCCTTGCGAATAATTTTTGAGGAGACCACCCGATCCGCTGTGCGACTACCTCGTGATCGCCAGTGCATGGGACCTTATGTGGGGGGCAGAAGGGAGTTGTCACTGTCGCATAGCCTCAAGATAACTTTTTGTGGACACTTTCAGGAGAGAAAGAGACTTACTTATGACATTCCAAAATGAAACGGCGAAGCTAGAGTGTCAGAATCCGTAACTGTGGTTTGTCGCATGTTCATTCATGCAAAACAGACCGGTTGGAAGAAGAATCATGGCGCGAGGCGAGGCAAGCAAGAGGGCACCACCAATCATCCCGGTAAATTATCGCGATGGTGTAGACGCGAAGCTGCAATAGCCGTCAGAATTTCTTGAGAATGGTTAGCCTATCTGGCGCGGCTGCCTTGCCAGATTTGAGAGCAGCCTCTTTTACAATCAAGTGACAATTGTTCGCATTCCGCCACATCGCTCAATGCATCCAATTCGTATGAGTTGGAAGCGAGGTGCGATGTGACGACGACTCAATCTGTAGAGATATTGGAATTGAATCCCAATTTGCACAGCGGTGAAGCTTGTGATTTTGAGGCCTCATTGCACCAACGAATCATTGGCCAGGAAGAAGCTGTGCAGGCTTTGGTGAACTTGTATCAGGTCTTCTGCGCGGGGTTGAACTCTCCGGGACGACCGGTAGGTAATCTTCTGTTCCTAGGCCCGACCGGCTCGGGCAAGACGCGAATTGTGGAAGCTGCAGCAGAGGTTTTGTTTGGAGACCCGCGGAGAGTGGTCAAGGTAGATTGCGCGGAATATCAACACTCACATGAGATCGCTAAGCTGATTGGCTCGCCACCGGGTTATTTGGGACACAGGGAGACGCGTCCCCTGATTACCCAGGAGGCGCTGGCGGCCTCCCATACGGGTACGTTGAAGCTGAGTTTCTTGCTCTTTGATGAGATTGAGAAAGCTTCTGATGCATTGTGGCAATTGCTGCTGGGGATGTTGGACAAGGCGACTTTGACTTTGGGCGACAACCGCCGTGTAGATTTGTCCCAGACGATTATCTTCATGACATCGAACTTGGGTGGATCGGAAATTACCGATTTGGTAGGTAGCAGCCGGCTGGGTTTCGCTCCGCAAGTCGACACACGAACTAATCTCGTTGGAAAGGTCGAGCGGACGGCCGTGGAGGCGGCGCGACGGAAGTTCTCGCCGGAGTTCATGAATCGTTTAGACAAGGTGGTGGTGTTCCACACATTGGAGCCAGAACAGCTAGAGGAAGTGCTGGAGATCGAGTTGCGCCTGGTACAAATGCAACTATTGGAGAACGTCAAGGGACAGTTCCTATTTCAAGTGACTGACGCCGGCCGCGAGTTCTTAACCCAGGAAGGAACAGACCAGCGTTATGGAGCGCGGCACCTGAAGCGAGCGATTCACCGCCATCTGGTCTGCCCGTTGGCGAACTTATTGGCCAGCGAACAAATAGCCTCCGGCGATGTGGTGTGCATCGACCGAAATGAGAACGGCAACGGTTTGGTCTTTTCGAGAGAAAAGGAACCGAAGTCCGTTCCTGCTTTCGTTTGCAGCGACAGGGCCCCCGCAAAAACCTGTGTCGCCGCAAACGGTCGGAGGGTCGGGATTCACACCGTCATGGCTGCTAAAGCGACGTCAATTAACTAGATGGAGACGCCTACAGGTTTTTCGCGCATTCGAGTAAGTCGTATGATGCTCTTTATGTGAAGTTTAAGCGAAACAGAGTCAGTGTCTGCAGAGGCTGCGAGCCGCCGCACTCATATGCAACCAGTTCCGACTTGGCTAGACGATGAACTGCACAGGGGGAGTTGTGGGCCTTCAAATCTCAATCAGGGAATCCAGCGATGTCACCATACTGGACCTTCGGGGAAGAGTGACCATCGGCGCTGACAGTCCGGTGACCTTGCAGTCAAATTCAAGCCGGCGTACGATTCTTATATCTTTGCTCCTCGCAGGACCCTCCCAGCCTATCCCGAGGTGTACCAGAAGGAGGTTCCCAATATGCCCATCCTCAAGGAGTTCACAATCCGCTTGGAAGACCGGCCCGGAACGCTTGGCAAGCTTTGCCAAGCTCTCGCCGAGCAAGACATCAACATTATCGCGTATCAACAGTTCGCTCACGAGAAGGGCAAAGGCTCCGTCCGTCTCGTAGTGGACAATCCGGACAAGACCAGGACGACTCTGGATCGCCAGCGCAGTGATTACAGCGAGACCGAAGTCGCGAAGGTGATGCTAGCTAACCGTCCCGGGGAACTCGCTCGTGTCGCGTCGCGGCTCGGCGATCAAGGAATCAACATCAACTATGGCTACTCCGGTGCTGAGCCGGGAGCCAACGCAACTTTCCTGATCGTCGGGGTCACGGACGTGGGCAAAGCGGTAAAGCTCCTCGAACAGGCGGCCGCTGCGGGCGCGAAGACCTAAGTCAACTTCCCGTTAAGATTCAAACATATTGCATGGGCACCCTAGAAATTAAGTCGTGCGCCTACCTTGAGCAGGATATCGTTAACGATTCCATCTTCTGGGGTGCCCAACTCGTCGAACTCGATTCGGTCGAGCTTCGTGCCCCCAGTAAGTCGCCTGGCCGGGAAGGTATTTGCGAATTCCTGCCTCGCGTATATAGAGTCACATCAACGGATATACAACCATTCGGCCAATTGAGCGAGACTCAACGGCAACACCATTGGGTACGAGCCGACAGCAGCCTCCCATCAAGTCGTTGCTTGTGCCGCTTTGGTGGGCTTGATGTTGTGGTTCATGCGGAAGAAGTTCGTCGGATCGTATTTGTTTTTCAAGGCGACGAGGCGATCGTAATTGCAGCCGTACGCTTCGCGTGCGATGGTGTCGCCCTCATCGGTTACGTAGTTGCCGTAAGCTCCGGCGATTAGAAATGGCTTCAAGCCCTCCCAACATTCGCGCGTCCATCGGATATTCTTTTCGGATTCTGCGGGATCGGTCCAAATGGACCAGGCAAAGAAATTCCACGAATACTGTCGGTGTGGGAAGGCTGTATCTCCGGGGGCGACACGAGTGGCAGCACCGTGCCAGTGTTCAACGAATGGGGCAAATGTGTGCGGCGACGGGCACTTGCCTACAAACTGGGCGAGATTCTCGATGACGT
>Ga0307471_100000862_pt1 | contig 16055 bp, 20 predicted proteins | sample atmos_gasesAM3C__2_FD_204566 | JGI IMG/M metagenome (GOLD analysis project Ga0307471, IMG submission 204566) | Hardwood forest soil microbial communities from Morgan-Monroe State Forest, Indiana, United States - atmos_gasesAM3C_515 | ecosystem: Environmental > Terrestrial > Soil > Temperate... | reverse complement strand
ACGTTACGGCGGCAAGTTCGGCGATCAGGGTTATTACCGCATTTATGGAAAGTATCTTGACCTCGCCGATGAACAGACACTCGGTAACCGCGATGCTCATGACGGAGAGATGGCCCAACGCGGCGGATTCCGGGCCGATTGGAAGGCCACCGATACGCAGAAAGACGATTTCACGTTTCAGGGCGATTTCTACCGCGCGACCAACGGCGATTTGAAATCGGTACCCATTTTTACCAGCCCGTTCGCCGTGGTGCGGGCCGAAGATATTCAGGCCGCCGGGGGCAATATACTGGGCCGCTGGAATCACGATTACTCCGACGACTCGCTTTTCACCTTGCAAAGCTACGTCGATTACACCTCGCGCAAACAGATCGCCATCGGCGATCAGCGCACCAGTTTCGATCTCGACGCGCAATATGAATTGCCATCGTGGGGTGCGCACAAAATCATCATCGGCGGCAGTTATCGTTATAGTTTCGATCAACTGACAGCCTCACCCTATGCTTCCTTCACCAATGACGGGGAAAGCACCAATCTCTTTAGCAGTTTCGTGCAGGATAAAATTACGCTGGAGCCAAAAACATGGTTCCTCACGCTTGGCTCAAAATTCGAGCACAACGATTTCACCGGTTTCGAGGTGCAGCCGAACGCACGGTTGCAATGGCTGCCCGACGACACGCAAGCCGTATGGGCCTCGGTCGCGCGCGCCGTGCGCACGCCGAGCCGCCTTGAGCGCGATATCTCCCTCAATGCGGGCGTGGTGTCGATCAGCGGCACGCCGACCGAATTTCTATTCATGCCTAATACCGATTTCAGCAGCGAGCACTTGACCGCCTACGAACTCGGCTACCGCAATCAAATCACGCCCGAAATTCTTCTCGATACCACCGTCTTTTACAATGATTACAATCGTCTGGCGACGTTCAGCTTGCTGGCGCCCAGTTCCGGTTTGATCCCGTTTGCCACCACCAACGAAACCAGCGGCGAAACGCATGGTTTCGAAATGAGCGCCGATTGGCGCCCCTTGAGCAATTTCAATTTTTCCGGTTCCTATGGTTTGCTCGGCATGAATCTGGACGGGCCCAACGACAGCAATGCGATCAGTTCCGAAGCCGGTGCGAAACAGGTGCCGACCCAGCAAGGCAATCTGCGCTCGCGGTGGAACGTGACGAGTGACGTCACATTCGATACCTCGCTTTACTACACGGCCGCTCTGCGCGGCCTGCTAGTGCCGGAATACTGGCGGCTCGACACGCGGCTTGGCTGGCGAATTATCGACGGATTGCAATTCAGCCTTGTAGGTCAAAACCTTCTTCATGGCGAACATCGGGAATCTACATCATCGACCAACGCCACCGCTCCTACTATCGGCCGCAGCTTCTACGGTAATCTCACATGGCGGTTTTAGCCCGCCTTTCCTTGCTGGCCGCCGCCCTTGTTTTGGGGGGGATGGAATTCCTCACGCCGGCGCACGCGGATGAGACGATACAGCTGCACGAGCAGGAAATCAAAGCCGGCCTGCTTTATAATTTTTTAAAATATGTCGACTGGCCCGACAATCATGCCGCCGCGCCCATGACCGTGTGCGTGTTCGGCGGCGATCCGTTCAACGGCTATCTGCAGCCGATCGCCGGCCGTACCGTCAATCAGCGCAAGATAACGATTCGGGAAATCCGCGATCTGCCGGAAACATCCGCCTGCGATCTTCTGTTCATCAACGCGGCTCAAAAAGACCATTGGCCGCAAATGCAAAAATTTCTGTCCGGCAAAACGGTTTTGACGGTCAGCGATTTCAGCCAGTTTACCGACAATGGCGGCATGATCGAATTCGGCCGCAAGGACGATCACATCAACGTCTCGCTCAACATCGATGCGGTGACGGCGGCGCAATTGCGCATCGAGGATCGGCTGCTCAAACTGGTGACCATCACCCATTCGCGCGCGGACGAAGGGCGCTAACATGGCGCGCCGGAATCTGTCGATCCGCGTTATTTTGCTGTCGGCCACGGGCGCGTTGGCCTTGCTGATTGTGCTTTTGGTCACGCGGGAAATTTACGCCGAATGGCAAAAGCTCGCGGATATTCACAAACTGAAACAGGCAACGCTGCTAAGCGATCAGCTATTCGACACCGCCGAGGCGCTCGAGGTCGAGCGCGATATCGGCTTTTCGATTCTTTATACCGGAGACAAGGATATCGCCGGCGATCTGGCCTTGCGTCTGAAAAGCAGCCGGCAGGATGTGGATGGCTCTTTCGAATCCGGCATGCAGCAACTGGAGACTTACGATTTCGAAGATTTGGCCGAACCGTTGCGGCAAATCGAAAGAAAATACGCACGCCTGAAGGAACTGCGCCGGCAAATCGACAGCGCCATCCCTCTGCCGGCGGCGCAGCGCGACCGCGAACTGTCGCAGCTTTGGTTCACCGAGGCCACGGCGCTCATCATGCAGACGCAGGATTTGTGGATGGCCTTCGCGCGGCATTACGCCAACATCGATTCGTACGTGGCGCTCAACACGCGCTTCAAGCATATCCTCGGCACCATCATGGAATATTCGGGGCGGCAGCGCTCCCTGATCGGCCGGTTGCTCGCCGAGAATGTCGATCCGACCCCGCAGGAACAGGCCGACTTATTGCGCTGGGCGGGCGTGGTGAATATTGGCTGGGAAATCGGCCTGACGCTCGCGGATCAGGGCCATCTCACGCCCGTGATCACGCCTTGTTTTGAGGACGCCAAAAGCCATTACTTCACGATCTACGATATGGTGCGGGATATTTTTTACGTGCCCGGCGCGCATACCCGGCCCTATCCGATCAATGTCGAGTTCTGGCTCGATCTCGCCACGCAGGCGAACGATTCGCTCTATGCCCTCAAAAATGCGGCGCTCAAGCAGTCACGCGCCTATGTGGAGGCGCTTGATGATGCCGCCCGCCGCGCGATCCTGTATCACGCGATGCTGCTGGCCTGCGCGCTCGGCATCTGCCTCTACACGCTCTGGATCGTCACGTGCCGCGTGATCCGCCCGATCAACGCCATGGCCGATGCGCTGGTGGCGGCCGCCGAGGGGAAAACCGTGACGCCGGTTGCCATCGACGAGAAGCGGCGCGACGAGATCGGCAAGCTGGCGGTGGCGCTGCGCGCCTCGCAGCAGAATATGGAAGAAATCCGCCGCCACTCGGCGGAAGTCGCGACCTACGCGCAGGCGCTGGAGCGCAGCAATCACGAGCTTGACGATTTCGCCTACATCGCCTCGCACGATCTGAAAGAACCGCTGCGCGGGTTGCATAATCACGCGCAATTTTTGCTCGAGGACAACAAGGAGAAGCTCGACGAGGAAAGCGGCCGGCGGCTGGAGCGGCTCATCTATCTCAGCGAACGCATGGAAAGGCTGGTCAACGACCTGCTCTATTATTCCCGCATCGGCCGCCAGGAATTGGCGGTGCAAAAGACCGACATCAACGCGGTGATCGACGACATCCGCAGCACGCTCGATATGTTCCTGGCCGACCGCAGCGCGCGCATCGAAGCGCCGCGCATCTTGCCGACCATTTCCTGCGACAAGACGCGCATCACGGAAGTGTTCCGCAACCTCATCACCAACGCCGTCAAATACAATGACAACGCGGAAAAAACGGTCGAGATCGGCTTTCTCAAAAGCGCGACCGCGCCCGACGGCTCGCAGCATGAAAATGTGTTTAGCGTGAAAGACAATGGCCGCGGCATCGCGCCCGAATTTCATCAGGATATTTTCCGCATGTTCAAGCGGTTGCAGGAAGGCACCGGCGGCAAGGAGGAAGGCACCGGCGTCGGGCTCACTTTCGTGAAAAAAATCGTCGAACGCCACGGCGGCAAAATCTGGCTGGAATCCGACATCGGCAAGGGCACGACGTTTTATTTTACGATGAAGGAAGAGGCAGGCGCCAAAAAGGCGGCGTGATTTTCAGGTCTTGCGCCGCTTCAAAAACCAATGGCCTTCCTGTATCTGCCACGCCACCAGGCCGGGTGCGTAGATGATGAGGTCGCGGCAGCGGCGGATGACGGCGAGCGCCGCGGCGATGTCGGGCGAAAGTCCCAGCATATGGCCGAAAAAGACGAAGCTCGCTTCCTGCACGCCGAGCGCGCCGGGCACGGCGAAAGCGGCGCTAGCCGAAGCCTGAATCAGCGCTTCGATCATGACGGCTTTGGCGATCGAGGTCGTATGGCCGAGGAAATACAGCGCAAGCCAGATCTCGAACGCGCCCATCGCCCAGGCCATGAATTGCCAGAAGCCGCAATAAAGAATGCGCCCGCGCCGCCGGTACATGGCATGCACGGCGCGGTCGAGCCGCACGCCGTCACCGGCGAATTTGCTCCACCGCTCGCGGAACAGGACGTTAAAAAGCTTTGTCAGCAAGCCGAAAAATCCCATGCGCTGCACGACGACCAGACCGGCGATAGCCGGCAGCGACAGCAAGAGGCCCAGCGCCAGCCGCAGCATCAGATTGCTGGCGCCGACATGAAAGGCGAACATCGAAATGCCAATCACATCGAAAATAAAAACGCCGATGACCGAAAGCGTCAGCTCGACCACCGTCGAGGCAATCGCCGAACTCTGGCGCACGCCATGCTTCATCATCACGCGCACGGCGAGAAACTCGCCGCCGATGCGTGCGACCGGCAGAAGATTATTGACCGACGAGCGCAGCCACAAAACAAAAAGGAAAAAGCCGTGCGAGGGGACTTTTCGCTCCGGCATCAGCGCACGCCAGCCGATGACGCAGCAGGTCATGGGAACCAGATGATAAAGGCTGGTCCAGACGATGCCCCAGCCGGCCACCTCGAGCGCGCGCAGCACTTCGCTGTAACCGCTCCAGACGATAATCGCGGTGGCGGCGGCGAGGCCGATGAGACCGAGTAGGACGGCGAGACGGAGCATGATTCAGATGTCAGCATTCAGATGTCGGATGTCAGAATTTTATCTTTTAATTTCTGTCATCTGACATCTGAATGCTGACATCTATTTCAATGGCACCGGATTATCCGACTGCGCGCGCAGCCAGGCGATCACATTGGCGCGGTCCTGATCGTTCTTGATGCCGGCGAAGGTCATTTTGGTGCCCGGCACATGCGCGCGCGGATTATAGAGGAATTGATTGAGCTCTTCGAACGTCCAGGGATGATCATGCATCGCCTTCATCGCGTCCGAATAATCGTAGCCTTCCATATGCGCGTGCGGCCCGCCGACCACGCCATAGAGATTGGGGCCAATTAGCGCCGCTCCACCTTTGATAAAGCTGTGACAGGTACCGCAGACGCGCGCGGTTTTTTCACCGGCCGCGGCATCGGCCTTGGCGAGCAGCGGCTCGATCGGCGCCGGGCCTTGCGGAGCGGCCGGCGTGGTGCCGCCTTCCGTAGCTGCCGGAACGCCCTCGACCACATAGACATTTTTGGCGAGTTTGGAGGCGCTCACCACTTTATGCGCGACGAAGCCGGAGATCATGGCAACCAGCATCGCCACCAGAATCGCCGCTATCAATTTATTGAGTTCGAAACCGTTCATGGGGCGGCAAATTAATGCGAACGCAAGGCGCTGTCGATAGCGAAGATGCGCCTAAAGAGAAGAATAGCAGCTTATGCAGCCTTCCAACCCTTTCCAGCCGGAGCAAACTTATATTTCCTGCGAATATGCCCTTCCATGTTCTCGATTTTTTGTACAATCTGGTGCACATTAACATCACCTTTAACATGCCCAAGAAGAATGACGCGCAGTAGTCTGTCTGTTGGCGCAGGTATGGAATACTCCTCTTTCTCATAACGTGCCACGGTTTGACTGTTGCAACCCAGCAATTTACCGAGGCCGCTTTGAGACAAATCCATATAAGCTCTGAGATAATGAACTTCCTTTCCAGACAAAATTTTCTGTTCGTTGACCAAATATAGGGCTATGGCGTCGTGCAGCTCATCCAGATTATGGATGATCACGCCTTTTCCATCTTCATCTTCCACGATTTCATAGCCGCTCAGCAGATATATGTTATCCAGACCACAGCCGGTATAGTGGAGCGGTTGTTTGGGCTGATCACCTTTGCGGTGCCAATGCTGGTTTTTCATCGCAAATCCTCCCATTCGATTGTTACTACCTTGAGCTTCTTTTGCGTTGTCATGATAACGGTCACAACGCCTGCGTCTCTGTTTTCCCTAAGCTTCTTAATAATTTTGCATTTCCACTCGCCCGGATACTTTCCAGCTGTTGGAGCACCGGCGATATTGCCTTGGCGCATCACCAACAAAGCGTCGAGAAAAGTGATATTCCGTTCTTCCGATCGCTCTAACGCATGTCCACGCCATATAATATTCGACGTGTCCTGAGCCAGTTCACGAATGATCTTCTCGGCCATTCGAGGTGTCATTCGATATTGCGCTACCGTGGCACGGCCATTAGTCATACCTATCAATATGATAGGTATCCGGGATTAAGCAACTGTAAATATGCCGCAGAATCTGATTTATGGTTTAATCCTATCATATTGATAGATATGATATAGGTTAAGTTATTTTCAAGTTCGGAACAGATGAAAAGCAATTTCACATGCCGCAACGACCGCTACTTCTGATCCCCGCCCGCATGGGCGCCACCCGCCTGCCGGGCAAGCCATTGCTGGATATCGGCGGCGCGCCGATGATTGTGCAGGTATGGCGCCGCGCGATGGAAAGCAAAATCGGCCCGGTCGCGGTGGCCTGCGACGGGGAGGAGATTGCGACGGTGATAAAAAAGGCGGGGGGCGAGGCGGTGGTGACGAAGCCCGATCATCCATCAGGCTCCGACCGTATCTGGGAGGCGCTGGATAAATACGAAAAAGCAAAAGCGGTGGTGGAGAAAGGGCTGGGCGAATTCGACGCGATTATTAATGTGCAGGGGGATTTACCGACGCTCGATCCGAAACTGATCAAGGCCGCCTATGATCTTTTGCAAGATCCGACGGTCGATATCGGCACGCTGGCGGCTGCCATCGGGAAGGAGGAGGAGAAACAGGCCGATCACATCGTGAAAGCCGTGATCGACATGAAGGAGGGAGGAAAGAAAGGCCGCGCTCTCTATTTTTCGCGCTTACCCACACCGGGCGGCGCGGGGCCGATGTATCATCATATCGGACTTTATGCCTATCGGCGCGAGGCGCTGGCGCGATTCGTGATGACGAAGCCGACGCCACTCGAGCAGCGCGAAAAGCTCGAGCAATTGCGCGCCCTTGCGCTCAGCCTGCGGATCGAGGTAGCTGTCATCGATACGGTGCCGCTCGGCGTGGATACGCCGGCCGATCTGGAGATGGCGCGAAAAATGCTGGGGAAAAAATGAGCAAGAAACGCATCGCCTTTCAGGGCGCGCCGGGCGCCTATTCGGATCTGGCCTGCCGCGCGGTGTATCCGGATTACGACACCCTGCCCTGCATGGCGTTCGAGGATGTGTTCGCGGCGGTGAGCGGCGGCAAGGCGGAGTTGGCGATGATCCCGATCGAAAATTCGGTCGCGGGGCGCGTGGCCGATGTGCATCATTTGCTGCCGGAGGCCGGATTGCATGTGATCGGCGAGCATTACCAGCCGATTGTGCATCATCTTTTGGCGCTGCCGGGCGCGAAGCTCACGGACATCAAACGCGCGGAAAGCCATGTGCAGGCTTTGGCGCAATGCCGCCAATGGCTGCGCGAGCATACTATCGAAGCGGTGATACGGGCGGATACGGCGGGGTCGGCGGAGGATGTGGCGAAGCGCAAGGATAAAGCCGTGGCGGCAATCGCTTCGGAACTGGCGGGAAAAATTTACGGCTTGCAAAGTCTGGCGTCGAACATCGCCAATCTGCGTAATAATGTGACGCGGTTTTTGATTTTATCGAAGGAGGAACGGCGGCCCAAGCCGGGCGCGGCGCCTTGCATAACCACGCTGATTTTCAGGCTGCGCAGCGTGCCGGCGGCCTTATATAAGGCGCTGGGCGGTTTCGCTTCCAACGGCGTTAACATCACGAAACTGGAAAGCTATCTGGTGGATGGCACTTTCACGGCCGCGCAATTCTACGCCGATGTCGAAGGACATCCGGATGAAAAGCCGCTCAAGATTGCGCTGGAGGAACTCGGCTTCTTCGCCGAGCAGGTGAAAATTTTGGGGGTTTATGAGGCGCACGCGTTTCGGCGTGCCTGATTATCTCAAATTATATTCGACACGCGGACATGGAATAAATTTTCGCCGGCGGCCTGCACATCTCCAGTTCCCTCAAAACGATAATAGATATCGCCGCTTTCTGTGATGGCGAAATCGTAGTGATATTGCCCCGTGGAATCTTTCGTCAGAGTTCCGGGAAAATTATAAGTGACAACCGAATTGTCGGGTTGCTTGATGCGCAAAGTGACGGACGATGGATCCGCCGCGCTGCCGGCCAAATTTGTGAAATTGGCGGTCAGCCGCACGACATCGCCGCGATCATAGAAGTTGGTCATTTATACAGTCTCCGTGATTTGCACGTCGTAAAGGGCGGCGTCGGCCAGGGCCAGGCCGGTTTTGGCGTTATCGCCCGTCGCCAGAAACCCGCCAACAGCCGTGTCGCCGATCACAAGACGGCCCGGATGAATGTCCGCGATCTCGTAAGCCCAAAGCAGCGCCTGATTGTCAGGCGCGGTCAGCGCCAGTTGGGCACGAAACTTTTCCCGCAGGCTCAGCGCCGCGGTTTGCGCTCCTTGCGTCAGAGCCAGAGAGCCGGCGAAACGCGGCATCAGCGCCGGATCGAACAGGTTCCGGTAGTTGCCGGTGAATTGGACCGGCGGCTCGCTCTTTCCCAGCCACGTGCCGGTGGGGGTGGCTGTAGGGCCATTGATAAAATCCACTTCCGGGTTACTGACGCCATCCAGCGGCGTATAAAAAGCCAGAGAGTCGGGGCGAACAAGAAGCGGGTTTGCGCCGCTTGCAAGCGCCAGCGCCTCGGCGGCGGTTAATTGTACGCCGTTCCAGAAAGCACAATGGGCGATCATGCCGTCCCACGTGTTGCCGCTATTTTTTCCATTACCGACAGTAATCGACCCTATGGTCGTAACCGGACTTCCGGACCCGGCGGCAAGTTGAGTGGGCGTCGCCACCGCGCCGTTAACATAAGCCGTCAAAGCCGTGGTGCCCGTCAGCGATGGATTATTGGCAACGCAGAAATGCGTCCATTGGCCCGTTCCCGGAATAGTAAACTGCATGTTGCGGGCAAGAGTGGCCATATTCTGTTGAAAAACTAATTGCGTTGTATTGTTATTAATATATGCACTCCATGAATTTACCGTGCCGGCCGCATTTTGGGCAACAACGGGAACGCCGAAACCGCCCTGCCCGACGCCATTCAGATAAAACCAAAAGGCGACCGACATGGCCGATGACGATTCCGTCATCGACGCCGATTCAGTAACCAAATCGCCGTTTCCAACGCCATACGTCGATCCGAAACCGCGGCTCATCAGACCACCGAACGGTCGGTCGTGCGGTAGTAAAGAATATTGCCGCTGCTGCTGAGCGTGACGCCGGTCAGGTTATAGAACACCGGAATAAAGGTGCCGCGCGGCAGCGGGATCTGGAAAATCGAGGTGCCGGGAATGGCAAAAGTGCCTACCTGCGTGCCGGCCGACGTGCCCATGCCGCAAAAGCCGCGATAGTAATTGGAAGGCGGCGGGCCGGCGGCGGCCGAGGCAAAACGCCCGTCGCCATAAGTCGTGCCGTCGCCGTTCAGCGGATATAAATAGAGCGCCACGAAAGGCGAGCCGGTGGGCGTGATGCTGCCGCCCGTGGTGAAGCTGAATTCTGCCGCCAGATCGAGATTGGTTGCATTCGCAATGGATGTGCTGCCCTGAATGGCATTGCCCGAGGCGAGCGAATTCAGTTCGGTGGTCATCAGGGATGCGTAAGAGCTTTGCGCCCCGGCGGTAAGTTTTTCGATTGCCATGAATTATTCCTCCAGATTCAAATTGTTTTTCACCCGCCCTCCGCCTCCGCTCTTCGAGCTTCGGCGAGACAGGGCCTAGACCTCGCCGAAGCCTTTGGCGAAGGCGGGCAAGGGGAGGGTGGTTTCATCCGGTCAGCCGGACCAGACCGCCGGCCGCACGATGTCCTTGATCGCCATTTCGCAATGGCCGGGAAAGAAACGGTCCAGCAGTTTATAGGTCATGTTCACCAGCCAGCTCGCGCGCGGCTTGCCGTGGTCCCAGCCGCAATGCTGCGAGATGGTCTCATGCGGATTGCCATTGTAAAGAACGACGTTGCCGCATTCGTCGAGCGCGACAAGCATGCGCAGCCAGTAAGGCCCCTGCTCCTGCCCCTGCTGGACGCGATAAAATCGTGAGCATGCCATGCAATTACACGCCCGGCACGGTGAAGGTGAAGCTGGCGGTCGATAAAGTCGCGCCCGACGCCAGCACGGTCGAATTGAGATTGAGATCGCAACCGGAAGTGCCGACCGATCCATCCATGATGACGGTGGCATTGTCCGATTTCAGCAGCCGGAACCAGGCAGCGGTGCCCGAGGCGGAAATCGTCACGTCCGAAATGGCGTTGGCCGTAATCTCGCCGTTCGAAGCCGAGCCGAAAGCTGGGCTGGCCAGCGTCACCGTCGCCAGCAGATTCTGCATGGTGATGGCGGTTTCGGGTGTCGTAGGCTGGGTGCCGTCATATATTTTCAGCAACGCGCCGTTGGTGAAGGCGCCGACCAGCGCGTTCGCCTCGGTCGAGGCGGTGTTTTGGGCGATTTTGAGGTTTGAGGGCATTCGTTTCTCCGTTAGGCGTCAGAGGCTAGAGGCTAGAGGCTGGAGGCTGGGGTAAGAAAAAATTTGCTTTCTCCCTAACCCCTAGCCTCTAGCCTCCAGCTTCTTTTTCATTCGCACGCTTTCACAATCGCCTCGCAACCCAGCTCATAAGCCTGCCGTAACTTGTCCGTGGCGAGACAGGCCTGCAGAAGCTGCGTGGCGCTCGCGGCGGGTGCGAGCGTTTGCAGCGGAAAATCCGGCCTCATAAGCGGCGCATGTTGGCAATGCACGGCAACCGGTGTTGCGATCACCGGGCCCGGCTGCAATATCGGCGTTTGCGCGCAACCGGCCAGCAGCAGCACGAGCAAAGCGATGCGTTTCATTGAAATTGCTTCAGATAGGCGGCGCGTAAAGCGAGCACCTGCGCGCAATCGCTGCCGGTAAAAGCGAGGGAGGCAATGGATGCCGCCTGTGCCTGCAATTTTTTTGCGGCTGCCGTTGCCGCCGCCTCAGCTTTGGCGATCGCCTTGGCATTGGCCGCATCGAGCGCCTTGATTTTGGCGAGCGCCGCGTCTGTCGCGGCGGCTTTCGCGGCCCATTGCTGGTTTTGCGATTGCAAAAGCGCCCTCGCGGCATCGGCCGAGGCCAGCGAGGCGCGCAAATCGGCATTGATCACGAGCAGCACCCCGAGCGCGCCAAGCAATAATAAATAAGCGCCACCGGCAATTGCGGCGATCCAGCCGTTAAAGTTCATTTTTTGTTTCCGGTTCGGGTTCGGCCTTGGCCTTGGCCCATACGCTGCCGCCGCCGCTGCCCATGATGAGGCCGAAGCCAGTGCCGAAATTCTGCGCGTCGAACGCGCCGCTGCGATAGACGGTCCAGCCGACAAAGGCGAGGAAGGACAAGGCCCCGAGCGCCCATAACACACGCGCGATGTCGAAGGTTTCGTTGTCCTTGCCGGTGAGGCAGTGTTTGACGAATTTTTTGATCATCGATTCAATCCGATTGAGACAAGCCCCACCAGCGAAAACTAAGGCTTGCTAAAAAGCGCAAGCCTAAGTTTTCGCGTCCTCCCCGTAAAAACGGGGAGGAGGTTTAAGGGTTAGGCCCCTCCCCGCGAGCGGGGAGGACGCAAAAACTTAGCGTTACGAAGTAACGCTTAGTTTTTGCTGGTGGGGCGTTGCCCGATCTTTAAGTTCTTCAAACTTCTTCCGCCGCGTTGACCGGCCTATTCCAGAGTTGCGCTTCGGCGGCGCGGCGGCGCGAGAGGCCGCCCAGCACTTCGCCGTCGACATGGTTCCAGCGCATCATTTGCGCGGGCACCTGCTCGTACCAGCCGCGGTTGAGTAATTGCAAAAGCGTCGAGCGCTGAAAATTGGCGATGCCGATATTGAAGGCGAAGCTCACCAGTGCCGCGAACTGACTATCGTTCAGCGGTACTTTCACCAGCCGCTGCACGGATGCAGCCGTGATGCGCAGATCATCGGCCAGAAACTGTTCGGCCTGATCGGGCGTGAGGCGCATGCCTTTATAAACAGTGCGCGTATGGCCGTAGCCGATGGTCCAGATTTTTCCCGGGCACAAATAGGGCGTCAGATGCAGCCCTTCGAATTGTTTGACGATCGCAACGCCGGCGGCATCGACGGGGCGCGCTATAAGAGACGCGCCGGCCGTTCCATCCATCATCGCGTGCCAAGCTGCTTCTCGATACGCTCCAGCGACTGGTTTTCGGCGTTCACGCGCTCCTCGATCCGGGCCAAGCGGTCGAGCAGTCGCGTTTGGCCGTCGGCGGCCCTTTCGCTCGCCTGCTCGAGATGGGCGGTGCGTTCCTGCTGAAAGCGCGCCTCGGCATCGGTCGCGGCCGCCCACCAGATCGCCGTGCCGGCTTGCAGCAGAAGGGCGGCCAGGATCGCCAGCGGCACGCGTTTGTTAAGCAAATCTTCCATTATCATGGGTGCGCCCTCCGGGCATTCGGCATTTGGCATTTGGCATTCGACAAGCTTCGCATTCCCTGAATGCCGCATGCTGAATGCCGAATGCTTCTTACGCTTTGACAACGCGCACTCTCCATGTGCCGGAACCGAGCGTCACCGAGCCGCCGGTGAGATTGGCCAGCTGAATTTTCGCCGTGTTGGCGGCCGAGACATAGGCATGGGCGACGATGCCTTGCATATCGTAAGGCGCGGCCACAATCGCGAGATCGCCGAGCGCGGCACCCGTCACGGTGATGGCCGAGGATGTCAGGCCGGCCGCATTGGCGATGGCGCCCGGATTCCAGCTGATGGTGCCATCCAGTTGCGGTGTCGCCAAAAGCGCCCAGGCCGAGCCGGTGTAATAAAGAAAGCGATTGTCGTTGCGCGTCCAGGCGGTCCAGCCGGCTTGCGGCACCTTGATGCTCCAGCCCGCATAATAGCCGGCGACATTGTTGGCGTTGCCGCTCCAGGCGCCGGTGGGCGAGGCGCCTATAATATAGGTGTCGCCCGTGGCGGGCGAGCCGGGCGGCGTGCTGATCGTGTGATCGATGGCGCTGATGCGGGCGGCGAAATCGAGATCGTTCAGCGCGCCGTTATGCGTGACTTCTTTTTGGGCCTGCGAGGACACAATATAAGTCAGCGCCAAATTGGGCGTGGCGGTGGTGGACATGGGGACTCCCGGTTGTTGTCTTTGGGTATTTTTGAATAAGTCCGATCACCAATCGGAATTAACCATAATTTTCTCTCTTCTCTGAACGCGGTATTTCTTTAAAGTGCGCCAACTATGGGCACAGCAAATATTGATCTGGATTTATTGCTTTTAAGAACACGCGTAATTATTCACGCGAAGGAATTTTATAGCCAATTTTACGATACGAATATGGACGAGCGAGAGTTATTTATAACAAGATTAACGGACTCTTTTTTGGAACGACTTGCCGACCTTATATTGCAGCGGGACATTATCGCGGAACTGAATCGTCTTTTGGAAGAAGCGCCACTCTCAAGCCTGTCTGATTATGCCAGAACGGGTCTCCTAGGTCCGGATACGGCACGCTCAATCCTTAGGCGACCTCATGAAGTTCTTTTCATTAAAAACCTACGGGCATTCGATGAAAAAGATATATGGCATCTGAGAGAAATTTTTCGTTCCCAATATATTCAGGAAATATTGATTTTCCGGGCTTTCCTGCAAGCCCACGAAGAAGCCGGCCGTCAATGTCCCCTTCAATATCATCCGGCAACGATCACTTTAGAGTTAAGCAAAACCGGCGCCGATATTTTTGGAAGGCTGGCGAAGGCATCTCGAACCGATCTTCACTTATTTCAAACGCTGCGTGAGCTTGCTGCCAAGAATAAGCCAAAGATCTCTTAAATTACCGCACTCCCCGCCTGCCCGCGGCCGTAGCGCGAGCTGATTTGGTAGATATTGAGCGTGAAGGTGCTCGGCACCGAGCCCCAATCGCTGCTTTGCTGGGCCGCCGTGTAAGTTACCGTCGGCGAAGTGAGCGAACTGAAAGTGCGGATCGCGCTCGATCCGTTCATTATATCTACGTCATACAGTTCGGCGGGTTCGTCCAGCGGCACGTCGATAAAGCTGGCCCAGTCGGCGTTGAGGCGCGCGCGGCGCATCCAATTCACGGTCAGATCGCTGCCCACCCCGCTCGCGCGGCTGCCGGCGATATGCACCGGCGCGAAAGGCTGCAGCGTGATTAAGTTATACGTGAAGTTATTATCCTGCGAATCGCCGAGCGATTGTCCTTTGGTCAGCGCGCGGAATTCATAGGTGCGTCCGCGATCGGTCAGCAAGGATGGCAGGAAATCGACCGTGCCCGTCGTCAGCAAGATGAAATTCTCGCCAATTGCATGCGAAGATGTGGCGCTTTCGGTCGCGCGCCGTCCGCGCAACAGATGGCTCAACGTATAGAGGCCGGGACCAATTAAAGTCGCGGTCTGGAACTGGATGATCTCGGCGCCCAGCAAGGCTGCGTTGGTGCCGTTGTAAAGATCGGCGAGCGCGCAGCTCGATAACTGGCCCTGGATCAATTGCACATTCACCGTGCCGGCATTGTCCATATAATAGGTGGAGGCATTGGCCAGTACCGTGATGGCGATGCCGCTCACCACCGGCGTCGCCATGCTGGTGATGTCGGTGTAACTGACGCCGTCCGAGGCGCGCCAGAGTGAAGCGCCGGTCCAGCCCGGCAGGCCCGTCATGCCCGCATAGACGCCGGGCTGATCGTCCGCCGCCTGCAAAAGCGGCAGATCCATCAGATAGAGCGTGGAATTGAGCGGGACGATTTCATTGTCGTTCGCGGTTTGGCCGCCATCGCCCGAAGCCGCGCTCGCATTCGCCGCAGCGTAAATCAGCAATCCCTGCGCCTCGATCAGGCCGGCCGCCTGATTGATGGATGTGACACGCATCAGGCTGCCATTGCCGAGATCCACCACATCGCCCGGCTCGACGGCCAGATAACGCTTTGAGTAGCGGAGCTTGACCAGCTCGCGTTCCGCCCAGCTGGTGAAAAGCCGCGTTTCGGCAATTCGCTTGGCGGTGCCGGTGTCGCACACAATCGGCAGCGAAAGTTTTTGTACCGTGCGCGCCTGCGTTGCGATGCGCCGCGCGCGCTGGCAATTGACCTCGAAATCGCGGGCGGCGTCGATGTAATCGACATCGACCTCGAGCGGCAGATCGAGCTCCTGCGCGCGCGTGATTTCCATCGGCGGCGGCACCTCGGCCTTGTCGGGCGCGGCGCGCCATTCGGAAGACGGGATCGTCACAGAAGCCGAACCGCTGCGCAACACGGCTTTCAATTCGTCCGCGCTTTCGATCAGATCGAAAGGCTGAAAAGCTTGCAAGGGCTGCAGCGCCGCGCGGGCCGTCATCGGCTCCTGCAGGATATAGCCGTCGACTACCGTATCGGCGAGCGCCGAAACGTCGTAATCGCCGCCCGTATAGCCGGCGCGGTGCAGAATGTCGCCGACGATGGCATCGAGCGTGTCGCCGGTATCGGCGCGCTTGATGATACCGAGCTGCGTTATATCGAAACTGAATCCGCCCACGCCCTCGAACAAAATACGCGAGCTGTTGATGCGGGTGGCGCCGAAATCGGTGGTCGTGGCCGTCACGCCATCCACGATCGCGGCATCCAGCACCAGCGAAAAACTGCCGGTGCCCAACAAAATCTCGGACAAGCGGTAAAAATTATCGGAACTGCTGCGCTGCACCAAAACCAGCCGGTCGCCGTAGTAAAGCGGCACGGTCGAGGTGCCGTTGCCGAAGCTGGGCGTGAAAGCCTGCCATGCGCGCGTGACCGAAGCCGATGTCACGCCCGGCTGAAACGAC
>Ga0307471_100000861_pt1 | contig 16057 bp, 14 predicted proteins | sample atmos_gasesAM3C__2_FD_204566 | JGI IMG/M metagenome (GOLD analysis project Ga0307471, IMG submission 204566) | Hardwood forest soil microbial communities from Morgan-Monroe State Forest, Indiana, United States - atmos_gasesAM3C_515 | ecosystem: Environmental > Terrestrial > Soil > Temperate... | reverse complement strand
ACGAACTGGAGCAACGTGTTAACGAAAGAACGGCCCAGCTGGAACAGGCGAACCAGACGCTTTTGCGTGTCCAGGATCAGGAACGGCGGCGGATTGCGCGTGAGCTGCACGATAGTACGGTACAGATCATGGGTGCTGTTGCCATCGACCTCGAAAAAATTCAACAGCTCGTTCCCGGTGGGGACAGCGTAAAAGCGCGGAAGCTGCTGGCGGACAGCAGCGAACTGGTTGAGCGAGCGACTGCAGAACTCCGGACCATTTCTTTCCTGTTGCACCCGCCGATACTCGATGATCTTGGTTTGGAAGGTGTCCTATCGTGGTACACAGCAGGCTTCACCAGCCGGAGTGGGATTCAGGTCAAGGTAGCTGTACAGCCGGACTTGGGCCGTTTGTCGCACGAACTGGAGCTCACTTTTTTTCGCATTGTGCAGGAGGGACTGACCAACATCCATCGACACTCAGGAAGCCGCACAGCTGAAATCACCGTGCTCCGCGACGACCTTCGAGTAATCCTCCAAATCAAGGATCACGGAAAAGGATTCCCGCCCGAAAATCTTGAGCCGGGTCGCACTGGAAAAGCCGTCGTTGGGGTTGGGATTGCCGGAATGCGGGAAAGGGTGCGACAACTCGGCGGCCACTTGGAAATCATGTCGGACGACCGAGGAACTTTCATAAGGGCCGCACTGCCCATCAGTGATGCGAAGCCGGTTTCCGCACGCGACGGCAATGGTAGAAACGACGATGCGGTAAGAGCCGTTTCCGACAGTGAGATCAACAATCAGCATGGCGATGTGGGGAACTGATGATGAGGAAGCTCAAGAACGGCTGTCCGCCAACCCTGGGGCATTTCATGGGCGTATGTTTGGAAAACTACGAAGCATCTTGTAGACCCAACTGGGTTTACAACTGTTTTACCTTTTCTTGACACCGGCCTTCTTGAAAACGTGCTTTAATCCTGCGAGCGGGGTCCCCCATTCAGTCTGTTCTTCGGCCCTAAAATCAGTCTAAACGGGCCGTATGCATTGCGATTTTATCTCCCCCAAACTAGGCCCAACTCGGGCTGAGGTGGCGGTGTCTTCGCCATTCAGTCCTGCGACGTAACCTTGGCTGTTAGTGACTCCTAAGACAATCAACTCACCCCCGTCACAGGGATCAACGGAGTGGGCAAAGAAAGAGGCAGGAGGTCATATGCTCCCAGTATCCGGCGATGTCCCTCGATTGCTGCTGGCCGACGATCACGAAATGCTCCGAGATGGGCTGAGAGGGATCTTGCACGAAGAGGGGTTCGAGGTCGTCGGAGAAGCCTCGGATGGGCGAGAAGCAGTCAGGCTCGGCCAAACGCTGGAACCCGATGTTGCCGTACTAGATATTTCAATGCCGCTGTTGAACGGCATTGACGCAGCACGCGAAATACTGAAGAGTTCTCCTAAAACCAAGATCATAATCCTCACGATGTACACAGAAGACCGCTATGTTTTGGCGAGTCTGCGCGCAGGTATTGTGGGATACATGCTGAAGAGCAAGGCCGCATCGCTCTTGGTGCAGGCCATTCATGCTGTTTGCAGGGGTGAAGTCTACCTTTGTCCTGCAATCTCCAGAGTAGTTGCGGAGGCGTACTTGGCAAAGGACGATACTCCAGCGGATCCGTTGAGCATTCGGGAGCGCGAGGTATTGCAATTGATCGCCGAGGGAAAAAACGTCAAGGAGATTGGAAGCATCTTGGGAGTCAGCGGCAAGACTGCCGAATCACACCGGTCTAACATCATGCGGAAGCTTCAGATTCATGAGGTGGCGGGTTTGGTGCGCTACGCCGTCCGCGAGGGCTTGGTTCAGGACTCGCCGCAAACTACTGTGCGAATGGCAGTCGGCGCGTGAATATCCTGCCCGGTACCTGAGACAAGCGTGTAACCTTCGATGCGCACCCGCGTCGGCCGCCTAGCACTTCTGCTCCTACTATTCTGCATTTTTCCCATAGCCGTTTGTCAAGACGCTAGCTCGCACATCGGCAAGCATGGCCGGCCTCCAATCACCGAATACATCGAGGAGTTCTTCCTCTCCGACGCCGTACGTAACCAAGATAAGGGCGAGGTTCAGCTAACGTTCGGCGTGGATTCCCGACAAACAATCGGCACCAGCACAACGCTTAACATGGAGTATGGAGTCACGAGGCGGCTTCAGCTCGGTTTCGAGTTGCCGTACGGCATGACCGAGGAAGAAGGTTCAGAGAGTGCATCTAGGTGGAGTACCGCCAGCCTGGGATTTCGTTACCAGATCATCCGTAGTGACTTCCCGTTCGCGCTTTCGGTTGGGATGGCGTTTGGGGTTCCGGTCCAGTCCGGCGGGGCGTTGGAGTACCAACCGACGATCCTGGCAGCGAAAACGTTTCGCGGGGCACAAATACACGCCAGCTTCGTGGCGGATATTGAAGAAGAGAAGAAACCTTCCTTCCAATATAACCTGGCGTCCGTGTATCCGATTCAACACCAATGGTTCCCCACACTCGAGTTCAACGGCAGGCATCTGCACGGCGAAGGCGCGTTTTATCTGACGCCAGGGCTATATCGCTGCTTCGCGCACCGATTTGAACTCGGCCTCGGCGTTCCCGTTGGTCTCGGTGGTATGGCTGGTGCTGTGGGAATTGTCGGTAAGATGAGCTGGGAGATCGGCGGAGAACACTAGTCTGAATGAGACCGCTGTTCAGCCCGCCCGGAATCATCAGCGGCGGAGTAAGCTGCACAACAGTTCTGTAATGCGGGGTGGAGACGAACTCTTCCAGAGCCTGCAGCAAGGGAATTGCATTGACCGACCGTGCAGGACGCCTCCAATACCACTGACACTCAACGATGTGCCCGGTCCCCGCCCCCACCACACTGTTCTTAGTTCCAGCCTAAGTCCCCTGCCGCAGGTTCACGTACCCATCAAGGTCTAAGCAGAGCCACTGTAGATTTTGGGGTGTTCTCAAGTTCCAAATCCGGAATCTCCTGATTGTGTTGAATCGAGCACCAAGCGTACCTTCCGCATACGCGTCTAGGCGTGCAGACCGCAAGTTTGCCGCCGCCCTCCCCAAGAACCGGACGCTCGCTGGAAGACTTGTTGGCGTTCTTCCGGATAATGGCTAGACCCCGTTAAGACTTTCCCCCAACGGCCCTAGGCAAAGCGTATTGGTGGACGCTTCACTCCGTACTGTGGCGTCCGCGAATGTTGGACAACCCTCCCCGTCTGGGGCGGTTGCGAGCGTGTGTCTTTTTAGCGAGGGGGAGTTCCCACCCCAGTTCTGAGGTAGGAGACAAACTATGATGCGCTCTCTGTGCTGCCAGCCCTCGAAGGCAGGCATGACTCTATATCTTCTGGTTATTTCCTTCGCAGTAATCCTGACGCCCTCACCCGCCGCAGGTCAGGCTCTAACAAATTTCGGTAGCAATTCCGGAGTTGTCTGCCCAGGTGGCAATGTGATTTGCAATGGATCGCAGAACTTCCTCACCGCCGAGCTCTTTTTTGAGCCGGAGACTCCGCCCCAAGGGCTGAAAGACACAATGGTCACGTGGAACGAAATCGAATACCTCCTGGACAATCCCTACGTGACGGGGGGCAACGGGAACGCGCCGATAATTGGCTTGGCCTGCAACGACGGTTCGGGCGCCCAGCCGGGAAACGAACAGGGCTACCCGACCTACTGCACACCGACGGGCGGCGTCTTCGGCTCCAACATTCGACGGCCTGCTTTTGGCGTGAGGCATCCGGTCCGGATCGGTGCCGGCGCCGGCGGACAGGGTGGAATCTTGACCAACCCCGCGGGCCTGCCACCGTTGCGCATTCACCCGCTGAACTACAATGCGCCTAACGGGAATGAACAGAGAGTTATCAACCCCAACTTTGCCGGCACTACCAATTTCCAACATCGAGACGTTTGCTACACGTTGGGAGCCTTCTGTTTTCCACCGTCCAGGATCATCACTGTCTCCCCGGGTGCGTCCCGACTGGATCCGACGCAAACGCCTGAAATCAACTACGACGTGACAATCGGGCGGAAGCGTCCCTTTTGCCAGGTCAACCCGGAGCCGGTTCCTCTCGACGCTCCGTTCAACACGGCTTTCGACTCGGAGAGCCTCACGACGTGCGGGTCGGATCCCGGTGAGCCCGGTGCTGCTGCGATCAACGGCCCCGGCACCAGTGTCCTCGCCAGGATTCTTTGCGCCCTAGAAGTAATTGGTGCGCCGGTAAGTTTTCTCTGCCAAGACAATTTGGGACTGCCTTACTCCGGCCTATCGACGAGCAGTTGGTATTCAACGCCCGCCGTTCCTGCAGGCAATGCGGGAATTGCGATGCTTCGTCAGATCCCGCCTGGAACTATTCCTGGAGCAACAACCGGCGCCTCAGTGCCAATCCAACCTGGCGAGCGACTGGTGGATCCAGGCGACCGGGGCGTGATTCTGCCTTACAATCCGGTCAGTGGCGCGGGCGGCCTCAAGAAGCCTACCCTGCGATCCGCCGATGTTGGCGGAACCGGGGTGAACCCAAACTACCTCGCCAATACGGACCCGGACAACACCACTCTCTCGAACGAGAACGACTATTTCGGGCTCTACACGACTCCCACAGGAAACGCATATAACGGAGTCACTCCCGCGAACTTTTATGCGCGGAAGCAGGCCGCCCGGTTGGAAGCGGCACGCCTGGGCAAGTCTTTGTTCTGGGACATGCAAATAGGCAGCGATGGAGTGCAATCGTGTGGCAGTTGTCATGCTCACGCGGCAGCGGACAACCGCACCAAGAACCAGATCAACCCTTTCGGGCAGGACGGGTTCAGCGGCAACCCCACCAACAATGACACAGGCGGAACCCTTTCGTCGTTCACCTTCCCGCCGAACCATGACCTGACAGTAACGGACTTTCCTTTCCACAAGCTGAAGCCTGGCTCGTTCGGCAGTCTGACCGAGGGGCCTGAGGTTGCGGGAGACCCGGTCTGTGGGACACCGATCACAGGAAACGTGGCGGGGATCAGCTTCCCGGACGGCGATCCGCCAGACAATCCTTTCGGGCCCCTCTACACGGCCTGCGACGCCGCCAACATCGTAAGCGACACCGACGATGTGGCGTCCTCAATGGGCGTCCACTTCGGCCGGTTCTTCGACATCCCCGACGGAACAGGTGCGGGTTTAGCGGGTGGGTCATTCGGGCCTGCTTCGCACGGCGTACGCGCGCTAATCCACGACAAGCGTAGTCCCGTGGAAGCCGACAATATCGACCCGATTCTTGGCTTTGCGGGCGCATCCGGAAACGAATTCCGCCGAGTTGAGCCACGCAACACTCCGACGATCGACCTGGCCGCCTTTAACTTCGACAACTTTTGGGATGGACGCGCCCGCCACGACGACAATGGCGGCAGCGTGTTCGGACCTGCTGATCCGCAAGCCCACATTTTTGTCGATCAAGGGAACGGGACACTGACCGCGACCCGGCAGCTCATCAAGTTCTCGAGCATCGCTTCGCTGGCGAAGGGGCCGGCACTGAGCAAGTTCGAGATGTCATTTGATGGACGCAACTGGGCCAAGATCGGGAAGAAAATGCTGCAAGCCGGCGTGACACCGTTGGCCAACCAGCTGGTTGATCCGACCGACAGCATCCTGGGCCCCTATTCCAACCAGAATGGTTCGGCTTGTGCCAGCCTGCCGACGACGGATCGTTCGCCTGCTGGATTTCCAGCGATTCCTAACACTGTGCTCGGAAATGAAGTGCCGGGTCTTTGTATCACTTACGCCGCTCTGATCCGGCATGCATTCTATCCCGCGCTGTACCAGAACAACGGCCAGCATCTCAACGGCTGCTATACGGATGCACCCCGTGCTGATGGTACTTTCGTTCACGCGAATCAGTGCTCCGCGGTTGGTGTCGCAGTCGCTATCTCCGTCCTCAACCATGACCCATTGGCGGGCGCTGTCGACACGGTTATCAATAGCCCTGCGGACCCCTTCGATGGCTACGTCCTCAGCATTGCAGGGGGTTCGGCTGATCCCACCGACACCAACCAATTCACCCAGATGGAAGGAAACTTCAGCCTCTTTTGGGGGCAGTCGATCAACGCCTGGGCCAGCCTCCTGGTACCGGACGATACGCCGCTTGACCGGTTCGCGGATCTGAATCCGGATCTGGGAATGACAACGGGAGAGACCGGTGAGCCGCTGCTGGTTCTCGATGCACCCACCTGCGGCGAGAACGGCACCAGCCCGTTTCCGACCGGCTACGTGCGCGACTTCGAGCACCCCGGCTGCCTGCGCGAAGTCGGGAATTTCAAGCGGGATCGCTTCAATCCCAACGATATTGTTGGAACTCCGGCGCGGCCTGTCCAGAACGATACAAATGGGCATCCGCGTATGAGCGCTTGCGTTGCTCAGGTGACATTTAACGGTGAAACCGGCACCCGCAATTGCACGCGGTATGTTCCGGCCGGCGGCACGCGTAACCCGGGGGATCCAGATCCGCTGCTTGGATTCGATATTTTCTTCGGATCCAACCTCTCGTTAAAGAACCCGCAATTCCGGGCGACACGCTGCGGCGCCTGCCACAATGCACCTGCCCTAACCGACCACACCACTGCATTTACCCATAAATGGGCGCTGGTGGACTCGTCTGCGGAATTTGCGCACGACAACCCGTTGATCGAACCGTTGATGGAGCCGTTGAGCAAGACGCGCATCATTTCCGGTTTCCACCTGGAAGATGAAACCAATGGACCCGGACAGGATGCGATTGAGCGCAAGATAGCCAACGAAAGTATCGTTCCCGCTCCGGTGGTCAACAATAATGGCAATTGCATTACCGACAACTGCTCTGGCTACTCGTTCCCCGACGCCATTACGGTTAACGCCGACGCGACTGGGTACGACATTCACTCGGACTTGGGCTCCGGGCCTATTGCTGGGTCCGGAACTCCAGTCCCGTTCACGTCGTTTGGCGGATCCTTCTTCGACAATGGCGTATACAACATCGGGGTTCGGCCCTGCGTGTTCGACTACGAAGGCAACAGAGTGGGTGCTTGCGACGACATCGGCCGCGGAGGGACTGATGCGTTCGGCTGGCCGCTTTCTCTGGCAGCCCTTCTGATGAAGAACCTGGGTGGACCGGCCCAGAAGACTGGCACTCCGATCAATCAGTTCGATCCGAGTCAGGGCGGCACGGGTGGATTGTTCGAGCTGACCGGACACGACCAGCAGATCAACCCTGGAAACGGGGACGATCCTGCCGAGGGAGTCGCGCAACTCCCTCCCTATCTGGCTCCCTTTACCAGCAGGATCCCCGTGGGCGACTCCCATCCAACGTTGGATGAGGGATGCGGTGCCCCCGTTGGTTGCGTCAACACCTTGACCGACGTTGCCAACCAAGAAGGTTTCCCTGAATTCCCATTTGATCCTCGGGCTGACCAAAGCGAGGTGATCAACAACGCTGTCGCTACCGGCGATGCCACTGTTGCCGCTTTGACAAACCCCAACCCAGATGCCCCCAACCCAGCCGTGCAGGGCACTTGGCCTGTCGTGAATCGTGTCGCCCGGTTCGGTAGCTTCAAGGCGCCGCAAATCCGAGAAGTGGAGCTAACCGGCCCCTACTTCCACAACGGCGGAAAGCTGACGCTGCGGCAGGTAGTGGACTTCTATGTGCGCGGTGGTGATTTCCCGGTCACCAACTCCACGAACCGGGACTTCAACATCCTCAACCTCAACGCTGAACTGCAGTCTGACCTCAGTGAGGACGAGAAAGTAGCCTTGGTGGACTTCCTGCTCGAACTCACCGACGATCGCGTGGCCTTCGAGCGGGGACCGTTTGACCATCCGCAGCTGATTCTGCCTCTGGATGGCACAGCTCCGGAGAGTGACGGTACCGTGAATCGGGATACGATGCTGGGGGGCTGTCCACTGCCTACTTCGAATTCCAGTCCCCTTGGCCCGGGAGCGCAGGTATGCGATGGCGGCATGTTCCTGAACGTTCCGGCGGTTGGCAACAATGGCAATCCGGGCGGCCGCATACCGAACTTCCTGGGGATCGCCGGCGCGGCTCCGGACGCCCTCAACCCGGGCGGCCGTCAGAGGCTTGTGGGAGCTGCGGCCTTCTGCAGCACGGTAACTTCACAGTACTGCCACTGAGTTAGTGGTTTGTCACGATCTGCTTTGCGCATCCCCACCCCCAAACCGGGGGAGGGGATGCGTTTTGTAGAGACACGGTTAAGGGGATGAGTCAAGGAAGTAGGAGAACAGAAATGATGAGTACCATCAGGGCCAGGTTCCTGCCTCTCGCAGTCTTCCTATGGTTTGGAATGCCTGTCACGGCGCAGTCTCAAACAATAGCAGATCCAACCGCAACCTCCGCAGTCACCGGTATGCAGCTTTCCTTCAAGCGCGACCCGCGGATGGTAGATCCATACCGCGGAATCGGACCGTGGGTGACTGGCTCCAACTACAACGGTGCCGCCGCTCAGGACACGGTCGAGGCCCGTGCCGAAGGAGTGAACGCCGCAGGTAAGCCAGCAAAGATCACCCCCGACTGGACTGCGTCGGATACCGAGATGGTAACAATCTCGCCCACACAAGGCGACAACGTGAAGATCACGGTGCACAAGGCTGGCGAGAGCAAGCTGAAGGTCACGTATCAAGGGCTGTCGAAAGAATTAGTGGTCAGGGCGAAGTATGTGGGCAAGTTCATGCTATTTGAGATCACTTCGGCCACACCAGCGAAACCCAGTGGACCAGCGGCGATGGACATGAACCCGGCTCTGAAGGATCAAAAGGCGCAGATCAGTTATGCCGCAGGTATGCGCATGGCAAAGACACTGCGCAAGCAGTCGGTGGAGGCAGACCCAGAATTGGTGAGCCAGGCGATGAAGGATGTGCTCTCGGGCAGCCCCACGCGTATGACCGATGATCAAGCGAAGAAAGCGTTGCTTGGGGTGGAGACCGAGTTGAATGTCACGGAAGCCACTTTGGAGAGGAAGAGAATCGCAGAGAAGAACAAGCAGGCGGGCGAGCAGTTCCTAGCGCGGAATAAGGGGCAGGAAGGAGTAGTCACGCTGCCCAGCGGGCTGCAATACAAGGTCATTAAGGCGGGAGACGGGAAGAAGCCAACAGCTCTGGATGTGGCGGTCTGCCATTACAAAGGTAGTCTCATCGACGGGACCGAGTTCGATAACTCCTACAGAAAGAAGAATGGCAGCCCAGTGAACTTCCCCGTGAAGTCGGTCATCAGGGGCTGGCAAGAAGCTTTGAAGCGGATGCCAGCCGGCTCCAAGTGGCAACTCTTCCTCCCGCCTGACCTGGCGTATGGAGATAGAGGAGTGCCGCGCGCGAACATTCCTCCGAACGCCACGCTCGTCTTCGAGGTCGAACTGCTCTCGGTCAAAGAGCCTGGCAACCAAGCTCCGCCGGTTACGGCCACGGCGCAAACAACCCTCACGCCTGATCAAATCGATGTGGTGAAAAAGGCAATTCAAGCAGCAGGGAAAAAACAGACAGAGACGGAAGCGGAGAAAAATCAGTGAGCTTAAAGTTAGCAACGCGATGGCTAGTGACGACTGGAGTGGTTCTGCTCGTGGGCACCGTCGTTGGGCAACAGGCGGCAACCGTGAACAACAGCTCGCCGACCAAGGCAGCGAACACGCCGCAACCGGAGGCCGGTGCGACCAGCAAGAGTGAGCCGGGAGCTTCGGCTCCCATGACTGTCGAAGAAGCTGCGGTGACACCTGCCAAGAATCAGTCGGACGACGCGACTATCCAGAGCCGCAAGGATAAGATCAGTTACGCCTTTGGTGTGGATTTGGCGCGAGACTTGAAGCAGCAAAAAAACGATCTCAACATCGATTTGTTGATGCGAGCTCTGAAAGATGCACTGGCCGACAAGCCGCTCGTTATGACCGATGACGAAGTGACTGCCACCTTGAAGCAGCTCCAGGCCGAGCAGAAACAGGACTACGAGCACGCCAGGATGATGGTCGCCGAAAAAAACAAGAAAGCGGGCGAGGCATTCTTCTCCGAGAACGCGAAGAAGGATGGTGTGATCACTTTGCCCAGCGGCTTGCAGTACAAGATCCTAAAAAAGGGTGACGGGAAGCTACCTGCACTGGATGACAGGATCATGTGTCAGTACAGGGCGACGCTGCTGGACGGCACAGAATTTGACAGCTCTGAAAAGCGGGGCCACGCGGTTACTCTGCCGGTCAAAGGAATTATGGCGGGTTGGACCCAGGCGCTTCAAATGATGCCGGTGGGTTCCAGGTGGCAGCTTTTCATCCCGCCGCAGCTTGCTTACGGCGAGAAGATCGTAAATGGTATCGGACCCAACGCCATGCTCGTTTTCGAGGTCGAGTTGCTCTCAATCCAGGACAAAACTCAGACCGCGAGTGCGGCAAAGTAAGGAGGCCGAGATGTTCTCAATACGCTGGCAGCTCGTCATCCTTTTGGTAGTAACAATCTTCCTCTGCAATCCAACCACTAGTTTCGGACAGAAATCGCAGGCGCAGAGCTCAGTCGCGACAGCGGTCCCCGATGCAGAGCTGGCCGCACTTGCAGAAGTACCTTCGGGCCAAGTGGTAGTAACGTATGAAAACGCCGAATTGACGATCAAGTCCCGAAGCGCGCCTTTGATCGAGGTCCTGCGCGCGGTTTGCCAGCAGATCGCCGCCGATCTCGACGCTCCGCCCGACGTCGATGAAACGGTCTTGGGTGTTATTGGTCCGGGACCAGCCGGAGAAGTGCTTGCCTCGATGCTGAAAGGGTCGCCGTACGAACTGGCGACCTCGGGATCAGCAGTGGACCCAAACGCACTCGCCCACGTCGTTGTTTTTCGGAAGACGAAAGAGTCCGCTGAACAGGAAAACAAGCCTCCCACCGAAAACAATGATCCCGCCAACACATCAAGTGCAACAGCCGAAACCGTGCCCGTTACTCAACCACAGATGAGCTCCATCGCCGAAGATGACGACATCGTGGTAAAGCCGGACATGCAACAGGCACTCGCACTTGTCAGCCAGGCGAAATCCGAGATCATCGTAGACGGAGACGGGAACACACGGGATATGGCCAGTGCTCTCGAGGAAGTCGAGAAACAAATCAAGGCGGCGGCAGCGGCGGAATCGCATGGAGCCAGTCCTCAGCCAGTCGTACCTCAGAGTGGCACTGCCTTTCCGGCTGGTCGCCAGATCATACACAGGAGACGATAGAGTCCCGAGCGGCACTGGGAATGACGTAACCGGTTCGGCACGATCCCCATCTGTAAGGAGAGATGGGAAAGCCCCGCGAGCCGACAACGACTACTGACAAGCTCTCCCCCGAACGACAGAGACAACGGAGCTACCAGCTTGAAACGTCGACCCAGTCTTCTGATCTTCGCGGTAATGCTGATTGGCACCGGCCTCGGGACGGCTGCTGACCTGAGGGGTAGGGTCAGTAACGGTACGACGAAGAAGCCGTCAGCTGGCGACGACGTGGTGCTGCTGACGATCTCCCAGGAGGGAATGACAGAGAGTGCACGCGCCACGACAGACCGCTCTGGATACTTCAAGCTCCCCGTTGCGGACGCACAGGCTTCTCACGTGGTGCGCGTTGTTCATCAAGGAATCACCTATCACAGGATGGCCGACCAAGCTGGTAGGGCCTTGGCGGTGGAGGTCTATGACGTTGCGGACAAGCTTGATGGCGTGTTCGCTGTCATGGACGTGCAGCGCTTTGAGGCCACCGACGAAACACTGGAAATCAAACAATTGGTGACGATACGCAACGACTCCAACCCACCTCGTACATTAATGAACGATCGCGCGTTCGAAATCCAGCTGCCGCCCGAAGCGCACGTTCAGTCCGGCTTGGTGCAGCTTGAGGACGAGCCGCCGCTCAAGCAGCAGCCCGTGGCTGGTGAGCAGGCGGGCCAATTTTACTTTGTCTTTCCGCTACGTCCTGGTGACACCCGCTTCGCAGTCATCTACCAATTGCCCTACACCGGGGCAGCGGTGATCGAACCTAAGATCCGCAATCCGCTGGAACAATTCGTGATCATGTTGCCCAGGTCCATCAAGTTCGAGCCGAAAGCTCCCGGCATCTTTCAACCGAGGTCCGACATCACACCGGATCATGTGGAGGGGACGCGCCCGGTCATGCTCGGCCAGACTCTCGCGTTCCGTATCTCTGGGACCGGCACACTGGAAGAACTGCAGGGCCGTCGAAAACAAGATCAAGAAGCTCGGACGGCACCGAAGGAACGCCCGGGCGGTGGTTTGGGACCACCTATCGACGCGCCCGACCCCTTGCAACAATATCGGTGGCAGATCCTCGCCGGGCTCGCCGTGCTGGCGATAGCAGGTGCTGTGTACGTCAATCGGAGAACCCAGTTGCCGACTAGAAAAAAGCCGTCAGCGACCCGGCAAATGCCCACCCAATTGCCAGATCAGCAGATTCGAACTCGCAGGAGCGACCGTCATCGCCGACACGTTCGTGCGTCACAAGAGAGTCCTCACTAAGGGAGGATTTTCACTGAAGTCTCAGTGGGTATTGTTCTCGGATTGATCGTGCTCGCGACAGTCACATTTGCGCAGAATGCCCAGAAAGGTTATAGCCCTACTACACCAGTTCCCAGGCCCAAGACGGAACCTTCAAAAGCCCTTGCAGCTAACAACTAGGCCAGCCGGATCGCCGATCCCAAGCCAAACCGCAGGACGTGGCACCCAAGCCCCAAGCGAATCGATCGATAGTCCGAGCGTACCGAATTCACCCTCTCGTGTAGTGGCGGGCCTGGCGTGCCTTTTCGGGAAGAAGCAAAGTTCAGGTTGCATGAGTTCAGAGGTCTCAGGTAACGGCCCTGCCGCAGATCTGTGCAAAGGCACGAGGCGACGGTTTATGGGTAGTTGTCCAGTTCTGGACACGAATTCATTAAAGTAATCGTATATACGCAAAAAGCCCCCGGACACCCTGGGGGAACGCCACCAATATCGAATCTTTATTTTGTAATCCACGCAACATATCGCCCCGCCGCGTGTTACTACGTATATCCTCCTTATCTGCATATTTTCCTAAGCGTGGACTGCATCGAATCAATTTCCAGAAGAATCTAATGAAATAGTGAGGGATAGAATCGGTCTCTCACTGGCATGAGACAACGCTGGCGCGGGCGACGGGTAAGTACGACAGGCGGGCGGTTAACGATTCCATAGGACCCCAGAGCAGAACGCGGTGAACCGGGTACGGGTCGGTTTCCGGAACAACTAAGGACGCGGTTCTGCCTAGACTCCAACCGAGACCCCATCCTGATTAGGATGGCCAGACGAGAGCGATAGCCGAACGTCTTCCTTTCCAGGGAGACCCATGTCCGCAGCAAAGCAAGAAACATCCGAACAAATTTCCCAGCACTTTGAACTTCTCGACGCGGGCCAACTGGCCCAGCGCTTAAACCTTCCCAAATCGTGGATTCGTGAAATGTGCCGCGCACGGTGCGCCGATCCGCTGCCTTACGCGGAATTTGGCCCGTTACAAGCGATTCAGGTGGAACTCTCCCGAGCTGAACGCCTGGATCAATCGCCGAATTCGCGCCTGATCTGTCAAGAACGATAACGGCTCTAATTCTTCCGGTTTCTGATCCGGGTAACAAGTCAGACGGCGTGGGCTAAACATCGCCGCATTTTGGAGCATTCAATGAGTACCACTGCCCCCGCACAACGCGGGATTACTCAGGTTTGCATTGCCTATCTCACTGCCGAAACCGAATCGGCACGATTCACGACATTTCGCGCACTCATTAAATACTGCAAGAAGGCCGTTGGACATCTCTATCCCCCCCTCCGAGTACGAAACCATTGCCAGCATCAAGACTGACCCGAGGCTAAAGAGCTAAAGGACGGTCTGCCAGCGTTCTTTGCGGACGACGCCGCTACGTGCACAACTGAATTCATTCAGGAGTGGATTCTGGAATTTCTATTGCCCTATCGCAATGCCACGTTTGAAGAACTTACGCAAGAGGCGGAAAAGGGCACTTTTAGATACATCGGTCGGAAGTGTTGTCTTGCCCTAATCAAACGTATCCGAAAAGCACAGCGAAAGAAGAAGGGGATTCGAGTTCGTCGGATGTTGGAAAACACCGTCCAGACGTACGACGGTAAGGCGGAGCCGCTGATTAACTTTGTAGTTCGTCCGGAAGCGATTGATCCGGTCATCTGGATTGAAGATCACAAGAGAGCCCTCCAGGGGAAAGGTATTTATGAGGTCTGCGGTTCTCTGGCCAGGCATCATCTCGACGGAGACCGGCAGGCTACAGCGAAGCTGGCCGAGTTGTGGGGCGCCTCCTTGCGGCAGGCGCAGAACCGGCGACGTGATGTTATTGGCAGGATTCGCGGAGAGCTACGCGACGATCCGCTAATTCGAGAGCTGTTCGAAGTAATTTCGGGTTGGAGAGACAGAAGCCATTTGCCGATCTTGGTGGTATCTCCGTCACGGGAGGCTGCTGCAAATAGCAAGCTGCTGGCAGATGCGGCAAAGGAGGGGCGAGAGTTTTACCGGTGGCGTCAGAAATCAAAGGAGACACCAAAATAAATATTGCGGTGCTTTCGTTTTTCGCGATTCGGTGGCGAATAGTATAGATAGGCGGAATGGCAGAGTCTTGGTCTGGCGCTTTGCCAAGCTGCCCGAATGCTCCGGCCCGTCCGAAATTAGCCCTTTGGGCAGGTCACTTGTTCACATCTGGACAAGTTCCCTTCGCATACCTCAGCGAACCCACGAATTTTAAATTTGTTTTCCGGCGTGTGTCGAGACTTTGCCGGGGTCGCCCTGCACGATTTTAGTATCAACCTTCCGCTTAATTGCGGACATCTAGGCGACCCAACGACGGCTCTCGAACCTCGACACTTCGAAAGCCGTCATTTCTTTTTTAAGGACATATGCCAGAACTACTCGATTTCGATGGATTGACAATGCGGGGCCGGGTGTTGCAGGTCGGCAGGAGTCCGCGCGGCTCCATCACTTTTGCGATCCGTGCCTTGAGAGGTGATCCGTCAGCGAAGCGCGGAAGATTTTTCGCCCACGAAGCGGAATGCCATCCGTCGTACAAGAATCCGCAACCGGGGGATGTGGTTGAGTTTTCGACCAAGCCGCCGAACAGAGAAAACCAAATGCCGAAAGCGGTTTGCATTCGTCGAGTAGACAAGCAATTAGCGTGAGCTTTCGCGGTTCCAGTCAGCCGCGAAACAACGAGCGCGTTAATACCTTTTCGCACCCGTAACCGGGGGCCGTTCTTTTACAGGTTGGGACGGCTCCCAAAGAGTTGGGACGGGCTTACACCCGCTGAACAGAAAGAGATTTACGCGGCCTCCGGTAAGCAGCGCAAGACGGTGCCGCCCGTTGTTGAGGATCGGAGTCAAGATTTGATTTTCGTAGAAGAACAATCGAGTCTGCCCGTCCGATTTGTAAGCCGCACGGAGCTGGATCGGATGCCGGTATACCAAAACAACCGCACGGTCTAAACGACTGGGCATTGAGGATGACATGAAAACCATACAACTTGCTCTTCGAGAAGCCGCCAAGCCGGGCTTCTGGGGACAAATACAGATCGATTACCAGGACGGCCAGCCCGTTCTGATTCGCAAGACCGAAACAACCAAACTCGAAGGGAACAACCCCGACTATGACCGACCCCGCAAATAGTTCCACTGAATTCACCAAATTCCACTGCTGTTCCGAATGGCATTTATCCCGGTGCAAAAGCCCTAAAGCAGTTCTCATACATTCATTTGGTTTACACCTGACCAACGGTACGAAAACATTCTGTACTTCGGCCCTCAGCGTTGCGGAGTTCTTCGGATTTCACGAAGACACGGCGCGCTTGGCGTGGCGCTGGTTCACGGGTTGGGGATTTGATCAGGAGATCCCCCATCACTCGACGTTCTCCAAGAACCGGCACGGGCGGTTTCAGGAGTCGCAGCTGTTCGAGGAATTGTTTGAACAGATCGTGCGCCAGTGTGTGGACGTGGGATTGGTGCAGGGCAAGCACCTATCGGTGGATGGCAGTTTCGTGGAAGCGAATGCAGCCAAAGAGAGCCGCA
>Ga0307471_100000860_pt1 | contig 16059 bp, 13 predicted proteins | sample atmos_gasesAM3C__2_FD_204566 | JGI IMG/M metagenome (GOLD analysis project Ga0307471, IMG submission 204566) | Hardwood forest soil microbial communities from Morgan-Monroe State Forest, Indiana, United States - atmos_gasesAM3C_515 | ecosystem: Environmental > Terrestrial > Soil > Temperate... | reverse complement strand
TTCGATGTAAGTCTGGTGGACGCGAAAGACGGATTCGGCGTCGGATGAATTGAGTTCATCCACGGAGCGCTGCGGGCCGACGGACTCGTAGAGGAGCGAGCCCATCGCGCCGTCGGCGACGATGACGGCGTGCTTCAGCCGGTCGTTGAAATCTTCAATTCGCATCGAGTTTGTGGTTAACGCTTCTCGCTGTCACGGCGAGGAGCAGGGAAACGAATATTGTAGCATCCGCGGAAGGTGTAGACGCGGTGGCAGGACGGGAACAAAAGAGCCGGCCCCGCGGAATTCGAGCGGGACGCAAACTGCGCGCCGCGCAGGTTTTGTGGTGCAGACGTTGCCTGTATCGGCTTCGGGCACGGCATGCCGTGCCCCTACTGGGGAAGAGGCATCGGCGCCAAAAGCGCGATTTGTAACGATTAGAGATTGGATTAGGCATTTGTTTTCATTGACTTGGCGGATTTTCTAATCGCGGTGTAACGATTAGAATTCCGCTGCCGGATGCGCGAGGTGGGATGAGCTGGCTGTTGATTTCGGCGGACAGCGACGCGCTTGGGAAGGTCCACCTAGTCGCCGTTCTTGGTGAGGCAGGAATAGGCGCGCATGGCGCGAAGGATGGTGGAGCCGGTGACCTGGACAGTTTCGGCTTGCTCGATGATGGAATCGAGGACGGAGTGGAGAGTGGATTTGCGCAGAGCGGTGAGACCGGTGGCATCGGCGTGGCGGTAGAGAGCCACGCGATGGGTCAGGGCATACTCCTTGACGATTTGTGGGATGCTGCGCCAGTTGAGGTAGTCGAAATCGATCACGGGGCGATCTTTGTGGTGGCAGATGGTGCATTTGCGGGCGTGGCGGGCGATGTCGCGTTGAGAGACCCTACGGCGGCGCCGGCCGAAAACCTTGTCGAGCTTCATGTTGCTAACTCCCTTTTTGCCCGCCCTCCTGATTGCTGCGGTGCGGGCTGTTTAAACGGGCCCGACTCATGATAACAGGGTAGTAACTACTTTGGCAACGGAGAAAAACCGCGTCAGGGTTTGTCTCGCTGCTATTCTGCCTCTGTGAGGATTGCTATGAAGCCTTTACTCTTTGCTGTCTGTGTTGTGTTGGCGTTTGGCGGTGTGAGCGGGCAGCAGACTACCTGGCAGCCATCGCCGGGACATACGCAAGTGCCGATATGGCCGGGGGCGGTGCCTGATGCGCAGCCTGTCGCGGGGCCGGAAGTCACTAAGACGACGGGGAAGGAGTTCCTGGTTGCTGGCAGGCCGGCAGTGGGGGTGAGCAACGTGTCGCGGCCTACGATGACGGTTTATTCGCCAACTGAAAAGAATACGGGCGCTGCCGTCGTCGTATTTCCGGGCGGGGGCTATCTGGACCTGGCTATCGACCTGGAAGGCACAGAGGTCTGCGACTGGCTGACTTCCAAGGGGATCACTTGTGTGCTGTTGAAGTACCGCGTGCCGGGGAACGAAGGCTATTCCAAGTCGGCGCCGTATCCAAAATCAGGACCTTATCCAGAATCACCCATGGCGTTAGAAGATGCGCAGAGGACGGTGGGGCTGCTGCGCTTGCAAGCGGCGGATTGGCACATCGATCCACACAAAATTGGAGTGCTCGGGTTTTCGTCCGGCGGGCATCTGTCGGCAGCTATTAGCACGCACTTTGATAAGCGTTTGTACGCGCCCGTAGATGCCGCCGACAAAGAAAGCTGCCGCCCGGATTTTGCGGTGGCTATTTATCCGGGTCATCTCTCGCTTTCCGCGGCGGAATGGGATGCAAATCAAGGCGCTAGAAAGTTTGTGATTCGAAAGCCGGCGCATGAGACGATCGCCGATAAACAGTTTGGATTGAATCCCGATATTCCTGTCACCCGCCAGACGCCACCTACGTTTTTGCTGCAGGCGGAAGATGACCACGTGGACGACGTAAACGACTCGTTGGCGTACTACATTGCATTGAAGAAGGCTGGCGTACCCGTGGAGATGCATTTGTACGCGCAGGGCGGGCATGCGTTCGGGCTGCGGAGCACGAAGCTTCCGATTACGGCATGGCCTCAGTTGGTGGAGACGTGGCTCGGGATAATCGGGATGATTTCGGAATAGGTGTTCAGGGAATCAAAAAATGACGACGGGAACAGAGCGAAAAGGTCCATTGATGCGGGTGGGATTGATGGTGCTCGTTCTCTTTTTGGGGCTGTGCACCGTCTTCGCAGTGACGGTGGCAGAGGCTTGGCAGGAACACCTCCAGGCGCGATGGCCGGAGGTGACGGCGCGCGTTGACGAATGCGGCCTACAGCGCACGAGCAGCGGCCGGCGGGAGAAGTTCCACATCCGTTGCCGCTTAAAATACGCGGTAGGTGCTGAGCAGTATGCGACGAACATCTATTCGAGGAATGTTCCCTCGCCCGAAATTTGGCAATATCCACCCAACCAGATTGCGCCGTTCGAAGAGTGGGTGAATAACCACCCTCCAGGAAAGTCGATCGTGGTGCGCTACGATCCCGCCAAGCACAAGAAGGTAGTGCTGGTGGCGACCGATATGCCGGGCGGTGGGCCGCGAACGCCGAGCAATGTGAAGCTACTCGAAATCTGCGCGGGAAGTTTCCTGGTCTTACTGACGATTGCGCGAATCACACGGCCGCGATCCCTTTCGCGGGACGGATATTCTTCAATGCCGCTGAGCCGATAGGCTGTCGCGTTTCCATCGATTGCTGGATTACGAGCAAACCGGAACTAATGCCTCTCGTCGACGAGTCCCGATACTTTCCCTGCACGCACCGCGTCGAATGCGGCAACCAATCGTGGAAGTAGCGTGGGTGATGCGACGGGAAAATTGTGAGCGCCCAAGACCACCTTCACCTGAGGCGCGAGCGCAGCCAGGCGACGAATGGAAGCGGCGTAGGCATCGAGATCGGTTTCAGGCCTGAAGAGCCAGATGGGTGCAGGGTAGTATGTGTCACCGGTAAAAAGCAGACCGTTGGCGCGATCGAGCAAAGAGATGGCGTCAGGCGTGTGGCCCGGGGTTGCTATGACTTCCAGAGTGCGGCCGCCCAGATCGAAGCGGTCGCCGTCATGAGTGTAAGCCGTGATCTTCCAGGGCCGGGTTGCGTAGGCGTTCGAGTGAAATCCCTTCGGGAGCGCGCCACAGATCTGACCGGGCGCGATTTCTGCCTGCGCGTCGAGCCGAGAGCCCCGTGCATTCTGCCGAGTAAAGTCTGTATCCATTCCGTAGATTGTGGAGAACTCCCAATTGTCGCCGACATGATCGTTGTGAGTATGCGAGTTCAACACGATGATCGGCAGCTTGGTCAGCTGGGCGATAACTTTCTTGAGGTCGCTGATCCCCATGCCGGTATCGAAGAGCAAAGCCCGCTTCTCGCCGACGATCAGGTAGCTGATGGTCTCTTCGGCCTGGTGCGGTTCGTAGATGGCAAAAACGCCCTGTGCAGGCTTATAAACTTCGAACCATGGATCGCTGATCGAGACGCGTTCGACAGATTTGTATTCCGGTCGCGGCAACGCGCGGCACCAGTCCGGGATTGGCGGCTGAGCGAGCAGAGCTGGCGACTGCAAGAGACAGAACATAAGAATGAGCGCATTTCTATACATGGGCCATCTCCGGCTTGACCATCAGATCGAGGCGGCGCGTGGAAGGGAAAACAATCCTAACAGACAGAAGTGCGACAGGACATGACAACTCAAATAGGCCCATGGCAGTTGCATTGCACACTCCGCTCAAACCAGGGAGTATAGCCCTAACTTGTGCGTCAGTTTGGTTCTAATGACCGTAAGGCGGGCAGCCCTTCCGCAATCCAACAAGGTTAGCCGACAACAGCAAACCATCCGGCAACCTTTCCCGCGATCAAATACGTTCAATGCTAAGGCAGGGCAAAAGGAGAGCTGGATCGAAAATCAGCGGGAGGTTATGGCGGCGGGGTCGGTGCGGCGCCAGCAGTCGTAGATGAATTCCCAGTGTTGGTCGAAGCCGGCTTTGAAGGTGACTGTGGCGGAGCGCTTGGAATCGTCGGTGTAGGCGATTTTGAAGTCGGAGACTGATGCGGATGTTGAATGCAGCCATGCCTGGGCTTCTTTTTCGGAGTGGATCTCGACGGGGGATTGGGGTTCGGCGTGGGTGAGATGGTCGAGCAGGCAGATTTCGGTGGCTTCGCAGCATGGAGTGGTGGAGGGTGAGCTGCCATGATTGCGATTATCGAGGCGCGCGATAAGGCTCTTGAGATTTTCGAGTTGGTCCGGTGGCGCGGGCAGCGTGGACCAATATTTAAGCAACGGTAGCGCGGCCGGGTCTGTGAGATTCTCGAGGATCCAATAATTCTTGGCGCGCTCGGGGTGCGCGTTGAAGAAGAGGAGAAAACGGTGCGTGTCGTTACCCGAGACGAAATCGGCGAGATGATAAAGCATGTGATTGTAGACCCAGGGATCTTTGGGGCGGGCGCCGGATTCAAGCCAGTGGAGCATCGCGTTCAGATCTGATTCGTCCATCTTTGGTTGCGGGGCGCGGCGACCGCCTTCGGGAAATTCCATTGGGACCAGAATGTTCACAGGAATCCAAATGTCCCAGTAGTCGCGGTAGACGTAGTCCTGTCGCGTCTGCAGATTACCGTTGAGAAGCTCCCACTGAATGTATTGCGAGGGTTCGGTCTTGAGAAGATCGAGAGCCGCCGGCGCGAATTTGCTGCCGAAGCGGCCCCAGGCATTGATGACGATCTGGTGGCGCTCCCACACATTGGAGGTCTGGCGCGCGAGCCGGTTCCAATAGGCAACGGACTTGGGAGAACGCAGGGCGAGTGATTTGAGCGCGATTACGTGCTCCATCATTTCGCAATCGGGCGTGTTCTTGTGAATGATGGCTTCGAACGCTTGCAGGTCGGCTACTTCTTTATTGGGGTCGACGCTGGGCGCGAAAAAACCGAGCCAGTAGGCAGCCATCGCGGCACGCTGGTCGCAACCGCTCTGGGCGACGGCGCGGAGATTGTCGCGATTGCGAGCGGCCGGGGGAATCATATTCCAGCGATCGTGCATTTCGAAGAGAACGGGGTAGTCTTCGTCAGCGATTGCTGTCTGGGCGAGATTGCTTTCCTGGCCGGCTTCCGCATATTTCTGGATGAGGCCCACAGCGCGCGGCGTGCCGATATTGCGAAGCGCGGAGATTACGACGGCTTGTTTGTACTTGCCGCCGGTAAGGAGATGTTTTTCGAGGACGGCGGTGACTTGTTCCTGATTGCCGCTCATCACCATGGCGTAGACCATCGTGAAAACGGTTTCTTTGCCGCGAAAATCGGGGAGTGCGGGGAGAGTGGGGAAGGCGTTGCTGTCCGGCGCGAGATTGTTGAGGACGTTGTCGAGGAGCTCGTTGTAAGGAATGAGTTTGGGGTTGTCCTGCTGGAGGACGAGGAGAGCGGAGCGGGCGAGGATGTTGTCGATGTACTTGGAATTTGGATTTTCGGCGATGTGTTTGATTTCTGCGACGGTGATGTCCTGTGGGGCGCCGATTTGAATCGTGCGCAGCAAGCGGCGTTCGAGGGGCTCGCGAGCGGCGGCGGATTGCGAGTAGAACGCGGAAGTAATTATGGCTAGAACGAAAATGATCCGGCGTGGCAACTTCGCGAGTTTGAGTGAGTTCGCCGGAGCGCGACGATTCAAGGCTTTTCTTCCGACAAGATGTACATCGCAGAGACGGAACCGGTGAAATGAACGGTGATGTTGCCGAGCAAGTCCTTCGAGGGATTGCGGGGCGCGCCGCGGAAGGAACTCAGCGTCCAGTAGGTGACGGCAAGGCCGGGGATCAAGACCTGTTCATCTGATCGCGCATTGAAAGTTAAATTCTCGAGGTCCGGAGTCGGGGCGCCGGTCTTGCAGGCATCTTTTGCGGCGGCGGTGGAGCACCACGTCTTCCAGGCGTCGGCGATGCAACGCTGTTCCATGGCGTGCGTAAACGAATCGACATCGGTGACGCGGTAAAGAACGGCTTCTTCGCGGTGGCCGTTGGCGGAGAGGACGGTTTCGCCGAAGCGATCGAGGCCGAGCTCAAGCAGGCGTTGGAGGATAGCATCGACGGGCGCGGAGACGGGAAGCTCAACGTGAAGGCGCTGGACGATTTCGAAAGGCTGCCCGGGATCGGAGGAGCCGTAGGGAGCGGGATTTTTCAGGGTGCGAACGCGCTCGAGGAGGATGAGTTTGCCGTGATTTTCTTCGACGTATTTCGCGATGGCGGCCATTTGTCTATCGAGGTCGGCGGAGGCGTCGAGCGGTTTGAGGCCTTGGACCGCGACGCCACCGGCAATGATGGCCATTGAGGGCGCGATTTCACCGGTGCAGGAGCCGAAGAGTTGAGCGGGGAGAGAGCCGCGGGGGACGAGGCGTGCTGTGTTTATGCCCACGGTGGATTGTTCTTGCGCGCGTGCCGGTGGGATGGCGCAGAGGCACGTTACGGCGAGCGCGAGAGCTGAGAGAGGGCGATTCATGGCCTATTTAATTGTTGTACGTGGGGCGGGAGGGAGTGTCAATGAATCGGGTGGCGAAGGTGAGGGAGTGGTAAGCCGGACGCGAAGCAGGCCATTCCCGGGTGAGCAAAGACATGAGTCCTTACCGCGCAGCAACTTTCATGTGATGGTGAGATGTTATGATCCGAATGAGCAGCAGGCTAAAGGTGAGATCGAATCTGACTTTTATTACGGAGATGTGCTGACGTGGCGTATCCCCCGGTTGAGGATCACGGAATTATCGGCGATCTAAATACAATTGCTCTGGTTTCCACGAATGGCACCATCGACTTTCTCTGTTTCCCGGAGTTCGACTCGCCCACGTGTTTTGCCGCGCTACTTGATGAGGAACGGGGTGGATATTTCGCTCTACGGCCGCGCGGCGATGAATATTCGTCGAAACAGATGTACTTGCCCGACACAAACATTCTACTGACGCGATTTCTGGCGGAGACGTCGCTTGTTGAGCTGATTGATTTCATGACGATTTCTGAGGACGGAGAACCTCAGCGTTTGGTGCGGATGGCGCACGTGATTCGCGGCACCGTCGAGTTCGATTGGGAGTGCCGGCCCGCTTTGAACTATGCGCGCGACAAGGTGAGAACGGTCGAAGGAGATAATTTCGTCGAGTTTGCGGGTCACTCAGATGCCCAGTCAGATGCCAAGGTGCGGTTCCGTCTGAGTTGGAATCTCGGGATCGCGAGTGCGATGAGAATCGAGAAGGGAAGTGGCGTGGCAGGGAGGTTCACACTGCAGCCGGATCAGTGGGCGTACCTTGTCTTTGAACACCCGAAGGATAACGAGCCGCAGCCGAACACCTCTCACGAAGCGATGCAGCTTTTGCTCGAACAGACTCAGAGTTATTGGCGCGCATGGATAGGGCAATGCAACTACCAAGGACGCTGGCGCGAGATGGTGCATCGTTCGGCGCTCGCGTTGAAACTGCTCACAAGTAAAAAATATGGCTCTATCGTGGCGGCACCGACGTTCGGATTGCCTGAGACGATTGGCGGGGACCGGAATTGGGACTATCGCTACACATGGCTCCGCGACTCCTCATTCACGCTGTACGCGCTTTTCAGACTGGGATTCACTGACGAATCGAACCAATTCATGCGTTGGATAAAAGATCGCATTGTGCAGAGCGACGGCCAGCACGGGCCCCTGCAAGTGATGTACGGCATTCGCGGCGAAACGAAGCTGGACGAATACACCATAGATCAATTTTCCGGATACAGGGGTTCCAGACCGGTGAGAGTTGGTAACGCAGCATACTCGCAGCTACAGCTGGACATTTACGGTGAACTGATGGACGCGGTTTATCTGGCGACTAAGTACGGTGGCGCGCTGCCGTTTCAGGCTTGGAAAAATTGCCAGGAGCTGATCACTTACGTCGCGAAGAGCTGGAGACTGGCGGATGAAGGGATATGGGAGGTGCGCGCGGGGAGGAAAGAACACCTTCACTCGCGTGTGATGTGCTGGGTCGCAGTGGATCGCGCGATCCGGCTTGCTTACAAACGATCGCTGCCGGCTCCTCTAGAAGAGTGGCAACTGTTACGAAACGAAATTTACGAGAGTGTGTTCACTGATTTCTGGGATGAGGAAGTTCGGGCCATGGTGGCGCATCGCGGGGCGAAGTCTGTTGATGCATCGGCATTGTTAATGCCACTGGTGCGGTTCATAAGCCCGGCCGATCCTAAGTGGCTCGCTACTTTGAAAGCAATCGAGCGCGATCTGGTAGAAGATGCGCGCGTCTATCGTTATCGCGAGCAAGACAGAGAAGTAGATGGATTGCGTGGAACGGAAGGCTCATTCACGGCCTGCTCATTCTGGTATGCGGAGTGCCTGGCGCGGTGCAGGCAAACAGAAAAGGCCCATGAAATCTTCGAGCGAGCGCTGGGGTACGGAAATCACCTGGGATTGTTTTCCGAGGAGCTTGGATCGCGCGGACAGCATCAGGGAAACTTTCCGCAGGCTCTGACGCACCTTGCACTGATTAGCGCCGCGCATTACTTGGATAGGGATCTCTCGGGTGATCTTGGCACCTGGCGGTAGCGGGGCCCATGTTCGGAACCGCTTCTCCAAATGAGGATTTTGTGGTCCTGATTACCGGGATTGGGAGACCAGGCCGGAGATTGTGTCCATGAGGTCGAATTTGGTAAGGACTTCGAGTTTGCCGCCGGGCATTTCTACGAAGACGGCTGGGCTATCGTGGCTGAGGATGTGGGTGATCCGTTCGACGGGGGCGGTGGCGGGGACTTGCGGCAAGGCGGCGCCCATTACTTCGCGGATGACGAGTTTGCGCAGATCTTTTCCCTGGAGGGCGAGATTGAGAATCTGGTCTTCGAAGACGGTGCCGATTGGATGGTTGTCGTCTTCTAGGACGGGGAGCTGCGAGATGTCTTCCTTTTGCATGGTCTGCAGCGCGTGGAAGACAGTTTGATACGGGCGAACGATGACGAGGTCGCGCGATTTTCCGTTTTGATGCTTTACGCGAATCACGTCGGCGGCTGAGATTGCCACTTCGGCATCGACGTAGCCGTGCTCTTGCATCCAGCCGTCGTTGTAAATTTTGCTGAGGTAGCGCGTGCCGGAATCGGGGAGGAATGCGACGATGAAGTCGCCCTTCTTGCCATTTTTGGCAATGCGCAGAGCGCCGGAAACGCAGCCGCCGCCTGAGCCGCCCGTGAAAATTCCTTCCTTTTTGGCGAGGCGGCGGGCCCAGACGAAACACTCTTCGTCGTTTACTTGGATAACGTCGTCGACGATTTTCAGATTCATCGTGCCGGGGAAAAAATCTTCGCCGATTCCTTCCACGACGTAGGTGGTGGCTTTGCCAACTTTGCCCGATTTCACGAAATCGAAGTAAAGCGAGCCTATCGGATCGACGCCGATGACTTTGATGTTGGGATTTTTTTCTTTTAAGTAGCGGCCGACGCCGCTGATCGTGCCGCCGGTACCCATGCCGCAGACGAAGTGGGTGACTTTTCCTTCGGTGTCGTCCCAGATTTCCGGGCCCGTGGTGTCGTAGTGGGCCTGCGGATTCATGGGATTTTCGTATTGATTCGGGTAGTAGGAGTTCGGAATTTCGCGCGCTAATTTTTTGGCGACGGAATAATAGCTGCGCGGATCTTCGGGTTCGACGGCGGTCGGGCAGACGATCACTTCCGCGCCGAAGGCTTTCAGTAGATCGATTTTCTCGCGCGATTGCTTGTCGTTGATGGTGAAGACGACTTTGTAGCCGCGTGTGACGGCGACGAGGGCGAGTCCCATGCCGGTATTGCCGGAGGTGCCTTCGATAATGGTGCCGCCCGGTTTTAGGACGCCGCGGCGCTCGGCGTCGTCAATCATCCATTTACCGATGCGATCTTTCACAGAGCCGCCGGGATTCATGTAATCGGCCTTGACGTAAATTTCGGGTTCGAGGCCTTTCGTGAGGCGATTGAGCCGAATGAGGGGCGTGCTGCCCATGGTTTCGAGGATGTTATTGCACTTCATGTGCGGGTCTTAGTCCTCCGGCGAACTGAAAACACAGCTTAGAGAGTTCAGAAAAATCTGTCCAGCGCAGTTTCGGCGGGTGTTCCCAGGGGTCGGAGAACGAAAGCTGCGTGCGTGATATTCTTTTGGCTGTAGCAGGGTTGGTGGGAATCGCGGGGGAGTGAAAATGGAACGACAAAATATCTCGTCTGGAACGCCGTGGGAGCCGATTGTTGGTTACTCACGGGCAGTGCGAATGGGACCGTATGTGCACGTGGCGGGCACGACGGCTACGGATGCTGGCGGGAAAGTGGTTGGGGAGAAAGATCCTTACGCGCAAACCGTGCAGACGATCCGCAATATCGAGTCAGCGCTGGCGAAGGCTGGCGCGAAGCTTTCGGACGTGGTGCGAACGCGGATCTTCGTGGTCAATATTGGGGATTGGGAGAAGATCGGGCGGGCGCATGGGGAATTTTTCGGACAAATCCGTCCGGCGTGCTCGATGGTGCAGGTGAGCGGCCTCGTCTCGCCGGAGATGCTTGTGGAGATTGAAGCAGATGCGATCGTGGCGGGCGAGGAGAACGTGCCGCGAACGTAGCTTGAATCGTAACTGGAAGGCGCGGGGGGCGTTGTAACAGAATATTCACAATTCGACCTAGGTGTTTTCGCTAGAATCCGGGCTCTATGGTGAAAGAAAATCTGCAAGTTATAGCTGCTGCCGGTGCGCGAGAGGGCCAGCGCGTTCTCCATCTTAAAGGCTCGTTGAATATTCAGACGGTGTTCACGTTTCAAGATGCGATGAAAACGGAGACCGGCCCCGCGCTGGTCGTCGACTTCAGCGACGTTGAGTACATTGATTCGGCGGGACTTGGAGCGCTGGTCGCTGCGCATGTAGGCGCGCAAAGAGGGATGCGCAAGCTTGCGTTCGCGGGAATGAACAGGCAGGTGACGGCGCTACTGGATATGACGCACGTCTCGCAGCTTTTCAAAACGTATCCGACGATCAAGGACGCGGAAGCGGCGCTGGCCTAATTTTTAGGCGTGCGATTCCTTCAGTGAGTGAGCAGTAGCGCGTTCGGATGCGGGCAACTTCGGTTCGACCCACTTCAACACACCTCGCACGATAAACACGTTCAGGAAAATCGAAATCAGTGATGCGGCAAGAGTCGCGGTAAAAATCTCGTCGCCGACCATGCCGGATTTGCGCGCGACTTCCACGAGGATGAAGGAAAGCTCGCCGATTTGGGTGAGCCCGGCGGCGACGGCGATGGCGGTCCATTTGGAGTAGCGGAAAATTCTCATCACTGCGAACCAGATGGCGAATTTTCCGAAGACGATTAGAAGCAGCATGATGCCGAGAAGGGGAAGATTGTGGACGATTACGGTGGGAACGACGAGGGTACCGAGGGACACAAAAAACATGGCGACGAAAGCGTCGCGCAACGGTAAGAGCGTGGTGTGAGCTTCGTGCAGATCGGCTGAGCCGCTGATGGAAACGCCGGCGAGAAAAGCGCCGAGCGCCACGGAGAAGCCCAGTGTTTGCGCGAGCGCTGCTGACGCGAGACAGATGGCGATGGCGACCAGCAGGAAAATCTCCGGATCCTTGGTGCTGCGCGCGCGACGAAGAAGCCTTGGAACGACCGTGATGGCCAGAAACGCGAGGGGGACCAGCAACAAAGTGGCTTTGCCGAGCGTCCACGCGATTTTCTGGAGGCGCCCTTCCGAGGGGCCGTTGAAAACGGGAAGGACGACGGTCATGAAAACGACGGCGAGATCTTCGACGAGCGTGATGCCGATCATAACCCGGCCATAGGTGGTGCCGAGTGCGCCGCGATCCGTAAGAAGGCGAGCCATCACCATGGTGCTGGCGACGGAAATCGTGGCACCGACAACAATGCCCTGCGCCGTGCTCCATCCGGCGAGCCAGGAAGCAATCAGGGCCAGCGCGATCGACATCGTGATACCGAGCGTTCCCCCTCCAATCGCCACCCATTTCACTTGCATCAGGTCTGGAATCGAAAATTCCACGCCGATTGAGAACATCAGCAGGACAACACCAACTTCGGCGAATACTTCGAAGGTGTGCAGGTCGGAAAGCTGAGGGCCCGGAGTGAAAGGACTGATTACAACTCCACCGACGACAAAGCCGAGGATCAGGGGCAGTTTCAAGCGCCAGGCGAGCAGACCGCCCAGTACGGCGGCCAGGAATACATAGGTCAAATCGCGAAATAGAATTGGGTCTGCTTCCATGTCTTCCCCGTGTTCCCCTGAAAACTCACTCTATTCTTCTCTTCGCAAGGGGCAATACTACTCCAACCATTGCGGCCGGCATCTAAGGGTTTTGGGCTGGGCCGGATAAATTTTGGAAACACTACCCCAAGGTAGTCAACGGCCTGATATGGCTGGATGCGCTAGAATGAGCGTTTATATGGAGCGATTTTACCGAGCGACGATGAAGATTGGAGGAGGCACGCTTTTCGGGCGCCTCGCGTTCGGTTTTTTGGTGCTGTGCTCGATCGGAATCGGGGCGGCAACTGGCGTGTTGTTTGTTTATTCGAGCGACTTGCCGGAGATTCATGCGCTCGAGGACTACCGGCCGGATGTCGTGACCGAGTTGTACGCCGACGACGGCCAGTCCATTGGAACTTTCGCACTGCAACGCCGGATCCTGCTGACATACGGCCAGATTCCCAAGGTGCTGAGGGACGCTATCTTTACCACAGAGGATCAGCACTTCGAAGAGCATTGGGGCGTGGATTTTCCGCGGGTACTGCAAGCGGCGTGGCACGACGTCCGTCACCACGGGATGAAAGAAGGTGCCAGCACGCTGACGATGCAGCTTGCCGGCGGCCTTTTTCTGAATCGGGCCGATCGGAGCCTTCACCGCAAGTTGCAGGAGACGATTCTGGCGATCGAGATTGAGCGCCATTACACGAAGGAACAGATTTTCACGATGTACTGCAACCAGATCTATCTGGGCGCGGGAAACTATGGCTTCGAGGCGGCGTCGGAATATTACTTTGGCAAACCGGTCGGGCAACTGACGCTTCCGGAGGCTGCGACGCTGGCTGCAATTATTCGCGGGCCGATTTATTCTCCGATTGCGCACTCGGAGCGGGCGCTGGCGCGACGGAATCTGGTGCTGTCGCTGATGGCGCACGATCGGAAAGTGACGCAAGCGCAAGCGGCGGCTGCCACCAAGGAGCCGCTGGGGTTGCATGTGTCGTCCGCGAGGAATGATTTTGCGCCCTATTTTGTTGAGGAAATACGGCAATACCTCGAACACACGTATGGGACGGCGGCCGTTCACGAAGAGGGCTTGCGGGTTTACACGACGCTGAACGTTGCGATGCAGAAAGCCGCGGAGCAGGCCGTGCGGGATGGATTGCACGCTTACGATCGCCGGCACGGCTGGCGGGGGAATCTGCCGAACATTCTCACTCAAAATGCCCTCACGCAAAATTCCGGCGGGGCGAATCCCTCCACCAAGCTGGAGACCTATCAAAATGAGGAATGGCGAAACACGCCCACGAAGGGCGATTACTTCCCGGGCCTTGTAACGGCGGTCGAGCCGACATTCGCAACCGTGAGGGTGGGCACATATCACGCGATGCTGACGCCCACGGATTTCGCATGGACTGGGAAGAAATCGCCATCGCAGCTTCTGAAAGTGGGCGATGTAGTTGTGGTTTCGATCAAGGAAGTGGCGGGCTCGACGCTACACGTGCAGCTCGAACAGCAGCCCGTGGCGCAAGCGGCATTGCTTGCCATTGATAATCCGACGGGCGAAGTGAAGGCGATGGTCGGCGGGTATGATTTCGACCAATCGAAATTCAATCGGGCGACGCAGGCGGTGCGGCAGACGGGCAGCTCGTTCAAAGTGTACGTGTATGCGACGGCGCTCGAGCAGGGAGCTTCGCCGTTTGACACCATCGTGGATGAGCCGGTGACGTTCCGCAGCGGCGGTCAGAATTATTCGCCCAAGAATTACGATATGAAATTCGAGGGCCGCATCACTCTGAGGCGTGCGCTGGCCGATTCGCGCAACGTACCGGCGGTGCGGTTGATCGAGCACGTCGGCGTGCAGAACACAATCGATATGGCGCGGCGATTTGGAATCACGAGCCCGCTTCCGCCGTATTTGCCGCTCGCGCTTGGCTCCGCTGACTTGTCGTTGCTAGAACACACATCCGCGTTCACCGTATTCCCCGATGACGGAATTCATATCGAGCCGCACTACATTCGGCGCGTCACTTCCTATGATGGTGCAGTTCTCGAAGAGCCGCGGGCCAACGTGAAGGACGTGGTGCAGCCCGATGTGGCGCGGACAATGACTGCGATGCTTGAGGAAGTTGTACAGTTTGGAACCGGCGTGCGCGCCAAAGAGCTAGGGCGCATTTCGGCGGGGAAGACCGGCACGACAAACGATTTCACGGATGCGTGGTATATCGGATTTACTCCTCACATCACGGCGGGCGTGTGGGTGGGCAACGACGACAAGCGCGTGTCGCTCGGGAAAAAAGAAACGGGAGCGCGCGCGGCGCTGCCGATCTGGCTCGAATTTATGCAGGAGGCGGTGCAGGTCTACCCGGTACAGGATTTTCAGAATGTGGTGCCGCTTGAGAAGGAAGCGGGAGGACATCAGGTGAAAGTGGATACTCCGGATACCGCACCGCCCGCGGATGCCGCTGAGCAGGGACTCACGCAGACGCAAGCTTTGCCGCCGGCAAAGACGGCCGCCGCGCCGCAGTCAGCGGTGACGCCAGCCGCCGCGAGTGCCGTGGTGAAGCCGCTAGAGAAAATTTCGGCACCCAAACCGAATTAGCGTTGGCATTTCTTGCCGCCACAAACAGACTCAAAAATCAGAAGGTTGATTCGAAGGTACGGAAACGGTGTTCCAGCTCCGATTGTTGCCGCGCTCGTTCGCTTGATTGCAGGAATGCGGCGCAATCGGAGGTGGGATTTTCCGCGCCGAGGGAATCCTGCGAACAGGCCGCGTTCGAGCGGGAGAAGTCATCCGGCGCCGCCCAAAGGCTCGGGCCCGGCAGGAATGCGTGTTCGAGTCCGGTGCGCACCAGTTTTTTCAGGTCGGCGTAGTGCAGATTGTAGGTTTGAACGGCGCGCACGTATTCGTGGGTGAGATCGATGCGCGAGACGCCTTCGTCATCGGTTGAGAGCGCGACGGGCACGCCAAACTTGCGATAGAGCGGGAATGGGTGTGAATTTCCCGTGACGCCGAGAATCATGTCGTTACTGGTCAGATTGATTTCGACCATCACGTGCTTCGCAGCCAGTTCCTTCAGCAAATCGTTGGGACGATTCTCATACATCACGTCCACGCCATGACCGATGCGCTCGGCGTGTCCTTCGTCCACTGCGAGACGAACGTGACAGCAGAGGCCTTCATAAGTAGCGAGCCCCGGCGTAATTTCTCCGGCATGCAGCGTGATGCGAACTTTGGGATAGAGCCCGTGAAGAAAATCGACCATGCGCATGTGCAGCGCGAAATCCGTCATTGAGATGTAGCCGTCCTCAGGCATCACAAAATTGATGCCGGGGACGCGCGGATCAATTGACGCGACTTCGAACCCGAGCAGGGCCTGCGCGAATACCTGCTGTTTCGGAAAACCGCGAAGCACCTGATAAAGGAAACGGATTTCGACATTGCAACCTGGAGATGCATCGGGCTGACCGCAGTGCTGACGCTCATTTCGAAGCTTCTCGGCGCGATCCCAATGAGCGCGGGCGACGGCGACGTCATCGCGCAGACCGTGATCGAGCAGTGCCTGGCGAAATTTGGCGAGATCATCCTGCCAGCCGAGGTCGTTTGCAATCTGGATCGTGTGGATGAAGGGCGGCGTGTCCATCAGTTCGAGGTATTGCTCGTTCTGCGCGGCGGCACGGGAAGAAACCTCATCGAGCCATTCACCGGTGTGGCGCGGATCGACTATTTGGAATTTTGCGAACGCGTCGAAGAAATGATCGTGGCCGCTCACGCCGGCGGAAGGAACGAACGAGCGCATCGAAAACGCGTCCACCAGCGAATCGTAGAGATGCTGATTTTCAAACGCGCGCGAAACCGCGGCAGT
>Ga0307471_100000859_pt1 | contig 16059 bp, 13 predicted proteins | sample atmos_gasesAM3C__2_FD_204566 | JGI IMG/M metagenome (GOLD analysis project Ga0307471, IMG submission 204566) | Hardwood forest soil microbial communities from Morgan-Monroe State Forest, Indiana, United States - atmos_gasesAM3C_515 | ecosystem: Environmental > Terrestrial > Soil > Temperate... | reverse complement strand
CACGTTTTCGCCCAGGCAGAATGGATTGGCGGATAGGGGCGCAGCATTTGCGTGCGCGTTGACGGGCGAAGGAAAAGCGGCAATACTGGCGAGCGATGATTGGCCAGCTTCGCGGACGGCTCGCTGAAAAAAGACCTAACCAAGTGCTCGTCGACGTGGGCGGCGTGGGGTATCTCGTGCAGGTGCCGCTCTCGACGTACGCTGCCCTCGGCGAACTGCACACCGAAGTGACCCTCCTGATCCACACCCATGTGCGTGAAGACGCACTGGCGCTCTATGGATTCGTTTCCTCGCGGGAAAAACATTTTTTTGAGCTGTTGCTTTCGGCTTCCGGCGTGGGGCCCACGCTGGCGCTGAAAATCTTGTCGGGGATGAGCGTCGAGGAATTGGTTCCCGCCATTCGCGGAAGTGACCTGGCGCGGCTGACGCGAATTCCCGGCGTGGGAAGAAAAACCGCCGAGCGCATGGTCGTGGAGTTGAAGGACAAGCTCGAAGTCGTGGCCGTGGAGACGGAGAGGCCGGTGGCCTCCTCGCCGGCGGGTGTCGAGGCGGACGTGCTGTCCGCGCTGGTGAACCTGGGGTACGATCCTCGCGCAGCGGAAACCGCAGTCGGCGAAGCCAAGCGCGAAGCCGGCGCCGGCAATTTTGAAAAATTGCTCCGCGCCGCTTTGCAAGCATTGAGCGTACCGAAAAGCCGCGCCGCAAGAACATAAGTTTTACGCGTTTTTGTTTCTGGTGAAACGATGCCCGACGGAACAGCAAAACGGATGATGCAGCAGAGACAGCCCGAGCGCATTGTGTCCGGCCAGGCATTTGACGAAGACGCGCGCATTGAAGTGAGTGTCCGCCCAAAACGCCTGGACGAATACATCGGCCAAAAACGCGTTAAGGAAAATATTCAGATCGCCATTGACGCGGCGCGCAGCCGGCGCGAAGCACTGGACCATGTGTTGCTCTACGGTCCGCCCGGCCTGGGCAAGACCACGCTGGCGCAGATCATTGCCAACGAATTGAACGTGCCCATCAAGACCAGCGCCGGCCCGCTGCTGGAGCGCAAAGGCGACCTCACCGCGATTCTCACTTCGCTCGAGAAAAAAGAAGTTTTCTTTCTCGATGAAATTCACCGCTTGCAGCCCGCCGTCGAAGAAGTTCTCTATCCTGCGATGGAAGATTTTCGCCTGGACTTGATCATTGGCCAGGGGCCGGGAGCGCGCATCCATCCTTTTCCGCTGGGCCATTTCACGCTCATCGGGGCGACCACACGCGCGGGGTTGATCACTGCGCCCCTGCGCTCGCGTTTTGGCATCGTGCATCGGCTCGATTTTTATGAACCGGCGGATCTGCTGATCATCATTCACCGCTCGGCAAAAATCCTGAACATCCAGATGGATGAAGGCGGCGCCGAAGAAATCGCTCGCCGTTGCCGCGGGACGCCGCGCATCGCCAACCGCCTGCTGCGGCGCTCGCGCGATTTTGCCGAAGTGCGCGCTGCTGGACGAATCACCCGCGCCGTGGCCCAGGAAGCCTTGCAAATGCTTGGTGTGGATGAAAGCGGCCTCGACGAAGTGGACCGCAACCTGATGCTAGCTCTGCTCGACAAATACGCCGGCGGACCCGTGGGGCTCGGCACGCTGGCAGCGGCTCTTTCCGAAGAAGAAGACGCCATTGAAGAAATGTACGAGCCCTACCTCATGCAGATTGGCATGATCGACCGTACGCCCCGCGGTCGCGTCGCCACCCCCCGCGCTTACGAATACTTCAGCCGCGAACTCCCCAAGCGGCAGCCCCGCTTGTTTTGATATACCGTTTGTCTTGCGGCGCGCTTCCGTCCCATCCACTCTCGTTGATTGTCATGTGCTGTTTTTTTCTTCCTCGCGCATCCTGCGCTAATATCTCGACTTCATTGATCACTCCAGGAGTAGTATGACGGCGGAAACGCAAATGCCTTCGGGCCTGCCTGACCTCACTCCGGCACTCGACCGTATGCGAGCTGCGCAGTGGACTCGCCTCACGCGAATCGCCTTCCGCTTCTGCTTTCTCTATTTCTCTCTGTATGTCCTCGTTACCCAGATGGTCCAGAGTTTGATCATTTTCCCCAAGCTGGAATATCCAGAACTAGGCGCGCTTCCTCCGATCCGCACACTCATTTTCTGGATGGCCCGGCGTGTGTTTCACGTGACCCGGGCGCTCGTATTCAAGGACAGCGGCAGCGGTGACAAGAGGTTCGATTGGATCGAAGCTCTCTTGTTGCTCGTAATCGCCGTCCTCGCCGCCGCCGTTTGGTCCTGGTTCGACCGCCGCCGCGAAAACTACACAGAGCTCCACGCCTGGTTTCGTCTGTTCATTCGCTTGGCCCTCGCCGCCACCATGTTCGCCTACGGTGTCGACAAAGCCATCCCGCTTCAGATGCCCTTTCCAGGCCTTACCAGATTGCTCGAACCTTATGGAAATTTCTCGCCCGCCAGCGTCCTCTGGTTTTTCGTCGGCGCTTCCCGCCCTTATGAAGTTTTTGCCGGTTGCGCCGAGATCCTGGGTGGCGTCCTGTTGCTGGTGCCCCGCACCACGATGTTAGGCGCGCTGATCTGCCTCGCTGACTTGATTCAAGTCTTCGTGCTCAACATGACTTACGACATCCCCGTAAAGCTCTTTTCTTTTCACCTTATTGTCATGTCCTTGGTGTTGCTGGCACCCGATGCCTCCCGGCTGGTGAACTTCCTGCTCCGCGACCGCGCTACTAGCCCCTCTGCCGCGCCGCAACTCTTCAAGACGGACCGCGCCAATCGAATCGCGCTCGCCGTGCAAATCTTTTTTGGCGTCTATCTACTTGCAGTGAACTTTTACAATGCCGCGCTGGCTTGGAAAACTTATGGTGGCGGCGCGCCCCATTCGGTTCTGTATGGCATCTGGAACGTCGAGCAATTTTCTGTGGACGGCCAATCTCGTGCCCCCCTGCTCACCGATGCTGGCCGTCCCCGCCGCATCGTCTTTCAGTCCCCCGAGAGCGCCACTTTCCAGCAGATGGATGATTCTTTTATCTACTACGGCGCGTCCATCAAGACAGCGGACAAATCTTTGATTCTCAGTAAAGCCAGCGATAAAAACTGGAGCGCCTCGTTCACCTACCAACAGCCCGCGCCCGATCATCTCCTGCTCGAAGGCGCCGTGGACAACCACAAAATCCAGATGCAACTCACACTTTTCGACCGCAATAGATTTCTCCTCGTCAGCCGCGGGTTCCACTGGATTCAGGAATATCCTTTCTATCGTTGAGGCCCGCCGCGAAATAGATTGCGCCCGAGTTTCAGTTTGGTCTAACGTGCGTGCCCAGAAGAACCCCAGGTTCGCTAAGGTCAAAGGAGTGTGTCATGCGCAAAAATCTTATTGTGGTGGCCATTGCGGTCTTCGCGGCGTGCAGCGCGTTCGGGCAGAAGCCGCCGGCCACGCATTCTTGCGAGGGTCTGACCCAACTTGAATTGACGGAAGCAAAAGTGGTATCAGCGGAAACCGTCGCAGCTGGAGCATTCACTCCGCCCGCGAACATAAGTCCCTGGATCGTGGGCGATCCGTCTTTCTACAAGACGCTTCCCGCGTTCTGTAGGGTTGTCGTGGAAGCCACGCCGAGCGCCGATTCCGACATCAAGATCGAGGTGTGGTTGCCACTTAACACCGAAGGAGGGAGCGGCTGGAACGGAAACTTCCGCGGCCAAGGCAACGGAGGATTCGCGGGAGAAATTTATTATCACGACTTGGGGCTCGCGGTACGCGGCGGATACGCGGCGGCCAGCACTAACACCGGTCATTCGGGAGAAGCGACGGAGGCAAGTTGGGCGCTCGGCCATCCGGAGAAGGTGACCGACTTCGGCTACCGTGGAATCCACGAGATGACGCGCGTCGCCAAGGCGGTGACCAAAGCGTATTACGGAAACAAGCTGCAGCATTCTTATTTCGCTGGTTGTTCGAACGGCGGACGCCAAGCGCTCATGGAAGCGCAACGCTTCCCTGAAGATTACGACGGAATCCTTGCCGGAGCTCCCGCAAATTTATGGACAGGTCTGCTGACGAAAGCGCTTTCGGATGCGCAGGCTTTGACGCTTGATCCAGCCAGCTATATCCCATCGAGCAAGCTGCCGGCGATTGCACGCGCGGTGAACGCAGCTTGCGACGCGCAGGACGGCGTGACGGACGGCGTCGTGAACGATCCGCGGCAATGTCACTTCGATCCAGCCGCGATGCTTTGTAAAGACGGTGATTCGGACGCGTGCCTGACTGGGCCACAAATCACCACGCTCAAAATACTTTATCAAGGGCCGCGCAATGCAAAAGGCAATGAGATTTTTCCCGGTTATGTGCCGGGTGCCGAGGAAGGGCCGGGAGGATGGGGAACCTGGATTACGGGAGATGGGCCTGGCAAGAGCCTGATGTTTGCTTTCGGCGGAGGATATTTTTCCAACATGGTCTACGAGAAAGCTGGCTGGAATTACAAAGAAGCGAATATTGATCAGGCATTGCAAGCAGCCGTGGAAAAGACGGCGGGTAAGTTGAATGCCACGGACGCAAACCTTGAGGCGTTCAAGAAACACGGCGGGAAGCTGATTCTTTACCATGGCTGGAACGACCCGGCCATTTCCGCGCTCGGCACCATCAACTACTACAACAGCGTTGCCACCAGGATGGGGCCGAAGACTACTGAAGCGTTCGTCCGGCTTTATATGGCGCCGGGCGTGCAGCACTGCGCCGGCGGGCCGGGGCCTGACTCGTTTGGCCAGGGTGGCTCGGATTCGAAGGATCCCCGGCACAATATTGAACTTGCTCTCGAACAATGGGTCGAGAAAGGGAACGCACCTTCCGCGATCATTGCCACAAAGAATGCCGGTGGCGCGCCGGCGAGCACCGCGAAGATGACCCGGCCGTTGTGTCCTTACCCGCAAGTTGCAAAGTACAAAGGTCAGGGCGATCCGAACGATACGGGAAATTTTGTTTGCGGACCGGGCAGCAAGTAAGAGTACGACAAGATGCGCGAGTTTCGATTTTTCGCTCCCGCTATGACTCGTTCACGGCGCGAGCCTTAATCCTTCAAGGAGGTACGAACATGTCACAGAAGTTCGTTGTGAGATTTGTTGCCGCTGGACTCTTCGCGTTTTGCGTGCTGGCCACCGCGCTGGCGCAGATGCCCAATCCGTATGGGCCGGCTATCACCCTGGAAAATGCCAAGAAGGCGGCAGCACCGGCGCTGGCCGAAGCCGCGAAAAATAATTGGACTATGGCCGTGGCGATCGTAGGCCCGGCAGGCACGCTGGTTTACTACGAAAAAATGGACAACACGCAGATCGGGAGCGCGGAAGTGGCCATCGATAAGGCGCGCACGTCAGCTCTCTTCAAGCGCCCTACGAAAGCGTTTCAAGACGCCCTGGCAGCTGGCGGGGATGGACTGCGTGTGCTTGGGCTTAAGGGAGTGACGCCTGTGGAGGGCGGGATTCCGCTGGTGATGGATGGAAAGATTGTTGGCGCGATTGGAGTCTCCGGCGGAACGAGCGCGCAGGACGCGCAATGCGCGAAGGCCGGCGCAGACACGGTGAAGTAAACGCCGCACCGCCAGGTGTTAACACTCCAGGCCCCAATTCCGACTATGAAGAGGAGAGTCGGAACGAGCCGGATTGACAGGTGGGAGCAACTGGCATGAATCAGTTATGGCAAGACTTGCGCCACGCAGCGCGGGGGTTGAGGCGAAGTCCTGGCTTTGCGGTGGTGGCCATTCTGGCTCTTGCTCTCGGCATCGGTGCGAATACTTCTATCTTCACTTTGCTGAATGCCGTTCTCTTGCGGCCCCTTCCAGGAGTGGTGAATCCGGAACGGCTCGTTACTTTCAAACGACTCCAACTGAATAATCCGGATTATGGCTTTGGCTATCCGGATTTCCTGGATTATCAGAAACAACAAAAATCGTTTAGCGGTCTGGCGGGAGAATGCCGCACCCCGCTGAGTCTGAGTCACGGCGCAACCGAGCGTGTGCGCGGTGCTTTGGTCACGGAAGATTATTTTTCGGTGCTCGGAGTGCGGGCCGCCATGGGCCGCCTAATTGGGCCAGAGGATCTGGAGAGGCGCGGCGAGCTGGTGGTCGTGCTGAGCAACGGGCTATGGCAAAGAAGTTTTGGGTCCGACCCGAGCGTGTTGGGAAAGACCGTCCGGGTAAACGGACACAGCTTCACCGTCGTGGGAGTTGCCGATAAGAGATTTATTGGCACGATTCCCGGAGCGCCGGTGGATGCCTGGCTTCCCCTCACCGCACAGCCCGAGGCCATTCCCCGGATGTCCGTCGGCGTCCTGCAGAGCCGCACCGCAGGTTGGATCGGGGTTTCCGGGCGGTTGAAGCAGGGCGTGGCTTTGGAAGAGGCACGCGCGGAGATGCAGACAATCGCGGCACATCTTGCTCAAGAATATCCGCAGACGAACGAGCATCGCAGTGTGGACCTGAGTGCCGGCGTCGGTGTCGATCCGGACGATAAACAGGTGCTGGGAAGATTCTTTTCTGTTTTGCTCGCTGCCGTTGGAATGTTGCTCTTAATCGCTTGCGGAAATGTGGCGAATCTTCTGCTGGTTCGTGCCACGGGCCGGCGGCGGGAAATTGCCATTCGCTTGGCGATGGGCGCGAGCGCTGGGCAGCTGCTTCGCCAGTTGTTGACGGAAGGAATGCTCCTCTCGGTGCTCGGGGGCCTTCTGGGGTTGGCGATAGCGCCGTGGACGGCGAGCCTCATCCTGGCTTTTCAGCAGCCGCTTTATCCCATGACGGCGCTCGATCTCGCACCAGATGTCAGAGTTTTGTGCTTCACGCTGGCGCTCGCCGTGTTCACGGGAATCTTGTTTGGACTGGCGCCTGCCCTGCAAATCTCGATGCCCGACTTGGTCACCTCGCTGAAGGAAGGTGCGCGCGGAACGGGTAGCCGCCGTTCACGGTTGCAGCCGGCGCTAGTTGCGGTACAAGTCGCTCTCTCGCTGGTCCTGTTGATGGGAGCGGGCCTGGCGGTGCGCTCGATGCGAAACGTATTGGGTGGCGAATTCGGCTTTAAGACCGAGCATCTTGCGATGTTCACGATGGACCTGAGCATTCAGGGATACACCGAGCAACAAGGCCAGATGTTCTACCGGCAACTGATGGAACGCATCGAAGCAGTGCCGGGTGTGCAAGCGGCAAGCCTGGCCTGGACGGTGCCCCCTCGGGATCTGAGCGGACGAGTCTCACTTTTCTACGAAGGTCAGGCGCCGCCTCAGGAGGAGCTGCGCGGGCACGAGTTTGAGCTGGGAATTCGCGTGGATGAAGATGTTGTGGCGCCAAATTACTTTCGCACCATGAGCATCCCGCTGGTGGCGGGCCGTGATTTTACGTCACGAGATGACGCCAGTGCCCCGCGCGTGGCCATCGTGAATGAAAAACTGGCACAGCGGCTCTGGCCGGGCGAAAGTGTGTTGGGACGGCGGATCGAATGCCCATCCATGCAAGGCCCGCCACGCCCGCCAATCGAAATCATTGGAGTAGCGAAGGACACGAAGTATCGGTCGCTGCTTCTTGAGCCGCCGCCGGTAATCTACCTGCCGTTAACGCAGAATTACGACGGGAGAGAAACTCTGCTGGTGCGCGCCGCGGGTGATCCCGCGAATGTGGTGCCCGCGCTGCGAAGCCTCGTCGCGAAAATCAATCCTGATCTTCCGGTCTATGGCGTGAAATCCATGTCAGAACAGGTAGCCGATTCGTTGTGGCAGCAGCGCATGGCGGCGATCTTGATCGGAAGTTTCGGAGCGCTGGCGCTGATTCTCGCGGCGATTGGACTGTATGGCGTTATTTCGCACTGGGTGGCGCAACGGACAAACGAAATCGGCATTCGCATGGCCCTCGGTGCGAGCCCCCGGAATATTCTGAGGCTGGTGATCGGCAAGGGGATGGCAGTGGCCTTGCTCGGAGTCGTACTCGGAGCGGTGGCAACTCAGGGCGCGACCCGAGCCATGTCGTCTCTACTCTATGGAGTGGGGGCCACTGATGGAGGGACAATGGCGGCGGTTTCGCTGCTACTTACCGCGGTAGCACTAATTGCGAGCTATCTACCGGCTCGGCGTGCGACGAAAGTCGATCCGATGGTCGCGCTTCGGGATGAGTGAGGCCTGACCCTCTGGTGGCAATAGCGCAGGCGTACTCCAAAACAAACAACTTCTTCTAACGCAGTCCTCGGCCGCCGCTACAATGGGGGCATGGAACAGGCCAGAGTTTACTTGTCGCTCGGTTCGAACGTGGGCGACCGGGCAAAAAATCTCCGTACGGCGATCGATGAGTTGCCGCATGCGGGTGTCGCGGTGATCAGAGTGTCCTCGTTTTATGAAGCCGAACCAGTGGATTTGCGCGAGCAGCCGTGGTTTCTGAATTGTGCGGTGGAAGTGGAAACCCATTTCGACGCGATCATGCTATTACGGGCCTTGCGTGAGATCGAAACCAAGATGGGCAGCAAGAAATTGGTGGCCAAAGGGCCGCGGCTGATCGATCTCGACATCCTGCTGTATGGGCAGGAGACGATTGAAACTCCAGAGTTACAGGTGCCGCATCCACGGATGCATTTGCGGCGATTCGTGCTGGTGCCGCTGGCCGAAATTGCGCCGAATCTGAAGCATCCCGCGTGGACGAAAACAGTTTCTGAGCTAGCTGCTGACACGACCGGCCAGAGCCAAGTGCGAAGGGTGTGAAACGAAACCCATGCGGGTGTGAACCGCCGCCCCATTCGAGGAGATTTCGCTGGTGGGAGATTCGAACCGGCAGAGCTGTCGTTAGTTGTCGGGTGGTTGTCCGACTTTGTCGCTTTACCTGCGCCGGAGTAAGTGGGACGATGCCACCAATCTCTTCCACGTGAGGCAGACTCATGAGCAGACATTTGCTGGCGGCACTTATTGTCCTGTTTTCGGGGAGAGGAGCCGTTCCACAAGTGGAGCCCGTGAATGTGAAGGTACGGGTCTTGCTGGTGGACAAAGACCTTAACCAGAAACCTGTTCCTTTCTACATCGTCACCCTCCGGAGTCAAACCAGCGGAAATCTCTCCACCGAACTCAAGACGGATCTTGACGGCAAGGCAGAAAAGCAGCTCGCTCCGGGCAGATATTCATTGACGACGCCGAAGCCTGTGGAACTCGGCGGCAAGCGCTACACATGGAGTCTTGAAATCCAAATTACCGGCGCCGAACAGCGGATCGACCTGACAAACGACAATGCCAAGGCCGAGGATATTCCTCCAAGCGCCGCGGCTTCCGGAGACAGCAAGTCCTCGGCGGGGGCTGCCGGCGGAGACCTGATAGCACTTTTCGAAAAATTCAAAAATTCCGTAGTCACGGTTCATTCTGAGTCCAGCAACGGCTCGGGTTTCCTGGTGGATTCCACGGGGCTGGTCGTGACCAACAACCACGTGGTGCGGTCCTCCAGCTACTTGGCCGTGCAATTCGACCAAAAGCGCAAAGTTCCTGCGAGGCTGATCAACTCGAACCCGGACAAGGACATTGCTGTGCTGTGGTTTGATCCCGTGGCTTTTCGAGAGGGAGTTGTCGCGCCGCTCCTGACAACTGACACTGCGAAGGCGGTGGCCGTCGGCCAGCGCGTTTTTACGATTGGGAATCCCCTAGGCCGCGAGAAAGTGCTGACCACGGGAGTTGTCAGCAAAGTAGAAAAAGATGCCATCACCAGCGATATCAACATCAACCCGGGGAATTCCGGTGGTCCCTTGTTTACTTTGGAGGGGCAAGTCGCGGGAATTACGACGGCGGGACTGCGAAATCTGGCTTCGATTGTGCCTGTAGAAAGTGTCCGCCCGCTGGTAGAAGAGGCGCGAAAGGCGATTGCCAAGGACACCCCGCCCGCGTCTACTCTGCTTCCTGTGGAGCCCCCGGATTACTATCCCCCTGACGTGCTGCGTGAACTCTTGAAACAAGAAAGGATCGATACCAAGCCGTATTTCTTTGATGCGGGAGAGTTTCAGGTAGGGCTCATCACGCCGCCGGTGAACTACTTCCTGCGTCATGAAAACGAGATGGATGCCGCGCGTAAAGCGGCAAAGCGATCCGGTAGTGACCCGTCGCAAGCGAAGCCACCCGCGAACGCGCTGGAAGATGCACAGGATTACCGGCCTGTTCTTGTGGTGCGGGTGCGCCCAAAGTTTGGCGTCCTGTTCAAAGTGCGTTTCAAGAATGGATTCTCGCGCATGCGGCTTCTCTGCGGCGGAAAGGAGCTGACTCCCATACTGCCGGGGAAGTCGGAATACGATCTCCTCGACGCACGCGGGCGAACGGTGGATACGACGTTTCAAGGCCGATATGTCTATCAGGCGGACGACTTGACGCCCAGTTGCGGAAGCGTGGTGCTCGAGATTTATACGGAGAAAGATCCCAACGCGCCCATTGGCAAACCGATCGAATCGGTCACCGTGGAGCGCGTGTGGAAGGATTTTGAAGCTTATCGCAAAGCACAGAGTGCGCAAGCGCCCGCCGCCAAACCGTAGTTCAACCACTGAATCGGCAAGCAGAGAGTGAAGCAGGGTTCCGAGTTTCTCACAGAACCCCTTTCGGCTTGTTGACGCTTCACGAAGTGCGGTGTAGCAAGAGCCTGTGAAGAGTCATGGGTTTAGGCTGGAGGGCGTCAAGCTCGATTTGCGCGAGCTGCCCTTCCTTGATTTCCCGCCAGCGATACACGCCTGGCTCGGTCTCTTGAGTTTCGCGGCCGTTGAGGCGGCGCAAGAACTCGTTGGCGTTGTCATGTGAAGCGACGGCGCGGTACGTCGGACGTGCAAGCGCTTCGACGGCGTAGCTGCGCAAGAGTTTGTGCCAATAATGATCGAAGAGATCGCCGGAAGCGAAGATGTCGCTCCACGCGACTTCTCCGCCATAAGCAACCACCACGCCGACGACGCGCTCACCCTTCAAACCTGAAGTAGCTTGCACGAAACGCCGCTGCACTTCGTTGACGAAATCATCTATGGACACGCCCACGGCCCGCGATTGGTAAATTTTTTCGTAAGCTTCGGTGCGCCCGTTGGTGGCGATGGCCCCTTGAATGTCACTCATGCTCATGCGGGGAGCGGGAGCCGCTGGCGCCGCTTTGGCCGTGGTGCCGCTGCGGACCGCATCCCAGACTTCCGTTTGCTTCTTATCCACGGCCGCTCTTTCACGCACGCTCGGATGAACGATGGTCAGCGCCGCTGCGAATTGCGAGGAACCAGTCCATCGGCCGTGTTCCACGCAGAAGACATCGAGAGGCAGCGGTGGAGCGCCGGCGGGAACGATGCGGTCCTTGCCGATGACACGGTCCTGCTTGCCGCCGCTGACGAGTTCGCCCGCCAGAAGTAAGAGTGGGCGCCTGCTGCGGTTGATCAAAACAAGTTGATTGACGGAAGCGCCGGAACTGGGTTGCGGAATGTAGACCGGACGGCCATCGCGCGAACGCGCCATGCCCTCGGACCCCTGTTCCGCAACGATTACCTCACCGGCGGCGAGACCCTCTTCGAGGGTGAGAAACGAACTCGTGTCCTGATTGAAGGAGGCGACGACGGGAAAAACGGAAATGTTTTCGTAGGTGACGGGATCGAGAAGCCGCCAATCGCCTTCTGGTCGGGATGGGGGTTCGCCCGGAGAAGCGGGCTCCATATCAGGCCCTCCGCCGGGCGTTGAGCGGACAAATGCCATGCCTCCAAGTGTGAGGATTGCCAAGAAGCCGCCCGCGACGGCGGCAAAGATCGATCGTTCCATGAATCCCTCCTGTGTGTAGACCCTTGCGAGCACTGCACAGGGTTAGAACGAGGGGCTGGCGAATTCTTGCAGGATTCGGGGGCCTGTGCCAGACTCCGCGCGCTGGAGGGTGAACATGGGAATCGGAAGAAGCCGGGCGCTGATTCTGGGAGCATTTCTGTTATTGGCGGTCGTTGGGCTGAGCCGGGGCCAGGGGGGTGGGGAAAAGCCTGGTAGTGATTCAGCCATCCGCCACGTTCAGCAAGAGCGGTTGTGGGGAACTCTCCAGAAGCTTGGCGAGTTCGGGAAGAATCCTGAAGGCGGAGTGAGCCGCGTAGGTTTTACGGAAGCCGATCTTGCCGGCCGGGCTTACGTCACGGGGTTGATGCGGGAAGCAGGGCTAGAGGTCCGCGTAGACCCCGCAGGGAACATTTTCGGACGTCGAATGGGATCGGCCAATTTGCCGGTGCTGCTATTTGGCTCACACATCGATTCGGTGCCGCACGGCGGAAATTTTGACGGCGACGTGGGAAGTCTCGGCGCGATCGAAGTGATACGTTCGCTGAATGAGCAGAAAGTGAAGACGCGGCACCCGCTGGAAGTGGTGGTCTGGACCAATGAAGAGGGCGGGCGGTTCTACTCCGGGTTGGTCGGTTCTTCCGCGGCGGCGGGAATTTTGCCAGCGAATATTGCCGAGAGGCGGGACGATAAAGGTGAAAAACTGAGCGATTGGATGTCGCGCATGGGAGGAGACGTATCCCGGATCAAAGAGGCGAAGATCACGCCCGGCAGTGTGGCCAGTTATCTGGAATTGCACATCGAGCAAGGCGCAGTGATGGATGAAGCGAAGGTGCCGATCGGCGTGGTGCTGGGGATCGTAGGAATCAGTGAACAGACGTGCACCGCCTCGGGATTTGCCAATCATGCGGGCACGACGCCCATGAACCGCCGCAAAGATGCGCTGGCCGCGGCCTCACGTGCGGTGCTGGCCGTGCGCGAAGAAGTGCATGCCGATGCGGGGCGGCAGGTCGGAACCGTAGGTTGGATGAAGGTCGAACCCGGCGCCGCAAATGTGATTCCCGGCCAGGTGAAGTTTTCGGTGGAGCTTCGCGACCTTGATGCCGAGAAAATAAAACGGATTGACACGCGGATTCTGCAGCGTTTTGAATCCATCGGGAAAGATGAAAATGTGCAGATTAGCTGCACGGAGCCGGATTTCCTTGCTCCTGCTCTGACGGCGCCAGCATTCCGCGAAGTCATCAGCGCCTCGGCGAAAGAAGCAGGGCTGAACACGGTGGAGTTGCCGAGTGGTGCAGGGCATGACGCGCAGAATGTCGCACGGTTTGCCCCCGTCGGTATGATTTTTGTGCCGAGCCGCGGGGGAATCAGCCATTCGCCCTTGGAATATTCTTCGCCGGAGCAGGTTGCGAATGGCGCCGAAGTCTTGTACCGCACGATTCTGCGCCTGGATGCTCAGCTCGATGCAAGCAACACACCGCACTAGAGAAATCGCATCAACGAAATGAGCAATTAACGGTCGGAGCCGCCGAGGTTGGTGCGCGGCTTGTTGCGTCTGGATTTGGAAGCCTCGCCTTCCTGTTTTTCATATTCGGCGAGTTCCTCGTCGGTGTAGGTGATGGAGTCGCGCGACGCGAACATGGAATTCGAACGGGCGGCTTGCTTCTTCTTCTTGCGTAGAGCGCCGAATTCGTGGCGGACCTGCCGGATGGGCCCCTCAATAGCTTTCACTTCAACAAGTAGATCGCTGACTTTCTCAAGGAAGTCGTGAAGATGGTAGGGGCGAACCACGTACGGAAGCCGGGCAAGCTCCAGATGGCCGATGAACTGTCCGCCTGCCATTTCAGGGATCAGAAAAAGGACGCGCATGCGTCCCCCATCTTCCAAAGAAACACCAGCGAGCTCGCGCAGGGTGACAAAGGCCGGGCTGTCCAAACCGGTCATGGCGACATTGGCGACAACAAGCGACCACTCACCGGTCTTTAGCTCGGCGAGAAGCATTTGCTGGTCGGGAACCACGCGGACGCGCCACCCCTCGGAGTCCAGAATTTGCTTGACCGCGCTGGAGCCACCGGCATCATTGTCGAGGACAAGAATACCGACCTGGCCGGACACAACTGTAGGGGTGGTACTCACAACCTTGAGTATAGGTCTTGGCTTGGGAGGGAGGCGCCGCGAATCCCGTGATTGCGGCGTATCGGTAGCCTGTCCTTATGGCCAGTTGCTCGGAAGGTTCTGCAGGAACGGAATCACTGCCCGATTACCAAACCGGTACCGGATAGGTATTTTTGCAAGCCGATGCCATCCCAGAAAATGCGGTAAGTAGCCGAGTGACGTGAGGAATCCCTGCCCGTAAAGAAAATTTGGAAACCATCTCGGGACCATTCTGGAGCCGATGCATTTAGGCTTGTTGCGCTAAGCAGAACTCTTCTCTTAGAGCGAATTTCATATAAAAAGAAACCTCCCATGGTGCCCTCCGGCAGGTCGACGGGGGAGCCTGGAGGAGCACTCTCGAGCCGGGCTTCAACCAACAATAGATCCGGGTTGATTGGGTTGGGCGCAAAGCGCTGAGGCGGAAACACGCTGAATGGGGCATTTCCGCAAAGCTCTTTTATCGAGATGGTTTGTTTAATGATTCCGTCATCACCGATCCAGTACAGATTGTGGTCATCAGTCGCGAGAAACGTGTGCGAATCAGCCCAGCCGTGAAGAAAGAAAGTCAAAAGGCCCGAATACGCGAGTGATGCACTCCCAGGGGAGCCATCGGGGAATACCCATATCTCCCATCCCGAACTTGTGTGTGGAGTCTTCACATAGGCGATGCGGGTTCCATCAGGCGACCAGTAGGGGAATTGGACCTCACCACGGAGCAGCTCTTTCGAAGTATTAGTATCGAACTCGTACTCGTTGATAGTGCTCTGTACTCCCTGGCCGTTGCCGACAGATTCGACATTCTGAAAAAGTAGCTTCTTTCCGTCGGGTGAAATCGAAATCGAAGTAGCGTGCTTGGCAGGAACTACCCGGGCCACTTGTCCACGCTTGAAAATGACACTACCCGCTGAATTCAGGTAGGCGACCGCTACTGGTGGCTTGAAATTGGTAACAGTGGAGACAGGAACGGGTGGTTTTTTCTTGGCGTCGTCCTCCTCCTGATCAGGCTGGTTGTTGATCTTGGGGAAGAGCTCGGTGGCAATGCGGGCGCAGCCTTTTAAGGAACCGATCTGCGCGTGGTCCACGGAAACGCGGAAGGTGTACTTCCCGCTCGGTGGCGGCGTAGCCGTCAAAGTGTCGGTCCCGGCATCGGTGCAAGCCTCTCGCGAGAGGTGCACCGTGACGACTGCGCCAGTGGCGGAGTCTTTCGCATGATAGGTCCAGGAATCGGCGCCGGCATCGTGAGTGACCTCGGCGGGCTCAAGCGGAATCGGCGGATACCCGAGGCGGTCGAGCCGTTCCGGGCCTTTCAGGCCGATACGCAGGCTCCAATTGGGATCATTGCCAAAGGCCAAAATAAGGATGGGATAGTGCGTGGACTGAGGAGACGGGGGCCCCATGGGAGGCTTCTTGGCAGGCGCAGCAGGTTGTGCTTGCGCGAACGACATGGAAGGAAACGCAAATATGCTGAGGAAGCCTGCTACAAGCAAAACTAGTGACCGCAGCGAGATGCGCACCCTGTTCCTCCCGGACAAGGAGAATACCGCCTGAAGCAGAAGGAGGCAATTGTTCATGCCTCGTGGTTGAGATGCCAGGCAATTCGAAGGTCCCGGAACATTGCCGAAAGCCAAGCAAGGATGATGAGCGAACAAAAAGCGAATTTTGTTCTTGACATGGCGAATGAAAAGCGAAATACTGCTTGGGCTTTGAGGTGGGCCATGTCTCCAGTTCACTCCAGTTCGGTGTCGCGTTTTCCGATTCGGCGCCGCCCCGTCGTACCAACCACAGTAAGACTCTTTCCTGAGTGCCCTGATGAGAAAAGCCCAAAACCATGGATTGACGGCCCTGCCCCGGTCGCGAACAATCCAGGCGCCAGTAACTCGGGTTGCCACACGGCGGGTTGCCCCCCGTCGACTTCGGGCGTGCAGGGTTTCCAAGACCTTGCGCCAACCCGGACTCGAGTCGCTGACGCTTCACTGGTAGGCATAGCCCGCCTCGCTGCATCCTCCCCGCCCGCGGAGACGAGGAGAAAATCAGATGAGCGGCCCGAATATTTCTTTTTGCCCGTGAAGTCGATTCTGAACCGGTGCGACTCGAAACGCGTGCCGTTCGAATGGACCATCAATCCGTATCGCGGATGCGAATTTG
>Ga0307471_100000858_pt1 | contig 16085 bp, 8 predicted proteins | sample atmos_gasesAM3C__2_FD_204566 | JGI IMG/M metagenome (GOLD analysis project Ga0307471, IMG submission 204566) | Hardwood forest soil microbial communities from Morgan-Monroe State Forest, Indiana, United States - atmos_gasesAM3C_515 | ecosystem: Environmental > Terrestrial > Soil > Temperate... | reverse complement strand
GCCGTTGCGTTCTGGAAGCGCCACGGCTATCGTATCGAGGCGACACTCAAACGCTATTATTTGCGGCAGCTTGACGCATACGAGATGCGCAAGATCTTATCGCCAACGGCGGGCCCGGCTGGCGTGCATTCCGGTGAAAAGAATTGAACGAATACATTTTATCCGTGCTGCTCGGCATCATCGAGGGTTTGACGGAATTCTTACCCGTGAGCTCCACGGCCCACTTGAGAATTTCAGAGGCGCTCTTCCACGTGAGTCTCACTAGCGGCTATTGGAAGATGTACACGATTGTGATTCAACTGGGCGCCATTCTTTGCTTGCCGGTTTATTTTCGAAAGCGGTTCGCGCAGTTCCTCTCCACATTTCCGAAAGGCAAACGAGGCGATCGCAACGCGCTGACGCATCCGCTGGGCTTGGTTATGGTGGCGTTCGTGGTTACGGCGGTTCCCTCGTTTTTGCTGACCAAGGTAATTGGCAAGCATCTGGAAAGCTTGTATGTCATGGGTACTTCGCTGGTCATCGGCGGAATCATCATGTGGATCGTGGACGAACTCAATTCCACTTCGGAAAGTGCCGGATTGGGAGCGACGGGAACGCGAATTCATACCTGGCACATGGAAGACATGAGTCTCGGGCAGGCGATCTGGATCGGCGCATGCCAGATTCTTTCGGCGGTGTTCCCGGGAACATCGCGATCCATGTCAACCATCACCGCAGGCCAACTGGCCGGAATGTCCAGAGCATCGGCACTGGAGTTTTCCTTCTTTGTGTCTTTTCCCGTCATGGTTGCGGCGACGGTCTATACGCTTTTGAAATCGTTGCTTGGGAAGGGCGAGAACCCCATCGGGGTTGGGCAGATCGATGCGCACGGGTGGGCGGTGCTGGCCATCGGTTTTGTCGTTTCGTTTGTCGTGGCCTACGCCAGCGTAGCGTGGCTTATGGCCTGGGTGAGGAAGCGGGGGTTTGCTCCATTTGCGGTGTACCGGTTGATTGTGGGCGCCGCTGTTGTGTTTTGGACGTCATGGTGGCCGGGATAGACGTTTGCGAACTGCGATTTCACCGGTTCCCCGCTGGCGCGCACACACAGAGAAAGAATTAGTTGTCAGCCAGCTACTGTTTGATATCATTTCCTTGTTTGAGTTCCTCCTGCGGGAGTGCGATAGCGCCGGCACCCCGCCGCGACACTCAGCCTTCCCCAAAAAGCTGAGGAGATCTTGTGCGCTTTCTGACACCAACTGGAAATAAGCGGCTCAATGAGCTGGTAGGGTTTTTGTGTATTTCGCTGGCGATTTTGATCGCGCTGGCATTGATTTCGTATTCTCCGCACGATGCCTCGTTCAACGTGAGCGCGCAAGCGCCGGACGGCAGCCCCGGGCGCAACTGGATCGGACCAGTCGGCGCTTATGGAGCGGACTTTTTCTTCCAGATCTTTGGTTTTGCGGCATTTCTCCTGCCAATGGCAATCATCGTGGTCGGCTGGCGATGGTTCCGCAGCCGGGCGATGGAATCGCAGGTAGCCACGTTGATTGGCTACGGCCTTTTGCTGCTATCACTTCCCGCCTTGTTGGCGCTTCTACCCTTCCTACCGGATGTGCGCGGAGCTATTTCGGCGGGCGGATTCCTGGGCACGCTGATTTCGAGCGGGTTGCGCGCGAGTTTTAATTGGGGCGCCTATGTGGTGACGTTCGCGCTTTTTTTCACGGCGCTCTTCATGACCACGAGCTTTTCGTTTTCAGGCGCGCATGCCTGGGCGAACGGCCCGAGAGGCCCCATCGGCGCGGTCGAGAAACTTGGCATTTTGCAGAAAGCGCAAGCGCGCTGGCATGCCTGGAGGGATGGACGCGAAGAGCGACGGATGCGGCGGCGCGTGGAAGAATCGCGGCTTTCTGGAAGAAAACCGGTTGCTCCGCAATCGATTGGAAAGGGGGAAGTCCTTAACGAACCTCCCAAGACGATTCGAATGGCGGACGGAAGTGAGATTCCCCGAGGCGAGACCGTAACCGAAGAAGAGGACGAGAAGGAGACAAAGGGCGGGAAAGCATCCATTTTCGTTTTCAACCGAGATACCGAAAAACCGGGCGCCAAAAAAGCCGGCGAACCAAAAATCACCAAGGGCAGCCCGAATTACAAACTTCCCTCCCCCACATTGCTGCGTGAGGGTTCGCGCAGCGAGAAATTGGATGAAGAAGAACTGAAACAGCGGGCGCGGGCGATTGAGGCAAAATGCCTTGAGTTTGATGTGCAAGGGCGCGTGACGCAGATCAACCCGGGGCCGGTGGTTACTACATTCGAATTCAAGCCGGATGCGGGCATCAAGTACAGCCGGATTATCGGCCTCACCGAGGATCTATGCCTCGCGCTCCAGGCGGAATCGATTCTGATCGAGCGCATTCCCGGCAAATCCACGATTGGCATCGAAGTTCCCAACGACAAGCGGCAGACGATTGCGCTGCGGGACATCATCGAAGCGCCGGAGTTCACCAATTCGCCGAGCAAGCTGACGCTGGCAATGGGGCGCGATTTGCACGGACGGATGCGCGTGACGGATCTGGCGGCCATGCCGCATCTGCTGATTGCCGGTTCCACGGGAACGGGCAAGAGCGTGTTCATCAATTCACTGCTGATGTCCATCCTCTATAAAGCGAGTCCTGACGAAGTAAAGCTGGTGCTGGTTGATCCGAAGCGGCTGGAGCTGAATCTTTACGAAAATATCCCGCACTTGATCGCGCCGGTGGTGACTAATCCCAAGATTGCTTCGAACGTGCTGCGCAATGCCACGCGAGAGATGGAGAACCGGCTGAAGTTGCTGGCGCAGCGCGGCGTTCGAAATATTGATCAGTACAATCGCACGTTCAAGAAGGAACAGTCGCTTTCGCTCTTTGACAATCTGGAAGAGACGGAGCACAAGCCACTTCCCTACCTGATCATTGTGATCGACGAATTGGCCGACCTAATGATGGTGGATACGAACAACGTCGAAGAATCCATTACGCGTCTGGCGCAGATGGCGCGCGCGGTGGGCATTCACTTGATTCTTGCAACGCAACGGCCCTCGGTGGACGTGATCACCGGATTGATCAAGGCCAACTTCCCCGCGCGCATTTCGTTCCGGGTGGCCAGCAAAGTGGACTCGCGAACCATTCTTGATTCGAACGGCTCGGAATCGCTGCTCGGCCGGGGCGACATGCTGTACTTGCCCGCGGGCTCGGCGCGGCTGCATCGCATCCACGGGCCTTTGGTCACGGAAGATGAGATTACCTCGGTGTGCGACTTCTGGCGGCAGCAGGCGCAGGCTAAGTATCAGGAAGAGTTGCTGGAAGCGCCGAAGGACGAGAACGGAAAAACGGAAGGCGCGCCGGATGATGACAAAGGCGTTGAAGGCGGCGAGGATGTGGACGATGCTCTCTACCAGGACGCGATTCGCGTGGTTTGCGATGCGGGCCGCGCATCCACTTCGACATTGCAACGGCGCTTGCGCATCGGGTATGGACGCGCGGCGCGGCTGATTGATTTGATGGAGAAAGACGGGATTGTTGGTCCGCCGGACGGGACCAAGCCGCGCGAAGTGCTCAAGAACCGCAACTGGATGAAGGAGTTCGACGACTCTTCACACTGATCGGCCCCTTGCCTCCCTGTGCTGGAATCCCGCCGCAAAAAGGCCATTGGGCTTACGTGCGGTTCTCAGTTGGGATGGCCACTCGTAAAGGCGACGGTTGAGGGCTTCTCGACAGGGGCGCCTGAACTCGCCACCAGCCGGCTCGGTCCCAACGGCGAAGCACGCACCAAGTAGCGCTGGGGCGAATGCGGGCTGCGTCCGAAGGGGTAACAGGTGATAAGCGTAAGCGCGTCCTCCGATGTGGGTTCGAGTAAAGTCACATCCTGCGGTTCGACGATTCGAATGAAATTAACGGCGTAAGTCCGCTCATAAAGCGCGCTGCGGCGCGCATTGAACCACTCGATCTGAATCTTGTCACCCGTGGCAATCGACTCCAGCGGCTGGAACCAACTGGTGCGGTGTCCCGCGAGCACCAGGTTTCCAGACTTTCCCAGGCCAGCTCCACTGAGCAGGAGCGCCGGACCGAAAGCCAGCGTACGCGGGGTCGCAGCATCCAAAACAATCTCGTCGTAACCCAAGCGTGGGATTCGCAGCCGCGCAACCGGATGGGTGTCGGCCCAAGGCCATGGCGTCCGGGACTCGCCCGAATGCGCAGTTTGTTCCCATGCGCGGCGGATCAGGATGCCAGCAAGTTCCGCCTTCGCGTGCAAATACATCGCGCGACTCGTGAGCCCCGCTCCGGCGATCAGGATCAGGGCCGTTATATAGCGCAGCGGCTTCACGAGATTGCTCCGGGCCTCCGCAGGAGGCAAAGCAACACGAGGCCCGCGAATAGAAGTAAAGCACCCAAGGTCTCAAGAAAAGCATCGGCAGTGCCGGTGGCCGGGGCGCCAAAAACTTTGTCCATTTGCATGCCGGCCGGCAATTCAGCAGGCACCGCGGCCGTGCTGGATTGGCCGCCTGGGTTCACAACGACTTCTTCGACGGCAACCAACGAAGTGAACCGTGTGACGAGGCGATAGCGAATCGCGTGGGCAATCACAGTGGCGCGAATCTCCGTTTGACCGTTTTCGTCCGACTCCCGCCAGCGGTCGATCAGTTCATCGACGCGCTGCCGCGCCCAGAGAGTAGTAATTCCCGGGTGAAAGGTTGCGCGCGAAGCGTCGAATGCGATCGTCGTTTCATAAAGGTCATTCCCCGCGCGGGCGGTCAGGCGCACTCTTCCTGCGTGTCCTTTCGAAATGCGTCCGAAGATCAGCAGCGGCTGCCGCTGGAAAAGATCCGGCAATCGTTCCGGATACACTTCTGCCACCTCGACGCCGTCAAATGACACCTTCACATCGGTCAGTACCGGACTCTCGATGCTTTCGAAAAGTTGCGTCATCTGCGTGCGAATCTCGTTTATGTCCGCGATGTGCGTGAACGTGCCTCGTCCGAATTGCGCCATCTTAGTGGCGAGGAAAAGATTCGGCGCGCTCCCGATGGCAACCGTGTACAAGCGCGCGCCGCCCAAATCATGCCGCAGCGCTGCGAAGATTTGCTCTTCGTTGCCGAGGTCGCCGTCCGTCAGCAATACGATGTGGCGGAGATAGCCGGGAATCTCCGGCTTGCGCATCAGGTGGAGCAGCGCAGGCAGCATTTCGGTGCCGCCGCCCGCTTGCAGACGCCGCACATAATTGCGCGCGACTTCCAGGTTTTCCGGAGTAGCGGCCAGCGGCGCAGTTGAAAACTCACGATAGTCGTTACAGAACTGGAGAATTCCAAAGCGATCGCTAGGCCTTAGGCGGTCCAGAGCTTGAAGCAATGCTTCGCGGGCCTGCCCGATGGAAGTGCCCGCCATGGAGCCGGATACATCAATCATATAGAGCATTTCCACCGGCATGCGTTGCGTGGGCTGCACCGTGGGCGGAAAAGCAGCCAGCAGGAAATGAGTTTCGGAGGAGTCACTTCCGGGCGAGAGGAAAAGTCTCGCCGTTGGCTGCGTACTTTCCGCCTGCTGCACTTCGAGTACGAAATCCTTGTTGGGGAGTGTCGTACCAGTGGCGACTGTCACACGCTGCCGGCCGTTTGCCAGACGATTTACGTTGACCTGGTGAGAAACACAGTTGATGGAAGCAGCCTCGAAGCCCGGGTCCAGGTCGACGGAGACGGAGATATCGTGGCCGGAACGGCTCTCAGGATTCCGCACTATCGGAGTGATTCGCGACGCGTCCGGAACAGCGTCCGTATCAAAAGCCCATCCGGTACCTGCATGATCAACTGCCTGCGTTCCGGGAATGTAGCGTGGACCAACGACCATCGGGAAGACCAGCCGCACGTGCCCTGCTTTCCAGCGCAACGGTTGCACATACCGCAACCGCACTTCGATGTGGTCATCAGGCATGATGTTCGCGACCGAAGCCGTGAAGATGTTAGGCCGTTCCTCCTCCAGCAGAGCGGCGCGTTTGCCTTCGGATTTTGCGGCCTGATAGACGCGCTTGGCCTCCTCGCGCTCGTGGATAACGCTTCGAATCACGCGATTGCCGATGCGAATTTCCATGTCGTACACCGCAGCGTCATGCGGCAGGGGGAAGATGTAAACGGCTTCGATGGGCGTAGAACTGGAGTTGACGTATTGCTGCGTCACCGTGGCCGCGGCAACGAGGCCGCGCACGTCCAGGGCGGCATCCGTGTGGACCAGTGGCACGGACTCGAAGCGACCAGAAAGGGGCGAACGATAAAGCAATGAGCCTTCGCCGACCTGAGGCGGGCTCGTCTCTGTCTGCCCAAGGGACAGACCGGCTAAGATTGTAGTCAGTGCCAAAAGCGCTAGAACGAACCGCGTGCAGAAATGTTTTTTGGAAATGGTTTCTGTAAATCGTTCCATGGTTCCCCTCCGACCAAAGTGCAGCGCTTATCAAAGTGCAAGCGGCTTGCCGGAGAGTTCTGGGGAGGGCGGCTAACTCAAGTGCTGGAGATTCCGATAGTTGGCAGGAGTGGACCACCGGAAACGGGGAATCCACCCGTGTTATGGCGCCCACGGCTGTGGGAGCGCAGCGACACAAGAGGTTCCAGAGCGGGCCGCGAGGATGCGGGCGATTACGCGCGAGTTGGAAATTCAACCGCTACACACGCGTAGCCGAATTGACAGCACCCAGCATCGTCTCTAAAATTGAAAGGCTCCACAGTGCCGGGGTAGCTCATTGGTAGAGCGCCGCCCTGAAAAGGCGGGCGTAGCCAGTTCGATTCTGGCCCCCGGCACCATCTGAAATGTCCGCGAGCAGTTTTCATCCCTCGCAATTCGCAAGGTTCGACGCGCGAAAACAGAATCGCGCCGGTTGTACCAAACGGGACAGTCTCAGAAGATCGGGCGTGGTATCAATGCAGCATAACGGGACCCTTCCACCGCGGCATAGGTTCCCTCAGGACCGCGCCGCGATTTGGAACTGATGCGGGCTGATCTCGACGGTCAGCCCGCTCCCCGGTATCTTGTCGTGTTCCCTCTCATCAAATGACTGAAGCAAAATCCAGCGAGCGGATTCGGCGTTGAATGAACCACGAAGTTTTCTCCGATGCCAGAAAACACCACGCAATGAAACACGACCTCAAACCCTAGGTTAAACTTGCCGAAAGCTCAGCCAGTGCCGCACCCCGCCTAGTCAATACGCTTATGGCACATTAAGTCCAAATAAACCGCGAATGTGTACCTAAGTGAACATCTTTGAATGCGATTTGCCTCCAGTATGTTCCAGTAGGCGAAAACAAACAGTCATTCGTGCAATCCAACCCATCGTGAATCGCGACTGTCCAGGACTAGTCCTACGCAACCTTGCTCCAGCAGAGTCACACCCTTCTCAGGAGGAAATATCGGATGAAGCATTTCAAAGCATTACTTGGATTATTTGCAGTAACCCTTCTGGCCGCTACTGTGCTTCCCAGCGCTCGCGCGGACACTTGGAACAAAAAAACCGTCGTTACCTTCAGCCAGACCGTGGAAGTTCCGGGGAAAGTACTCCCCGCGGGCACTTACACGTTTCAACTGTTAGATTCGACTTCCGACCGTCACATCGTTCAGATCTTCGACGCTGACGGAAGCCACCTCATCGTCACCATACTTGCCATTAACAATTACCGTTTGCAACCGACAGGCGAAACGGTCATGAAGTTCCGTGAAGCACCCGGCGACGCTCCCGAAGCTCTCCGCGCCTGGTTCTATCCTGGCGATAACTTCGGCCAGGAATTTGTCTATCCCAGGGTTCGTGCGATTCAATTGGCACAGACCACGAAAGAATTCGTGCCCGCCGTTGCCGTCGACACGCTTGACGACAACTCCATGAAGACGATTCCGATCGTCGCCGTGACGCCCGAACAAAAAGAAGTGGAAGTAACCACGGTTATTCAGACAACTCCTGCGCCGGCGGCAACGGTAACTCCTGCCCGGGCGGTCGTCGCGGTCAAGGAAACGGAAGCACTGCCGGAAACAGCAAGCTCCATGCCATTGATCGCATTGCTTGGTGGTTTGGCCATCAGCCTGGCACTCGGACTGAAGCTTGTCCTCAAGCTCGTTTCGTAAGCGAACGTAACTCCCCGCGTCGCGGACGTGATCTCGAGGTCACGTCTTGCGTCGCGAGAAAGTTTGTTTGTGCAATTCAGTCTAAATCTTTACAAGCATTCTATGGGCCGGGGACAGCTATTCCTCGCGCCCCTTTTGCTTTTCCTTGGCATCGCCGGCCTGCCACGGCCTTTCTCAACGGAGCGTTCCCCTGCCAGCGTTGATGGCCAGGCGAAAATTGCCGTGACCGCCAACCTCGTGCTACTGCCAGTGAGTGTTACGGACTCGCGTGGAGCATTCGTTTCCGGTCTCAAGCTCGAAGACTTCAGCGTATTTGAAGACGGGCAACTCCAGAAGCTTTCGGTATTCGAGGAAGAAGACACTCCCGTAACCGTAGGGCTCGTCGTCGACCACAGCAGAAGCATGGGGGCGAAACTCGCGGGCGTCGTTACCGCGGTGTCCTCCTTCGCGCATTTGAGCAATCCCCGAGATGAAATGTTCGTCGTGGATTTTAACGATGACGTTTCGGTTGAACTCATGAAGGGGAAAGCGTTTTCGAGTGATGCAAAAGAGCTGGGGGAAGCACTCACGGCCGTGTCCGCGAGAGGGCGAACCGCACTCTACGATGCCGTGAATGAAGGGCTGCTTCACTTGCAGTACGGACATTGGGAGAAAAAGGCTCTAGTTATTATCAGCGACGGGGGAGACAACGCCAGCCACCTCAAGTATTCGCAAGTGTTGGCGCAAGCCCGCCAATCGCAGGCTTTGATCTATTCCATCGCGCTATTGGGCGCTCCCGGCGAAGAAGAGAATCCAAAAATTCTTCAACGTCTTTGCAAAGATACGGGTGGAGTGGCTTATTTCCCCGGGCCCAAGAAGTCCGTGGCGGACGTCTCGAAAGAAATTGCGCGCGATCTTCGCGAGCAATACACGCTTGGATATGTGCCGCAAAAAATAGGCGATATCCATTCCTTCAGGAAACTCGAAGTGAAAATTACTGGGCACGGCCATGGCAAGTTGCATGTGCGAACCCGGCCGGGGTATTCGCCCTCGGTGGAGAAGCAGCCCGCGGTGTCGCCGGCGTCAGGGACTAAATGAATCTGGTCTCCTACAAAACTAGAAGAATTTCGCCGGCGCTTACGTCTTTACTCGGCGGGGCCTGCTACTTTTTTCTGGCGTTCGGTCTTCTCGCATTGGGCTACGCCGGTTTCGTTTTCGCTGATTCGCGCGCCTATCAGGCATTGGAAACGAAGAAATTCTCGCAAGCGGGCCTCCTCTCTGAACCGCACATCCTGGAGGAAGGTGATGTGATCGGAGAACTTCAAGTGCCTCGCCTGGGTCTCGACGTCATCGTTGTCCAGGGCGATTCGCCCGCCAACTTACGGCGGGCCGTAGGCCACATGGCAAAATCGGCTATGCCCGGCGAGCGTGGCAATGTTGCGCTGGCCGGTCACCGGGACACTTTTTTCCGCCCCCTTCGCGACATTCAACCGGGCGACGAAATCAGATTCAAGGGTCGAGAGCGCAGCTTCGACTACCGCGTGGAGTCGATTGAAGTTGTCGGTCCCACGGATATGTATGTGCTGGAATCTTCAAGCGATCGCGAACTGACTTTGCTCACTTGCTTCCCGTTTTACCATGTGGGTCCAGCGCCGAAGCGCTTTGTTGTGCATGCCCGCGAAATTACGAGTTTTGAATCTCAGTAACTATTCGGCTGTCGATGGTCGGGATGGCAAGAGCCTTAGCATACTGCACCACCACACGGATTCCGACCTAATCCTGGTGCCCGACATAGGGCCTTCTCTCCGTTGGGATCGGCAGGTTATACCGCTACAATCAGCTAAATCCCAGATTCGCAAAAAACGAAAGTACGCCCAAAAGCTTCCGGACTTTACCATTGGTTTCCACATTGCGTGAAAAGATGGCACACCCGCGCATTCAGGGCGCCCTGTAACTTATTTAATTTCAATATATTAGCAACCAGCAAGTATTCCAGGGTGGCGCCTGGTTTGCAAAGCATACTGCAGGGCTTTTTGTGTCCACACTTGAACCTTCTTGGGAGAAATCCAAATGAAGAGACTTCTCGGCCATGGATTTGGGTTGAGCCTGGTTCTATTACTCGTGCTCCTCCCCTTTGGGCCTTCGGCACTCGGGCAGGTCTCTACTCAAGGGCAGTGGCAGACCCTCCCCTACACAATGCCCATAAACCCGGTTCATGTGGCGTTACTTTACAACGGCAAAGTTGTGATTGTCTCAGGTTCGGGCAACGTCGCCGGCAATACCAACTTTCAGGCCGCGCTTTGGGATCCCCAAGCTGGCACTATCACCACGCAACCCGTGACTTGGGACATGTTCTGCAATGGCATGGTGGTTCTCCCTGACGGCCGTCCGTTTGTTATGGGCGGTACGTTGCAGTACGACCCGTTTCACGGAGAACTGAGTACATCGACCTACGACCCCACCACCAATACGTTCACCAAGCAACAGTCCATGGCGCACGGCCGCTGGTATCCAACCGGCACGGTTCTCGGCGACGGGCGTACCATGATTTTCTCCGGACTCGACGAAAACGGAAGCACGAACACATCGGTTGAGTTCTACAGCGCCAGCTCCGGCTGGAGCGCGGCATTCTCCGCCCCGTGGACGCCACCTCTTTACCCGCGCATGCACGTGCTCCCCAACGGCAACGTGTTTTACTCTGGCGCTACCACTGGCTCGAGCCTTTTCAATCCCGCGACCCACACCTGGACCACGAACATCGCTTTCACGAATTACAGCGGCACGAGAACGTACGGTACCTCCGTGCTTCTGCCATTGACCCCGGCCAATGGCTACACACCCAAAGTGATCATCATGGGCGGCGGGAGCCCGTCCACAAACACTAGCGAAATTATCGATCTCTCCGCGGCCACAGCGAAATGGGTCAACGGCCCAAACATGTCGCAGCCGCGAATCGAAATGGACGCGACGATCTTGCCGAATGGAAAAGTTCTTGCACTTGGCGGTTCCCTGAACGATGAAGATACGGCAACAGCAAGCTTGAAAGCGGATCTTTATGATCCGATCGCGAACACCTTCAGCCCTGCAGGGTCGGAAGTTTATGCGCGGCTTTACCATTCGGTGAGTCTGCTCATGCCGGACGGAACCGTGTGGGTCGCGGGTGGGAACCCGGCGCGCGGCACGTACGAAGCACACATGGAGATTTATTCTCCACCGTACCTCTTCAATTCGAATGGAACGCCGGCCACACGCCCGGCAATCACGAGCGTGTCATCGGGAATCGTGGGCTATGGTAGCGCTTTTCAGGTGCAAACTCCGGATGCTGCTAGCATCGCCTCCGTCGTGCTAATGAAAAATGGTGCGGTGACGCATGCCTTTGATATGGACCAGCGTCACGTAGGCCTCTCGTTCACGATCGGAAGCGGCTTGCTTAATGTAACCGGGCCACCGAATGGCAATATCGCGCCTCCGGGTTACTACATGCTGTTCATTCTGAATAGCTCGGGTGTTCCGTCCGTGGCGAGTATGGTCCAGATATCTGCGGCTGGAGCAGACATTCCACCAACGGGGACGATTACAAGTCCTTCTTCCAACCTGACAATCACTGCCGGCCAGTCTGTTTCGTATTCCGGGACGGGCACCGACTCCGACGGAACCATCAGCGCCTATTCGTGGAGCTTCCCTGGCGGAAACCCCAGCTCCAGTATCCTCGCCAATCCAGGAAGTGTGACGTACACCACCCCGGGAACTTATGTGACGACGTTTACGGTAACAGACAACGCCGGGATAACGGATCCTCATCCCCCGACGCGGACAATCACCGTGCTGCCGGACTTCTCTTTGTCTGCATCGCCAGCTTCTAATTCGGTTTCACCGGGCGGAAGCACGCCCTTTTCTGTGACGGTTACTCCGGGAACGGGATTTTCGGGCAGCGTGTCTTTTGGCGCCAGCGGCCTACCGGCAGGAGCAACAGCTTCGTTTAATCCGGCTTCTGTTTCCACTTCAGGATCTTCAACGATGACGGTGTCCACCACGTCTTCAACACCGGTGGGCAGTTATTCGTTGACGATCACGGGAACCAGTGGAACCTTATCGCACACGACGAATGTCACCCTCAATGTCGGCTCCGGTGGCCCACCGCCGCTTATCAGGCTTGTTCAGCAAACCAGCAAGGATGCGGGGACGACCAAGTCATCTACTCTGGCCTTCGCTTCGAACAACGCGGCAGGGAACTGGGTTGCCGTAGTCGTTCGTGCCGGGCGCTCAGGGCAGACTTTCACGGTCTCGGATTCGAACCTAAACGTGTACCACCAGGCCATACAATTCAACGTGACCGTGGACCCACCCAATGGGGATACCCTCGGAGTTTTCTACGCCGAGAATGTTGCGGGCGGCGCGAATACAATTAGCGTGCAGCAATCGATCTCTGGCACAATGCGCTTCGCCATTTTGGAGTATTCGGGCGTGGCGATATCGAACTCTCTGGACGGAACAGTGGCGCAGCAGGGGACCAGCGCGAATCCCAACACTGGAAACCTGGCCACCACAGCAAATGGTGATCTACTACTCGGCGCAATTATGTCCGGCAATGGCCAGACCTTTACCGCGGGGAGCGGCTTCACTATCGAAGCGCGAGTTCCGGCTGCGCCCAATACCAAGTTGATCGCGGAAGACTTCTTCCAGTCGACGGCTGGGTCGATCTCAGCAAGCGCCGGTTTGTCGGCGGCGGACAACTGGGGTGCAGGCCTGGCGGCGTTCAAGATGGCCGCCGCAACTGCCACTCCGACGGCGCCGACGAACTTGACGGCGTCGGCTTCGGGACCGGTGCAGGTCAATCTGGGCTGGACCGCTTCGACGGAGACCGGCGGAACCATCAGCCAGTATTTGATTGAGCGGTGCGCGGGACTTAATTGCGGCAGCACGCCGACCAACTTTGTGCAGGTAGGAACTTCTCCCGCGGCAACAACGTCTTTCAGCGACACGGGACTGCTCGGCTCGACGAGCTATAGCTACCGCGTGCGGGCGCAGGACACGGCAACCACCACCGGTCCGTATTCGAACATCGCGACAGCCACAACGGCAGCGCCGACACTTACTGCACCAGCGAGTTTCACGGCCACAGCCGCCGGTCCGGTGCAAGTCAATCTATCATGGGCGGCTTCAACCGAAACCGGCGGAACCATTAGCCAGTATTTGATCGAGCGGTGTGCGGGCCCGAGTTGCAGCACTTTTGCGCAAGTGGGAACTTCTCCGGCGGCAACCACTTCTTTCAGCGACACGGGGCTCCTGGGTTCGACGAGCTACAGTTACCGAGTGCGCGCGACGGACGCCGCGAGTAACTTCAGCGCCTATTCGACGATTGCGACAGCCACGACCGCCGCACCAACTCTGACGGCTCCTTCCAGCCTTACTACAACGATCATCAACAGCACGCAGATCAATCTCACCTGGACGGCCTCTACGGAGACGGGCGGAACGATTAGTCAATACCTGATCGAGAGCTGCGTGGGAGTCAATTGCGCCAACACGCCCAGCAACTTCGCCCAGGTGGGAGTTTCGGCGACCACCAACTACAGCAATACTGGCTTGACGGCTTCCACGAGTTACAGTTACCGCGTGCGTGCGACCGATGCGGGGAGCAACTTCAGTCCCTACTCGACCACGGCAACCGCTGCGACGCCGGCGGCTACACCAACAGCGCCGACGAACTTGACGGCGGCGGCTGCGGGACCGGTGCAGGTCAATCTTGCCTGGACCGCTTCGACGGAAACCGGTGGAACCATCAGTCAGTATCTGATCGAGCGTTGCGCGGGCGCTAATTGCGGCAACGCGCCGACCAACTTTGCGCAGGTTGGAACTTCTCCCGCGGCAACAACCTCTTTCAGCGACACGGGCCTGCTGGGCTCGACGAGCTACAGCTACCGTGTGCGCGCGCAGGACACGGCAACCACCACCGGTCCGTATTCGAACATCGCAACAGCCACGACGGCGGCCCCGACGCTGACGGCTCCGTCGAATCTGGCCGCCACGCCAGCAAGTCCAGTCCAAGTCAATTTGACTTGGACGGGTTCAACAGAGACCGGCGGAACGATCAGCCAGTATTTGATCGAACGTTGTGCGGGTCCGAGTTGCAGTACCTTTGCACAGGTGGGAGCTTCTCCGGCCGCAACGACTTCTTTCAGCGACACAGGCCTGCTGGGCTCGACGAGTTACAGCTACCGCGTGCGCGCGACGGATGCGGCGAGTAATTTCAGCGCTTATTCGACTGTCGCGACCGCTACTACGGCGGCGCCAACGTTTACCGCGCCTTCCAATCTCACCGCAACGGCCGCTGGCAGCACGCAAATTAATCTGGCGTGGACGGCGGGAACAGAGACTGGCGGGACAATCAGCAACTACCTGATCGAGCGTTGCCAAGGCTCGGGCTGCTCGACTTTCGCGCAGGTCGCTACTTCCGCGACCACCACGTTCAGCGACACGGGATTGTTGGCCGGAACGACTTACGGTTACCGTGTGCGCGCCACGGATGCCGCGAGCCACACGAGCGCGTACTCCAATACGGCCAGTGCGACGACCACGACGGCCGCGCCACCTCCCATTACTTTCGTTCAAGTGAACTCAGCAACGCCGCAGACACCGCAGACCACGGTATCGGTGCCGTTCACGCTTGCGCAGGCGGCAGGCAACCTCAACGTGGTAGTGGTGGGCTGGAACGACTCCACCGCCGCGGTCAAGACCATCACCGACACCAAGAACAACGTGTACGCCCTGGCCGTGGGTCCGACAGTGCAGACGGGCGTGGCCACGCAATCGATCTACTACGCGAAAAACATCGCGTCGGCGGCAGCAGGCGGGAACAGCGTGACTGTGACGTTCACGACAGCAGCGAATTACCCGGACATCCGCATTGCAGAATACAGCGGCCTGGATACAGTGAGCCCGTTCGATGTGGGAGTGGGCGCCGTAGGAAGCAGCGCAACGAGCAACAGCGGAACGGTGACTACAACCAATGCCAATGATCTGCTCATCGGCGCAAATGTCGTGCAGACAAGCACACCCGGCGCCGGAACTGGGTTCACCAGCCGGATTATCACCAACCCAGACTCGGACATCCTGGAAGATCAGATCGTGACGATAACGGGAAGCTACAGCGCCACAGCGCCGATTTCGCCATCGGCCCAATGGATTATGCAGATCGTGGCCTTCAAGCGTCATCCATAGCAATCCGCGAACACGTAACGCTAACTGTTCCATATCGCAAAACAGTAAGATACTTGTCGATGCGCGGGTCGTATGCGCTCGCATCGAGGAGAACCCTATGTTCGTATCCCGCCGAACTTTACTGCGCAACATTGGAGTTGGCGCCCTCGTGGGCACAGCTGCGCCCGCGTTTCGCGGCCTTGCCGTTGCTCCAGCAATGGAAGCGGCGCTCTGGGGGAACTCCGCCCCGGCGCTCCCGGCTGCGAGAGGGTCCGTCGACGTGGGGCCGGTCCTCCTTTATCGCAACGAAAATCCTTATGGCCCGTCGGAAAGAGTTCTGGAAGTGCTGCGCGAATCCGTCACCGCCGGGAATCGTTATCCACGCACCGAGTACGACACGCTCACGGAGAAGCTCGCGGCGCTGCATCATGTGAAGCGCGAACAAATCGTGCTGGGCTGCGGATCGGGCGAGATTCTATGCATGGCCGCGCTCACTTTTCTCAAGCAGGGCAAGAAACTCGTGCAAGCCGCGCCCACGTTTCCCGCGCTCGGGAAGCTCGCGCAAAGTGCGGGCGTCGAAGTGGTGGACCTCCCGCTGAACAAACGCTACGAGCACGATCTCGGCGCGATGCTCGACCGCTCACGCACGTCCACGGGTCTGGTCTACATCGTTAACCCCAATAATCCCACGGGCAGTATTACGCCGCGCAAAGACATCGAAGCATTCGTCAGCAAGTTGCCGTCGGACGTCACCGTGCTCATCGACGAGGCTTACCATCACTTCGCGAGTCCCGTCGC
>Ga0307471_100000857_pt1 | contig 16086 bp, 13 predicted proteins | sample atmos_gasesAM3C__2_FD_204566 | JGI IMG/M metagenome (GOLD analysis project Ga0307471, IMG submission 204566) | Hardwood forest soil microbial communities from Morgan-Monroe State Forest, Indiana, United States - atmos_gasesAM3C_515 | ecosystem: Environmental > Terrestrial > Soil > Temperate... | reverse complement strand
ACCATTATTCGCGAGATGAAGCGGCGCAATGCGCGCTACGGGATGGTGACTATGTGTGTCGGCGGAGGTATGGGCGCTGCCGGCATTTTCCAAAACCTTTAACCACCAAGGTGCATACCGAACTCGGCCGGGTTTACTCGAAAGCACCTACACCGCGTGTTTGCAATACGAACTGCGGCCGGCTGGATTTCGATCTGCCGCTCAACTTGGCCTTCCCGTCGTCTATCGGGGAGTCAAGCTCGATCTCGGTTATCGAATGAACCTGGTCGTCGAGGACCTCGTGGTGGTGGAAATCAAGTCGGTCCACGGCATCTCCCCTGTCCATCAGGCCCAAATCCTTTCGTACCTCAAACTCAGTGGTAAATGTATCAGACTGCTTATAAACTCCAACGTGGTACATCTCAGGGAAGGCATTCAACGGTTCGTGAACGGGACGGGATGGAAGTGAAGGCAAAAGATAAAAGCTTGAACCAGGAAGGGCACGAAGGTACAAGAAGGAGAACCAATCCTTCCTTCGTGCAACTTCGTGTCCTTGGTGGTTAAAGGGGTATCTCGATGGCTACCACAACTGCAATTCCCAGCACCAAGATTTCTGGCGGCAGCTTTCTGCTCGAGGAGCGCAAAGCTGACGAGGTCTTTACTCCTGAGGATTTTACCGAGCAGCACCGACTGATCGGGCAGACGGCGGAAGAGTTCGCGGTCAATGAGATCCTGCCCAATGCCGAGAAGATGGAACACAAGGACTTCTCCGTCACTCGCGATTTGCTCAAGAAGGCCGGAGACCTTGGGTTGAGCGGAGTCGAGATCCCCGAAACCTACGGCGGCCTCGAGATGGACAAAGTCACCGCCGCCGTAATTGCCGATCACATCGCCAAATACGCCGGCTTCGCCACCACATGGGGCGGACATACCGGAATCGGCACGCTGCCTATCGTTTATTTCGGTACGGAAGAGCAGAAGAAGAGATATCTGCCTCGACTCGCTGCTGGGGAAATCGTCGGAGCTTATGCCTTGTCGGAGGCCTCGTCCGGATCCGATGCGCTGAACTGCCGGGCTCGCGCCCAGCTTTCGCCCGATGGCAAGCACTACATCCTCAACGGCGAAAAGATGTGGATCACCAACGCTGGCTTTGCCGACCTCTTCACCGTGTTCGCTAAAGTGGATGGAGAAAAGTTCAGCGCGTTTCTGGTGGAAAAAACCTTCCCGGGATTTTCGATCGGCGCGGAAGAACACAAGATGGGAATCCGCGGATCCTCTACCTGTCCCTTGATCCTCAGCGACTGCAAGGTCCCAGTGGAAAATCTTCTGGGTGAAATTGGCAAGGGTCACGTTATCGCTTTTAACATCCTCAACGTGGGGCGCTTCAAGCTGGGTGCAATGTGTGTCGGCGGAGCGCGGCTGTCGCTGGAGAACGCCATCGCTTATGCCAAGCAGCGCAAGGCATTCAGCAAAGTGATCGCCGACTTCGGATTGGTTCGCGAAAAGCTGGCAAATATGGCGACTTTGATCTACGTCGGCGAAGCACTCGTCTATCGCACCGTAGGCATGATGGACGTAGCGCTGAACGAGGTGGACAAAGCCGGCGCCGATGCCGCCAAAGAAACGCGCAAGGCGATCGAGGAGTACGCGGTGGAGTGCTCCATCCTCAAGGTCTGGGGCTCGGAGATGATCGACTATGTAGTCGATGAAACTGTCCAGATCTACGGCGGCTACGGCTTTGTCGAAGAGTACCCGGCGGAGCGCGCTTACCGCGACGCTCGTATCAATCGCATCTTCGAAGGCACCAATGAAATCAACCGGCTGATCATTACCGGCTTCCTGCTTAAGCGCTCCATGTCGGGACAGCTACCGCTGATGCCAGCGATCAAGAAACTGATGGACGAAGTACTCGCCGGGCCCGGCCTGGGCGAAGATCTGGAAGGTCCGTTGGCCGATGAACGCAAACTGGTGGCGCAGGCCAAGAAGCTGGGCCTGTTTGCCGCTGGGGCGGCGACTCAAAAATACATGCAGGCGATACAGGACCAGCAAGAAGTGATGGGAGCGATAGCGGACATGGTGATCGAGACCTATGCCATGGAGTCAGCGGTGTTGCGGACGCAGAAGATGGCCCAACAGCAGGGCGAGGCGTCAGCGGCGACTGCGGTCGCCATGACGCGGGTGTATCTCTCGCAAGCCATGGACAAGATCGAATCGGCGGCGAAAAAGATCATTGCGGCGGTTGCCGAGGGCGACATGCTGCGCACGCAACTGGCGATCCTGCGGCGCCTGGTGAAGCATGAACCGTTTAACACCATTGAATTGCGACAGCAGATCGCCCAAAAGATGATTGAGCGAGGCAAGTACACGCTGGCGTAAACCAGGATTGGCCACAGAGCACACGGAGAGGACGAGGAAACCGGAATCAAGACTCGTCACCCGATGAGTTGCTACCTCGATTTCGCCCCCGCGGTCTGGTACAAATGTCGGCATGAAATCCGCTAATTTCTGTTGCGTCGTAGCAGCTGGGCTGGGGCTCTGTTTGCCGGCTGCGGCGCAGTCCTACTCAACTCCACCCGCCGACTCCGCCAGCTTTGACGTCGACGGCACCGCGCACGTGACCCGCGTGGTACCAATGCCGTCGACCGTCAGCCCAGAGGCCCAGGAGTGGCTGGCTTCGCTGGGCAAGAAGAAATCACAGGCACAGACTCTGAGCGAAAGGCGCACCGCCACGGATGCCTGGCGCAAATGGGGATCCGCCGAGGCGCGCAGACTCTACCCGGTCAATGTTGACGAAACCAGCATGGCAGGGGTTCGCACCGATATCATCACCCCGCTCGCCATGCCGGAGGCGAACCGCAGCCGCGTGCTGATCAATCTTCACGGCGGAGGATTTGTGTCCGACTCGGGATCGCTCATCGAAGGCGTTCCCATGGCGAACCTGACGAAGATTAAAGTCGTCTCGGTATATTACCGGCTCGCGCCGGAGAATCTTTTCCCGGCCGCGGCCGATGACGTGGTCGCCGTCTACAAAGAATTGTTGAAGACCTACAAACCACAGGGCATCGGAATCTTTGGCACGTCGGCGGGAGCCGTTCTGACTTGCGAGGTGGCCGTTCGCCTTAAGCAGCTTGGGTTGCCGCTCCCAGCGGCGCTCGGCGCTTTCTCCGTGCTCACCGACTTCAGCCGCCCGAGTGACTCGCGGCAGATTTTTGCCCTGGACGGGTTTCCAGGCGAGTTGCAGCCGCTCGACCCAAAACGCGCGCCTGACGATCCTTATCCGGGCGCCACCGATCGCAAGGATCCGGTATTGTCTCCTCTGTTCGCGGACCTTAAAGGAATGCCCCCGACCCTGCTGGTCACCAGCACCCGCGACCTGCTGCTCAGCGATACGACCCTTTTTCATCGCGCGATGCTCGGCGCCGGAAATGATGCGCAGTTGATTGTGTTTGAGGCCTTGCCGCACGCCTTCTGGTATCACTTCCAGTTGCCCGAAACCAAAGAGTGTCTCGACCTGATGGCGAAGTTTTTCGATCAGAAGCTGGCGCGCCAGAATTAGCGGGCAGGATGGCGGTCCGCTGAAAAGTGCGGGAGTTTCGAAATTTCAGCCAGTTTTTTGCGGCTGCTTGCTCAACTCCACCATCACGCTCTGGATCAATTCCTTGGCATCGGTCAGGCCTTTCATCACCAGTTGAATGTCCAGAACGGGCTTGCCCGGCCAGCGCTGGCTCTGGCAGTAGACCCCGTGTTGACCGACCAGCGCCATGGCGTCGGTGATCATGTCCATGGTTACGGCTAACCTGCCCCGTGGGACGCCCATCATGGTTTCGTAGTGTTCCAGTTCGTCCTGCTTTTCGTCGAATACCGGCATGGCTTGATTGTATCGGGTGGGTTGCGTGGCGCATAATTGCGAGCGCCCGGTGTCCAAGTTTTCCGGCTTACGTCAAAGCAATAGGAGACGCACCTTCTAGCTGCTGGCTTCTAGCTCTTGGCTTGGCTAGACGCTAGAAGCCAACAGCTAACTCCTAAGGAGAGATTCATGAAGATACGCAACGCACTCGTCGTTCTCTTGTTGCCTGTGTTCACCTTGCTGGCTTGTGCCCAGGACGCGAGCAAGCGCCCCAGCCCCGCGGCCCAGGCCCAATGCAAGTTCGCAGACGGTAAGACCGTCAAGTCGGACTACTCCAGTCCGCGCATGAAAGGCCGCAAGATATTTGGCGGACTGGTGCCTTACGGCGAAGTTTGGCGGGCCGGAGCCAACGATGCCACCACGCTGGTCACGGACACGAACCTGAACGTCGCAGGCAAGGATGTCCCGGCAGGAAGCTACACGCTCTTTGCTATCCCTAATGCCGACAAGTGGGTCCTGATTATCAGCAAGAAGACCGGGGAGTGGGGTATTCCTTATCCGGGCGAGGGAGAAGACTTTGCTCGGGTGGATATGAGGGTGTCGCCATTGCCCTCGCCGATGGAGAATTTCACCATTGGCTTCGATCAGACCGGGTCGACTTGCGCCATGCACCTGGACTGGGAGAAGACGCGCGCTACGGTGGACATCAGCGAGAAGAAGTAGGGGCGAAGAATCGAAACGCGGGCGCTGGTCAGCGCGGCTTTCCGGACAACTCGTTCACTGCATGCTGGGCTTCCGGGAGTTCGGGTGAGAGCTTCAGCGCGGACTGATAGGCCGCCAGGGCTTCCGGGCGACGGGCCTCGGTTTCAAGAGCATGACCGAGAAGAAGAAATCCCGTGGTGGTCGGGCGCAGCTCAACCGATCGTGAATAATTGCGGATGGCGTCATCCAGCAGGTTTTGTTTCTCCAGCAACTCGCCAAGGCCCAGATAAGCGTTAGATTGATTTGGATTCAGCCGCAGAGCCTGGTCGTAACTCTCGCGAGCTTTTTCGTCCTCTCCGAGCTTGCGATATGCGGTGCCCCGGTTGGAATAAGTTGCCGCCAGCAAACCGGGGTCAGAAGTGAGACTGATGGTGCGATCGTACTGCGCCATGGCCTCTGACAGTTTTCCATGTTCCTGCAGATAGGCGCCCAGGTTGGAACGGCTCATGGGATCGTTGGGATTAATCTCGGCTGCGGCCTGAAAGTGTGCATACGCTTCATCCGGTTTGCCGAGCAGCAGGAGCGCACCGCCCAGATTGTTCTGCGCAATAAAATTTCTGTCGGTCACCGCCAGAGCGTGCGTCCAGAGCTCGTAGTTGTTCGACCAGTAGCCAAGCTGTCGGTGGGTGACGAAAGCCAGGGCAAGCAGAACGCAGGCCGCTGGAATCATGCGCGCGCTGAGCCCAATCTGGCGCGAGTCAGCCAGGTCCGCAGCTCCCCAGGCAAGCATTACGAAAATTCCAATAAGCGGTATGTAGGCATAACGGTCGGCCATGGCCTGGTCACCCACTTGCACCAGGCCGATAACCGGCACCAGCGTTCCCAGAAACCACAGCCAGCCGGTCAGCAGATACGGCCTCGAACGGAACCTCAGCACCACTACAGTGACTGCCAACAGCACGAGCGCGGATATCGTGACCTGCCAGGCGGGCAGGGAATCTCCTGGATGCGGATAGAGCGGCGCCAGGTGCGATGGCCAAAACATCTTCCACAAATACATGGCATATGCCACTACTGCATTTTCCAGGCGGATGTCGAGAGAGAATTGCGCGGTGGAGCGCGTGGCGCCGCCCGCTTGTTGGACTTGCATGGTGATAGCCGCGCTAGCGGCCGAGAGAACGAGCAGCGGCAGTTTCTCGACCAGCAGCCGGGAGAGCGGCGCTTGCCGGACGGACGGCACGCCGGCCGGAAATCCCTGAATCCTGCCTAACGGCCAGTAGTCCAGCAATAAGAGTACAAACGGAAGAGTAATGACCATGGGCTTCGACATCAGCCCGAAAACAAACAGGCCGGTAAACACCAGATAGCGTCGCCAGTCTGATTTCCTCGCATACCAGCAGTAGGCAATGAGCGCAGCAACAAAGAAGAAGGTGCTGAGGACATTCTTGCGTTCGGCCACCCAGGCTACTGATTCAACATTGATGGGATGCAGCGCAAACAACGCAGCGACGAACAAGCTCGACCCAACGCGGCCAGTGGCGTAGATCAGCAATAAGAATAGAAGGACGGTATTCGCGGCGTGAATCAGCAGGCTGGTGAAGTGGTGTCCGGTGGCGTTCTGGTGAAAGAGTTGATAGTCGAGCACGTGCGAAAGCCAAGTGAGTGGATGCCAGTTTCCCTGCTCCTTGGCGGTGAAAGCCCAGGAGACTGTGTCCCAGCCCAGGCCGTTGTGGACGTGATGGTTCTCGGTGACGTAGCGGTCGTCGTCATAGTTGACGAAGGGATGGCGATTGACCGGGTTGTAGAGGGCCAACGTGGCTACGACTAGCAGGAGGCACAAAATTAGGTTGCGCTTTTCGGGGGACGAGAAAAGGCTCGCTGGTTGACCAAGCGGTTTTCGCGCGGGAGTTGGCAACAAATGGATTTAACCACAGAGGAGGCGCAGGACACAGTCGTTCTGGCACTGCCGCACCTTTTTCGTCATGTGACCTACATTAAGTCGCCGGTTTCCACCTGAGCACGGGCTTGCGGGCGGCAGCGGTTTCGTCTAACCGGGACACGCGCGTGGAGTGAGGCGCGTCCAGCACCATTTGCGGGTCTTCCTCAACTTCCTCAGCGATAGATTTCATGGCTTCGACGAAGAGGTCCAATTCTTCTTTAGGCTCGCTCTCGGTCGGCTCGATCATCAGCGCGCCGGGCACGATCAGGGGAAATGCGGTGGTGTACGGATGGAATCCGTAGTCGATCAGGCGCTTGGCAAGGTCCATCGTCTTCACGCCTTTTTTAGCTTGCAGCTTATCGCTGAAAACTACTTCGTGCATGCTGGGCGTGGAGTAGGGCAAATCGTACACGCCTTCCAGTCCCTTGCGAATGTAGTTGGCATTGAGCACGGCGTCTTCGGTGGTCTGGCGCAGTCCGTCAGGACCGTTGGCGAGAATGTAAGCCAGGGCACGGACAAACATTCCGAAATTGCCGTAGAAAGCGCGCACACGGCCGACCGATTGCGGCCGGTCATATTCGAAGCCCAGCGTGCCATCGGGCTTAGCGACGGGCACAGGCGTGGGCAGGAATGGTTCGAGTTTCTGTTTCACAGCCACGGGGCCGGATCCGGGCCCCCCGCCGCCGTGCGGAGTCGAGAAGGTCTTGTGCAAATTCAGGTGCATCACATCGACACCGAAATCGCCGGGACGGACTTTGCCGACCAGGGCGTTCATGTTGGCGCCGTCCATGTAAAGCAAGCCGCCTTTGGCATGCATGATCTCGGCAATCTTGTGGATCTCCTGCTCGAAAACCCCCAGTGTGTTGGGATTGGTCAGCATGAGCGCAGCGACTTCATCATTCATTTGCGACGTCAGTGCAGCCACGTCCACCATGCCCTGGGCATTCGATTTCAAATTCTCCACCGCATAGCCGACCATGGCCGCCGTCGCGGGATTGGTGCCGTGCGCGGAATCAGGGATCAGAATCTTCTTGCGCGGATCGCCCTTCGACTCATGATAGGCGCGGACCATCAGCAGTCCCGTAAGCTCGCCGTGCGCACCGGCAGCGGGTTGCAGGGTGATGGCGTCCATGCCGGTAATTTCGATCAGGCACTCGCTTAAGGTCTTGATGATGCGCAGAGCGCCCTGGGAAGTCCGCTCGGGCTGGTAGGGATGTCCATTGGCCAGGCCTTCGAGGCGGACCACCAGTTCATTTACTCGCGGGTTGTACTTCATCGTGCATGAACCCAGGGGATACATGCCGAGATCGATGGCATAGTTCCAGGTAGACAGGCGGGTGAAGTGGCGAATGATTTCGATTTCGCTGACTTCGGGCATGCTGCCCAGGTCTTTTCTTTCAGATGGTCCGAGCAGCGCCGCCGTGTCTACGTCCGGAACGTCGAGGGGGGGCAGCTTCCACGCCGCCTTTCCTGGCGATGACTTCTCGAATATCAAGCCCTCGTTCTGATTGACGTGGCGGGTGGCCTTGCGGGTCATGTGTTTCACCGCACCACCTCCTGCGTATCCACCTCTTCTTTGGCGGATCTCATGGACCGTTCGCTTTCTGCGACCAGTCCGACGGCAGTGTCAATCGCACTGCGCGTCGTCAGTTCGGTACAACACCACAGAGCAGCGTTGCCCAGCTCGGGATAAAACTTCTTCAGCGGGAGCCCACCTACGATCTTGTGTCCCAGGATACGACTGTTGATGGCGTAGGGATCTTCGCTGGTCTGAACCACGAATTCGTTGAAACGCGGGGAGCCAGGGAAAAGGATTTTGGCGTGCCTGCCGAATTGAGCGGCAGCGTAAGCCGTCTTGGCCAGATTTTGCTTGGCTAGTTCCTTCAGTCCGACTTTGCCGTAGATGGTCATGAAGATATTGACCGCTAGCGCTACCAGGGCCTGGTTGGTGCAAATGTTCGATGTCGCCTTTTCCCGGCGTATGTGCTGCTCGCGCGTGGCCAGGGTCAACACGAAGCCGCGTTTCCCGTTGCGATCAGTGGTCTGGCCGGCGAGGCGTCCAGGCATTTGGCGGACGAACTGTTCACGAGTGGCAATCACGCCGCAGTAAGGACCGCCGAAGCCGAGCGGCACGCCAAAAGACTGCGCCTCCATCGCGATCACGTCCGCCTGGCGCGGAGGTTCGACGATGCCTAGAGAAACTGCTTCGGCGATCGATACCACCAGCATCGCACCTTTTTTGTGCACGATATCGGCGATCGCATCGGCGTCCTCAATGGTTCCGAAGAAATTCGGAGATTGAATCAGAACGCAGGCAGTGTCGGGCGTGATGGATTTTTCCAGCTCTTCCAGATTCAGACGACCGTTGTCTTTGACCGACGTCGTGGAAAGCGGCAGGTTCTGGTGATGCGCATACGTGGTGAGCACTTCGCGATATTCCGGGTGCACACTGCGCGCGATGATGACCGAACGCCGGCCGGTTAGCCGCGCGGCCATCATCACCGCCTCCGCGGCGGCGGTCGAGCCGTCGTACATGGAAGCGTTGGCTACTTCCATGCCGGTAAGCTCGCAAATCATGGTCTGAAACTCGAAGATAGCCTGCAACGTCCCCTGCGAAATCTCGGCTTGATAGGGCGTGTAGGCGGTCAAAAACTCGCCGCGCGAAATCAACGAATCGATGATGACCGGCCGGTAGTGGTAGTAGGCGCCGGCACCGAGGAAGGTGGCATTGCTTTCGCCGTTTTCGCGGGAGCGCTCGCGAAACCAGTCCACGATCTCGGACTCGGCCATTTGGCGCGGTACTTTGAGGTCCCGTTCCAACCGGTATTCCGCGGGAATGGGGGAGAACAAGTCATCAATGGAGCGCGCGCCCATGGCCTGAAGCATAGTCTTTCGGTCAGCGGGAGATTTGGGTAAATAACGCATAAAAATTCTTTAGATGTATCTCAAGACCAGTTCGATTGTTACGCGGCTGAAAAGGATCACTTCCCGCCCTCTTCGGCGACGAACTTCTCGTAGTCGGCAGCGGAGAGGAGGGAGTTCAACTGAGTCGGATCCTTCAGCGTGATCTTGATCATCCAGGCACTGTGGGCATCTTTATTGATCTTCTCCGGGGCCGTCGCTAGTTCGCCGTTCACTTCTGTGACCATACCAGAGACGGGGGCGTAGAGATCCGAGACCGCCTTCACCGATTCCACCGAGCCAAAAGTCTTGCCCGAGGTAATCTCGATGCCCGGCTTAGGCAGGTCGACGAAAACGATGTCTCCGAGCGACTCCTGGGCGTGGTTGGTAATGCCGACACTGGCGTTATTGCCGTCGGCTTTAATCCACTCATGTTCTTTGGTGTACTTACAGTCGGTTGGGAAAGGCATGATCGCTTCAGGCTCCTGGCTTCTGGCTTCTAATCTTCTTGGTTCTTCTGTGCTTTTCCGTGTCTTCCGTGATTAGGTCTTTTTTGGTTTTTTGTAAAACGGAGTCGGTACCACCTGTGCTTTCACTCCCTGTCCACGAATCTCAACTTTTAATTCGGTGCCCAAGGCTGCCAATTCGGTCGGTACATATGCAAGCGCAATATTTTTCTTCAGAAAAGGGGCGGGTGATCCGCTGGTAACGTAGCCGACATCTCGGCCGTCCGCGTCGAGCACTTTGTAGCCATCGCGCGCGATGCCGCGGTCTGTCATTTCCAATCCCACCAAACCGCGCCTTATCCCTTGAGCTCTCGCCTTTTCAAGCGATGCCCTCCCGATGAAGTCCGGCTTCTCCATCTTGCAGAAACGACCCAGGCCCGCCTCCCACACATTGATGGTGTCGGAAATTTCGTGGCCGTAGAGCGGCAGCTTGGCCTCGAGGCGCAGCGTGTTGCGGGCACCCAAACCGCAGGGAACAACTCCGAATTCCTTACCCGCTTCCAGAATTTCACTCCACACACGGGCGCTGGTCGCTTCATCGCTGGGAACGTAGATCTCGAATCCGTCTTCGCCGGTGTAGCCTGTGCGAGCGATGAGAGTATTTTTCAATCCGCAAACCGTCCCGCGAGTCACCCAATAGAACTTTACCGCCGAGAGATCAGCATCCGTGAGTTTCTGCAAAACATTCGCGGCCTTCGGACCTTGAATCGCGATTTGGGTAAAGTCGTCGGAAAGATTCTCGACTGCGCAATTGAACTGGCGGGTGTGGTCGGTTACCCAACTGAAATCCTTTTCGCGGGTGCCGGCATTGATCACCAGCAAATATTCACCTTCGCCGAGGCGATGCACGACTACATCGTCGACGAATGTTCCCTCAGGATAAAGCAGGGCCGAATACTGCGCCTGGCCAATCGCGAGCCGCGAGGCGTCGTTCATCGAAATGTGTTGGACCGCGGCCAGCGCTTCCGGCCCGGCCAGCCGGATGTCGCCCATGTGGCTTACGTCGAAGATTCCCACGCCGGTTCGCACCGCGTTATGCTCGGCCACAATGCCGCCCGCGGACGGGTACTCGACGGGCATTTTCCAGCCGTTGAATTCGACCATTTTCGCGCCCATCTGGCAATGCACAGGGTGGAGTGCGGTCCTGCGGATGGCTGGCGTGGTCGCCTCGACTGCGGGCAATGAGACCTCGTTCAAAAGCAGTGGCTGAGCTGCTGAGATGGGTGAGACCTATTACCCTACCATGCGCTTGGCGGTGGCTTCAACTTGAAGGCCGGTTCCGCGCGGAGGTGTCCGAAAAGGCGGTTACCAACGGAACCTTCCACGTCGTCTGGACCCGCGCTAGAGTTCGTTTATGGCCACCGCGACCAAAAACAAGTATCGCTGCATGCAGTGTGATATGTCGGAGGACAAGTGCGATTGCGAAAAGTATTGCTGTTCCTGCCAGGGACAAATTGACATTCGCCTGTGCAGCGACGGCCTTTACTACTGCCCTCCATGCCGACAGGCTTGCGGCTACAGGGTTTCGGACTAGGGTCGCCCACGCGTTAAGCAGATACGCTAACCGGTTCGGACGTCTGCCGCTCATCGGCATGACAATACCGGAGAGCACGACTTGAGTCGTGCCGCAAAAATTCGCTCTTGAGACGGGGGCTTCAGTCCCTTGCAGACGGTCACCGGGCTAACATCATCCCTTTCCGGTCAGTCGAGCGGGCAGGGATCCACTTCGAACCCTGCGCTCGCTGAGGAGGACACATAGTCCTCTGCCCGGACCACGATCTTTGCCTCCACTGGATTTTGCCGAATGTATTCCACGTGTCTGGCATAGTCGTTTGCATCCCGATGCGATGATCAATGTAACCGCGCTCCCACACTTCAATGTTTAACGCCAATTCCTTCTTTGTGCGATACGAAAATCCACCTTTGATGAATTGCATGGCTCGTTCCAGTGTGACTCCCGATGGGGTGAGAAGCAGATGAAAGTGCGTGGGCATGACCACGAACTCGTGTAACAAGAATTTACGCTCTCTACGGTAGTGAAACGTTGTGTCAATGAACAGACGGGCCATCCGGTCAGTTTCGAAGAGAGAACGACGCCCCCACGTGCTGGCGGTTACGAAATAGACAATTGATCCGAAAGAAGTGCGGTCCTGAGGGGTTTGGACATATTGACCTCAGCGGCTAAGGCCGCAACTCTGTGAGCGCTTGCGGCACGGCTGAAGCCGTGCCCTCCCAACTCGATTCCCGTTTGCGGCACGACAGGAGTCGCTCTGGCCCACTCAAGTAGCTTCCCGGCAGCGATCTAAAGGCTATTTATCAGGAGTTGTGAGAGTGGTCCGTGACGGGTGAACACAAAGATAAGTAAGATCCCGGCTAGATGACGACCGCCTCTTTGTACTCTCCAAACACTGTTCTCATTCTGTCTGAGATCTCACCCACAGTTGCGTTGGCTTCGACTCCGGCGAGGATTCGCGGCATGAGATTCTCTCCGGAGCGGGCAGCGACTTCGATCTGCTGGAGAGCGGCTTGCCACCGGCCTGGATCGCGGCCCGCGCGCATTGCACGCAAGCGTTCGACCTGCTTGCGTTCCAGAGATTCGTCGATGCGTTGGATGGGAGGGGATTTTTCTTCGTCCACGACGAAGCGGTTTACCCCGACGACCACCGCTTCCTCGCCATCAATCTGCTGCTGGTATTCGTAGGCCGCATTCTGGATTTCCTGCTGCACGTAGCCGCGCTCGAGAGCTTTGATCATGCCACCCAGGGCTTCTATCTTCCCCAGATATTGGTTCGCGCGGGATTCGATCTCGTTGGTCAGGGCTTCGATGTAAAAGGAACCAGCCAGCGGGTCGACGGTTTGTGGGACCCCCGACTCGTAGGCGACGATTTGCTGAGTGCGCAGCGCAATCCGGGCAGCTTGCTCCGTGGGCAGGGCAAGAGCTTCATCGTAGGAATTAGTATGCAGCGACTGGGTCCCGCCGAGGACCGCGGCCAGCGCCTGCAATGCGGTGCGGACTATGTTGTTTTCTGGTTGCTGCGCGGTCAAAGTCGAGCCCGCGGTCTGAGTGTGGAAGCGCAGCATCCACGATCGCGGGTTCTTTGCCCGGAAATGCTCCCGCATGATGCGGGCCCACATGCGGCGGGCGGCGCGATACTTGGCCACCTCTTCCAGAAAGTTGTTGTGGGCATTAAAGAAAAACGAAAGCCGCGGGGCAAATTTATCGACGTCGAGGCCGGCGTAGATGGCGCCCTGCACGTAGGCGATGCCATTCGCCAGGGTGAACGCAACCTCCTGAACCGCGGTCGATCCGGCTTCACGCATGTGGTAGCCGGAGATGGAAATCGTGTTCCACTCGGGGACGTTCTGATTGGTCCATGCGAACAGATCGGTGATGATGCGCATGGCCTGCGCCGGCGGGTAGATGTACGTGCCGCGAGATATGTATTCCTTGAGCACATCGTTCTGCACAGTGCCCGAGAGTTGGCGAATGTCGGCACCCTGGCGGCGAGCCACGGCTACATAAAGCGCGAGCAGGACCGATGCCGTCGCGTTGATGGTCATCGAGGTGGAAATCTTCGTAAGGTCAATGCCATCGAACAGGCGCTGCATGTCCTCGATCGAATCGATGGCCACACCGACTTTGCCGACTTCTCCGACAGCCAGCGGGTGGTCGGAATCCATACCGATTTGAGTCGGCAGATCGAATGCGACAGAGAGTCCGGTGGTGCCATTCGCGAGCAGGTACTTGTAGCGTTTGTTCGACTCCTCGGCATCGCCCATGCCCGCGTACTGACGCATGGTCCAGAGCCGACCGCGATACACGGTGGCTTGAACGCCGCGAGTGAAAGGATAGTCTCCCGGATACCCGACTTCGCGTTCCTGGTCACGAGCGTTCAGGTCTCCGGGTGTATACAGCGGGCGGATTGGGATGTGCGAAGAAGTTTCGGGATCGGCGGGTGGGTGGCTTTCGGGTTTGGGCTTATCGGTCATGAAGAAGAGCAATAACCACCGAGGACACGAAGGTCCACGAAGGGAATCTCACGGTTTCACCTTCACCCCAGATCTAAAGGTGAAATTACTCCACGTGTAACCTCGTGCCCTTCGTGGTTCAAGCTCCTAGCCTTTTTTCCAGACTCTCCAGAATGAACTGGCGCCGAACCAGGTGAAAGTCAGTGTGAAAATAATTGCGACTGCCACGCGAACTGTGGTGGTTTGGCCGGCGCGGTAAAGGGCATACTCGCGAAAAAAGGCACCCCCGCCGATGAATGCTAAAGCCAGGAAAACAAAGCCTGTCACCTCCAGCCAAAGCTGATGGAGGACGCGGCCGAAGTGCGCCGCGGTGGTGCGGGCGCCCTTGAGGATTGCACTTGCCGTCCGGGTGCGACCGGCATGCTGGGCCGCGATGCGAGCTGCGATGCTCAGTTTACGGACTGTCGAAACGTTCACCATCAGCGTCGATTTTAACAGTGTTCGGGGTTACAATGACGTGGAGACGACGGCGGCGTCGGGAATCGGGGAACCGCAGTTTGGCATCTGAGTAACTGATTACTGCCGTTTACAGGGGGCCACGTGGACCAGCAGCTTAAGCAGTTGATGAAAGAACTGGGCGAGGCGATCAACGAGTCGCTGGCGGACAGCGAGCAGATTGCCGAAGTGGTTTCCAAGATCAAGGACAGCGGATACGACATTTTCCTGGTACTAGAGGCGACCATCGGCGTTAGCAAGCCGGGCGAGAAGTCCGACGACAAAACCTCCCTGGTCACGACGCTGACTACGAATCCCGAGTTCAAGATCAGCGATCAGGATCTCAAGTTTCTGAAATCTCTGCGGATCAAGATCGAGAACGACGCGGCGTAGCGGTCGTCAGTCGTCGGTCCTCAGCAAATCTAGTTCCTCTCGTATCGGGATCCCCGAAAACACGCCGCTCGAAATCAATTCTCAGCTCGCATCCCTCGAATAGCGGACGCACGAGTGCGACGCTCGCGCCTACATTTCTCCCTGCTGAAAGCTGATGGCTGACAACTCCATCGCTGTGATACAACCACGTCTTGCCCAGCAGCGAACAATCCGGACTGGTGCGCGCTATTGGACGATGGAGCCTGGCGGCGCTGGTGATCAACTCGATCATCGGGAGTGGAATTTTTGGCTTGCCTGCCGACGTCGCCAGGCTCATCGGCCGGGCCAGCCCCTGGGCGGTCTTATTGGCGGGGACGGCGGCGGGCGTCATCATGGCATGCTTCGCCGAGGTGGCTTCGCAATTCACCCAAGCCGGCGGTCCTTACCTCTACGCTCGCGCCGCATTCGGTCGCCTGGTCGGTATCGAAATGGGCTGGATGCTTTGGCTGGTCCGATTGGCTGCTCCTGCAGCGACCGCCAACCTGTTTGTCATTTATTGTGGCGAGTTCTGGCCGCACGCCAAGGAACCGCTCCCGCGTTTCCTGATTCTGACGTTTCTGTATGGCGTCTTGACCCTGATCAACTATCGCGGCGTGCGTGCCAGTACGCAGGTCAGCAACGTGTTCACAGTGGCGAAACTAGTACCTCTGTTTCTGGTGGCGATTGTGGGCTCGTTCTACCTGCTCGCGGGCCACCAGGCGGCGCCCATACTGCCCGGCGGCGCGGGAGCTGGCGCGTGGTTGAAAGCGTGCCTGCTTCTGGTCTTCGCCTATGGCGGCTTCGAAACTGCACTCACTCCGTTGAGCGAGGCGAAGAATCCCCGGCGGGACGCGGCTTTCGCCTTGTTCACCGGGCTGATCATCTGTACCTTGCTGTATTCGGCGATCCAGTGGGTGGTGGTGGGAATCCTGCCCGATCCGGCGCACAGCGAGCGTCCACTGGCGGACGTGGCGCGGATCGTTTTCGGAAATGGCGGGGCAGCCTTCGTTTCCGTGGGCGCGCTGGTTTCAGTGGTGGGCTACCTCAGCGCCAATATTTTAGGTGTGCCCCGCATCACTTTCGCGCTGGCGGAGAACGGCGACTTCCCTTCCATTTTTGCGGCGATCCACCCTCGGTTCCGGACTCCCTATGTTTCGATTCTTGCCTTTGCCCTGTTGAGTTGGCTGCTGGCATTGCTCGGAAGCTTCACCTGGAATGCGACTCTTTCCGCGGTGGCGCGCCTCCTCTACTACGGACTGGTTTGCGCAGCCTTGCCCGTATTTCGCCGCAAGCAGCCGGGAGCGGCAATGTTTCGCCTTCCTGCGGGAACCTTGTTC
>Ga0307471_100000856_pt1 | contig 16112 bp, 13 predicted proteins | sample atmos_gasesAM3C__2_FD_204566 | JGI IMG/M metagenome (GOLD analysis project Ga0307471, IMG submission 204566) | Hardwood forest soil microbial communities from Morgan-Monroe State Forest, Indiana, United States - atmos_gasesAM3C_515 | ecosystem: Environmental > Terrestrial > Soil > Temperate... | reverse complement strand
GCGCGGACACTAATCTCCTCTATTCGTAGGAACTCTCGCTCAATTCCATCACTAGTCCATAATAAAGGAGACGAAAAGCAGCTTCTGGTCCCGCTGGATTTGCAAGGCTACGGGCGCCCCCGCGGGCAGCGATTTCAGCGCGTTGCGGAGACGGTCCAGCGTGGTCATCGGCTGGCCGTTCAATGTTCGAATCACGTCGCCGGTGAGCAAAGGAACCTCCACGCTTGCCCCCGTCGCGCGCGCCGCCACGATAATTCCAAAGGGATCGCGCAGGTCCGGCACCATAGCGGCAATTCTCTGATCAATTTCCACGCCGAGGATCCCCAGCGTCGAGACTAGGCTTTTGTCCGGGTCGGCTAGCGACGCAACCTGATCCATGTCGTGTGGCGGCTGTGCCACGGGCACATCAAAGGCCAGCCGGTTCTTTCCGCGCAGAATATCTAAATGGACCTTTTGCCCGTATTCGAGAGCAAAGAAATGAAATGCGACGAAGGGAAGATTCTCCGCGGGCCTTCCGTCTACGGCTGCCAGCACATCGCCGATCTGCAATCCCGAAGCCATCGCCGGACTGTCCGGCAATACGTCGGACACCACAACTCCATAGTCCCTCGGCAGATTTAAAGCCGCCGCCAGCGTTGGTGTAATGGTTTGCAAGCTAATTCCAATTTGTGCGCGATGCAAGTGGCCAAACTTGCGCAACTCCCGGTAAGCCACGCCAACAACACCGCTGGGGATAGCAAACCCAAGACCTTCATTTCCTCCCGACTGAGAGAGAATGAAGGTGTTCACACCGGCCACCTCTCCGCCCACATTGACCAACGGACCGCCCGAGTTTCCAGGGTTGATCGCCGCGTCTGTCTGGATGTACACCATTGCCGAATCGGGATCCGTCTGCCGCGCTACAGCGGAGACCACGCCCATCGTCACGGAATTTCGCAGACCCTCGGGGCTCCCAAATGCAAAGACCATCTCACCCTGCCCCAGTTTGCGGTAGTCCGCCAAAGTAAGGGCGGGCAGCCTTCCCGCTTCGACTTTGATTAACGCGAGGTCGAGCTCCTGCGAAGTGCCCACGATCCGGGCGGGAACAACCGTCGTTCGTGTTGAAAGCGCCGCTTCCAGAGAACTCCCCGTCGCGGGGTTAGGCAAAACCACTTGGACGTGCTGCGCACCTTTAACTACATGCGCGTTGGTCATGATGTAGCCGGTCTCCTCAATCACAAAGCCCGAGCCAATGGCACGCTGCCTCCCGATAATCGTATTGGTGTTGCCGCGGTCTCCCTCCTCCAATGGTCCGTAGCCGGTGACCAAGATCTGCACGACACTCGGGGACACTTTCTTGATCAGCGCGTCCACGGATTGGTTGAGGTTTCGCAGATTGTCCAGCGAACGGTCTTGTGCACCGCTGTCTGCCGATGGGCCCAGAAGGAGAAGACTCACAACGGCAAAAACGCTGCAGAAGGGTTGTCGCAGAACGAAGCTCCTCGGGCCCGAAAAGGTATTGGACTGAAGCATGACCGTCGCCTCCACTGGCTTGCACTCTGCCACTAGCTTGCACCCTGAAGGATGCGCAAGAGACCCCCTAGAGTACAACGCCTGGGGGCTACCAGCGGTTCCGGGGAGTAGTCCGTCAGGCACGCTTTTGAACACTCCTCTCTCCGTTTCCCCGAATAAATGCGACCATAACGTGGTCTTTACCATCAAAGGTCTTTGCGACAATGCCACGATTCACAACAAGAGAAGACCAACGCCTCGAAGAAGCACGCACGCGCAAGAGGCACTGGAAGCGCTGGGGACCGTATCTTTCCGAGCGCCAATGGGGGACAGTGCGCGAAGACTACAGCGCGGACGGCACGGCCTGGGAATATTTCCCGCATGACCACGCCCGCTCACGCGCCTATCGCTGGGGCGAAGACGGCATTGGCGGAATCAGCGACCGCCATCAAATGATGTGCTTCGGCCTTGGGTTCTGGAACGGCCGCGATCCCATTCTGAAAGAACGCCTATTCGGCCTCACCGGCAATCAAGGCAATCACGGCGAAGACGTCAAGGAGTGCTACTTCTATCTTGACTCCACCCCCACGCACAGTTACATGCGCATGCTCTACAAATATCCTCAGGCCGAGTTCCCCTACCAACTTCTCATCGATGAGAATCGCCGCCGCGGCCGCGGCCAGCCAGAATTCGAATTGCTGGATACCGGCGCTTTTTCGGAAAATCGCTACTTTGATGTTTTTGTGGAATACGCCAAAGCGGATGTCGAAGATATTCTGATTCGAATCACCGCTGTCAATCGGGGCCCGGAGACCGCTGCCCTCCATCTCCTCCCACAATTCTGGTTTCGCAACACCTGGTCTTGGGGAAGAGATCTTCGCCGCCCCGTTGCGCGAATTGCTTCCGCTCTTCCCAGTAGCTCTTGCGTCGAACTCGAGCATTGGCAGTACGGCAAACGCTGGTTCATTTGCGCCGGCAATCCCGAACTGCTCTTCACCGAAAACGAAACCGATTGGGCTCGTCTGTTTAACGGCCCAAGTCGCAGTCCGTTCGTCAAAGATGGTTTTCACGAATATCTCATTCACGGAAACAAAGCCGCCGTAAATCCCTCTCTCATGGGAACGAAAGTGGCCGCTCATTACCCGATGCACCTCGAACCCGGCGCGTCGGCCACGCTGAAGCTCCGCCTCACCGACATCGAACCTCTCGCCGGCATGGATCCGAATTCGCCACGCAGTGGCACCATCACTTCGCCTGCCCATGCCGAGCGTGCTGAAGGCGTTCCCGGCACAAACGATTTCGCCACAGGGTTCGACGCACTTTTCGCTACTCGCCAAAAAGAAGCCGATGAGTTTTACGATTCGCGCATCGCGAAGCATCTCTCCGGGGACGCCAAAGCCGTCATGCGTCAATCCTTCGCCGGCATGCTCTGGTCAAAGCAGTTTTATCACTACGACGTTCACACCTGGCTCGAAGGCGATCCTGCTGGGCCCAAACCGCCCGCGGAGCGCTGGAAAGGCCGCAACAAGGATTGGCTGCATCTTTACAACGAAGACATCATCTCCATGCCCGACAAATGGGAATATCCCTGGTACGCCGCATGGGACCTTGCGTTCCACTGCATTCCCATCGCTCTAATCGATCCTGACTTTGCCAAAGAGCAGCTCATTCTTCTGCTTCGCGAATGGTACATGCACCCGAACGGGCAATTGCCCGCCTACGAATGGGCTTTCAGCGACGTGAACCCCCCCGTGCACGCGTGGGCCGCCTGGCGCGTTTACAAAATCGAGCGGCGCGTCCGCGGGGTGGCCGACCGCGCGTTTCTTGAGCGAGTTTTTCACAAGCTGCTCTTGAATTTCACCTGGTGGGTGAATCGCAAAGACCCTGATGGCGCGAACATCTTCCAGGGCGGCTTCCTCGGACTCGACAACATCGGTGTCTTCGATCGCTCCGCCCCTCTCCCTACCGGCGGGCACCTTGAACAGTCCGACGGCACCAGTTGGATGGGCATGTACTGCCTTAACATGCTCGCCATTGCTCTGGAGCTCGCCAAAGAAGACATGGCTTATGAAGATGTCGCCAGCAAATTCTTCGAGCACTTCGTCAACATCGCGCATGCCATGAACGATATCGGCATTGATGGCATGGCCTTGTGGGACAACGAGGACGGCTTCTATTATGATGTTCTCCGCCTTCCGGACGGAAGCCAGCACTTCCTTAAGATCCGTTCTATGGTGGGCCTCATTCCGCTCTTCGCCGTCGAAACATTGGAACCGGAAATCGTGGATCGCTTGCCCGGCTTCAAGCGCCGCATGCAATGGTTCGTTGACAATCATGCTGACATCCCCGAACACATCGAAACGACGCAACGCTCAGCGCGCGGCGTGCGCCGCCTCCTGTCGCTGGTGAACCGCAAACAATTGAAGCGCGTTCTCGCCCGCATGCTTGACGAAGACGAATTCCTTGCTCCTTACGGCGTGCGCGCTCTCTCACGCTTCCACAAGGACCACCAGTACGAAGTTCAGGTCAATGACCATATCAGCCGTGTCGCCTACGAACCCGCGGAATCCGCCACTGGCTTGTTCGGCGGCAATTCAAATTGGCGCGGCCCGATTTGGTTTCCCGTGAATTATCTGCTTGTCGAGTCTCTCCAGAAGTTCCACCACTATTACGGCGAAGACTTCAAAGTGGAATGCCCCACGCATTCGAACAGTGAAGCCGACCTCTGGCAGGTTGCCGCGGAAATCTCCCGCCGCCTGGTCCATATCTTTTTGCGAGATCAGAACGGCCGCCGCCCCGTCGCCGGCGGAACGGAAATTTTTCAAAACGATCCTTATTGGCGCGACTTGATTTTGTTTTACGAATACTTCCATGGCGACAACGGCGCCGGATTGGGCGCCAGCCATCAAACCGGCTGGACCGGCCTCGTCGCCAAACTCCTCGAGCAAAGCGGAGAATGAACTCTTCCTTGGAATTTCGTGAAGCCATTCTCAGCGATGAAGCCGAGCTCATTCCGATGATGCGGGCCCTGGCGAAACAGGATCCGGAAGTTATTCCTTTCGACGCGTCCGCGGCGCGCACGGCCTTCCATCAATTTGTTTCCCTTCCCGAGTTCGGCAGGATTTGGCTTTTCTACGACGGCCCGGCGCTTGTCGGCTACATCATCCTGACCATCGGCTTCAGCTTCGAATTTCGCGGCCACGACGCCTTCATTGACGAACTGTATATCGTTCCGGCTCACCGCCGCCGCGGTTTTGGCCGCCAGGCCATGGCTTTTGTCGAACAAAAGGCCCGCGAAATGGGCGCCAACGCCATTCATCTTGAAGTCGACCCCGGCAACGATTCTGCTCTCGAACTCTATCGCCGCACCGGCTACCGCAACCACGACCGCTTCTTAATGACCAAATGGTTGAAGGATGATAATAAGTGAGCCCAGAGACGTAGCCGCAGAAGTGTGGCCCCAGAGGTGTGGCCCAGAGGTAGACTCATAGGCAGACTATGACCGCGAGATTCGGCAATAGCGTAGTTCTAGTCGCCGGCGGCACCGGCGGCTTGGGGCGCGCGGTAACCTCGGCGTTCCTCGAGGAAGGCGCCACTGTTGCCGCGACCTATCGCAATCAGCCGGATTGGGAAGCGTTCAAAAGCGCAGCGTCAACACATACTCCGCGCCTCGAAGGTCACGAAGTCGATGTCACCGACGAAGCCGCCGTGCGCCAACTCGTCGAGAAAATCCTTTCCAAACATAGCCGGCTCGACGCGATGGTTAATACGGTCGGAGGCTATGCTGGCGGCCTGAAACTATGGGAAATGGAAACAAAAGTTTTCGAGCAAATGCTGAACCTGAATCTTCGCTCAGGCTACGCGCTCTCGCGTGCAGCGGTTCTCGCGATGTTGAAGCAGGGGCGCGGAGCCATTGTGAACGTGGCTTCCAAGGCCGCTTTCGATCACGCCGCAGGCGCTTCCGCTTATGCCGCTTCTAAAGCTGCGGCCGTCGCCATGCTGGACTCGCTCGCAGCGGACCTAAAGGGAACTGGCGTGCGGGTGAACACGATTCTTCCCAGCATCATCGACACCGAAGCCAACCGCAACGCAATGCCAAAAGCGGATTTCGCAAAGTGGCCGAAGCCGCGAGACATCGCTCGCGTCATCCTGTTCTTGTGCAGCGACGAAGCCAAGGTCATTCACGGCGCCTCCATTCCCGTTTATGGGGATAGTTGACTGGGAGCCATCTGGGTATTCCTTCAGGGCACGGCTTTTAGCCGTGCCGAAAACATCGCGCAGTTGTTAGTTTTAATCCTGAGGCGAACAAAAGGCTTCTTCAAGACTGAGCCTTAAGCGCCTCCTGGTAAAGTTCGATCAGCACCTTGCCGCCATCCGGCGACGCGACGAGGAAAAAATTAACCCGTGTCCCATCCGCCCCGGGCCGCGTCGCGGGATAAACAGGAGCAATCTTGAATTTTTCCTTCAGGATTTCCGTGGCGCGGTCCACGTTCGTACAGCGAAATTCCACCTGTTGCACGCCTTCTCCAAATTTCGAGAGATAGCGCGCAATGGCGCCGTCTCCCCCCGGCTCCCGCGTCGTCAACAAATCTAGCGAGATTCCTTCTGGAAGTTGCAGCCCGAATTCTTCCGCATCCTGGTCCGGCGGCACTTCCGCCAGCCGGGGCGTGCCGTTGGCGATTCGAATCCGGCTGAAGGTCTCCCGCGGCACGGCAACGCCAACCGTGATAACCGGATTCGGCGCGAGCAAAAGGGCAGAAAGCTCCTCGTCACTCCACCACGCGGCAACCGCGATTCCCGCAACCGCACGCCCCAGTCGGTACACTTCTTCCGCTGCCGTTTTTCTTGCGGACGGCTCAGAAGCCGATAGTCCTGCGATAGCCGTGCTTAGAGGACTGGACATGGTGCCGTCGAAATTGTAGCGTGAGGAGGCGTCCAAAAGAAGCTCCGTCGCTTCCGTCGTACCAAGACGCAACGAAATTAGTCTCCCGTTCATCTGAGGGGTATGCCCAAACCAGTTTTGCTCACGGTCGATGACGACCCTGAGGTCCTGCGCGCCATCGAGCGCGATTTGCGCAGCCGCTATGCGGACCGTTATCGCGTCATGCGCGCAAACTCCGGCAGCGCCGCCATCACCACGCTCCGCGAACTCAAGGCCCGCAACAACCCTGTCGCGCTTCTTCTTGCCGATCAGCGCATGCCTCAAATGGACGGCGTCGGCTTCCTTTCCGAAGCCATGGAGCTTCATCCCTTGGCCAAGCGCGCGCTCCTTACCGCTTACGCAGACACCAGCGCCGCCATCGACGCCATCAATGAAGCTCGCGTGCACTACTATTTCATGAAGCCCTGGGATCCCCCCGAAGAAAAACTGTATCCCGCGCTGGACGACCTGCTCCACGACTGGACCTCCACCTTTCGTCCTCCGTACGAAGGCATCCGCGTCCTTGGCACGCGCTGGTCCAATCGTTCTTACGAGTTGCGCGATTTTCTGGCCCGCAATCAAGTCCCTTATCAATGGATTGACGTGGAGCTTGCCGCAAGCGACCCGGAAGTGCGCGGTCTCGTGAATTCTCTTGGTCCCGAAGCGCAAACTCTCCCGCTTATCCTGTTTCCTGATGGCGCGCGCCTCGCCGAGCCACCGCTTCCCGCCGTCGCCGACAAGATTGGCCTCCGCACTCGCGCGCAAACTAATTTCTATGATCTCGCCATTGTCGGCGGTGGTCCCGCCGGACTTGCGGCGGCCGTCTATGGCGCTAGCGAGGGCTTGCGCACCGTCATCATCGAACGCGAAGCCCCTGGCGGCCAGGCTGGTCTCAGTTCCCGCATCGAAAATTATCTCGGCTTTCCCTCCGGCCTCACCGGCAGCGACCTCGCCCGCCGCGCTGTGGCGCAAGCGAAGCGTTTTGGCGTGGAGATTCTTGCTCCACAGGAAGCCACTGCCATTCGAATCGATGGCCCTTATCGCTACCTCAAACTCGCCGACGGCTCGGAAATTTCCTGTCACGTCCTTCTTCTCGCCATGGGGGTTCAGTGGCGCACTCTCGACGTTCCTGGCATCGATCGCCTCCAGGGCGCTGGCGTGTATTATGGCGGCGGCACTTCCGAAGCCATCTCGTGCAAGGGTGAAACCGTATATGTCATCGGCGGAGCAAACTCCGCCGGTCAGGCCGCTATGCACTTCTCCAAATTTGCCGAAAAAGTGGTTATGCTCGTCCGCGGCAATTCCCTGGCCAGCACCATGTCGCACTACCTGATCGAGCAAATCGAGAAAACGCCCAAGATCGAAGTCTGGACGCAGACCAGCGTCGTCGGTGTCCATGGAGAAGGGCGCCTCAGCGGCATCACCGTCCTTTGCTCCCCTTCCGGCGAAACGAAAGAACTGCCCGCCAGCAGCCTTTTTATTTTTATTGGTGCACTGCCTCGCACCGAATGGCTCGGCAATATCGTTGAGCGCGACGACCGCGGCTTCATTCTCTCCGGCCCGGACCTGATTCACGATGGCAAGAAGCCGGCCTCATGGACGCTCACCCGCGATCCCGGCTTGCTCGAAACCAACGTGCCCGGAATTTTTGTTGTTGGCGACGTCCGCCACGGCTCCGTCAAACGCGTCGCCTCGGGTGTCGGTGAAGGCGCCGTCGTCGTCCAGTTCATGCACCAGTACATGGCCAAAGTTCAATGATGCACGCCGCCAAAAGAGCTTATCGCGCATGACCGAACTATTGACCACTCCTCCCGAACAACTCGTTGAGCAATTGCGCAAGATCGCTGTGTTCTCGGATCTCCCGCAAGACGATCTGCTCTGGTTTGTTTCCAAGTGCCAGGAGCTGCGCCTTGCCGCGGGCGACATCGTCATGCGCGAAGGCGACAAGCCTGAGTTCATGATCATCATGCTGGAAGGCGAGATTCGCGCCAGAGCAGAACGTGGTCCTGCCGACGGCACCGTATTCACCTTGAGTGGCGGCGAAGTCAGCGGAATGCTTCCTTTTTCCCGCCTCAAGGTTGTTAGTGTCACAGGGCGCGCCGTCGTTCCTTCTCATTACTTGGCCTTCCACGTCTCGTATTTCGACGAGATGTTCCATCGCCTCCCCGAACTCGTCCGCCGCCTCGTCGGCCTGCTTGCCGACCGCGTTCGCAGCGTCACCCGCCAGGAACAGCAGCACGAGAAACTCGCCGCGCTCGGCAAACTGTCCGCCGGTCTCGCGCATGAGCTCAACAATCCTTCCGCCGCGACTCGCCGTTCCGCGGCCGCTCTTCGCGACTGCCTCGCCCGCCTTCGCGGCGCGGCTCGCAGCACCTCCATTGGCCCAAAGGACTGTGCTCTTCTCGCCCAGCGCGAAGAGGAAATCCGCGCCTCCCTGAAGCCAGCTGAATTTAAGGATGAGTTGGCGCGAGCCGATCGCCAGGACGCCATCCAATCTTGGCTCGAGTCGCGCAACGTCCCTGACGCATGGAAGCTCGCGCCTGCTCTCGCCGAAGTCAATCTCGCCAATGCCCATCTCGAGAGTTTCGCTGAAGCTGCTGGCGACTCCCTCGGTCCAGAGCTGACGCGCTTCGCAACCCTTCTCGAAATGGATCGCATCGCGGAAGAGCTCGACCACAGCTCCGCACGCATCTCCGATCTCATCAAAGCCGTCAAGGAATACTCCTACATGGACCAGGCTCCCGTGCAGGAAGTGGACATCGAGCACAGCCTGGAAACCACCCTCACGATCATGAATCACAAACTGAAGCGCGGCATTACCGTTGCCCGGGAGTATGACCCCAATCTTCCCAAAGTCATGGCCAATGGGAGCGAGCTCAATCAAGTGTGGACGAATCTCATCGATAATGCCGCCGATGCCATGAAAGGCACGGGCAGGCTCACCATTCGCACCGCCCGCGAAAACGATTTCGTCCTGGTCGAAATTGCCGACAACGGCCCCGGCATTCCCGCGGAAGTCAAGTCCCGCATCTTCGATCCCTTTTTCACCACAAAAGGCGTCGGCGAAGGCACAGGCTTGGGGCTTGACATCGTCAATCGTATCGTCAAGAACGCGCGCGGCGTCGTCACTGTCAAATCCGATCCCGGCGACACTCGCTTTCAGGTCCGCATTCCGATTCAACCCGCACCGTGATTCGCCTCGCGCAAATCATCCAGGTGAATCACCCAGGTGAATGAAAGGAGAACCCGCATGGCCGATACTTGCACCCACCTCGATCAAATCAAACGCGTCAAGCCGAAAACGAAAGGCTGCGAAGAGTGCCTCAAGATGGGCGACAGTTGGGTACATCTGCGCCTATGCCTGAGTTGCGGCCACATCGGCTGCTGCGACTCCTCGAAGAACAAGCACGCCACAAAACATTTTCACGCCACCAAACATCCCGTCGTCCGCTCCCAGGAGCCCGGTGAATCCTGGATGTGGTGCTACGTCGACGAACTCATGTTTGAAGAAGACTGAACCTCTGAGGTGCCTTTGGCGGTGTAGGGACGGCCTTCTGAGGCCGTCCGTTTTGTTTTGGAGTGCGACCGGCTTGCCGCCGCTTTTCTCCCTTACTGAACTCAGGAATTGACATGGATATGGGCGGCGTGAGCCTGTCTGCCGCAGGGAGCCACTGCTGCGCCCTTCTTACTCGGGCGTTTTCTCTGGCGCAACCTCGCCTTTCTTCTTCCCAGGCATCAACACCGAAGCCACCAGCGCAATTAACAGCACTCCCCCCACCACCGCCAGCGAAACGCTCACCGGAATGTCCACCCACGGATCGCCAATCATTTTTCCACCAATAAAAACCAGCACCACCGCCAGCCCCTCATCCAGGAATCGCAGCCGGTCGATAATCCCCGCGAGCAGAAAATACAGCGCGCGCAGACCAAGAATCGCCAGCACGTTCGACGTGTACACGATGAACGGGTCGCGCGTAATCCCAAACACCGCTGGAATCGAGTCCACCGCCAGCGTCACGTCTGTGATTTCCACCACCAGCAGCACCAGAAAAAGCGGCGTCGCAAAAAGCTTTCCGCCATCTCGTACAAACAGCTTCTCTCCGTGATATTCGCGCACCACACGCAAGTGCCGGTTCGCGACGCCCACCATCCTGCTTTTCTCAGGATGCATATCCACATGTTTGAAAAACATGCGAATCCCCGCGTACACCAGGAACCCACCCAGCACATACAGCACCCAGGAAAAATGCTCGATCAACTCCGCGCCCACCGCAATCATGATTCCGCGCATCACCAGCGCGCCAATCACGCCCCATTCCAGCAACCGGTGTTGCAGCCTGTCTTCCACCGCAAAGGCGCGGAAGATCACCAGGAACAGAAACAGGTTGTCCACGCTGAGCGCTTTTTCGATCAGGTAGCCGGTGAAGAACTCCAGCGCGGGCCGCTCCCCGCGAAAATACAGCACGCCCAATCCGAAGAGCACGGAAACACCAACCCAACCAATGCTGGCAATGGCCGCTTCGCGCAGCTTGATTTTGTGCGGGCGCCGGTGAAACACGCGCAGGTCCAGCACGATCGAAATGAGGATGAACGCGTTGAAGAGGATCCAGTTGAGCGGCGTGCCCATGCGCAGCATTTCCGCCTCAGGGATTCGCGCCGGCTTCCGTGGTGTTCAGGTTCGAGAGCTCCACGCGCGCGGTTTGCCCCGCTTCGATTCTTACCGGGACGTCCCAGCGTACGTGCATGTCCCCGGCGTTGGCTTCCAGGTTCAGCGTCGAAATCCAATAATCGCCCGGCGGCAGGCCCGAAACCGAAGCGTGGCCTTCTAGGTCCGTGTCCGCTCGGCGCGCCAGAAATTTCAGTTGCGCCAGCTCCGGTGCGGCCCGCAGCACCCGTTTGTCGCGCGCGCTTTGCAGCGCTGCCCATTTTCTTTGCGGATTGATGCCTTCCAACTCCAGCTCGAGTCCAACCGTCGATTCCGGGTGCTTACGAAGGAAATTCATCAGCGCGGCCAGATAATCTTCCCTCAACTTTTTGAACTTTTCGGGGTGCTGCGTGCGGTCCAATTCCGTGTATTTCGGCTTGGGAAAGCCGGAAGTGACGCCGCCGCTGTTCGAGCGCTGATAGGCCAGCAGGAATTCCGGCACACCGAGAATGTCTTCGGGTGAAATCCGTTTGTCCATGTCCGGGGCCGATAGGTCGAGCGTATCTTTCGCTTTCATCCAGGCGCGCAATTCGGGAGAAACCTTGAGGCCGTCAATGAATTCGTCGCGCGCCGGGGCGGGATCCCTCTCCTCCGCCTCTTTGACGATTTCTGTGTAGCTCTTCGTGAGAATGTAAAACGTGAACTGGCGGACCGGCTCCTGCCGCGCCGCCGTGGGAGTAATCCGCGCGCTGAACTCCAGCGCGCCTGTAGCGGCCCCTGTGGCAGCCCCCTTGGCGGTTTTGCGTGCCCCGCTGGAGTCCGTCTGCGCTGCTACCGCGCTGATGCAAACGAATCCGCAGAAGACGAGAGTAGAGGCAAACCTGGCTGATTTTCGCATGCCGAAATCGTAACAGATTCTTGCAGAGGGAACCTCAGTCCCGTCAGCCTTGTTCCTCGGATAAACTTCGGGGAGGTGGAAGACAAACGGACTCTCCTTCTATCTCCACAACGATCGGGAGGTTAAGTGCCCCAGAAATCTTGCTACTCCAAGCGGACAAAGAACTCCACGGGCCTGTTAATGTCTTGTGAATATATGATCCGCATAACGGAGTACCATTGACGATAGTTCAAAAATTGTTCTACAAGTCCTTCGTTCAGGCCGCACTGAATGACCATGCACCACCTGTCAAACGCTTTAACTCTTTCCATAGCACTCCCTTCTACCCCAAGGAAGGTGTTGTTGATCGCTCGTTGCATCTCCGCCTGCTTCGCGCTCGCGTGCCTCCCAGGAATAGTTGCGGCTCAACCGCGGATGGCCTTGGTCGGCCCCGGTGTGGGCTGGACCTTGCTAAGCCAAGGCACGGCCTACAGCCCGAACGACCGTCTGTTTTGGACCAGCGACGACGGCTCTAACTGGAAGGACGTCACGCCCAACGATCCCGCATCGCGCCAGATTGCCGGAACATTTTTCCTCGACGCCTCCCGCGGCTGGGTGTTGTTGGTGCTCAAGCGCGAACCACCAAAGAGCAACCAGGAGCCGGAGACTTTCATAACCGACATACGCGGCTTCGACCTGGCTTCCACCACCGACGGCGGCGCAGCTTGGACAATCAAGCACCTCGATGCCTTGCCTGAAGGCGTTGGGTGGGCTGCCGGAGGCGAGATTTTTTTCCTGGATGCTGCTCACGGCTGGATGAACATTGCATCGCCCGTCCCGCATTGGGGCGGCGAAGGGGCTCTCCTGGCGACCGCGGACGGAGGCAACACTTGGAAAGCGATTGTAGAAGTCAACGGCGGCGGCGGGTACGGCCCCATTCGCTTCACCGATCCCCAGAACGGTTGGATCGCAGGTGGCCCCGGCAGTCAGTATTTATACGCCACGAATGACGGAGGACATCACTGGAAACAGGTTGCAGTTCCGGTCGCCCCTGCGATCGCTGGATTGTTCGAAGATGAGGCTCCTCTATACGCATCGCCTAAATTTAAGGACGCCAGGCACGGTCTTCTTCCGGTGAAGTACTCTGGCCCAGGCAAATCGGGCGAGGGCCTTAGCATCCAAGCCCTGCTTTCGACCAATGACGGCGGTGTCACATGGCGTTTAGAAAGCTGGAGCAACCTAGACCAGGCAGCGGATCTTCCCATTGTCGTAGTTGTTGACTCGGCAGCACTCGCCCCCATGCGAGTGGACCACGAGCCCGCCGCGCTTCTAAAACTCGAACCAGGGGGCAAGGTCTCAGAGACGCACGCTAGCCAGTCCCCTGAAGTGCCAAGCGGTGCCGCGCTGCTGAGCCTAAGCTTCAGCGACGTTGCCCACGGCTGGGCCTCCGTGAGCGACGGCCGCTTGCTGTCGACCACCGACGGTGGCGTAACTTGGAAGGATATCAGCCCAAGCCGCAGGAAAATGAGCACGCAAGCGCCCTCCAGCAGTACGACCAGCGGCGGCTCAAGTGGAGCGCTGTTGCAGAGCGGCGCGGCGCCTTCACCTGCTTCGGGGCCAATCCGTCTCCGCCGCTGCCGCGCTGAGAAACACGAGTCCGCAGAAAAAGAGGGTAAAAGCAAAACCCACTAATTTTCACATGTCGAAATCGTAGCAGATTGTGCGAGGGTACAGAAAAGAACGAAGAGATCTAGCACTTGGGAGTCCGGAGGCAAAAGCATGTACAATCCCAGCGGGGAATAGTGTTCCGTGATAACGCATCGACCTTTTTACAGAACATGTTATGTCAGGCCTCCGCCACGCCGGAGGATGGTTGCTGGGCATGGCTTGGCCAGGGCTTGTGTACGCTGGAATCATTGAAGCTTTTGGACCACCACAAGCCTTCGCCGACGGACGCCATCCCTCGCCAATCCTTGGTTACACTCTTCTGGTTGTGGCCGCCGTGGTAATGGTTGTGACTGCCGAGCACTGGAAGAGAGTCTTCCCTGGCATCATGCTGGCTGCAATTCTCAACTCTGTGCTTGAACTTACGCAGGGACACGCGGTCAACAATCCTTCCGTGCCAGTCTCGTCCTCGACGGCGACGATTCATTTGATTGTCGCCACCGGAGTTATGCTGCTGACCCTAACATTCAGGAGTCACAGATTAACTATGCTGGACCGAGGTGCGCTCCTGGCATTCGTCATATCATTCTTCTGGGGAGCCATAGATCCACGTTCTGCTTCACTCAAGCTGCTCGTCGGCGCTTCATGCATTCTAGCGGCTTGGGCTGTTGATCGGCTAAGAGATGGTCGTGCAAGCCAGTCTGCAATTTGCTGATTCGGGTCCTGGGAGCGCGGGACATGAGTGCGGGAGTGCGGGGTAGACGGGAAGTTTTCCGCCCATTTCCTGAGCGGGTGTGAAAGGCCACTCACAACTCTCTAACCCATAGCAAACAAACCACTTCCTCGCTTTCCTTCAACCCCTGTCCAAACCTCAAATTTTCCGTCCCTAACCTCCAGAATCCAAACGACTTACATCTGACTTGACAAAAATTCATATTTAGTATAGTATCGTTTCGTTTACGGCACAATAGTCTGTGCCTGCCGCCATGCGCATCCGCCGCCGCGTCTCTCTTGTCCCTCTGCTAGTTTTCTGCCCGGTATCGTCAACTCGATCAATCATTTCGGCCTGCCTTTCTTTTCAATCACTTACAACGATCAAATTTAGTAACCCCTTTGTTTTGATAACCATCCGAAATGCCGGGGGGTGGGCGTACCCCCTGTCATATCGTCATCCTTCTTTCTCACCGTCAGCTGCGAACTGCCGACTGTCGCCTTCCGTAACTCCTTTAGAATGCGCACTTACGAGCCGCTCGCAACTCATTGAAAACACAGCTACTTTAAGTCCTTTAGAATGCGCAGTTACGCAAAATGACTCGCTAACCCCTTTAGAATGCGCAGTTGCGAAAAAAGGTGGGGGGAGGGGGGACTGTCTTTCAAATTTCCGAAGGGTCAACTCGGGACTCAAACCTTGCGGGGGTAACGGCCGCGGAGGGAGTTCCAGCGGATCACAAACACGTCGAGGAACATTTGCAGGCTGTCGCGCAGCATGTTGACTTTGGTGGCGGGAGAATGGCCCCAGCGCACCGGGATTTCCACGGCGCGCAAGCCATGATGGCGCGCGAGATAGAGTAGTTCTGGGTCGAAGCCGAAGCGCTCGATGGTCTGTTGCTCAAAAATAATCCCGCAACGTTCGCGGACGAAGGCTTTGAAGCCGCACTGCGTGTCCACAAACGGCAGCCACAGGATGAGGCGAACGATTTTGTTGAAAATGATGCCGGCGAATTCGCGGAAGGGCGATTCGTGCACGGTGATGAGGCTGCGGTTGACGGCGCGCGAGCCAATGGCCACGTCCATGTGCTGGAGCGCGTCCACCAGCTTGTCCGCTTCCTCGATGGGTGCGGAGAGGTCCGCATCGGTGAATAGAACGATGCGGCCGCGCGCCTCCTGCACGCCGTGGCGCACGCTGTAGCCTTTGCCGCGGTTGACGCCGTTGGGAACGACGCGCAGCGTGAGAATTTTGCTGCGGAAGGATTCGGCAACAGCGGCGGTGCCATCGCGCGAACCGTCATCGACAACGAGCACTTCCACTTCGCGTCGGGAGCCTTGCAGGTACGCGGCGATGCGCTCGAGAGTGGCGGGGAGGCGCAACTCTTCGTTGAACGCGGGGATGACGATGGAGAGTTCAGGACCGGTTGCGCTCATCGTTCGGGAGGCTTCTGCCAGGCGTGGTGGCCGACGAGCGGCACGAAGCGGCAGCCCTCCAGCATTTTGGTTGAAAACTTGCCGGCGCGTTTCTCGATGAGCTGCAATTCCTGATTGTCGGAGTCGCCCACGGGGATGATCATGCGGCCGCCCTCGGCGAGTTGCGCGAGGAGGGGCTGCGGAGCTGCTGGAGCCGCCGCGGCGACCAGGATGGCGTCGAACGGCGCAAATTCGGGGAGGCCGAGCGTGCCGTCTCCACAATGAACGTGCACATTGAGGTAGCCGAGGCGCTCGAGTTTTTCGGAAGCGGCGGAGGCGAGTTCGGCGCGGCGCTCGATGGTGAAGACTTCTTTCGCCAAGAGCGAAAGAAC
>Ga0307471_100000855_pt1 | contig 16115 bp, 8 predicted proteins | sample atmos_gasesAM3C__2_FD_204566 | JGI IMG/M metagenome (GOLD analysis project Ga0307471, IMG submission 204566) | Hardwood forest soil microbial communities from Morgan-Monroe State Forest, Indiana, United States - atmos_gasesAM3C_515 | ecosystem: Environmental > Terrestrial > Soil > Temperate... | reverse complement strand
AACTTGCTGCAAATTCTGGCATGTGGTCTTGCCACCTTCATGGCTTTCGGCGCTTCCCGGCGCGGAAAGGGATTGAGCCGCCCCTTTTGGCTGATTTTCGGCACAAGCATCGCGATGTGGGGCCTGGCGAATGTGGGTTGGATGTACTACGAAGTCGTGCTGCACAGCGAACCGCCGGCGACCTCGGTGGTGCGATTTCTGTTCGGCCTGGAAAACGTGCTGATCGCTGTAGCCTTGTTCCTGGACCAGGATAAAGATTCATCGCGGGTCGACGCGGAATCGGCCCTTGATTTCATCCAGATCGGAATCGTCTTTTTCTTTATTTATGTCCAGTTTTATTATCTGCCAGCTCGCCGCCTTGACGACTACTCCGCATTCCTGCGTGAGATGCGGGTGGAGAACCTGGAAGACGCTGCGCTCACCGTTCTGGCCGCGTTCCAAGTGTTGCGCGCGCGGAAGCAGCATATCCGGCGACTTTATACCGGCCTCGCTCTCTATCTGGTGTTCTTGACAGTTTGCGCGGCGCTGGCTCAGTACCTGCAGATTGTCAAGCCGGCCCCGACAGGGACTCTGCGAGACTTGCTGTGGACACTGCCGTTTCTCGTTGGCGCCATGTGGGCAGCGAAATGGCAGCCGGATCCAGCGGCCGAACCCGGTTCGCGACTGCGGCAAAAGACATTCGGCGATCTAATGCTGACCAACGCCACATTCGCGCTGGCTCCGTTGATCATACTTTGGCAGATCGCCCAGTTGGGCGGGGAATGGCGGGTTCTGCGTTTTTCGCTTCTGGGCGTTTCGATCGTGTGCTACGCAGCGCGGCTGGGGATCAGCCAGTTTCGCGAGGCAAAAAGCGCGAACGCCGTGCAGACACATAAGCTGGCCATGGATTCGGCAATCAATGGCATGGCTGTCCTCGATGCGGGAGGGAACTACATCTATGTGAATCCGGCCTATGCGCAAATGATTGCGAACGCTGAGCCGGAAGCAGTGCTGGGAAAACCCTGGCGGCAAATTTCTACGGCTCGGGACGCCGAGCTCGTGCAGCAGGACATTCGGCGGAGCCTGAAAGAACATGGCAAGTGGTTTGGTCCCATCACCGTGCACCACAGCAACGGAACAGCCGTGCCCTTGGAAATGGCCATTACTTCCCTGCCCGATGGCGGCACCATCTGCGTCAGCCGCGACATCTCGGACAGAGTAACCGCGCAGCGCGCTCGCGACGAAGCCGAAATCAAGTACCGCATGCTCGTCGAACAGGTCGCGGCCGTAAGTTACATCGCGGAACTCGGCGTGCAAGGCCAATGGCTCTATGTCAGCCCGCAAATCGAGTCGATGTTCGGCTACTCCCAGGACGAATGGCTGTCGACTTCGAAAGAGTGGATTCGCTACATCCCTGCCGAAGATCACGCCATCGTACATGCCGCGGAGGAAGCCAGCTCGCGCGGAGAACCCTTCCAAGCTGAATATCGCATTACGCGCAAGGACGGCCAGACCATGTGGGTCAGCGACACGGCGGTCGTGGTCCGCGGCAGTGACAGTCATCCCGTCATGGAAGGCCTGATCGTCGATATCACCGAGCGGAAGCTGCTGGAAAACCAATTACAGCAGGCACGCAAGATGGAAGCGGTTGGGAGGCTGGCGGGAGGCGTCGCGCACGATTTCAATAATCTACTGACGATCATCAAGGGCTATATCGAGATCGCCCTGCAGCGGTGCCTGAACCAGCCGGCGTTGCACGGCGATATCCGCCGCATCGAAGATGCCGCGGATCGCGCGGTCGCCCTGGTCCGGCAACTCCTGGCCTTCAGCCGCAAACAGGTTCTGCGTCCGAAAATCCTTGATCTCAACTCCATAGTCGTGAATCTCGAACAGCTCCTGCGGCGGTTGATGAGCGCGAACATCGAAATGAAGACATTCGTGTCGAAGGATCTGGGTGCGATCAAGGCGGATCCCGGCCAGATCGAACAGGTGATCATGAATCTGGTTGTGAATGCGCGCGACGCCTTGCCCGACGGTGGCCGGATCATCATTGAAACGAGCAACGTCGATCTGGACTCGTCGTATACGCTCGATCATTCGGTTGTCCGTCCGGGACCATATGTCCTTCTAGCGGTCACGGATACTGGCGTCGGCATGGCGGGCGATACGGTCGCCCACATTTTCGAGCCTTTCTACACCACGAAAGAAAGCGGCCGGGGCACCGGACTCGGCCTATCAACGGTGTACGGCATCGTGAAGCAGAGCGGCGGCTACATCTGGGTATATAGCGAATTGGGAAAAGGCACCACCTTCAAGGTTTATTTGCCGCGCGTCAAAGATGAAGTTCATGCGCCGGCGGCGGAAACGCCTGTGTCCGCGACACGCAAGGCCCACGAAACAATCTTGCTCGTAGAGGACGAGCCCGTCGTCCGGGAGCTGGCACACATGGTTCTCTCCGAGCGAGGTTACAAGGTGATCGAAGCACATACACCGGAGGAGGCGGAGCGCCTGGCTGGAAAAAACGGCGCGGAAGTCCATCTGCTTCTGACCGACGTGGTGATGCCGGGCTTTAGCGGGCGCGAGCTGGCCAAACGGCTCACCGGCCGTTATCCCAACCTGCGAGTACTGTATATGTCGGGTTACACGCACAACGTGATCGCGCAGGACGGGACGCTGGAGGAAGGAATCTCTTTCCTTCAAAAGCCATTTACACCGCAAGTGCTCGCGGAGAAAGTCCGCGAAGCGCTGGACCGCTCCGTTCCCACAAAATGATTTTTCAAGCCTCGATGGCTCTACCGTGTTCCCGCCAGTGCGATGGTCTTGCCCGTGGCTGCAGACTGTCTGGCGGCGTCGAGGATTTCCGTCACAATGACATTCGTTTCAAGAGAAGACTGTCCTTCCGGTTTCAGGCCTCCCAAGAGTAGGGCCCGCAGATAGGAAACGGAATCTTCCTTCGTTTTTTCCAAAGGCTTGGCCTGGGCCGAAGTTTCCTCGTCCTCGGGAACCCGCACGCGGACGAAATTGGGCCCCACGGTGATGACGTAACCCTTCTGCCCGTACACTTCCATGTCTTTCCGGGAGAACGGCCAATTCCACGAGGCCTGCACGATCACCTGCGCGCGCGGATACGTCAGGATGATGGTCGCTTCGTCATCCACTCGCGGATAGACATCCGGCTTGATTTGCTGCGTGATGGCGGTGACCGAGTCCGGCCGGCGGCCATCCATAAGCCAGGTCGCCAGGTCCGCGCCGTAACAACCAAAGTCGAAGAGCGCGCCTCCGCCGTCTAATTTTGGATCGGTGAGCCAGGCGAGAAACCAGGGTTCGACGCCGATTTCTTTCGGGCCCTGATGACCGTCATGGACGACAATTTTCCGAATCTCTCCAATGGCGTTTTCGTGCACCAGGTCGTAAGCCGCTTGATTGCTGCGGTACCAGGTCGTTTCGTAGTTCACCAGGACCTGAATCTTCGCCGCGCGCGCCGCTTTCTCGATGGCTCGCGCATCCTCGATGCTGACCGCCAACGGCTTTTCCATCATCACTGGGATACCATACCGCGCGCAGATTTCGACCACGCGGCGATGATCGTAGGTGTTGGTGTAGGCTAGCACCGCTTGAGGATGCGTTTTCTTCAGCATTTCTTCCAGATCGGAATAGAAGAGCCCTGGCTCCAAACCGTATTTCTTTTCGAAATATGCCACCAGTTGCCCGTCGCTTTCGGCGATCCCCACGATCTGTAGGTCCGTTCTCTTCAGGAACTGGCCGAAGAAACCGGAGGCGTGGCCATGGACCAGCCCGGCAAGCGCGACGCGCAGCGGCGCTTCCTCCTTGTTCGCCATAGGCTTCGACTGGGCGTGCAAAACAGTTGTGGCCGGGATCAACAGAATAGAGATGATTGAGCAAAGAAAGGGAAGAGATATTCGTCGCATAGTTCTCCTTCAAAGTTTCGGTGTTCTCTTTCAAGACTCGCGAACTTGGCGCTGGCTTCTGCGCGTGGCGCGTAATCGAACCAGAAGATAGATGGAACCGGCAAAAAGTAGCGGCGACGAGTAGAAGCCGGGCGCGGGGCGCGCGAAGTGAATGGTCGAGACAGTTTGGCCGAAGATCGTTGCTAGCGTGTGGCCTGTGCCGTTCAGCATATGGACAAGAGCATAGAAATATGCCAACGGACGCAGCCACGGCGCATTTCGAAACGCAAACGGCGTCAGCAGCAGCAGAACGATATTTGCAACGATCAGTCCCGTTAGCCAAGCCCGGAATTTGAACGTCGGCATTGGAAACCAGTTATATCGGCTACGCATCGCTAGTACAGTGGCGTTATAGATGGGAAGGAAACCCGTCAGAGCTTCATCCGCAACATGCGCGCAAAACGCCAGACCCAGCAAAAACCACGCCAGCCCAAAGTTGCCGGGACCGGAGTCGTGCGCCGCGTTCATACGCTGGATTGTACCTCAGACAATCCGGCGCGAGTACGGTTCGCATCTGTTGCTTCAGTAGGGTTTCGTTGGAGGATCCGCGGAAGAGTCGGTCGCACCCTTGGGCTTTGCGATTGTGGAGAGCGTCTCCACGTTGAATCTTTTGTAGTCCCAATAGTGCGTCACAATATTGGCTTTGATTCCTTTCACCAGCAGGAAGCGCACTCCGACGTGCGCCTCCATGTACGTCGGCAGCCACACTTCGTTATTCACAAACGATTGCTCGAAAACGAAGCTGGTGCCCTTCTGCAGATTCGCCAGCAAGCCGCCGCCGATTTTCATGTCGCCCGTAAAGTATGCTTCCAGACGTGCCACGTCGTGCGCCTTTTCGTCCACCCAAACGACTCCGGCGAGCTTCTGCACCACCTTATCAACCAGCTTGTGCGGCTTGAATTCCGGATTCGGCTCGAAATCAAACACCAGTACGTCCTGACCGCGAAAACGCTCCCGCCGCGGGTTCACAAACTGGCAGGCGCGCAGGAATATTTCAATCCCGGGCTCGTCTTTTTCGCCGCTGTTCCCTTCTTCCTTGGCCTTTTCTTCTTTCGCTTCCTTCTTGGCTGCACGCTTTTGGTGTTCCTCGATGCGTTTCTGCGTCTTCTCGTTTTCCTTTTTCCGCTCGGCGTCGCTCAGCGGCTTGCCGTCTTTCTTCACCAGCGTTGTGATCTCGTCGCCGTCGAGATAGAAAAACGTATATTCGTTGATTTCATGCTTTTTTGTTTTGCCGTCGCCCTCGAACTCCGTCTCTTCCTCCGACTGCGATCCGGCATAGTTCTCTTTGAGCTTGTCGATGGCCTTCTGGTTCTCGTCAATTTCTTTGAACAGCGCTTTCAAGTCCGGCAGCTTGACTTGCGACTTGATCGGAAAATCAAATACGCGCTCGCCTACCGTTCCATTGATTGCGGCACGCGAGACCTCGATGTTGTATTTGTCGTTTCCACGGTGCAGCTCGATTTTGTGAGGCAGCTTCACGCCGTCCACGGCTCGGTAGTCGTCGTAGAGAATCTCTTCCTCGATGCCCCCAACGATCGCGGCTTCCTTCACGATGAGATGCGTCGCCGGATCGAAGAACACTTGCCGCTGCACGCCGGTAGCTGTCGTGACCTCGAGTTGCAGCGCATCTTTCCCGCGCACCTGCGCGTGGCCCGCAAATGACAGCATGATTTTGTTTTTCTTGAGATTCAGCAGCCGCGAGTTGTAATACTGCGCAGCCGCTTCCAATTGCATCCCTTCAGGCCCCACCAGCGTGCCAAGCTCGCCCGCGGCATTCCGGTGCCAAGCGGACTTTCCGTTGTACGCTTCGATGAGATTTTTCTCGCCGAACACGAATTCCGAGTAGTAGCGATTCGGCAGCTTGGTATCCAGCGTGTAGGTTCCCGTCTTCCCGTCCTCGCTCGTGAAGGTCCCCTCCAGCGTTAAAGTCTGTATCCGCGACAAGGCCTTGGCGCCCCCCGCGGTCTTCACATATTGCTCGACGATCTTCCCCGTCTCCTCCTGCGCGCCAGCCGGATAGGCCCTGGCAGCGAGGATTAACACCATGACCGCAATGGGCAAACGTGTGCGCATGAGGTTCAACTATAGGAACGCAATTTTTCACAAAAAGTTTCCAGGAAAGTTGAGACGGCTACCTCCGGGCTTGCCAACGAGAGATAGTATCCTGAGGGTGCCGCGGCGCAGGATGTTGCGCCACTACAACTGCAATTCACCTCGAGTTACTGCGGTTTCGGCCTCTTTGAATACTTCTCGTAGAGGCGCAGGTGGCGGTTTTCCAGTGACGTAAGTTGTCCCCGGATGAAGAGGTATTTGACGTCGGTGGTGAGTTCGAGCGGGTCGCCGTTGGTGACGATGATGCTAGCGAGCTTGCCCTGCTCGATGGTCCCGATCTGATCGTCCAGGCCAAAAATCCTCGCAGGATAGATCGTGACGGCCTTGAGCGCTTCGTCATACGGCAGGCCGTGCGCGACCGCGTTCGCAGCATTTTGTCCCAGCCGCCGCGCGAAGGAATTATCGAAGCTGGCGATGGCGAACCTCACGCCGGCAGCGGCGAGCTCCGCAGGCTGCGAAAGCAAACGGTCGTAAGGGTCGTCCTCATCCGGCGGGAGAGTCAGCATCGGGCGCAGAATGACAGGAACATCTTTCGAACGGAGCAGATCTTTAACCTTGTAGGCCTCCGCGCCGCCGGCAAGGATCATCCTCAACTTTTGCTTGTCGCAAAACTCAACGGCGTTGCGAATCTCGCGTGAGCGATCGGCAAAAACCAGCACTGGCAGTTCGCCGCGAACGACCGGCACAAGAGCTTCGAGCTTCAGGTCGCGATCGTATTTCGCCGGCGAGCCCTTCTCCAATGCCTGGGCATAGTGCCGGGCGCGCTCGACCCAGTCGGTGAGTTCATTCACCTGTTTGTCGTACTCCTGCTTAGCTTCGGTGTACGGCTTTTCTTTGCGAGTGAAAGTGGCGAAGTCGAAAGTTCGGGTCTCGATCTCCGGCCATGTGAGAACCATCGCTGCGCTCTTCTTGATGAGCATTTCGTCGATGGCCCATCCCGCCAGATGGATCGCCGAGGCTTGGCCGCCGATCACACTACTTGAGCCGCCGGAATCAAATCCGCCACTGCCGGGCACGGCGAGAACTTCCGTAATGCCTGCCGCGCGAGTGACTGGAATATGTTCGCTCGAAGGAGACACCGCCGTGGCAGCAACCACGTCCGGGTTGTAGCTTCCGGTTTCCGTTGAATCGACGGTTGCGCTCACCGCCCCGATCTCCCGCAAGCCCATCTGGGTGATCGAATCGAAGATTCCCGGGTAGACTTGCAGCCCCTTCGCGTCGATCACCTGTGCGCCCACTGGAACTTCCACCGTGGAGCCGACCGCGGCAATCTTTCCATCACGAAGAACGACAGTACCGTCTTCAATAGTGCTCCCTGCAAGCGTAAAGATCTTTGCGTGAGTCAGAGCATAGGTAGTGGAAAGCTGCGCTTGGGCGAATGTAATGGCCGGCAGCACGCAGACCGTACTGAAAATAAGTGCGACTCGAAAAGTGTCGGAAGTACTTTTCACAGCGCACCTCCAGGCCGAGCTTCCACAACTGCGGTGTCAGTGCCATCGGATTGAGGCGGTTTTGGTTTCTCCTCCGGCTTCTTTACTTCCGGTTTTTTCTCTTCGGGTTTCTTCTCGGCAGGCTTTTGACCGGCGGCATCGGACTTTTTTTCTTCCGGCTTCTTCTCAGTGGCTTTCTTGAATTTGTCGATGAGCGCCTTCTTCTCTTTTTCGTGTTCGGCGCGTTCGCTGATATCGCGCTGGCGGTCAAAATATACGCGGCCGTCGATCAGCGTCTTCTGTACCACCGCGTATGCGCTCATCGGGTCATGATTGTAAATGGCCAGGTCGGCATCCTTGCCAACGTCAATCGTGCCCACGCGCTTGTCGATGCCGAGCTGCATCGCCGGATTCATCGTGACCATCTTCAGCGCTTCGTCGTGCGACAGCCCGCCGTACTTCATGCTCTTGGCGGCTTCCTGATTGAGGTGCGTGGCTTCTTCCGCGTCGTCCGAATTGATGGAGACGACCACGCCGCGGCGGGTCATCAGCGCCGCGTTGTACGGAATCGCGTCGTACGCCTCCACTTTGTAGGCCCACCAATCCGAGAACGTGGAAGCGCCGACACCGGCCGCAGCCAGTTCATCGGCTACTTTGTAGCCTTCCAGAACATGCTGAAACGTGCGAACTTTGAAGCCGAATTCTTTGGCGACGCGAAGCAGCATCAGGATTTCATCTTCCCGGTAACAATGCGAGTGAACGTAACGCTTGCCTTCGAGCACTTCGACGAGCGGTTCGAGCCGCAGATCGCGGCGCGGGGGAATGAGATTTTTCTCACCGGCAGCGGCGCGCTTGTTGTAGACGTCCCAAGTCTTCTTGTAGTCGCGGGCTTCGCTAAACGCGCTGCGAATGGTTTCTTCCACGCCCATGCGTGTTGCTGGATAGCGCTTGGGCTGGCCGGGGATGCTGAAGTTCGAACGCTTTGGGTTTTCGCCCAGCGCGAACTTGATTCCGGGAAGCGCGCCTTCGAACGGCAGCTTCGCCGCGGGTTGGCCCCAGCGCAGCTTGATGACCAAGGTCTGCCCACCGATAGCGTTGGCCGACCCGTGAAGAATGTTTGCCGAAGTAACTCCGCCTGCGAGATCGCGATAGATATCGATGTCTTCCGGATTCAGGACTTCTTCCATGTTCACCATCGAAGAGACGGAAACGCTGCCCTCGTTGATGGCTTCCAAGGCGATGTGAGAATGGCAATCGATAATGCCGGGAATGATGAATTGCCCCACGGCGTCGATCACCTGAGCATCTTTCGGCGCTTTAACAGACAGGCCGACTTCGGCAATTTTGCCGTCCTTAATAAGGATGGAGCCGTGCTCGATCGTTCCGTGTGAAACCGTGAGAATGGTGGCGTTTTGAATCACGACGACGGCGGGCAGGTCAGGCGGCGTGGCGGCATGCGCCGGTGGGAGGCAAAAGAAATAAATGAGGTAAAGGAAGTTAAGGAATCGGAGGCGGCTTGCGTTGATGAAGAATCCGGATGGGCCGTTCACTGCGCACCTCCAAGCACAGCGGCTTCAGCAGCGGTAGTACTTGTTGGCTTGACGCCCGTAAACTCCAGCGAATAACCACGAACGGCAATGTTGCCCTTCAAGGAAGTCCCGTCAAATGTGCCTGAGAAAATGACGTCCGCCGGAGATTCCTCGATCGGAATGTTGATGGTGAAGCTGAATTTGTCCCCGCTCAGGTATCCGCTGATGATTGAGGCGGTGCCATGAGTGCTTGTAATGGTGCCGGAAATCGAGCCGTCTTTGTCCATGTTGAGGTCAGCGGTGGATTCATCGGGACCACTGTCGGGCCTGGTGTAGGAAAGCTTCCATTTGCCGCTCATGTCGCCTTTCGGCGGATCTTTGGGCTTCCCCGGCTCGCGGATTTCAAATCTGCGGCCGTCGACAAAAACAAATTTGATCTTTGTTTTTTCCTCGAAGAGTTCGCCGTCAGTGACGATAAGATTCGCGATCTTCCCGTTTTCTATGGAGCCGAGGCGGTCCGCGACGCCGAAGATTTCCGCCGCCGACAGGGTCAGCGCGCGAAGAGCGGCGTCTGCCGCAAGGCCCGCGTCAATCGACTTCTTTGCGGCCTTGAGAATGTCTTTGGGCGCAGTGATTCCGCCGGAACAAAACGCAAACTTGACGCCAGCCTTGGCCAGCGCCGCCGGTGAAGACGGGGCGCGGTCGCGGAACTGCAGCGTACGCAGGGATGGCTTGTCTTCGGGATCGGCGTCCTTTTCAGCCTCCGGCCACTTCAGATTCACGAGCACGGCAAGTTTTTTTGCGGCGATTTCTGGCGCGACTTCGTAGGCCATTTGGGCGCCGTAAATGACGCCATTGACATGCCAGCGATCAACCAGTTCTAGCGCACGCCGGAGTTGGATGGAATTGTTCGCGGGAATCAAAATTAGCGCGTGATCTTCCAGCGCTTCGGCGAGCGCGGCTTCGGTACGGTCGTATCGCGGCCGCCCCACACTGCGAGGATTTTTCTCGTAAATAACCTGCGCCTTGGTACTCCACTCCGTGTCCAGCCAGACCTGGTGAATGTAGGCCAATGTGCCCATGATTGAGCTGGGAAACCCGCCACCGAATCCTCCGGAAGTCTGGAATGTCACGGGAATCGCCACCGGCGATTTCACCACCAGATCTCCCGCCCGCTCGCCCGCCAGATCCAGCACCGCCGCCTGCCCCGGGAAGATTCCTCCCTTCGGCGAAGAAACAACCGTGGTAAATCCGCCGCTGCGCCAGGATTCGATGCGTTTGTCGCTCAAGTTGACTTCATCCGCCCCGCTTCGCCATGGCGTAGAGTAGGGTCGGTCCTCGGGACCGCGCGCTCTCTCTTGTGGGCCGCGCGGACCGCCTTCGCCACCAGCGGGAGCAGCGGCAGCGGGAATGCCCACATCGGTAAACGAATCGATTAGCCCCGGATAAACAATCAGGCCTTTTCCGTCGATGACCCACGCTTCAGGGGGAATAGCAACGTCTTTCCCCACCCCCACAATCAGGCCGCGAGAGATGACGATGGTCGCGTTCTCAACGGCCGGCCCAGACACGGGGACGACTTTAGTCCCGCGAATGGCGAAGTATTGCGGCTCGCCTCCTTGCGCTAGAAGAGATGGCGCAGCCCAGAAGAACGCCAAAAATGCCGTGAAGCAGACCGCTGACGCACACCTGAGAATCAGACTGGAACGCATGCAAGACTCCTCGCGAAGGCGTTAAAAGGACAACCATCCCCCGGCAACCGTAAAGGTAGACGCATGAGGCTAGAGGGAAGTTTCGGGAGAGTCAAGAAAGCCAGGCCTCAGAAAGCCAGGCCTCAAGAAAAGTGAAAAATCCGGAAACAAATTGTCGGGGTCGTTCGTTTCTTCTATTGCATTCCCATAGAGACGGTGGCATATACGGTATGGGAATCCCATAGGAGACGAGGGGAAGACGATGGGCGACAAAGCGGACGTTTGGCAGGGCACGCTGGCCCTAATGGTGCTGAAGACCTTGCAGGCGCTTGGTCCATTGCACGGCTACGGCATCGCGCGCCGCATCGAGCAGACCAGCGGCGACTTGCTGGCCGTCAACTACGGAACGCTCTACCCTGCCCTGCTGAAGCTCGAGCAGGAAGGCTACATCTCCTCCGAGTGGGGCACCTCGGACAACAACCGCAAAGCCAAGTACTACAAGCTGACGCGCGCAGGCCGCAAGCAACTGGAGAAAGAAGCGCGCCAGTGGGAGCAGACCACCGAAATTCTGGCGCGCTTCCTGGCTCCCGGAAAGGAGTCCACATGAGGCGTCTGCGCGCACTAGTCGCCCGTCTCGCTGGGCTCTTTCGCAAAGACCGGCGGGAGCGCGAACTCGCCGCGGAGATGGAAAGCCATCTCCGGATGCACATCGAGGACAACCTGCGCACCGGTATGTCGGCCACAGAAGCACGGCGCCAGGCCATGATCAAACTTGGTGGCCTTGAGCAGACAAAAGAGAATTATCGCGACCGTCGCGGCCTTCCTCTTCTTGAAACACTCTTGCAAGACGTCCGCTACGGAACACGCATGCTCCGCAAGAGCCCCGGCTTCACAATGACCGCGCTGCTTACCCTGGCGCTAGGAATCGGAGTGAACACCGCCGTTTTCAGTCTCGCCGAAGCCTTCTTAGTGCGTCCGCTTGCTTTACCGAACCTTCATCGTTTGGTAGCCATCACGACAGGGCAAAAGAGCCCGATGGCTGCGGCCGACTACTTCGATGGGAAAACCCAAGGCCAGTCCTTCGAAGAGATCGCCGCGTATCGCGCCAGCGATATGAACTTGACCGGCTCGGATGAGCCAGAGCGTGCCTACGGCGCAGCAGTCTCCGCTGATTTTTTCGCGGCTTTGGGAATCGCTCCGGTACTTGGCCGCGCGTTCCTCCGCGGCGAGGACGAGCCGGGCCACGACCAGATGCTCATCCTAAGTCACAGACTCTGGCAACGGCGGTTCGGAGCGGATCCCGCCGCATTGGGAAAAACGGTCAACATCGACGGCAAACCCTACACAGTGATCGGCGTCATGGATCGCAGCGTGGAATTTCCGGTGCCCACGGATCTGTGGATTCCCTTGGCATTGTCTCCAAAAGAAAAGGCCGATCGCGCCGTCAATTCCTTGCATGTGGTCGCGCGGCTCAAGGACGGCGCCAGCCTTACCGCGGCACAAGCGGAGATGACTCTGCTCGGACGTCAACTAGCTGACGTTTACCCAAACACGGACAAGGATCGCCAGTTTCGAGTAATGCCTCTGGTGGAATACGTCGAGGGCAGCATTACTCGCGCCTACACGATTCTGATGCTCGCCGCCGTCGGCATCGTCTTGCTTGTGGCTTGCGCCAACGTTGCCAACCTCCAGTTCACCCGCGCATCCTCGCGCCGCTCGGAGCTTGCGATTCGCGAAGCCCTTGGCGCCGACCGCGCAAGGCTTGTGCGCCAGATGCTGACGGAAAGCGTCCTGCTCGCGTTTCTCGGCGCGGTGGCGGGACTCCTGTTCGCGAAATTTTGCCTATGGCTGTGTGTATCAAAAATGCCGCCGTATGTCGTACGCTTGTGGGCCGGCTTTGACAAAATTCGCCTAGATTCCGGAGCGTTGCTTTTCACCATGGCAGTCGCCCTGGTTTCCGGGATCCTGGCCGGAGTTTTGCCAGCGCTTGCGAGCTCAAAGCAAAAAGCTACCGAAGGCCTGAGGGAAGGCGGGCGCGGCGCAACGACTGGCCGGGGGACGCGCCGCTTGCGCAGCGCTTTCGTCACCGCACAAGTCGCTATTGCGCTCGTGCTCGTGGTGGGCGCAGCACTGCTGATCAAGGGTTTCCGCCAGCTGACCGGTTCGGCGGAAGCGTACTCGCCCGAACACGTCCTGACGCTTGGTGTGAATTTGCCGGTGTCAAAGTATCCGCAGCCGGTGGAGCGCCTTGCTTTTTATCGCAGGGCGCTTGCGGCTCTCAGTTCCCTGCCCGGGGCACAATCCGCAGCAGCATTCAGTTGCTATCCCCTGAGCAACAACGGAACGAATTGGGGCTATTTTCAGATCCTCGGCCGTCCCGCGTCCGACCTGCGGCATTCACCGTGGGCAGACATGCAGACAATCAGCCCGGAATATCCGCGCTTGATGCATGTTGCGTTGCTGGCCGGCCGTGAATTCACGTCGGACGACCGGGAAAGCACGCAACCAGTCGCCCTGGTCAGTCAGAAACTTGCGCAACGCTACTGGCCCGGGGAAACCGCTCTGGGCAACCAGATTCGCATTGGCGGACCGGCTGATTCTGGCCCCTGGTTAACCGTGGTCGGTATCACTGCCGATGTGCTCTATGACTGGACGAACCAAGTGCCGCAGCCAACGATTTATCGTCCTTTTACACAGGCGCCTCAAGCGGCGTCCCTTCTTGGCATCCGCACGTCCGGCGATCCTGCTTCGCTGGAAAAAGCCGCCCGCTCAGGAATCGCGTTCATCGATCCGGAATCACCTGCCTTCGACGTAAAGCCGCTGGATGTTGCTATCCATGAATCCACTGTGGGTCTGGGCTATACCGGAGCGATGATGGGCATCCTCGGGCTCATCACTCTGGCGGTTGCCGTCGTTGGCATATATGGAGTGATGGCCTACACCGTGGGCGAACGAACAAATGAGTTTGGCGTGCGCATCGCCATGGGCGCGCAGCGAAGAGATATCTTGTGGCTCGCTTCACGGCACGGCTTGCTCATTTCCGCCGTGGCTTTTGCCATTGGCATGCCCGCCGCGATCGCCAGCGCCCGCCTCCTCGCCGGTCTAATCTACGGGGCGAGCCCGGGTGACCTCGCAGTCTTTGCAGTGGTTCCAAGTATTTTGTTTGCCGCCGTGCTGATTGCCGCCTATGTTCCGGCGCGGCGCGCCATTCGTGTCGATCCCATCGTCGCGTTGCGTTACGAGTGATTCTATGACTTGGCTTGGGATATTTTGTTTGCGAAGAAGCAAGTCGCGGAGAGCGTTATGAGAAGAATGCGTGCATGGTTGTTGCGATTCGGCGCCCTCTTCCGCAAGGAGCTTCGCGAACGCGAACTCGGAACCGAACTCGACAGCCATCTCCAGATGCACATCGAAGACAATCTCCGAGCGGGGATGAGCCCCGAAGATGCGCGTCGGGAGGCGTATATGAAACTCGGCGGTGTTGAACAAACCAAGGAAAACTACCGGGAGCGGAGAGGTTTTCCTCTGGTCGAAACATTTTTGCAGGATTCTCGCTATGCTTCCCGCATGTTGAGTAAAAGCCCAGGCTTCACCGCTGTGGCCGTACTCACTCTTGCTCTGGGCATCGGTGCGAACACCGCCATTTTCTCTGTCGTGAACGGCGTCATACTGAAACCTCTCCCCTACCGCCAGCCCGATCGCCTAATGTCGCTCTTTCTTCACGGGCGGGGATTGGATCGTGGCGTGATGGGCGTGTCCGATTTCCTAGCTCTCGATGAACGCCAGAAGGTGTTCGAACAGGTCGCCGCGTTTTCTCCATCTACCATTGGATTCACGCTTACGGGCCTCGGTAGTCCTCAAATGATTCCAGGGACGTCCGTCACGTCGGACTTCTTTTCCGTTCTTGGCATCCAGCCCGTTCTGGGCCGTTCGTTTCTTCCTGCGGAGGGCCGCCCCGGTGGACACCTTTCCGTTATTGTAAGTCATCGCTTCTGGGAGCAGTTCCTGCACGCTGATCCTGCCGCCATCGGCGGCACTATCAACCTCGACGGAAAAAGCTACACAGTAATCGGCATTCTGCCATTGGGCTTTCACTTTGGTCCGCATAATGAATTGTGGCCCATCCTGCAGTTTCAACCGGCTCGGCAGCGCCCGCCGTACTGGTTGCTGACCATTGGCCGCCTCAAGCCAGGCATCTCTGAAACGCAGGCCGCTGCAGACGCCTCCCTCATCGCTAAGCAGGTTCACGAACAATTCCCTCTGTCGGACGACACGAGCACTATTGTCGTGCCTCTGAAGGACCTGATGGTCGGGGATTCAAGCGAGGCCCTGCTGATTCTTCTGTGTGCCGTCGGATTTGTTCTGTTAATTGCTGTCGTCAATGTCGCCAATTTGCATCTATCACGTTCCGGTTCGCGCGTCCGCGAATTCGCTATCCGTTCCGCTCTTGGCGCCGGCCGTCGCAGATTGATGTGCCAGCTCCTGACGGAGAGCCTTATTCTGGCCGCTTTAGGGGGTGTGGTCGGTCTTGCCATTGCTTATGGAGGCGTCCGCACTATTCTTGCCCTCAGCCCGGATGCGCTCCCCCGAATAGAGGAAATCGCTGTTGATGGCCGCGTTCTTGCGTTCACTTCGCTCATTGCGATTATCACCGGAATCCTATTTGGATTGATTCCCGCGTTGCGTTCCGCGGGTTCGCCCGTCGGCGAGTCGCTCAAGGAAGGAAGTCGCCTAGCAACTTCAGGACGAAGCGCCCGCCGCTTACACGGTGCGCTGGTCGTGGCCGAATTCGCGCTGGCACTTGTCGTTCTGACTGGAGCTGGCCTGCTGATTCGAACTTTGTCGCAGTTGGAAGCCGTGAATCCGGGCTTCAACTCCACTCACCTCGTGACCGCGCTGCTCACTCTACCGAAAGGTCGCTACGCTAATGCACCCCAGGTTACTTCGTTTTACGAGGAACTACTTGGGCGCGTCAAGAATACTCCCGGAATTGAAGCGGCGAGTATAGCCATGAGCCTGCCTCCTAACCTGCTTGAACTCACGAATCCTTTTCACATCGAAGGCAAGCCTGACGCGCCTGGCCAGCCTGCTCCGGCAGTAGGCGAGATTCCTGTCGGCACTGATTACTTCGCCACTCTTGGCATCCCTCTCTTTCGTGGCCGCCTTTTTTCGGACCAGGATCGTTCCCCCGCCACACACGTCCTTGTCATCAACGAAAACATGGCTCGGCGTTATTTTCCGGATCGGGATCCGGTAGGAACCAGAGTCCAAACCGGTGAGTACGACCCCAAAGGGGACTGGTACACGATTGTCGGCGTTGTCGGCAATGTGAAATATGAAGGTCTTGGCGAAAAAGATCAACCGACGATGTATGTTCCCTATTTCGATTCCGGCTGGTGCCCGTGG
>Ga0307471_100000853_pt1 | contig 16120 bp, 13 predicted proteins | sample atmos_gasesAM3C__2_FD_204566 | JGI IMG/M metagenome (GOLD analysis project Ga0307471, IMG submission 204566) | Hardwood forest soil microbial communities from Morgan-Monroe State Forest, Indiana, United States - atmos_gasesAM3C_515 | ecosystem: Environmental > Terrestrial > Soil > Temperate... | reverse complement strand
TTGCCCGGCCTCATGTACCTTGACCAATACGTCCTCGTTGCTTTCATCTGTGATGGGCCGGCGGGGCTCGACACTGGCCCAATCGAACACTCCGAGCTCATGTAACTTGCTTTCCCCGGTTAGCAGGCGTCCCTGGCTCAGAGGTGTCTCGGGAGTGATGTTGGCAGTCTTTTTCATTAGCGACGGCCGCGTTCGCTTGTTTCCGACCAGGAGCACCTCATTCACTTTCACCTGTTGTTTTTCGCTGACCGTGTAGGTGACATCTACTTTGTGTGGATCGCTCGGTAGCCGGGCAACTTTGGAATCAAATTCCGAGTTTAGGAAACCACGGTCCATATAGGCGGCCATGATGTGGCTACGGTCATCGGCCAAACCCTTCGGCGAGAACGGTTGGCCTGGTCTGAGCCGGAATCCTCCCTTAGGAGCGAGCTCCAACCCTGATATCCGCGTATTCCCCTGAAGAGTGAGGTTCCCAACCACAGTTTGCGGACCTTCTGTGATTTGAAAGGCGACGTAAATCCTTGCCTCACGATCGACCACGTCAGGGGCGACTTTGACGTCTTCGTAGCCCTGGTCTCTGTAAAAAGCAGTAACGCTCTGCACGCTTTGGCGGAGGAGTTTGTCGCTAAACTTTCCTCTAGAGAGCAAGAGCCGGCGTGGCCTAACCGCGACCTGCCGAAGAAGGACATCGCTGTCGATATGCTCGTTGCCGCGAAATCCCACGGTTTCGACCTTGTGGCGCGAGCCTCGGTCTACGTTGTAGACCAGATCCACATTGGAAGACTGACTTTGCAGATTCGTGGTCACCTTCGCGTCAAAGTAACCTTTGCTCTGAAAGAAATCGATTAGGTTTCGCCGACCTTCCTCCACTAGATCAGGATCAACAGTACCCTCCGAAAAAATGGGGATCAGCTTCTTCATCTGCCTTCTTCGTAAGAAGGGGAGCCAGGAGAGTTTCGCACCCGTAACCCGGACCTTGACGACGGGGCCTGGCTGGGCGTCAATAACAATGTCGGCGTGATTTGTGTCAGGGTGAAAATGCGGCTGGTCGAGGTGCACCTTGCTGGCGAGATGGTGCCGATTGGCTAGATCTCGCTTCATCAGCGTGATGGCGGAGTCGATCCGTTTCGGGGTATAGCGCTTGCCGTGTTTGAGAGAAGCACCCCTGGCGAGTGCACGCAGGGAACGCGTAGCATGCAGCAAGCGGGTCGCCTCGCTGGGCTCCGGCCCGTGGACTTCTACATTTCCGATCTTCGCCCGTTTCCCTAAGGTTACGTGGAAAACCACGTCGGCGAGCATGTGGGTTTCGTCGAACTGCAATTCGGTCTGAACCTGCGCTTGGAAGTAGCCGTCCGCGATAAGGAATTGCAGTAGAGCCCCACCGGCCTTGGCGACGACGTCGTGCTGGTAAGGCGTCTGATTTGGAATATCGATAACCTGCAAAAGCCTTGTGTAGGAAAAACTCTTCGTGGCTCCCGGAAACTGAAAGATCCCGAAGTAGAGTGCCGGCTCCAGTGTGAAGGTCACGCGCAGGCCGCCAGGATCAGGCTTGACGTCCACCTCTACCTTGCTGAACCGACCTGTCTCTTTCAGGGCTGAGATTGTGGCTTCGACCTTGGGGGTGGAGTACGCCTCATCGGGTTTCTGTTGGACCAGCGGGTGCAGGGAATCGAGTGAGATTTTTGGATCGGCGACCAGGTCTACTGCCGCGACCCTCTGACCGTCATAGGAAACCTTGCTGCTTTGCTGGCATTCGAGGTGCGAAGACCCCGCCAAAGCCACGAAAATGAGTAAAGCCCACCAGCGCATAACGGTCGCCTACGCAGCGGCCCCGATCTGGTCTACTCTCAGGGGCCATATTTATTGAAAACAGGCGCCTTTACGATGCCTTTGTTTTTCGGAGAGATGCCCACTCGGTTCAGCCAGGCACCTTAATGTTTAAGCTTGACTCCGACCTCGTCAGCCCACGAACCCTCGAGCGGCTGAAACAAAAACCGCAGACTCAGCAAGTAATCTACTTTTTCCAGAAGGCTCGTTATGGGCTCCGTCCTCGAGATGAACGCATCGATCGTCTCGAGCGCACCCGGTCGCGGCTGCTCATCGCAGGATAGAAGTGCGATGGGAACATCGGGCTTGCAAGCCCTCATGTGGACCGCCGTCACATCACCATTATTCATTTGGAGCATGTACTGGTCGAAAAGCACCAGGTCGACTGGATTCGATGCGAAAACTTGAAGAGCATCTTTCCCGCTTGTCGCGGTCAAAACCCTATACCCGTCTTCTTCAAGGAGCATCTGCCGACCTTTCAGCACACTGAATGTGTCACCGACGCAGAGGATTAATGGTTTCCGCCTCATCGCTGCCCCCTAATCTTCGGCCCGAGTGCCGGTATATTTGCAAGGAGTGCGGCTTTCCCGAAATGGCGTGCGATTCTTGATTTGTGCGAATTGGGATTCCGATTTTTTCGATGATGGGCGAGCGGGAATTTTAGGTGGAATTTACTCGGCCTTTAGACCGTCTCCCGGCCCCGGAATCTGAAGTCGCATGATCTTCACATCACATCCCTACTGTGGATGCTGGAGAAATTCAATCCGGGAAATGGTGTATGTCTCACACTTACAGACAGAGGCTTCTACAAGTATTGAAAGCTGTTGCTGATAACAAAAGAGTTGCACAGACGAAATTTTAAACTCCATCGCGCCTTGTCTTCAGCAAGACAACAACTTACCTCGCTGCGGTTAGATTTCTGATTGCAGTGACGTGCTGCAAGCGTAAGAAAATTAAAGGCAGACACAAAATGCCGATGCACCTCTCACGAAGAGGCCTAGGCTCACTGCGACACGTCTGACCGCTGCATATCCGGCTTTCTCTCGGCTCCCGATTTTCGGCTCGAAACCTCAAGCTGCCAAATCGATTTTTGTAATTGAAGGCGGTTCATGCTTTTCTTGCAGTTTTCCGTCCTTGCTGATCTTTGCCAACTCCTGATTTAGTTCCGCCCCCACCAGCATGGCGAATCCGGTCCAGTACAACCAGACCATCAGGGCAACGGCGGCTCCCAGCGTTCCATAGGTTTTGTTGAAGTTCCCGAAATGGCGAAAGTAAATACCCAGCAGATAGGACAAACCGATCCAGCAACTCACGGCAACCACTGCGCCAGGCAGCGTTGCCCGGAAGCGCTGCTCGAGGTTAGGTGCGAGGAAGTAAAGAGCCTCAATCGCGAGGATCGTGGACCCGACGGCGACCGTCCAGTGAATGTACGGCCAGAGCAGGACGAAGAGTTCCGAGAGGTGAACTCTGCCGGCGAGCCAGCCTCCGAATCTGGGGCCCACAACCATTACCGACAGCGCCACCAACAGCAGAGTTCCAGTCAGAAAAGCCAGGCCCACAGCCAAAGGCCGCGTTTTCCAGAACGGCCGGTCATCTCTGACATCGTATGCAATGTTTAGCGCCTCGATCGTGGCGGCAAAGCCACCAGATGCCGCCCAAAGCGTTCCCAGAATTCCCAGAGAAAGGAATGTTCCCTTGTTCGGGGAAACTACATCAGCCAAGACTCTCCGGACCAGACCCATGGCATCAGCTGGCAGAAAGCCTGCTAGTAGAGCTAAGGCTTGGTTGAACAGATCAGGCACCGGCAAATAGGCAACCACCGCGGACAAGAAAATCAGAGCTGGAAACAGGGACAGGACAAAGTAATAGGCTAGCGCAGCGGCCATCTGAAGCGTATGGTTACGAACCACGTCACCATACGTGCCTATCAGCGCGACCTTTATACCTGCCGGCGTCATGGTCCTTTAGATGCCAGGAGGGTCGTCAAGTTTGTTCGCAGCCCAACGCGTCGAAATCAAGGCTTGTCGCGATTCTGCCCAGTTCCTGGCGTGGGAACAACCGCCAGGCAAAGACCGATGAACGTGATCAACCGTTCGGCACCGTCGGAAGATCGATCCAATGCGCCCGGTACTGCTCGATACGACGACCGCTGAGTTCTACCGCGCTCGGAAACGGCGCGTCAGACATTTTGCCGAGGTTTCCTCAGATCATCAGTCACCAGGACACAGCTAGGAGTAAAGTAGAGGCAACCATGCGCAAGCGCGTAATCGCTCAGGTTTCGCAGAACGCGTCCGTTCCCAGCCAAGCGTGGCTCGACGTGGAGAGTGCGGCGGTGGTCGAGGTCACATCGGAAGATACCGCCTATCCGATCGAATCTGCAGTGCTATTAGGACAGAAGCAGGGCTGGCGTGCGGCGAAGCCGGGAACTCAGACCATCCGACTCATCTTTGACGAGCCGCACAACCTCAGTCGTATCCGGCTGGTTTTCGACGAGACCGAAACCAAGCGCACGCAAGAGTTCCTTCTGCGATGGTCTGCGGATACCGGACATTCTTTCCGAGAAATCGTGCGGCAGCAGTGGAATTTTAGTCCGCCCGAGACCGTACGCGAAGTGGAGGACTACGCTGTTGAACTCTCAGAGGTTCGAATACTTGAATTGATCATTGTGCCTGACAAAAGTGGCGGTGAGGCTCACGCGTCGCTCGAGAGTTTGCGTTTGGCTTGATAACCTCCAGTCGTATCGGCCGCGTATGCATCGTCATTTGCCAACTCCCTCAGCTCCAAATGCAGAAACCATACGAAACCCGAAAGCGTTCTCACTTTTTTAGCCTCCTACACTCCCACGCCCCGACTCGGGGTGGACAGGTGGGCCGGGCACGACGCTCAGACTCTGCGGGCGCCGGGCAATTGCAAGCTTTGGAGTCCTTCTGCCGGGTGACTCTTCCCCTGAGCCAGAAATGGTAGTGCGCTTGTTACCCAACATGACAATCGGGTCATCAGGGTATTGTTACGAGGTGTGGAGCGAGAGGAAGATGTCCTAGAGATCCGGATGAGGGTTCGGCGGATAGATATTTTTGTAGCCGGGGAGGAGATCGGATAAGTAAACCCTACTGTTGCGTGGGAGGCTTATATGCGCAAAGTTGGAATGGCAATCGGGGCTTTCATCCTCCTAATGATTGTGGGAGTGGTGGTATTTGCTGCAACGTTCAATGTGAATCAGTACCGCCGCCGAATCCAGACGGAACTCGAAAAACGGCTCAATCGGAAAGTTAGTTTGGGCGATATGCATCTGGGCCTATTTCCTCCACGCTTCCAAGTACAGAATCTGTCCATCGCAGATGATCCGAAATTCAATGCCGCGAACCCGTTCGTGGAAGCGCAGGAACTGGACGTTTCGATCAAACTGCTCCCCTTGCTTCACAAGTCCATGGAGATAAGCTCGGTGAGCTTGCAGCGGCCGAGCGTTGAGCTAGTTAAGGACGCGCAAGGGACGTGGAACTTCTCCACGTTAGGACCTACGCAGAAGTCCGCTCCTTCGCAAGACAAGCAGCAATTCTCGCTTGGAGAGTTGGCGGTACAAGATGGGGAGGTGGCCATTACAGATCAGCAGGCCCGCAAACCGCGGACGGTGTACGATCACATCAATCTCACCTTGACGGGTTTCGCTCCGGACACTCCATTCTCGGTCGATGCTTCGGTCCACCTCCCCGGTCAAGGCGTCGAGGAGATTCGACTCCAGGGTAAAGGCGGGCCCGTGCACCAACCTGACCCGGCAACGACACCCTTTCATGGCACCCTGGATCTGAAGGGTGTCGGCATCGCGGGCTTCCAAAAGTTCCTGCAAACACCGGCGCTGACCAACACAGATGGCGTGCTGTCGGGGCATTCGAATATTGCCAGCGAATCAGGAAAACTGTCGGTCACCGGACAGATGACTGCGGACAACCTTCGAGTTCGCGGTTTGGAGGTCGGCTATCCCATCACGGCGGATTACGACGTGAATGACGACCTTGCGACTGACATGCTGACGATCAGCAAAGGGACAGTGAAACTGGGGCAGACGCCACTCGATGCCACCGGCACGGTGAATATGAAGTCTAGCCCGGCGCAGCTGGACCTGAAGCTGAGGGCGAACAACGTTTCTATTACGGAGATCGCCCGCCTCGCCGCAGCTTCCGGGATGGCCCTGCCGCCCGGAACCACAGTAAACGGCACTGCCACTGCCGACCTGCAGGCTCGGGGCCCTGCGGACAAACTCGCTCTAAGCGGAACTGTCACAGGCCGCGAGATTCAGGCCTCAGGCAAAGACATTCCCCAGCCGGTGCAGGTCAAAGCGGTAAACCTGGCGCTCACGCCAGACGAGATTCGTTCCGACAATTTCCCCGTTGTCTCAGGCGGGACAACCGTGAACACACAATTCTCATTGCGAAGCTACGCGTCAAAGACTCCACTGGTTGACGCCACGGTAAAAGCTCCGCAGGCTGAGCTTCCCGCAATCCTGGCGATGGCAAAAGCGTATGGTTTAACCGGGTTGGACAAACTCAGCGGAGCCGGGACGCTCAGCCTGGACATGCATGCTGTCGGGCCGCTGCAGTCGATCACGTCGAATGAAATCATGCGAGCGCTGAACGGCAACCTGAATCTGAACTTCAACAACGTCCGTTACTCGGGCGTCGATATCGGCCACCAGTTGGCCAGCATTGGGCAGTTCCTGAACTCTGCACAATCGCTGCAAAAAGACCAGGGCTACACCAATATCATTAAGATGACGGGCAATGTCGTGGTGCGAAACGGAATGGCACAGACCAGCAATCTGCAGGCGCTGCTCGACGTGGCAAACGTTGGCATTACCGGAAGTGCGAACCTGGTGAGCCAGGCGCTGAATCTTGACGTGACGGGGGTGCTGTCAAAGGGCTTCAGCCAGCAGATTGGCGGAACCGGCATCGGCGGATACATGAACACCGCGCTGGCCAATAATCAGGGTGAGATCGTGATACCGGCAACGGTCACCGGAACTTTCCAGCATCCTCTGTTCGGACCCAATGTTCAGAAGATCGCCCAAATGAAATTGAAGAACTTGATGCCCAATGCGGACAATCCGCTGGGTGGGGCTTCCGGTATTCTGGGAAACTTGCTGGGACAAAAGAACGCGAATCCCAATCCAGGCGAAAAGCCGAATACGCAACAGCAGCCGAACCCCGTAGACCAGATTCTCGATATTTTTGGCAAGAAGAAGAAAAGCACGGAGCAGCCACCACCGAAGATGTAGATGACAGAACCCCACAGGGGTGGGTGTTGATAAACTCGGTCACGTTCCCTCCCCCCAAGCGCTTCACAATCGGCCCGAAATCTCTAGGCGACGACCTTTTTGATTAGCCGCATCCCATGCGCTTAACTAGATACATGAGACGGTGGTTCTACAGAGACACGGAAGTCTGTGTAATCTATTACATAAACAAAGTGCGCTAGCGTACTGAAATAAAAGAAGTTGACGCTGACTCCGCGTTCGCTCTATAAGGTGCATATGAGCGATATCAATAGCGCCGCTCATCCCGCGTGGCGACAACTCTGCCAAGCTGCTCTGGGCGAAACCAACACCGTGAAATTGCTTGAACGGATCGCCCACGCTCGCAATGCCGTTCTTGATCGCATCGAAGACGGCTATTCGAAGCCGCCGACCAGCGAACAAGCTGCGCTGCGGGACGCATTGGCTACGCTGGACAGTTTACGCAGGATTACGGAGCGCCAAAATGGCTATCAGTCAAAGGCTAGTTGATCGTTCTGGAGAGTTTAAACTGACCAGTAGATATAGTTGGCAAGAGTCATATCACGCGGCCCTGCTCGAAACCGATTGGACGAAGATGGTAGAGCTAGTTCAGGAAGCAGAATCTGAACTACACAAGAGGCGGATGGAGCTTTCTAAAGACAACAACGGAACGCAGGAAGAACGTGAGGCTGTCGTCAATGCGCTGAACGGTCTCAGGGTTCTGCGAATGGATGCGGCTTCGTGGCAGGAGCGGCAGAGGACTCGAGCGTAATCGAATTTATAGCCCGATCCACTTGCTCTTCAGCGTCATCTTCAGAAACCATGCAATCGCTGTTATACGCGACATAACCGAGATGCCTGATGCGGGCACAAGCAGATTGCACCGCTTCAATTCGGCTGAAGCGGCTGACGAAAGCTGAATTAGACATGTCGCCAGATCCGGCGACTCCTTGATCCTCGATCACAGAGAAGTGGACTCGGTCATTAACATCAATCTCTGCAACCCTCACCGTGAGCCCCGTTCCGTCCTGAAAATACTACCCTTCTTTGACCTTGACATCGCGCGGCATTTAACTCTCCTCCGTATGTTAGATTGTTGGGAAAATTAATCCTAAGCCTTTGAACGAACCTCGCCGAATCGCATGATTACCGTATGTGCCCTGTAGGCCTCTGTAAAACGCAGAACATCGAAGGTGGTGCGCGGCAGAGGATAGTTGCGGCTGGTTCAAGCCAGTTACACCAGTTCAATAAGGTCGGGCAAAACCTGGTGTCGGGTTGCTCGGTGCAACCGACTGTCGAAATTCCAAGCTGCACAACTCTAAGGTTCTTAAGCTTCTGTGCGGAGCTCTCAGTGAAGGTCGGCGATACCAGAACGCCTGGATTGCCTGTGAAAAGCGGCTCGGGGAACACGACTACGCTAGAACACGATGTGCTTTCTCTAAGATCGAATACACATCAGCTGGTTCTCCAGCGATCGGCAATTCATTCGGGAACCGCCAAGTGGGTCATCGCTCAGATAGGTCGCAGGCTTGTGAGGCTCTTAAAGACTGGGTCCCGGCAGGAAGAAGGGGGAATGGGCTTGCCATTTCATCTCTGCGGGGGAATTCTTTTCTAATGAAGAAATTCGCGATCAAAACCAAGAACATTTACTTGATGGTGCCCGCGACGGCAAGCCGTCCTCGTAGCTCACTCTGTATGGCAGTGGCGATCGCGCGAGCAGCGCGCGCGTTGGGATGCCGGTCCCAAGGCAGACGCCACGACGAATCAATTTCGACCAAGACGTAAGGTATGCTCGCATTGTCGAGAATGCGGCGACGCAACATCTGTTCAGGTTGGGCTTCATGCTCAAACTGCAGCACGACGAGGAGAGGCGTCGCCCCGTGCGCTCGTGCCAGTTCGCTGGTTGCACGAAGCACCTCTCGCGTTACCGTTACGCCGCGTTCGACCGTCGTGTCAGCGCGGTACGGCACTAGCAACTTCGCGAGGGATGAGAGGCGCGAGTGCTGTTCCGCCGGCAGCCAGACAAGACCCGGACCAAGGTGCGGTCGATCCTGATCGAGGTTCCGCCCGAAGAGTGCCGTCATGAACAGCGACACTACGCCCACCGGCCGGCGAAAATGAGGCAGTTCCGTCTGCAGCCTCAGGTACGCCTGATCGTTACCATAGCCGTGGACTGCCAGATTTGCAGCCTGTACTCCCATCATGGCACCGACTTGTGCCGGTATGCTCTCTTCATAGGTGAGTCCCTCACCAAACATGACAGACTCACCGGTAAACAAGATCGTCGGTCGCTCAGGATCGACTGGCTCGTCAATACGGTTGACGCGATATCCTGCGGGATCGATGGAGTACTCGATGATCCGACCGCCGATGCTCTTGTGTCCAGTCCGCTCCGGTACCCACGTCCAGCCAAGTCGCGGGTCGAGTTGACGGCGTGGTTCGTCGTCCGCCGACAGCCACTCGGCCGGACGGAGGTGCACGCGATTCAGCACGAGTTCGCTCGCGCCGATCGCAAGAACGACAGCGATCAAAATGCGGAGCGCTCCTGCAGGTGTTCGCGCGGCGAAGCGTCCAGCACGGCGACGTCCAACGAACGCTAGCCACGTCCCCACGATTGCCATCGCCAATCGTCCGGACGTTTGGAGTACCACGTACCAATGGCGAGGCAGGAAAAAAGACGGCACGAAGTGTCTGTCGAGAAACCGTTGATTTGCGATGAGTGCGCACGACAAGAGCGCAATTCCAATGGATGCGACGGCTGTCTCTAAAATTACTCGCGCCCAGAAAGATTTCCGGCGCCCCTGATGCACTGAAGACATATCCTCCAAAGCTCACCTCGACATTTCTGTCAAACGCGTGATGCTGATCACACCTCAACAGAGCACGGCGCATTCAATCACTTCATCACCGGCCAGTCTTTCTTGAAAAGAACTGCAGTAACATCAGAGCGGTTTGAGCCCACGTTTTCTTCAACTTATGTGTAACACCTCGCGGGACGATCTTCGCCCTAGGCGACAAAAAATTGTTGAATTTTACAAAATAGTGACAAACCCAATCTGATTTCCGGACTCAAATATATCGACAGACTGGGATGGATTCCGCTCGGCCCCACGAACGACCCACAGCATTTGATCGAATGCTGACCCCTGTTCATCGCTGGATCTGGAGCGATACCGATCGTCGTGTGCAGAAACTGCTCCGCTTCAGCGAAACCGAAACTGACGGGGGGCGCGATATTTTGCGCGCAGCCGAGGTTACTTCAGACCCTCTCTTACGACGCCTTTATCTAGAGCACGCGATTGACGAATTCCGTCACGGCGTTCTGTTCCGTCATCGGGCAGCAGAACTTTTGAAAGTCTCCGCGTCCCGTTCCAGTCCCGGGTTCCACGGTGACTGGCTTGCGCCAGGTGGCCACGGTCTCGATGATCTACAGGTTGACGGTGAATCGGACAGAAATATGCTGGCTTTCCTTCATTTATCGGAAAAGGCTGCTGCCAGCCGCTTCACCGTTTATCGCGATGTGATGCAGCACGATCCACCAACGCGCGCCGTTTTTGAGGAAATTCTGCACGACGAAACCTTTCACATGAACTACACACTCACGCAACTCGCCCGCGTTGAACCCGAGCGGCACAGGCGTCATTTGTGGCGTGCGCGCCTCAGCCGGCTCTGGAAAGCTTACTTGCGACTGGCAACGGGCCTGGCGGGAATGCTGGGTTCCATGCTGCTGACAATTCAGTACTTCGTCTTATTGCCGCCATTCGCTTGGCTGGCCAAGCGTGCCGCGCACCGAGAACGTTCGGGATGGACGATGGTCTCGCCTGGACACAGTGACTCACTCGACAGGCAATATTGAGATGAACATCCTCGGCATCTCGGCGCACTACCACGATTCCGCCGCCGCCCTTGTTGTTGACGGCGTGCCCGTCTGCGCTATCCAGGAGGAGCGCCTATCACGGCATAAAGGCGATGCTGCCTTTCCGCTATTGGCGATTGAATCGTGTCTTCAGCATGCAGGGATCGAGCCGGATGAACTAGACGCCGTAGTTTTCTACGAACGCCCGATGCTGAAGTTCGATCGGATACTCAGCTGCGCGTTACGCGCGTTCCCACGGTCCTGGCGAGCATTTCCCAAAGCAATGAAGAATTCGCTCGGCGAAAAAGTGTGGATGCGTGGGATTATCTCATCGCACTTAGGCGTGCCCGGACGCAAGGTCCTGTTTACCGAGCACCATCAGTCTCACGCTGCAGCCGCGTTTCTCACCGCGCCAACGCGCCGCGCCGCAATTATGACGGCCGACGCGGTGGGCGAGTGGACCACACTTTCAGTCGGCGAGGGCGAGCGAGTGGCAAACGGTCCGACAACAATCAGGCGCTTTCGTGAAATCAGGTTTCCGCATTCTCTGGGGATGCTGTATTCGACATTTACCGCATACCTCGGCTTCAAAGTGAATGAAGACGAATACAAGGTCATGGGCCTCGCTGGCTACGGCCAGCCCACGCTGGTCGAGCAAGTCCGCAAGTTGATACGCCGCACACCCGATGGCGCGTTCACGCTTGATCTGGATTACTTCGAATTTCACACCACTGCAGAACGCTCTTATTCATCGCGTTTCATCGAGCTCTTTGGTCCGCCGCGAAATCCGTACGAACCAATCGATCTGGATACTTCGGAAGGTCAGCGGTTCGCTAATTGTGCTGCCAGCGTCCAGCTGGTCCTGGAGGAGACACTCGTGGAGGTGGCCCGAGCACTTCATCAGGAAACCGGTTTGCCGGATCTATGCTTCGGAGGAGGTTTGGCCCTGAACGGCGTGGCTAACGCACGTATCCTTGCAGAATCAGGCTTTGAGCGCGTGTTCGTTCCGCCTGCGCCGGGCGATGCCGGATGCGCAATTGGCGCGGCACTTTATTGCGACCGCATTCACTTTGGAAATCCAGACCGCGATCTACCCGATCATCCTTTTTGGGGGCCTTCGGTTGATGGATCTGAGCTGGCACGGCTCGCGCGAGAAGACGGTCACTTTGTCGCCGAATTCCAGGACGGCACGCTCATCAATCAGATTGCTGACGATCTAGCAGCTGGACGCATCGTCGGATGGATGGAGGGGGCCCTTGAGTTCGGACCACGGGCGCTTGGCCATCGCAGTATCCTTGCGGCGCCTCATACGACTGAGATGCGCGATCGCCTCAACCGCGAAATCAAATACCGCGAGCCGTTTCGCCCATTCGCTCCTGTCGTTCCCATCGAAGTGGCAGCACGGTATTTCGATATTCCGCCTGGCGGCACGCGGTTGGCACGTTTCATGTCGGGCGTCTTCCCCGTTCGGCGCGAATGGCACTCGCGGCTACAGGCAATCACACATGTCGATGGAACTGCTCGAGTCCAGGTGCTAGAGCCAGCGATGTCGCCACGCTTGCATGCATTACTAGTGGCATACGGCCAACGCACCGCGATACCGGTGCTGCTCAACACATCGTTCAATCTGGCGGGAGAGCCGATTGTCAATCGGGCGGTTGAAGGGTACTCGACATTCCTGCGTTGCAAGATCGATGTTCTGGTCGCGGGAGGGATTCGAGTGATGAAGCGCACCTCGGCAATGGCAAAAACTCAAGTAGACAAAATAAAGGAGGAGGTTGCGTGATTAAAACACGAGGCAGAACCCGACGCGGACTAATCGTGTTTGGCAGCACATTCGGATCGACGGCACAGCTGGCCCGCGGATTATGGCAAAGCGATTCTGGCAAGCGCTGGCTCATGCCGCTGGCAGTCTTTCTGTGTATAACGGGGCTGCTGCTCATATTGGCAACAGCGGTTGAAGCACTAGCTCCGTTCATCTACTCAATCTGGTAAATCCGTGGATGCTCTCCTGGAGTTATTAGCCTGCCCATCGTGTGCGGGCCCGCTCAGAACCGATTGGTCCTGTCTCGACTGCGGTATGCACTACGAAGCACCCGATGGCATCCCTAACCTACGACTGCTGGGCGATACGCGAACCGAAATTGTGCGCCGCTTTTATGAGCGGGCACCTTTCCCCGACTATCCGCCACGTGCCACCCTGAGTTGGTTGCGAGCACGCGCCGAGCGGAGTGAGTTCGCGCGCTTGATCGACCGAGCGATTCCCGGCAATGCGCGCGTCGTAGAGATTGGGTGTGGTACCGGCCAGATGAGCTTGTATTTGGCGCGTGCTGATAGGGTTGTAATTGGCGCGGATCTCACCCGCGAATCGCTCAGGCTAGGTGTTGAGGCGGCCCGACGCTTCGAACTCGATCAAATACAGTTCATCGAAACCGACTTGCACCACCCCGGCTTGCGAGCGGGTGCTTTCGACGTGGTCTACTCGTCAGGGGTTTTGCACCACACTCCGGACCCGAGTACGGCATTCGCGCGCATGGTGCGCCTTGCACGCCCGGGCGGGATCATTGTTCTGGGGGTATACAACGCATTCGCACGCATTCCCCTCCGGGCCCGGCGCTTTGTCGCTCGGCTGTCCGGATACCGATTCATCCCGTGTGATCCGGTGCTGCGCGACCGAGAGAGCGAGCCAGCACGGCGCAAGGCATGGGTCCGGGACCAATATCAACATCCCGAGGAGCACCGTCACACCTTGGCCGAGGTCCAAGGCTGGTTTGCCGAAAATGGCGTCGAATACCTGCGCGCGTATCCAAGCGCAATGCTGTGTGAGGACTCGGAGGAGTTGTTCACTCCTGCCGAAGACAACTGGTACCTTGAGGGCTGGTTGGCACAGCTTGGATGGATTGGTGCTCTTGCGCACGAGGGTGGCCTTTTCGTTACCGTCGGTCGGCGCACTTGAACGGGGGAGCGGTCCCGCAAGATATCCTGCTATCCTCGCTCTGCCTAGCGCGGCCACATCTCCGCGTGTGCTGCCTCAAGCAGACCAGGCCACGTGAAGACCTCGAAAAAGTCTCTTTCGTTGGGATCATCTCCGGCGAACTTCTGCCGCCACGCATTCATATCCACATTTCCCTCTATGGCTTTCTTGATCTCGTCGAATCGCGTCTGCGGATTAGCGCTGGTCCGCCCGATCTCCTGGTTCATGGCTCCAATCACTGCTTCTATAAGCTCGATCTCTTGTTGCACGAAGGCTTTGCCTTTGAGCACACCGCCATGGCCGGGAACGAGGGTCTCGAAGTCTAGTTCCGCCATCCTTTTCAGGGTGGCGACTTGCTCGATGGGAAAACCACCTCCCAAGTAGGGCACAGGAGAATCCACCAGATCACCGGTAATCAGAATCTTTTCTTTCGGCAGGTAAGCGATCGCATCGCCGACGCTGTTGCCGCGCCCCAGATATTTCAACTGCACCTCGCGGTTTCCCAGATTTACATCGAGTTCGTGATCGAAGGAAACGTCGGGAATTTTGACTTTCAAGTCCCGAAACTCCGCCGATACCGCGTCGCTGGCTGCCTTGCCTCCCTTAACGGCGTTCTTCAAGTCTTCTATCTCGCTTTCGGTCAAAGGCGTGCCGCTCGGATACTTTCCGGCGTCGATCTCCCGCTGGAATCTTTCCATGCGGTGCGAATATTCAGACAAGTAGGAGGCGTTGCGGAGAGCGATGAGCTTTGCCGTTTCGGTTTGGGCGATGATGGTCAGTGCGGGAAAAGCATTCGCGTAGGCTGCATTCCCTTGATTGTGATCGTTATGCCAGTGCGTGTTGAGCAAATAACGGACAGGCTTGTCCGTCCACTGGCGAATTTCCGCAATGTCTTCGTGCGCGCTGGACGGCAGATAACAGGAATCAACCACCAGCACGCCGGTATCGCCGATGATGACCACCGTATTCCCCTGCGGAAAATGATCAGGGGCGTTCTTGTGCCGAATTAGATAGATGCCATCGGCGAGCTTCGTGACCGTGCGTTGATTGTTGCTCACCGAGTCCGCGAGCAAGAGCATAGGGAAGATAAGCCAGATCGCCAGAAGTGTTGCGCTGAGCGGAACGACGGAAGAGCCGAATCCTCGGGCAACCGAAATGCGGAACAGTCGCGTCATCATCCTAGCCTCCTCTTCCGCGTCACCCTCCCGACGCCCCCATCGTCCTAAAGACGACAGGCACAGACAATGGTTAGCAATCCACTTTCCCGGGACTGCCCAGTCCAAACATTTAAGGGCGGTTGTTCCTATTCGGATGAGTGCCAGTTCGTCCCGCTCGGCAGCATCTTCGTCACATTTCTGATTTTCTCTTCCGCTCAACACTCTGTGATTGTTCCCGAGTGACAGACAACTTGGAGGTAGCTGATAAACAGGCGTGGCTGATGAAAAACCCCCTCTTTTGAAAAAACTGTCCCAGCCGAGGGGTAGAAAAGGTCCATCAAAATCGAGAACGTCGTTTATAGGGCATCCTAGCGCGATGAAATCTCTGCGAACTTCGAGAGTGTGAGGTTTTCAACAGACACAGGCGTTTACACCAACTACGCGATTGTTGGTGAAACGGCGTTACTTTAACCATGACCTGTGCCGATAGACTTGAGTGCGGCTGCGGCCGCAACGCTATTCGTATCGCAGGGCCTCAATGGGATCGAGACGCGAGGCCCGGATGGCTGGCACCATGCCGCTGATGAGGCCTACGGCACCGAGGATGAGCGTGGCCACGATCAGAGTACTCGGCGCAATGACCAGGCTGACATCGCCCGCTTCTGCGTTCTTCGCCACCGCGCTGTACAGGGTAAGCCTTCCGACGGAGAGCGCGACCCCGTAGGCAAGGATGATTCCCAGAGCGCCGCCCACGAAGGTGATGGCGAGAGATTCGGCCAGGAACTGAAGCAGGATGTGCCTCCGACGCGCACCCAACGCCTTTTCGACTCCAATCTCGCGCGTGCGCTGGGTCACCGAGACCAGCATGATGTTCATTAGGCCAACTCCGCCGATGCCCAACGTGAGGGTACCGATGAAACCCAGCAGAATCGTTAGACCGAGCGAAACGAGTTCGAACTGGTGGACCTGTTCCATGACGTTAAATACGAACATAGCGCGGCGATCGGTCGGGTCGAACTTGTGCTCAATGGCCATCACTC
>Ga0307471_100000852_pt1 | contig 16126 bp, 13 predicted proteins | sample atmos_gasesAM3C__2_FD_204566 | JGI IMG/M metagenome (GOLD analysis project Ga0307471, IMG submission 204566) | Hardwood forest soil microbial communities from Morgan-Monroe State Forest, Indiana, United States - atmos_gasesAM3C_515 | ecosystem: Environmental > Terrestrial > Soil > Temperate... | reverse complement strand
ACAGGTGTGTCGCTCCGCGTCCTCGAGGGGGACGAGGAGGCGCACTACGCCTTCTGGGGTGCGGTCCATGGACTGCCCGTCGAAAACGGCCTGCTGGTCGACGTCGGGGGCGGCAGCTTGGAGATCACACAATTCGCCCGGCGCAAAGCGCTGGCCGGCTGGACGTTGCCGCTCGGAGCGCTCCGCCTGACCGGCCGGTTCCTCCTCAGCGACCCGCCGCGGCCCCAGGAGATTGCCGAGCTGGTCGCACACGCTCGCAGCGAGCTGGCCGGTACCGAGGTGCCGGCGCTCGGGCCCGACGACCGCTTGGTCGGTACCGGGGGCACGATCCGCAACCTCGCGAAGGTGCATCGAGCGCGGCGCCGCGTCTACCCCATCCCCCGTTTGCACGGCTACACGATGTCGCGGCGCGACGTCGCCGATCTCGCGGCGCGTCTCAGTGTCCGGCGCACGGCTCGCCGCGCCACCATCGCCGGGTTGAGCACGGACCGCGCGGACAGCATCGTCGGCGGCGCGTTCGCGGTGCAGACGGTCATGGAAGGCATCGGCGCCGGCTCTGTTGTGGTGTCCGGGCAGGGCCTCCGCGAGGGCATCGCCTACGAGGCCTTCCACGACAGCCTGCCCGCCAGCCGCAGCGTCCGGCGCACCGCCATCGACGCCCTGACCGCGCGGTTCAGCACGTGGACCCCCACCCGAGCGCGCCGGAGGGTGCAGATCGCGCATTCCGTGCTCGACGGGCTCAGTGACGAGGTGCCCGATCACGGACGGGAGATGCTCGGCCACTCGGGGTGGATGCTCGACATCGGACGCAGCATCGACTTCTACGAGCGCTGGGAGCACACCGCGACGATCGTGGCCAGCGGCGACCTCCAGGGGTTCAGCCATCGCGACATCGCGATGGTCGCGGCGATCATTCGCGAGGCCGGCGGCCACCTGCCCTCGCTTCGCGTCTATGCATCGCTGCTCGACACAACCGACCGTCGCTTCGTCGAGCGGGCGGGGGTCATCCTGGCCCTCGCCGACGAGATCGAGCGGCGGCTCCCGGCCGGGGCCACCGGCCAGGCCAGCGTCACCATGCGCCGCCGCTCGGTCATCGTCTCCGCACAGCTGGCGCACCCGTGGCCAGCCGGTGAGGTGGGTCAGCGGTTCCAGCGGGTGATGCACAGAAGTCTGGTCGTCGAGGCGTCACCGCGCTGAGTGCGCTTGCCGCCGATGCCCCCGGTCAGCTACAACGGATCTCCGACTTTTCAAATACACGGGAGAAGCTCGCCATGGCCAAGAAGAACAAGAGCCCTGACAGCGCCGTCTCGCGCGACCTTGCTCGGCGCCTGAGCGCTGCACACGATCAGCTGCGGGCCCATGCGGCTCGCGCCAACCGGGCGGCCGACGACCTCGCCGGGCTGCTCCGGCGTTTCGAAGCAAGTATCCACCTCACAAAACCGAACGGCCCCGCCTCGGCCAAGGCGCCTCGCTCCCCCCGGACGCCCCGGGCGCCCCGGGCCAGGACCACCCGCCGCCCGGGACCGCCCCAGGCCTGACGCCGAGCCGCCCCACGGTACCCGTCCCTTAACCTTTCGCTAAAGCACGCCTCACTCCTGCACAAACGCGAGGCGCGCAGCATGGCCATGAACGATGAAACTCTCGACGCTCCTGAGGGGACCCGGTCGAGCGAGCAGGATGGAGCGGAGGTGCCCGCGGTGAACGGCGCGGCGGTGCGCAAGCGCAGCTCCCTGCTGGCCGAGGAACAGCGGCGCATCCGCGAGTTGATTCTCACGATGGGTGACCAGGTCGATGCCGCGATCAGCCAGGCGACCCTCGGCCTCGTCAACCGCGACCCGAGCCTCTGCAAGAAGGTGATCGCTGAGGATCAGCTCGTCAACGACATGCAGCGCGAGGCCGGACAGATCTGCTTCACGGCACTGCTCACCGAATCGCCGGGGCCGCCCGAGCTCCGCGAGATCATGGGCTTCCTGCACATGGCGTCGGAGCTGGAGCGTATGGGCGACCACTGCGTCAACATCGCGCGCATCGGCCGCACCCTGGCCGACTTCCCGGACCTCCGACCGGCCGTCGACATCCCGCGCATGTCCCAGTACTGCGCTGAGCAGGTTCGCGACATGCTCGGTGCGCTGGTTGCGCGCGACGTTGCGCGCGCACGCGCCATCGCCGCTCGCGATGACCGAGTCGATCGCGTATATCATCGCCTTCTCGACGACCTCTTTCACCTCATGGTCAGCGACAGCGACACAGTCTTCCGAGCAACCAACTACATCCTCGTCGCACACAACCTCGAGCGCATCGCCGATCGCGTCACCAATCTCGCAGAGGACCTCGTGTTCGTGGAGACCGGTGACATCGAGGAGCTTGGCTGAGGCCGATGTCACAGAACGCGGAGGGAGGCAAGCGGAAAAAGGTTCGCAGGATTCTCGTCGTCGAAGACGAGGAGACCATTCTGCAGACGCTCCGATACAACCTGACCCGTGAGGGCTTCGATGTCGTCGAAGCTCGTACCGGAACCGAGGCGCTCAGCGAAGCCCGTCGCACCCGACCCGACCTGATCATGCTCGACCTCATGCTCCCCGAGCTGGGGGGCCTCGAGGTGTGCCGGATCCTGCGTCAGGAGATGACAACGCCGATACTCGTGCTCACGGCGAAGAGCAGCGAGCTCGACAAGGTCGTCGGCCTGCAGATCGGCGCTGACGACTACGTGACGAAGCCCTTCTCGCTGGGCGAGCTGATGGCTCGCGTGACCGCGTTGCTGCGTCGCGCGGACATGACCAGCCGCGAGATCGTGTCCAGCAAGGAGGTCGAGTCCTTCGGCACCTTCACGATCGACCGCGGCGCGCGGACCGTGCACGTCGACGGCGACGAGGTGCGCCTCGCCCCGAAAGAGTTCGATCTGCTCTCGCTGCTCGTACTCACCTCGGGCAAGGTGCAGTCACGCTCTGCGATCATCCAGCGGGTGTGGGGCAGCAAGTTCTTCGGAGACTACAAGACGGTCGACGTCCACGTGCGCTGGCTCCGTGAGAAGTTCGAGCGCTTCGAAACCCTCCCCTTCCGCATCACCACCGTGTTCGGCGTGGGCTACCGGCTCGACCGCCTCGACGGCGTCTCCTCGAACGGCGCGGCGCGCTCGAAAACCACAAAGAACTAGCCAGTCGGCGAAGGGGAATTCCTTTCCCCGGTAGTCCACACCGTTTCCTCGCTTAAAATCGCGGAGGTCGGGAGCGGATTTTTCAGCGCCTTTTAGCCGAGATCCTCGAGCTCGCTCGTCTCGGCGAAGATGAGCTCCTCGGCGATGTTGGTGACGCGGTCGGCGATCCGCTCCAGATAGCGCGCGACGAAGACCAGCCCCGTTGCTCGAGAGGCCAGGCTGCCATCTGCAGTCATCTGCTCGACGTACGTCGCGAAGATGTGCCTGTACTGCATGTCGATCACCCCGTCGCGTCGAGCGATGTCGCGGGCTCGGAGCGTGTCGCGGGCTTCCACCGCGGCCAGCATGTCGCGGACCTGCTGCGCGCACTGCTCGGCGAGCACACCCAGCGGTTCGGACGATGGCACGTCAGGGAGCTCTGTCATCGACCTGGCAATCCTCGCGATCGACACGCAGTGATCTCCCATGCGCTCGAGCTCGGAGGACATGTGCTCGTAGCCGAGGATGTCGCGCAGGTCGCGAGCCACGGGCGCCTGGGTCAGGATCACGTGGAAGCACGTGTCGCGGATCTCTCGGTGGCGCTCGTTGATTGCCCCGTCGCCCTCGATGACCGCCGTGCAGATGTCCGGATTCTGTGTCCGCAGGCCCCAGACAGCCCGCTCGATCGCCACCTCGACAAGCTCGGTCAGCTCCATGACGCCGGCCCGGATCCGATCGAGCTCCGCCTGTAACGCCGGCCGGTGGGTGCCCGAAGTGCTGTCCGTGGCCTGCTGGGTCATCCGAATCGGCCGGTGATGTAGTCCTCGGTTCGCTGGTCGACGGGGTCGTTGAAAAGCTGTGCCGTCTCGCCCATCTCCACGAGCTCGCCCGCTCGTCCCTCGCCCATGAGCATGAATCCCGTGTAGTCGCTCACTCGCGCCGCCTGCTGAAGGTTGTGCGTCACGATGATCATGGTGACGCGACCGCGCAGCTCACGCATCAACTCCTCGATGCGCGAGGTCGCGATCGGGTCGAGCGCGGCGCAGGGCTCATCCATGAGGACCACGTCACTCCCGGTGGCGAGGGTGCGCGCCAGGCAGAGCCGCTGCTGCTGGCCTCCCGAGAGTTCGGTGGCCGTCGCGTTCAGGCGGTCCTTCACCTCATCCCACAGGGCCGTCTGGCGAAGGCAGGCCTCAACCGTCTCGTTCAGGTCGCGGGCGGCGGGTCGCCCAAGCAACCGAGGGCCGTACGCGATGTTGTCGTAGATGGACATCGGGAACGGAGCGGGACGCTGGAAGAGCATTCCCACCCGCCGCCGCAAGCTGGTGACGTCGACCTCAGGTGCGTAGACGTCCTGGTCGCCGATGAGGACCTCGCCGCTGATATGGAATCCTGCGACGAGGTCGTTGATCCGGTTGAGACTGCGCAGCAGCGTCGACTTCCCGCACCCTGACGGTCCGATGATCGCGGTGATCTCGCCGGTGGACGCCGACAGCGACACCTCCCGCAAGGCCTGGAAGGTCCCGTAGAAGGCGTTGAGGCCGCGCGTCGCCATCGCGGCATCCGGCGCCGGAACAATGCGGGCGCGGTTTGGACGCTCGCGCTCGGTGGCCGCCGCGGCGAGCGGTTGGTTTCGACCCACCACGCTCACGTCGCCGGCAACCTCAACCAACCCGGCCACTCACGTACGCCTCGGTTGCCGGACGGGTGGGCGCTCCAAAGATCCGCTCCGTGGGGCCGAACTCGACCAGATGCCCCGCCTCACCAGCATGCTCGATCGTCATGAACGCCGTGAAGTCCGACACTCGGGTCGCCTGCTGCATGTTGTGCGTGACGATGAGCACCGTGTAGTCCTCGGCGATCTCCCGAATCAGCTGTTCGATCTTGAATGTGGCGATCGGGTCGAGCGCCGAGCAGGGCTCATCCATGAGCAGGAGGGCAGGATTCACCGCGATCGCGCGTGCGATGCACAGGCGCTGTTGCTGTCCGCCGGACAGCGTCGTTGCTGGCTTGTGCAACCGGTCCTTGACCTCGTCCCACAGCTGGGCGCGCCGCAGTGCAGCCTCGCCGATTTCGGCGAGGCCGCGCCCGGCCGCGGTCCTCGCGATGCGCACCCCGATCACTGCGTTTTCCAGGATCGACTTGGTGGGAAACGGATTCGGCCGCTGGAAGACCATGCCGATCTCGCTGCGAACGGTGACCGGGTCGACATCGGGGTCGTACACGTCCTGACCTTCGAACCAGACGCGCCCTTCGACGCGCGCGCCGGCGACCAGTTCGTGCATCCGGTTGATGCACCGCAGCACAGTGCTTTTGCCGGAGCCGGACGGCCCGATCAACGCCGTGACCCTGCGCGCCGGCACCTTGAGGTTGATGTCCGCGATCACATTGCGCGTGCCGAACCAGGCTCCGAGGCCATCGAGCGTGAGCGCAGAGGTGAGCTGCTCCGAGGCCGGCCGCGGCCGGCTGACCTGCTCGACGAGGGGCATCGACTCCGTTGTCATCTGTCGCCCGCCGTGCGCACCCGCCGCCCGAAGTAACGGGCGACGAAGGTGAGGATCAGCACGATCGCGATGAGTGTGAGTGCACCGGCCCACGCCCTGGACTGCGCTTCCCGAAAGCCCGTCGCGGCATTGTCGAAGATCTGCAGCGACAGGGTCGACATGCGCTTCCCCGGGTTCAGCTGGGTGAAGAGGTCATTGCCCAACGCGGTGAGGAGCAGGGGCGCAGTCTCACCCATGGCGCGAGCGATCGCCAGCATCGCACCGGTGATGATGCCGGGGAGCGCCGTGGGGAGAGAGACGCGAAGCACCGTCTGGCTTCGGGTCGCGCCCAGCGCAAGACTGCTTTCGCGCAGGTCATTGGGGACGAGGCGGAGCATCTCTTCAGTCGTGCGCGTCACAAGGGGCAGTATCACGATGGCCAGCGCAAGAGACCCGGCGAAGCCGGAGAACCCGAATCGGGTCACCCATATGGCATACACGAACGCGCCTATGACGATCGTCGGAATGCCGATGAGCACGTCATTGAAGAAACGGATGGTCCCGGAGATGCGACCACGGCCGTACTCGACCAGGTAGACGGCGGCACCGACACCGAGCGGCACCCCGATCGCGGCGGCGATCCCAACGACGATCAGGCTGCCGGCGATGCCGTTGAAAAACCCACCGCCCGCGACCGACGGGTTGCCCGGCGGATTGTGCGTGAAAAACGCCGGGCTCAGCGCGCCGAAGCCCTGAATCCCAACGTAGACCAGCACCCAGGCGAGCACGCCCAGCGCAACAACCACCGCCGCGATGAGGAGTGCGGTCAGCACCGCGCTCTTCGTGCGCCGCCGGCGCGACGCGGGCCTGTTGCGAAAGGTCGCCACGGCGACCGCGAGATCACTCACACCGCAACTCCACGTCGGATGATCGCGCGCGCGGTCGCATTGACGACCAGTGCCATGATGAGCAGCCAGAAACCGACCACGAACAAGGCTTCCAGATGGAAGGGTTCAGTGGCCTCTGTGAATTCGTTCGCGATGACGCTGGACATCGTCGCGCCCTGCGAGAAAATGCTGTGATTGATGGTCAGCACACTGTTGCCGATCACCATCGTCACGGCGATCGTCTCGCCGAGCGCGCGGCCGAGTCCGAGGAGTGAAGCTCCGACGATGCCCGACCGGGCTCGCGGCAACACCGCGATGCGGATCATCTCCCACCGCGTCGCGCCGATGGCGAACGCAGCCTCTCGTTCGTCCCGCGGCGTGCTGCGAAACACCTCACGGCAGACTGCCGCGATGATGGGAAGGATCATGATCGCGAGCACCAGTCCGGCGGTGAAATACGAGACGCCGAAGAAGGGGCCACCAAACGCGGCGCCGATCACCGGCACCGTGCCGAGCGTGCTCGTGAGGAAGTCCACCACGGGCCGGATCGCCGGAATGAGTGCGAAGATGCCCCAGAAGCCGTAGACCACACTGGGCACTGCGGCGAGCAGGTCGACGAGGGAAGACAGCGGGCGCTTGATTCGCCTCGGGGCGATCTCTGTGATGACGAGTGCCACGCCCACCGCGAGGGGCACGGCGATCAGCATCCCGATGATCGACGTCAGCGCCGTCCCGTAGATGAATTGGACGATGCCGTACGCGTTCGGAGTGGTGACGGTCGCCTTTGCCTCCGACGGCGCCCAGCGTGCAGACGTCAAGAAGGAGAAGAACCCGTAATGACGCATCGCGGGCAAGCCCTGCACGATCAAGAACACGATCATTGCCCCGATCAGAACGAGAACGATTCCGCCCGTGATCGCCACGCCGGTTCCGAAGAACGCTTCGCCCGGCCGGCGTCGACGCCGCGTGAGCGATATCCGAGTCGCCGGCCCGTCGATCGCGACGATTCCGCCTGCGGTGGCCGGCGGCATCATGCACCCCCCTCGGTCACGATGTTCTGCGTGTCAGCTCACCACCGGCGATCCGTTGAGAGTCACCTTGCGCAGCTGTCCGACGCACAGTCTCTGCAGCTCGGCTCCAAGCGGGGTGTAGCTCACCGAGGTCGCCAGATCCTGACCCTTGGTGAGCACCCACGAGAAGAAGTTCACCAGCGCGGCGGCCTTGGTGGCGTCCGTCTGGTTCTGATACAGCAGCGCCCAGGTGAGGCCGGTTATCGGGTACGCCTGCGCGTTGTGCGACGCATCGACCACGTCGACTCTCAGGTCGCTTGGATACGTGGTGATCCCGACCGTGGCAGCGGCCGCCGTTTGCACGCACGGCTGGATGAAGCTGCCCGCCTTGTTCTTCACGTTCGCATAGGTCAGATGCTGTGAGATCGCATACGCGAGCTCGACATAACCGATTCCCCCCTGGGTCTGGCCGATCGCGGCGGAGACACCCTCATTGCCCTTGCCGCCGATACCTGTCGGCCACGCCACGGTCTTGCCGACGCTGGTGCTCGGACCACCCAGCGCGGTCACCCAGCTCGGGCTCTCCTTGGTGAGGAAGTCCGTGAAGATGAATGTCGTTCCTGATCCGTCGGAGCGGTGGGCCACCGCGATCGGCAGGTTGGGCAGCGTCACACCTGGGTTGAGCGAGACGATGGCCGGGTCGTTCCAGCTGCTGATCTGTCCGGCGATGATCTTGCCCAGCGTCTCACCGCTGAACTTCAGCCCTGACGCGACACCGGGGAGGTTGTAGGCGACCACGACTGGCGCTTGCACGAGCGGAATCTGAACGACGGGGCCCTTTCCCTTCGCAATGTCAGCATCGGTCATGAACGCGTCGGAATCACCGAAGTCGACCGTGGTGGCCTGCAGCTGCGCGATGCCTGCTCCGGAACCGATTGATTGGTATGCCACCTGCACGCTCGAGGTGGTCGCGTATGCCGATGTCCACACGGACATCATTGGAGCGACAAATGTGGACCCGGCGCCGCTCAGGCTCGACGCCTGGCCCGGCACCGTCGCAACACCGTTGTTGTACCCGGGCGGCGCCGTCGTTCCCCGACACACCGGTGCCGGGGTTGCGCTGGGCGCCGACGTCGTCGCGGTCCCTGAACCGCCGCACGCCGCCAGGATGAGGCTGCCGCCGACAGCGGTGAGAGCACCGCGCAGCGCGGTGCTCGTTCTGGCCAAACCCACGGTCCTATGCTGCCGATCGGGAGGTTAAGGCGGGCACAGCCCACTCAGGAAGAAAGGGTTAAGGGGCGCGCCGCCTCCGCCGGATGAAGCCGACGAGGACCAGCGCGGTTCCGGCGAGTGGGAGCGTCACAGCGAGCGGTGAGTCTGGGATACCGGTCCCCGGCCCGCCGAAGAGCGCGGTCATCGGAACCGCCCCCGTGGCACCCGCGTCGTTGAGGTAAGTGTTGATGCCAAAGATGTCCTCAAGTGTGCGCAGGAGCGACGCGTGATCGTAGCTCGTGTGCACGGTCTGGCCGGTCTTCACCCCCGGGCCGAGCGCCACCAGTCCGACCAGCCCGCCGCGGCCCTGTGTGCCGCCCGGCCCGCCCGTGCAACAACCGCTGACGTCCGTGTTCGACCCCTCGTCGAAGGTGATGAGCAGCAGGCCGTCGTGCGCCTTGATGTAGCTGAGGATCGGCGGGACGTTCGCGGACAGCCAGGCATCCGCGCTCACGAGGCCTCCTGCAGAGCCGTCCGAGCACGTGGGTGTGTCATGGCCGTCATGACAGGTGTCCGGCGTGATGAACGCGTAGTTGGGAACAGCGTTGCCGGCGATGTCGGTCGCGAGCTGCGTGTAGGGGACGACGTGCGCTTGGCAGCGTGTGGTGTTGCCGACGATGTCGGGGTAGTAGATGAAAGGGTTGTGGCGGTCGGCGTAGTCCTTCGCCGGAGGTGTCTGGCTGTTCCCCTGGTACGGATCCGGAGTCGCCGTCGACGGTGAGTATGTCTGGGAGAAGCACGGACTGGGCATCGAGTCCATGTAGCCCTTCCAGGTGGCCCCGGCAGTCTCCAGCTGGTCGGCGATGTTGGCGCCGCTGCTGAACGCCAGCGTGGTCTGCGCGCAGGTGTACAGGCTGACGGAAAGGCAGTCGGACGTCGTCTCCGGGTTCGCCGGTTGCGCGCTGGTCATGGCGATGTAGTTGTCCAGGCTGACGTGCCCGGTCGCGTAGTAGTGGTCGTCGAGGACGCCGGCGGGGACCAGTGTGTTGTTCAGATAGTGAGCTGCGCTGGATGGTCCGAAGGTCGAGCTGAAGCTCTCGTTCTCCTCGATGAGGACGAACACATGCTGATATGAGGGCACGCCCTCGAGCCCGCCGGCAGCACGCGCAGTCAACGGTGCGGGCGCGATAGCGGCGGCGAGCATCACACCTGCAACGGCGGCAACCACACGCCGCCCGAGACCCGTCACGCCGGACATTCTCCTCCCTGCCCGTGTCGCGAATCGCTCCCCCAAGACCGCCACGACGCTAGCAAGCCAACGATTGTCAGGGCGTTAAGCCGGCGTCAACGAGTCATGTGCTGGGGGCACAATGCGGACAAATGATGGCGCGCTGTCCGTCGTGCGGTGCTGACAACCCAGCGGAGTTCCGCTTCTGTGGCGCATGCGGCACCTCGCTGTCCAACACCGCCTGCCGTGCGTGTGGCTTTGAGAACGCGAACGACCAGGGATTCTGCGGGCGCTGCGGCGCGTCCCTCTCGACGCAGAACACCGTCGAGGATCTTTCGCCTGCTCTCGGCCAGCGGAAGCTGGCGACCGTGCTCTTCGCCGACGTCGTCGGCTTCACCTCCCTCGCGGAGGACACTGACCCGGAAACCCTGGCCCGAACGGTCGACGCGGCATTGCGACGAATGGCGGAGATCGTCGTCGATCACGGCGGGACAGTGGACAAATACCTGGGCGACGCGCTCATGGCCCTGTTCGGTGTGCCCCTCGCCCACGGTGACGACGCCGAACGCGCACTGGCCGCCGCGCTCGCCATGTGCGAGGCCGACGTGGGGCTGCGCTTCTCGATCGGCGTGAACAGCGGCGAGGTGATGGTCGGCGAGCTCGGAGAGGGCGGCGGCGTGACCGCCATCGGTGATGCGGTCAACGTCGCGGCTCGCCTGGAGAAGGCCGCCGGCGCAGGCGAGATCCTCATCGGCGCGCTCACCGCAGAGCTCGTCGCCGATCGCTTCGTGCTGCGCGAGCGCGAGACGGCACTGCTCAAGGGCAAGCGCCGCCCGGTCGCCGTATACCAGGTGATGGGCCGGCGGACCGCAGCAGAGCTTGCGACAGGCCCTGAGCCGGTACTCATCGATCGCGACGACGAGCTCGAGTTCCTGCGGTCGTGCTGGAAGGCGGCGACGGCTCGCTATCGATCTCAGCTGGTCCTGCTCACCGGGGAGGCTGGGATCGGCAAGTCCCGCCTCGCTCGCGAGCTGGCCCGAGCCGCGGCGAGCGACGGGCTGGTCGTCGAGGCGGCCTGCCCCGGCTACGGTTCGTTGGTGGGCGCCCGCCTGGGGCTCGATCTCGTGCGCCAGCTCAGCGGCTCGGCGGTTGACGGCGTCAATCTCGATGAGGAAGGCGTGCTGCAGCTGCGCCGCCTGATCTCGTCCCGAGTCGCCGAGCGCCCCCTGCTCCTGTCGATCGACGACTGCCACAACGCGTCAGCTGCGGACCTCGACCCGCTGGCGCAGCTGGCGGCACGATGCGCTGACCTCCCCGTGATGTTTCTGCTGGTGGGACGCTCGCAGCCCCCGGCGTGGCTGAGCCGCTTCAGTGGGGCGACCACGATCGGCGTCGCACCGCTGAGCAGCGCTGGTGCGCAATCCCTGGCTGCCGCCATCGAGCTCGATCACCCACTCGCGCCCGAGGCCGCCATGGAGATCGCCACGCGCTCGGGCGGCAATCCGCTTCACCTGCGTGAGCTGCTGAGACTGCTGCACTCGAGCGCGGAGTTGGTGGTGCGCGACGGCGAGTACCGGCTCGACGGGCGGCCGCACCTGCCGGCGACGCTCAACGCCGTGTTGAGCGCCCGGCTCGACGCGCTGCCCCCGGGTGACAGGACGGTGCTCCAGGATGTGGCGATCTTCAGCGACGGCGCCACCGCAGCCGAGGTTGCGGCGGTCGCGCGGGCGGAAGTGGCCGCACCCCTCGACCGCCTGGTGACGAGCGGCCTGCTCCACGAGGCGGACAGCGGACGATTCGAAGTCGCCGACCCGCTGCTCCACGAGGTGGCATATGAGCAGCTTCCCCGGGCCACGCGTGGCGAGCGGCATCGCCGTGCCGCCGACGTCGCCGCGACCGACCTTGGCAGGGCCCGCCATCTCGGCCTCGCCGCCGGCTACCTCAGTGAGGACGCCGCCCTCCGGGACCGGGCTGCCGACGCGCTGGCAGCCGCCGGGATCGAGCTCGTCGAGCGCTCGAACTACCGAGGCGGGATCGACCTGCTTCGGCAGGCTGTCGACCTCGGCGAACGGGATCCGTACACCCTCCTGCGGCTTGCCCAGGCGGAGACGGACGTCGGCCGCTGGAAGGAGGCGCTCGCGATCCTCGACCTGGTGGAGACCGGCGGCGACCCGCGCCTCGAGGCCGAAGTCATCCATGCGCGAGGCAACGAGCTCGGTGACGACGCGGAGCGCGCGATCGAGCTGCTGGCCGACGCGGCAGAGCTCTGGGCGGCGCTTGGGGACGACGGCAAGCGGGCGTGGGCACTGGCAAACAGAAGCGTCGCGTTGTTCCGGATGGGACGCGTCGACGAAGCGGCGGCATCGATCGACGAGGCGCTTGCGATCTTTCAGCGCCTGGGGGATCGGACCGGCATCGCCGCGAGCGGCCAGCAGCTCGCTCTCGTCCGTCCCGACGACCCCCGGCTGCCGACGTGGTTGGCCGACGGCGTCGCGTTCGCGGAAGAGAGCGGCGACCTCGCACAGATGCGCAACGCGCTCATCCCCCTGGCATGGGTGCGGTTCGTGAGGTCGCAGCTCGGCGGCCCGGCCTTCGCAACGGATGCGCTTGCCGACTCCGAGCGGCTGGCCCGAGTGGCCGGCGAGATCGGTGACGCGGTCTTCGAGGTGCAGGGGCATTGTCTGGCGGCCGTCCTGCAGCGCCTCGATGGTGATCTCGAAGCAGCCGAGGCATCGCTCCGCCAGGCCCGGCGGGCGGTGCCTGGCGGCGACAGCCTCTCCCAGTCGTTCCTCGCCGCGTGCAGCTTCATGGTCTCACTGGCACGCGGCGCTGACCCCGGTGCCCGTCCGGCGCCGGCGAGCATCCCGGGCCCCATCGAGGTGATGGCAGACGCCATCATTGTCGAGGGGCTGCTCCTCGCCGGGCACGTCGATGCCGCGGCAGCGCACCTGGCCTCGTCCGCGCTCGATATCGGCCCGGCGTCGTCGCCAGTGCTCGGACGGCTGATCGGCATAACGCGCGGCGCCGTTCTGGTTCTCGCCGGTCGCTATGACGAGGCTGAGGAGAGCCTCGAGGCAGCCCGCGAGGCGGCGCGAGCCGTCGGCGCGGTGCCGACAGAAGCAGCAACGGCCGCGCTGCTCGCCGAGATCCGATGGTGCCAGGGCCGCGAAGACGAGGCGCGGGCGCTGCTCGAGGAGGTGTCCACCAACCCCGGGGGCATAGCGGAGCTGCTGTGCGACCGGGTGCGTGCGCTGCTCGGCGATGCCGCGGCCGAGCGCCGGCTCACGGAGGGATCGGACCGGCTGGTCGCCCCAGGCCTGGCACACATGCCGAAGGTGGCCGAGGCGAGCTAGTTGACGAAGTAGGTCTCGCACGCCGCCATCAGCAGGTCGTGCGAAAGCTCCGTGGTCTTGCCGAAGTAACGCGCCGCGTGCCGCATGTGGTTGAGCAGGTCCCGCGGGTGGGAGCCGTGCAGCGCTCGCCCTTTGGCGAAGTACTGCTCCTCCATCAGCTGATCGACCAGCTCCTCATTGATCCTGAGCCCCTGGTTGAGGCACTGGCGGCGCCAGATCTCCTTGTACTCGTCCGGCGTCGGATCCGGCACGTGCACCTTGAAACGCACGCGACGGAGGAACGCCTCGTCCATCAGGTTCTGCGGGTGCAGATTGGTGGACAGCATCACGAGACACGTGAAGGGGACGGCGATGCTCGCACCGGCACGAGCAATGTTCAGATAGTCGACGCGCTTCTCGAGCGGCACGATCAAACGGTTGAGCAGGTCGCGCGGCGACATCGACTGCTGCCGTCCGAAGTCGTCGATGAGGAACAGCCCACCGTTGGCCTTGAGCTGCATCGACGCCTCGTAGAAGCCGAGCACCTGATCGAACCCGAGCTCGAGCATCCGCGGGGTCAGCTCGCCGCCGACCTTCACCGCCGGTCGCTGGGCGAGCTGCCAGCGCAGGTCGTGCGGCGGCAGCTCCCGGTCGATGGGAGCGTGGTGCAGCGGGTCGTAGAGCCGGATGACCTCGCCGTGAACGTACAGGGCACGCGGAATGAACACCGGCGGGCCGAGCAGCAGCGCTGCGGACTCCGCGATGGTCGTCTTGCCGTTGCCTGGAGGACCGTGGAGAAACACCGCCTCACGCGCGCTCAACGCGGGCCCCAGGTGGTCGAGGACGGATTCCGAGAGGACGAGATCGCTGAGGGCGTCGTGCAGCCGGGCGCGATTGACGACCCCGTCGACACGCGACTGCCGCTCCGCGATCGCGGCGTACTCGCCGACCGGCACCGGCGCCGGGCCGGCGTACTGGTTGATGTCGAGCAGCTCGCGCGCACGCTGGCGGCCGGCGCTCGAGATGCCGTGCTCCATGCCGGCGTTGATCGGCTCCCCCGGCTCGAGGGTCGCGGTGCGGACGCCGGCCGACGAGCAGTACCCCTCGTCCGCCAGAAAACGGAGGGTCACCTCCACGAAGGGAAAGGGCAGGCAGACGTGCCGCGCGATCTCGCGCCCGAGCATGCTGCCGTTGAAGTAGAGGACCTTGAGAACGAGGTCGCAGAGGAAGCTGAACGGCAACCCCGTTTCGTCAATGGTCCTCGGCTGTGGAGGCATCGCGATTGGGGCGGGAACCGTCGGCGCCGGCGCGATCACGGCCATTGGCTGCCGATTGTGTCAGCCGTTGTTAATCCGATCTCCACTCATGGGCGAGTTGTCATACGAACGTTCCAGACGGACAGTCGCCGGACTGCCCCTGCTAAGGTGGCCCGATGCCGCCAGTGCCCCTGGATGAGGGCTACCCGGGGCGGCGCCGCGTCGGGCCGTTCTGGATCGAGGAGGGCGTCGGCGTTGTCGTCGTCGGGGCAGTCATCCTCGCAGTTTCGATAGCCCTGTTCTGCCTGGCAGTCGCCCTGCGCCCGACGTAACCAGCATTGGGGAATACCGTTTGACCAGTCAGCGCGCTCGCACGTGCCGGCTATGACTTTGCATTGAGCTTCTCGAGATCCGATCGCGACCTCCCCGCGCGCCGGCGCCGCGCCGGGTTGGCCAAAGCACGCCAGTGGCGCGTCCGACCGGCTGCGGTTGCACCCCCGGGATCGCGCACCCGCGGCTCGACCGCGTTCACGCACCGGCGCCGCGCCAGCGCCTACCGGCTGACTCGACGCCTTCCGCGCCACCCTCGCGCGCTGCGCGTCTTCCTGATCACGCTGGCAGTCGTCTCCGGCATGGGGACCATCGCCGTCGGCGCCGTGTATGCGGCGTACAGCGTGTACAAGAGCCAGCTGCCGGACGCGACGACCATCGCCTCCATGGAACCCCCGCAGGACAGCTACGTCTACGACTCGCACGGACAGCTCGTGCACATCTTTCCGGCAGACGCAGTGACCGGGATCCGGCACACACACGTGGGCCTCTCCGCCGTCTCACACTGGCTGAAGCTGGCGACCATCGATGTCGAGGACCGCCACTTCTACGACGAGGGCTCCTGGGACGTTCCCCGTCTGGTCGCGGCCGGGCTCGGCAACCTCACCCACAGAAGCACCCAGGGGGCGTCGACCATCACCGAGCAGCTCGCCAAGCTGAGCCTCGAGGGCAGCAACCTGCTCGGGCCGACGTCTGCGCGCAGCCTCGATTACAAGGTGAAGGAGATCGTGCTCGGCAACGAGATCGCGGCCAACTTCACGAAGGATCAGATCCTCGAGATGTATCTGAACCGCATCTTCTACGGCAACCACGCCGCCGGGATCGAGACAGCGGCCCAACTGTACTTCGGCACATCCGCGCACGACCTCGACCTGGCGCAGGCGGCGCTGCTCGCCGGCCTGCCGCAGTCGCCGTCCGTGTACAACCCGCTCAACCACGACAAATCGGTCGACATCAACCCGCTGTCCAAGTCGCGACAGAACGTGGTGCTGCGCGCGATGGTCAACAACGGTGACATCAGCGAATCGCAGGCTCGCGCCGCCTACGCGGAGAAGCTCACATTCGCGAACGACTCGCTACCCAGCCTCGCACCGAGCTTCATCGACTTCCTCACGGACTGGCTGAACAGCAACTTCAACGGCTCATGGCAGGACCCCGGCGGCTGGCGGATCTACACCTCCCTCGATCTCAACAAGCAGGCGCTCGCCGACGCCACCGTGCAGAAGAACGTGTCTGAGAACCGTGTGAAGGAGAA
>Ga0307471_100000851_pt1 | contig 16131 bp, 11 predicted proteins | sample atmos_gasesAM3C__2_FD_204566 | JGI IMG/M metagenome (GOLD analysis project Ga0307471, IMG submission 204566) | Hardwood forest soil microbial communities from Morgan-Monroe State Forest, Indiana, United States - atmos_gasesAM3C_515 | ecosystem: Environmental > Terrestrial > Soil > Temperate... | reverse complement strand
ACCGGGAGGTAACAACCCGCGCAGCGTGATATCCAGCATCATTTCCGCGCGATCCTCTAGCGGACGCCACTCCACCCACGGATCCTTGCACTTGGCAATGTTCAGCGAAATCACGCCGTGCGCCGACGCCCACAGCGTCTGCGACACCAGTTCCGCGTCCTGCACCTCGTCGCGAAAGCATCCCGCGTTGATCGCCTCCTGCACCGCCCACTTCAGCATCGCGTAGGCGTCCTTCTCGGGGTTGCCCATGATCTCGCGATCCTCCTCATCCGGCTCTTGCGCAGGATGCGGCGTCATGAACATGAACACATAGTGGTTGGGAAAGCGCACGCCAAACTGGATGTAACTCCTGCCAATCTGCCGCAGCCGATCGATCGGGTCCGCCGGCATCTCCGTGCTCTGCATCACTTCCTGCAAGCGCGCAAAATCTTGCCGGCACAGCTCGTGGAAGAGTTCGTTCTTGTCGGCAAAGTAAACGTAGATCGCCGTCGGCGAGTACTCAATCTTCTCCGCCACACGACGCATCGACACGCCCTCATACCCCTCGGTGACGAACAGCTCGCGCGCCGCGTCCAGAATCTTGTCGCGGGTCTCCGATTTCTCGCGCTCCCGTCTTTCCTTGACTCCCATAACGATGGTTCCTTAGTTAACGTTGGTTAGTTAACAGTGTTAATTTACTGCGCATCGTTCATTCTTGTCAACAGAATTATTGCGTGAACCATCTTGGCAATAGTGTCTGAGGCTTGTCGACATTGCTCCCGAGTCAAGCTTTTTTGCCCGATCGAGGAGGATGCCCCTGAATGCTTGCTTGGATCTAGCGGTCTGGAGGCAAACTGTGTCCGGGCTTAGACGGGTTCTAGGAGTTGTCGACGGAACGGTACCGGGAAACGATAGATCCCTATCGGGACTGCCCCGAAGCAGAAATGCCGAATGCCCAGGTTAGTGTGGTCGGGGCAGTTTCGATAGGGTCGTTTGAACTGAGCCCTAGCGTTTGCGGGGGATGCGGCGAGATCTATGGGATTTCGATTCGGTTGTGCAGGTTACTGACCGTCTTTGCAGCATCAAACCGGGACGAAGAGAGTGGTGGACCTGGTCTTGTAAGCCGCTGTGGAGGCTGGGACTCCAGAACAAGAGTTCGTATCCGTGGGCAGAACTGGCGATTGAGCATACGAGGGCATGGCGTGTTTGAACACGGCTGCGACCGACGGTCATGGAAGCAAGTTGCGTCATCGATATCTCAGGAGGAATCAAGGCTGCGCCTCTGTGGATCAGGCGGGATCAGGCCTGAGCGGAAACGAAGCTGGCTACTGGTCATCCGTTCGACGACGAGCATGGGACCGCTGCAAACCGGACAGTGCAGCTGGGCGGTGATCTCGGGATCAGTTGCGGAGTCGTCTGCACCAAGCAGACCACGGCAGCGTAGGAGCATACTGCCACGCCTGCGGTTGGCGAAAAGTACCGCACGCCGTGCATCTGGCACGCCGCTCCACACCAGGTTCTCTCCGACGTGCAATTCCGATTGCACTCGTATCTGTGCCTCTGCTGGAGTCAAGGTATGAGTCCTCTCACACTGTTCCAGTGCCTGATGCCTGACATTGCCGGGCACATTATGGTTTTGCAATTCAGTGCAGTAACGGAAAGGCAAAGCGCTGATTAATGTTGTCTCGGTCCACGGTAGGCCGCTGCAACCCGCCGGTCATGAGTGCGACTTTCAACGAAACGAATGCCTCCAGCTCATCAATCGAAATCTTGCCATCCTGGTTGGTGTCCGCCTGGCTTGAGGCGAGTGCCTCTAGAATCTCGTGGGTAAAGAAGCCATTCTGAACCTTGAGCGATTCGAACGACGGTAATCAGGCAACTGACGGCGAAGGATTTTCACCTCCTAGACTTGCAGCCTTGTCGGCCGCTACCCGGGATTTGCACCCGCTGGATGACAATGAGAGGTTTCGCTGATCTTACTGACAGTTCCTCCTCTTCCAAGCTTTTCCGAACGCGATGCGCCGTTTGTTCGCTAAAATCCGCGTCGATGAATGAAATTGGGATTTTTCGCCAATCGTTCGCCCACACGTAATCTCGACTCGGCAGCATGGCGGAAAATACTATTGCGTTGTGGACTTCTGCGGCTGGCCGGAAAGAGCCATACCATGAAGGCATGCGGCAAGTACGCGCTCGTTATTGTCGGCTCTCTTGTGACTGGGGCCACATTGTTTGTGAGCAGTTTTGTAGCTATGGATTTCGTGTGGACGCACTTTGTGGTTCCCAACCCGAATGACATTGGTCTCGGCGATGGGCGCCTTGATTGTGTCCAGCGAAATCCGACCCGCAGACCCAGAACCGCAGGCAAGCCACGCTCTTGTTCCCGAAAACATTCGAGAACATTCGGGCATTGATGAAGGGATGGAATAGCCCACTGCTGACAATCTCAAAACCTTTATCCGCCGGACAGGCACAGACCTACCATCAGAAGGAATTCACGGCCAAGGAACAGAGCTACTGGTCGCAAAGCAACGCCGTTCAGGGCGAATGGCAAGGCCCTTGTGGGACATTCAAACGAGGCCAGCCTTCAGTTAAGGCTCTGGGTGGTTTCCCACGTCGAAACTATTCCTAGCAGTTGCTTCGAGATCAATGAAATCCATGCCCATGCCAGGACGAATATCAGATTCAGAAAAAGTTGAATACTCCTCGCTCCTTCGCTCGCGTTGGCGGCACTAAAGAATGCAGCCAGAAACAGCAGGCCAGTCATCGCGCTGAAAATAGCCCACGGTTTCTGTCCCAGTGAATTGAACGTTCGCACAAATACAAAGCACGCAGCCATGAGGCCCCCGAAACTCACCCCTCCGAAGATCAAGTGCATTGTGCCGTGAAAGGTCATACTCGTCGCGGAGCGTACAGGGTCAGCGACGAAGACTCCAACACCCACCTGGCCGACTCCAAAGATTTCAAGTAAGAAAGGACCCCAAAACCGACCTTTGCTCAAGCGTAGTACTCGCCGTATTCCCAGCCCCCCGGCCATCACTAGCAAACCGCCGATCACAAAATTAGCGATTTGGATCCATCCCAAAGCTCCAATGCTCAGCAGGCTAGGCTCGCTGCGAGTAAAGTGAAATTCCGGATGGATTAATATTTGAATGACGAAGATCAGAAGGAATATAGGGCCAGAAGCCACCCCACAGCTCAACAAAGCTCTTGCCGCCCTTACGCCGCCCGTTGAATTTCTCTGCATCGTCCCACCTCTGCCGTAAGGTCGAACCTACAAATGCGAAATCGACATGCCAATACTTCCCGAGGCAACAATGGCGCAGCGGATCAGCCGCGCCAAGCAGAGCATCAAAAGCTCCGGCGTGCCCTTCCGCCTTCCTTCTCCGCAGGAGCGTGCTGAACGGCTGCCTGCGGTTCTCCATGTGCTCTACCTGATCTTTAGTGAGGGCTACGTCAGCACCGTCGGAGCACATCTGCAACGACTCGACTTGGCGCGTGAGGCCATCCGGTTGACTCGCTGTGCGAAAACGCTGCTTCCAGAGCACCCAGAAGTCACAGGGCTTTTAGCGCTCATGTTGTTAACCGACGCGCGACGCGCCGCACGTACCGGACCGGAAGAGGAGTTGATCCCCCTGACCAAACAAGATCGAACTCTGTGGGACCGGGCGGAGATTTCTGAAGGCAGTGACCTTCTGACCGCAGCGCTATCGAAAGGATCGGTGGGTTTGTATCAGTTGCAGGCGGCTGTCGCTGCAGTTCACGACGAAGCAGCCCGATCTGAGGACACGGACTGGCCGCAGATCCTTGCATTGTACGAGCTCCTGAAACGCGTGTCTCCCAGTCCCATTGTGACGCTCAATCACGCAGTTGCAGCCGCCATGGTGTACGGCCCCTCGAAAGGTCTGGAATTGCTAAGGATTCTCGATACCGACGCTCGGCTGTCCGGTCACTATCGTCTCGACGCGGTTCGTGCTCATTTGCTCGAGATGGCCGGTGATTTTGCAAGCGCCGTCAAGCACTACCGCATTGCTGCTGGCCGGAGCACGAGCATCCCAGAACAGAATTATCTGATGACCCAGGCGGCTCGGCTCGATGAAACAAAAGCCCAACGAGAAGAGGCCACCGCACCTTCTTCTAAGCACACGCAGTGGAACAGTGCTCGCCAAAGCCAGCACGAAAATATGCCGCTCCTTAGGGCTTCGCACTTGCAACGTAAAAGGGGGAACTAAAGATGTGGTGGATGAGGTGTGGGGACAATTGATGCTTGCATAACGGGCAACCCTTCCATTGACCTAAAAAGATGCATACGTTTCAGTAAGGCCTCGAATCGGGGCTCCCCTCGAAGCGTTTTGAGCCGCGCGGGTCAGACGTTGCACGGCGATCACGCTTACCTCTTGTACCAGGTGTCATTCGCCAAAATTCTGTCCGGCCGCGAAATCAACAGCTTGCACACTTTCCTCAGCCCGCCAATTTGTTATGACTGTTCTCCATGTTCCCCTTCTTCCGGCTGTGGTTCGGACTACTGGCCCGTTGCTTTCGTTCGCATCACACGCTGCTCTTGGAGAACTTGGCACTCCGGCAGCAACTCACCGTGCTAAAACGCAAGCACGGCAGACCGAAGGTCAGCCGCCTGGACAAACTCTTCTGGGTGCTCGCGCACCGGTTCTGGTCCGCTTGGAAGAGTTCTCTCATCATCGTCACTCCCGAAACTGTGGTGCGCTGGCATCGTGCCGGATTTCGGCTCTACTGGAGCTTGATCTCGAGGGTGAAAAAACAGGACGGCAGAAAAAGACTGTCGAAGGAAATCCGGAATCTGATCTTCCGGATGGTGGCAGAAAATCCAACCTGGAGTGCTCCCCGCATCCACGGCGAACTGCTCATGCTGGGCTTCGACGTATCCGAGCGAAGCATTTCCCGTTGGATGAAGCGAGCGCCCAGATATCCAGGACTTGCCCAGCGCTGGCAGGCCTTTGTTCGCAATCATCGCGACGCGATTGCCGCCATGGATTTCTTCATTGTCCCGACCGTCACGTTCCAGCTGCTGCACTGCTGCTTTATTATTATTAGCCACGAGCGGCGCCAGATTCTGCACGTGAACGCAACCCGCCATCCCACCAGCACCTGGATCGCGCAACAGCTAAGAGAAGGCTTTCCTTACGAATCCGCTCCCAGATTCCTGCTCTTCGATCACGACCAGAAATATGGTCTGGAAGTACCCGCTGCCCTTCGCTCCCTGCAAATCACGGGCGTGCAAACCTCAATCCAAAGCCCCTGGCAAAACGGTGTTGCGAAACGCTGGGTAAGCAGCTGCCGGCGCGATCAGCTCGACCACATCATCGCCCTGAACGAGCACCACCTCAAGCGGCTTCTCGCCGCGTACACGTCTTATTATCACGACGACCGCACCCATCTTGGTCTCCGCAAGGAAACTCCTGGCCGCAGAATCCGTTCTGCAGCCACCGGTCCGGTGATCTGCCATGCGCGATTGGGCGGTTTGCACCATCGCTACGACCGCGCGGCCTGAGATCCGTCGATTTCCACTGGCTTACACCTCTTGAGACGAGTGGGACATCTTCACCCAGTAATAAGGAGCCCTAGCTCCGAGTCAGCATCTGCGCCCTCGGACTCAACCCATCTCGTGTGGGAAAACGCTCTTCAGGATCGCCTTCGAGCTGCACCTTGGATTTTGACGAGCCACACCCTGACAAAACGGAGTGGCAGGAAGTTGATCGCGGACCTTAGAACCTGAAGTCCAGAACGCGCCACAACCGCCTCACCCGAGCTATCGATTTGAAACTCTCGCCGGCAGGCTCCCGATGTCAGGCCGCACTTGTCCCTTGACTTCGCTTCAACGAAGGTATACAAGCCCGCAACAACAAAATCGCGTCACTAGGAGGTCCTATGAAGCGCACCACGATTCCGGCCCTGTTGGTGTGGTCCCTTTTGTTCGTATCGAGTACTTGGGGACAAGAGACGTCGTCCCAAACCAATACTCCGTCGTCAAAGGCTTTGCAGTGGGAAATTGTAGGTGCTGTCAAGTTGTTACGGATCTGGCAACTCGACCCCCCGGACACCTATCCTCAGATCGCGGTCCTGCGCGTAACCAATGACGACTACCAAAAATTCGCGCAGAATCCAGATGCCCTGCGTCAGTTCGCCAACAAGACCAAAGTATTTCCGAAGGACGTAAATAAGGTGGGTCCGTGGGAAACCCTTTCCAATCTCAACTATGCGGATCCGCCAGGATTCGTGATCACGCTGCTGCACCAGAGGACCAGCATGATAGTGGTCGCTGCTGTACAAGAGCCCGCCGACAATCCGTAGCTCATTACGCCGAGAGCCGGTTTTCGATCTCGGGAAGGACTGACCGATTGTGTGGGTGAGCCAGGGAGCTCAATATCCGGCAGCTTGCGAGGATCGCGCAAGTACTCACGATCGGACGCCCTACCTACCAGCACCGTGGCCTAAGGCGGGAGGCCAATCTGTAGAAGGAGCTTTCCGAATCGTGGGTCCGACCGCAACGGGTCCATCGCATCGTCCACCTTTAGCCTTACGAGATAGGTGTCGTGTGCGCTGTAAGCTCGCTCCAGCCAGTGAATGCTTTGCTCCCTGTCGCCCAGGGCCGCGCAGACGATGGCAAAAAAATACGGCGGAACGTAGTGGGCCTGGGATGCTGCGGACAACTTGCTCAGGATTGTCTCGGCTTCGCCTTTCTCGCCGGCCATCGCATAGGCCCGGCCCACAGCCGCCAAGCGAACGGGGTCGCCAGAAGTCCTGGTCGAGGTCACGCGCGCCTCCGCAATGGCCCTCTGGTACGCCCCTTTCCCAAGGTAGGCGGCACTCAGACATTCGTGTCCCGAAACCGCGTCCGGGTCCAGTTTCAGGGATCTTTCGCACTGTTCAATGGCACGGTCGTACATCCGCCCGTAGTTGTAGGCCCACCCTGCCGTGACACTGGTGGCGAAAGAAATCGGATCCAGCTTCAGTGCGGGCTGGATCTGCTCTTCCGCCGCGTCGTGTCGCCCCATCTGCGATAGGTAGACAGAATACATTCGGTGAGCCTCGGCATTGCTGGGATTCAGCGCGACCGCCCGCTTGAACTCAATTTCGGCCCCGCTCCAGTCCCAGTCCCCGTAGAATTTGATGCTCCCGAGAGTGGTATGGGCATCCGCAAGAGTCTCATCGATCGTTAGCGCCCTCAGAACTAATTCCTTCGCCTTGGGCATGCCCACTTGCGGAGCGAGGTCGTCCGTTTCACTGTAGTAGTCCGCCAGCCCCGCGTAAGCGGCGGCGTACTTCGGATCAATCGCAATCGCTTGCTCGAAGTACCTTTTCGCTTCACGGAACTGTTGCTCCGTCCCTCTTTGCCAGTGATACCGTCCCTTCAAATACGCCTCGTGCGCTGCCGCGTTCACCGGCCGCGCACTTGCGAGCCGCTCCTGCTCCTCGGGCGTGAGCTGCGCCCGGATCTCACGCGCCACATTTCGCGCCACCTCTTCCTGCATGGCGAATACGTCTCCCGCGTCCCGCTCGTACGATTCCGACCAAACGCTCCGGTCCGTGGCCGCATCGATCAGTTGGGCCGAGATTCGCACTCGATGCGTTTTCTCGTTCCGCGCCACCGATCCCTCCAGCACCGTGTCCACCCCTAACTCCTTCGCGATCTGCGGCAGCGGCTTCTTGTGCACGCCTTTGTACTGCATCACCGACGTCCGCGAAATCACCCGCAGCATGCTTATCTTCGACAACGCCCCGATCAGCTCTTCCGTCATCCCGTCTGCGAAGTACTCTTGCGTCGCGTCCGCCGACAAGTTGTCTAACGGAAGCACCGCCATAGAACGAAACGGAGCGGTCGCCGTCGGCAAGGCCGGAATTACACCGGCAACCTTCTTCTCCTCGCTCCGCCAACGCCCCGCCGCGTACGCCACCAGCAGCGCGGCTATTGTCGCGGTTACAACAATCAGCAGCGCGCGGTTCTCCCGCAGCTGGCGACGGACCGCCTGAGTCTGTCCCGTCACCAGCACTACCGGTTTGCTCGCTGTCACCAAACGCCGCAAGTCCGATAGTAATTCTTTCGCCGACTGGTATCGGTCGTCCGCTTCCTTTTCCAGGCACTTGAGAATGACCTCCGATAATCCAAGCGAAATTTTCGGATTGCGGCTCTGCGGTAACGCCACAGGCGCGTGCAGAATGTCATCAATGAGCGTAGCCGCAACTTTGCTTTCAAAGGGCGGGTGCCCCGTTGCCATCTCGTACATAACTACTCCAGCTGCGTAAATATCGCATCGTCCATCCAGGCTCAGGCCCCGGAGTTGTTCCGGCGCCATGTACAGCAATGTCCCAGTCACTTTGTTGACCGCAGCCGTAACCGTTTCGTTCTGGTCCGTTTCATCCGCTGTCATGAGCAATACCGAGAGTCCAAAATCCAGCAGCTTTGCGTCCCCGCCCACCGTGATCATGATGTTTCCCGGCTTGAGATCGCGGTGTACCAGCCCGCTACTGTGCGCGCACTCCAGGCCCTTCACCACTTGCTCGGCGATGGCGAAAACCTGCCGCTCCGTCATCCTCCCCACCGCCAGCTTGTCCGCCAGACTGAGCCCTGCCACGTACTCCATCACCAAGAAGTCCGTCCCCCCTTCGGTGTTGAAATCATGGATTGTGGCAATGTTGGGATGATTCAGCTTCGCCAGTGCCAGTGCTTCCCGTCGAAACCGCCGGCGCGCCTTCTCATTGTGCAGGGCCCCGGGCGGCAATACCTTCACTGCAACGTTCCTCTTCAGTCGCGTGTCTAGGGCGCGGTATACGACGCCCATGCCCCCAGCCCCGATCAGTTCCAGAATGCGGTAGTGCCCTAAGGTTTGGCCGAGGAGTTGGGCAGGACTGGCCATTTGAGTCCGAATCTTAGGCTCGGCCAGAGACCACGTCAATTCAGAGCCCGTGCCTCGCCAAAACTCCGTCCGGCCGTTAAATTCAAACAGTTTGCACAACTTCCTCAACCCGCCAATTTGCCATGACCGTTCCCTATGTTCCGCTTTCTCCTCTTCGGGTTGGGAGCGATCCGCACGCTCTTTCGATCACGGCGAGACTTGCTAGTGGAGGACCTCGTACTTCGTCAACAGCTCAGTGTATTCAAGTGTCGAAACCGGCGGCCACAAACTTGCCGTCCTCGATAAGCTCTTCAGGGTCCTCGCCCGCCGGTTCTGGTCCGAACGAATCGGGCCCAAGCAGGGAATCTGCCGCAGCTTGGCCGTGATGGTGTGTTTGCGACTCTCCGCCAGAAGTTCGCGTCGCGCTTGTGGGCGCAAGTGTTGCAGCATATCCAATTGCTGATAGAGCGGCTCGGCTCGCCGGCGGATACCGGCTTCGGGGATTTTTCCCAACCATTGGCTGCGGTGGCGGGTGTAGTAGACGTCCCGTGTCCCTCCTCAAAACGTCCTGGAGTCATGGAATGTCCGAAGTTGGCATGGCCAGGGAGGCACCGGTTCCAGCGGTGATCTTCAGGAATTCGCGGCGAATCACGTCCGATTTCAATATGCACTACCCTGTATGGACTACTCCTAATTTTCTTTGGTAGCAGCCGATGTCTATTTTCTCGGATTGGACTCGCGGTGAGCCGTCAAGATCCAGTTCTCCAACCGGCAAGCCGTCACTCGTGCCCGCAGAGATTGCGGGAGAATCTGATCGAAGATGAAAGTCTTTGGGCGCGTCAACAAAATGCGGATCCAGAAAACGGGAGTGACGGTCATTCCCAGTTGACTGAACATAGTTGTCGAATCCGGTCGCAATATCAGAAGAGGCCCTCCATGTGCTCGCCTTTGATCCGGAAGCACAGTAATAAAGGTTGTGATCGATAGCGACAGGCGGCTGGTTTTTGCCAGCCTGCGATTTGTTCACCGCGATGAGACAGCGAGGCCCCGCGTAGACGATGTTGTTCGCAAAAATATTGTCTGCCATGTTCCACTGCATCTGGAACTCGCCGGACCCAGTTTCCGACGTATCGTTGTCGTAGAGCGTATTGTTGACCACGGTACAGTGTTCGGTGTGTCCCCGCTCAGGCGCATAACCCCCGATGGAAACACCCGCGGTATGGCCGTGATAGATGAGGTTATTTCGTGCCGTGATGTAACTGGTGGCGCGGTCCTTGTGCTCACTGGCCAGTTCGATTCCGAAGTCCACATCATGAATCACGTTCTGTTCGATCAGGATCCGCGTGCCGCCGTCCACGTAAATACCGTCGGAATTTTCATCGTTACCGTAGGCCGGATTGCCGCGCGAAGTAATGTTGTAAACCAGATTGCCGCTTACCACTCCGTCGCGAGCCTGGTCGACGGCAGGGTCGGGAGCCGTGCGCTCGAAACCGATGACGTCGATTCCAATGTTGTTGTTATCGTGGATAACATTGTGCGTAATGCGGAAGTTCGTGACATTCCCGTTTACGACCAACGATTCGCTCGAACCGGTTTGGAGATGGTGCACCTCGTTGCCGTCGATCACCAGTTCACTGATGGGAGTTTTAGCGTCGGTACCGTATACCGCAATGCCAAATCCGTTGCCGCCTCGCCCCGGAGCATCGCGGCCGTTAAACGTCTGCTCAATATTATGGACGTTGTTCTTCAGCAGTTCGATGTGCGAGCCGGCCCCCATAACGCTGATGCCCAATGGAACGAGCCGATGTTCGGCGGTGCGGAAGTTACGAATTTCAAAACCTTCGATCCTTATGTAGCTCTGATTGTGAATAGTTAGTACGCCCTGTCTGCCGGAAGGAGTGAAATGTTCCGCGTCGAGGATTGCCGTCTCGCCGGGATTGCTTCGAAACGTAATGTATCCATCTGTCGGATTGCCGGATGCCATGATACTTACGAGCTCTTCATAAACTCCACCCCGCACATTGACGGTACTGCCCGCACGCGCGGTGTCCGCGGCATGTTGAACAGTGCGCCAAGGTGTAGTTAGGGTGCCGGGATTCGAATCATTCCCAATGGTCGACACGTAGAAGGAGGAGTTGGTCTGGCCAGAGGCACCGCAAACGCCCACAAATAAGATCAGAAGGGACAAAACTTTCACGCTTGTCCTCCCAAGAAGAGCATCCTGCTCACTTGTAAACACCGCTCATTGTTGCCGTACTTCCACAAGCAGATTCCCGTCGAACTCAACCTGCAAATGGGCACTGTGTCCTGAAACCATTCCCAGGCTCTTTCCCGTGACGTAGTCCACCACACTGTAGTTGCGGTCATCGAGGCCGCGCAGTTCGACTGGCCCCTTCCATTGCTTTGCAAAAAAGGCGTAGTACATGGTCTGGTCCTTGCGGATAACATGAGTCTCCGGCACATCGAAGCCGATGTCATAGAGCTGTCCGAGATATTGTCCCTTTGACAACATCTTCTCCCGATAGATACGAAGCCACTTTTCGAATTCCTTTTCGCGTGCCGGAGTCAGATCGGATTTACTCCTCTTTTCGACCAGGGACGGAATAACAAACTGTGTTCCCACGACGCCTCCCACTCCCACAGTAGACGCGAAGTCATTGGCGCCATCGCTCAGTTCGACGTGATCCCCAAAGAACGGGACGTTATCGCCCATCAGAGCCTTTAACGTTTTTGCCTTCGAACGAACTTGAAACGAACCTCTCGGGTCAGAAGCCACCGACATATTGAAGTGCGGCATGGTGAAAAAGGAGAACGCCGTGCCGCAGGGGCAGAACTCCACTAGTGTCCCAGGCTTTACAGTCTGTGCGGTGTCATAAATCGCCTTAAAGAAATCCGGCAGAGCTTCGACCGATTCCTCCGGCTGTGTGTGATGGTGAGTCGGGTTGTAGCAGGCTGGAACTCCATTCATGTGCTGGCCATCGAGCTTCAGCCCGTCAAATCCCCAATCCACCAAAAGTTTTCGCACCAATGCCTTGTGGTACTCCACAACGCGGCGGTCCGCTGGGCACAAATAATAGGAATTCCACCAGGAAACCTTTCTCGTGGAGCCATCACGGTTCAGTAACTCATAGTCGGGATGATCCCGGAGCAGTTCCGAGTCCGGGACGGCGCTGAGCGGTGACCACCAGAGCTGAGCCTTGAACCCTTCCTGGTGAATGCGGTCCACCAGGGCCTTGATGTCGGCATCTCCATTGGGAAATTTCTTGGGATCAAGTTGCCAGTCGCCCACATTGTTCTGCCAGCCGTCGTCGAGCGTGACCCACGCAAATCCCAGCCGCTTCGCCGTCGGAAGCGAGTCATACACCTGCTGAGGCTGAACTTTTCTTCCATATCCCCACGCGCACCAGATTGCGCCGAAAGAGTCCTCGGGCGCTGTGGCCATTTGGAAACCTTGTTTCATCATGAAGTGCCGGTAGTCGGCGAGCGCGCGGAAGTAGTCTCCTTGATGGATCGCAACGAAAGTACGAAACGTATGAAAACCTTCGCCGGGGCCTAATGAGATATTTTTGGTTAAGCGCACCGCGATTTTGGCGTGTGCAGCATCGGGCATGGATACAGGCAGGGAGACCAGCTTCGGCCGCGGCTCGACGTGTCCCACAGCTATTCCAACGTCACGCCGCCAGACGTCGATAATCGGCGTGCCGCCGCCATAGTCATCGGCATTCATGCCTTGATAATTCTCCTGCCGGAAATTTGTGTACAACGGTAAGACCCAGTTGGGGCGTTTCTCGTAGGAGCCACTCTGGTAAGACCAGAAAGCTGGCGGGCCCACACTGCGTTGCGCGTTCAAAACGTACGCATTGTTGGTCCAACTATTGATCGCTAGCTTGGATGCTCCGGTATTGGTGTACTCGACATCAAAAAACGCCATCGCGGGAGAGTCGTCATATACGGTGACAGCGACCGTCTTTGTGAGCGTTCCCGCCTTGCCTTCCACGGTAAGCCGGTCGCCCTCGCCGAAAGAGTCTCTTGTACGCTCGTGTTTTTGCGAAGTCAGGAGAAATCCGGTCCAGGGCTTGTCAGCGATGGTCACATTCTCAGAGTCAGAGAACGGCCCCACCACCGTCTCCGTCTTGTCAAAATGGGCAACCACCCGGCTGCGTAGGTGGTTATCAAATTCAATTCGCAGATTGCCGCCTTGAATCTGAGGCTTGCCGGGGCCGCCCGCAACGGCAGCGGGCGACCAAAACGCAAACACGATGGCGAGAGCGACCCAAAGCCTGGTCGTAGGGGTGGCTTTCAATTCTCGAAGGGGGTTGCTGTCGGATTGCAAAATCGCTCTTTTCGTTGAAGGCACAGAACGTTCTCGCTGCAGTACGACTACGCTAAGAAAAATTGAATGAAATAAAACGTAAATACTCGTAATAGAAGCAAAGCCTCGCAAAGTCAATCAATTTCGAAGTGTGATGAGGGACAGAATCTGCAAGGCGCATCGAGTTTGTTGCATTCTGGTACGATCCATCGAAATGCGTGCCGGTCGTTAGGAAAGCGCATTTATCAAAACCTCAATCAAAATACTTGGCGTCTCGTAGTGGACAAACGAAATAAAACGATATAAATAGTAATTTTCCGATAGTGACTGAAAGATGTGAATCTCATCTGAAGTTCGCGCTCCAGGCAGGATTGGCCGAATCTTCTCGAGAACCGCGAGTGAGGAGATAACTTCAAATGCAGCGTAGAGATTTTATAAAAAGTACTGTCGCTGTTGCGGTAGCTGGGGAACTTGGGATCGGTAAAGCGCAGGCGAAGGTTCCCGCCCACAATTGGGGGAACTATGACTTCGGCTGCGGTCCGCAGGTGACCGATCGGCTTAATCAGGGGCCCTTCCCTCAATATCCACCGGATGCGGTTATCCCCACCGACGATGTGGTGATGACCACTACTTCTTCCGACGACGCCGTGCCGAACTATGGCAAGGGACTGGTCACCTATATCACGGCAGATAGTGGCGCGGAAGAAATCAAGTCGGACAATATTCCGCAAGCGATCGAAGACCTGGTTCGCTTTCCATTAGGCCAGCAGCTTTACATCCGCCCGACGTGGAGGGAAGTGCAGCCGCGTCCCGGACGCCTGCTGTTGCCCGATTATCTGAAGGTGGTTCTTGAATTGGCGAAGAAGAATAACAAGCGGGTCGGATTGCGAATTCAGATGTGCGCGCCAGATTATAAGCACGAAGCTGCCTTGCCAGATTTCGTCCTGGAAAAAGTACCAAAAGTCGATTTGGTGATCAGCGATCAGGAGAGTGCGGCTGCAGGGAAGAGATTTTTGGATAACCCACACTCGCGTTATCAGCCCCGGTATGACCATCCTTTTTTCCAGCAGGCATTCGAAGAGCTCGTTGGACAACTGGCGGCAGAATTCGATGGCAATCCACTCATCGAGTTCATCGACACTTTTATGTACGGCTTCTGGGGTGAAGGGCACACCTGGCCATTCGGCAATAATCCTTTCCCTGACTACCTGACTGCAGAGCGCACCTGGACCAATATGCTCGAAGTCCAGCTCGAACACTTCAAGAAAACTCCTCTGCTGACCAACACGCAACCGGATTACAGTCGGGTTGGTAATTCGGAACTGCTAGACCGCACCGTCCGCAGCAACAATTGGATTCGCAGCGACACCATCTTCATTGAGAACGAGCAGATTGAAGCGCTCAGCAACCGCCCGCCGTGGATCGCAGCATTGCTCGAGCAGGGACTTCCTGGGAAACCTCCCGATCCGAACGCCGCACAGGAAGGGATATCTCCGGCAGAGAACATGATTGATCATGTAATCGATATCGGGGCGAACTACTGGTCGCTCTGGAACTTCCATCAGATCAGCGCAAAAAATCTCATGAGCTACCACGAGGCGTATCCAGCAGCGTTCGACCGGATCAATCGCCGCATCGGCTATCGGGTGAGGCCATCTTTTATCTGGAGCTATCAGGACAATGGTTGCCTGGGGCTCATTGTTGGCTTCGCCAATGATGGGATCGCGGGTATGCCGGGCGTATTGCGGGTGACCGTGGAAAGCAGCGACCGAAAGGTGCTCAAGAGCGGTTGTCTGGACGCGGGCTACCCATTACCGGGCAAGATTCGGCAGGCGCAGTTTGTGCTGCCGCAAGGGACAGATTGGAAAGCATTGAAACTCAGAGCTGAGATCGAAGTAAAGGGAATGCGCTATCCCGTGAGGTGGGCGTGTCACCAAAAGCTGAACGACGACGGCTCGCTCACGCTGCGCCCTAACCTCCGTCAGCAGGTCTAGAGGTTGTTCTGCTCGCTGACGGAATTCCATGCCGGCTTTTGAAACCCGAAAGAGTTAGAAGACAGATAGGTATCGCCGCAACGATATCAGTCCCTCACTGGTTGCTAATTTCGATTGACGTACCCAAAATTTCGATCTACAGCCTTGTCTTGCAAGCACGGCTATCACGGATACCCGCATATGCCTTCAATTCACGGAGTAACCGCAATGACTCGTAGCGGACTACCGGAACCGCCCACTATCTTCAAAGGGGCTGCGATAACGACGGCTCCTGTCGCTGGAAGCTGATCCAGGTTGCAAAGACTGGCCAGGCCAAATTTGCCGCTGCCGTGCATGAGGTAATGGTTCGGAAACGGAGGCTCGAACGTGAACGCCTGGCCAGCATCGGTCCCGACCGTCTCTACGCCGACCCCCAGCACGTCTCGCTTTTGAGCCAGCAGTTCCGAACTCTCTTTCGCTAATCCGGGTGTATGCGGACCGCTTTCCGTAGCGTTGATGTAATCCTTTGGGTCTTTTCGCTTCGACCAGTCTGTGCGCAAGAGGACCCATGCCCCTGCCGGGATGCGCTCGTGCTGCTCCTCCCAGCGACCAATGACATCTGGAGTCACGAGATAGTTCGGGTCCCGTGCCGCCTCCGTGCTAATGTCAATCACGCAAGCCGGGCCTACAAATTTTCTCGGTGGGATGCGGTCCACAGAGTTGTCGGGAAGATCTTTTCCCGAGACCCAGTGGATTGGTGCGTCGAAATGGGTACCGGTGTGCTCCCCGGTCTCGAATCCGTTCCAGTACCAGGCGGGACCACGCTCATCGTAGTGCGACAGTTCCCAGATCTTGAACGCGGGAGTATTGGTGAACTGCGGTGGAAGAGGCAAGAGCGGCGTCTGCGGACTCAAAGGCTGGGTAAGATCCACCACGCGCAGCCGTCCCGTAGCAAGTTCTTCAAGCAGTTGCGTCAACACTTGAGACATTCGCACTCCTC
>Ga0307471_100000849_pt1 | contig 16147 bp, 11 predicted proteins | sample atmos_gasesAM3C__2_FD_204566 | JGI IMG/M metagenome (GOLD analysis project Ga0307471, IMG submission 204566) | Hardwood forest soil microbial communities from Morgan-Monroe State Forest, Indiana, United States - atmos_gasesAM3C_515 | ecosystem: Environmental > Terrestrial > Soil > Temperate... | reverse complement strand
CTCGCGGGGGTAATCGAACTGCGCCACTGTGTCCACCAGCCGTTCGATCACGTAGCGCTCGTTGTAAATTGGCAGCTGCACGGTGACGCGCGGCCACTCGCTGATTTCCGGCGGAGGCGGCGCGATTAGCTTGCGATTCTTAAAAAAGTTGTAGACCAGCACGTAGCGATGGATTCCATACATCGCCAGAATGATCATCACCACGAAGTACGGCGTCATCACCACCAGGTCAAACGAATTCACCTGGTACAGCCCCTTGAACGGGTTCAACAGCGGATTATTCCGCCGCCAATAATCCGACACAGGATTCGCGACAGGCGCGAACCAACTCGCAATCGTATACAACAACGTCAAGCTTCACCTTCTCCTAAAGAGGTGATTAATCTGCGCTGCTTCGTTAATCTAGCAGCTTTGTTGATTTGAACCGCTTTGTAGTCTGAGCAGCTTCGTTGATCTGAAATCTGAGCTCCTTTGTTAATTTGAGCGCTTTGAAGGTCGCGGTTTCACCCGCGACGCACGCGCAAATAGCAAAGGGGCTTTGGCCCTTGAAGCCCGCTCGAATCTTAACGCATCCCCATCCCTAAACGATTGATCATGCTACGTTTCCCCGCAGGGACGGGCACGCAACTCCAATCTATACGAGGGGATGAAACCCTGTCAACGAATCCTTACCGCAGTCTCGGTGATTACCACTTTTCTCAGTAGGGGCACGGCATGCCGTGCCCGAACGCCCGCTCGGCGCTCCCCAACCATTGCCTCAGGCTTAATATGGTTGGCTCTTCAGAGGTAAAGCCTTCGCAGTTGTACCGGTCACCTTCAGACGGGCCGTACCCGCTCGCGAACCTTGCCACGGCCGCACCAACAAACCGTGTCATCCCGACCGGAGTGGAGGGATCTGCATTTTCTGCCGCTTGCATGTAGCTCACCTCTTCAGAAGAGGTGAGGCTTTCGCAGTTCGTACCGCCGGCATCCTGCCGGCTCTTTCTCTTGAGGTTATAACTTACCGAAGAGAACCTCATTCACTTCTTCGCTGGTCAGCACCGGCGCGCCAGGCCCTGCACTCAATACCGGAAGGCCAGTGATCGGATCGATTAGAATCCTGGCTTTTCGCGACGATGTTCTTCGCGGTGTCAATGTGATGCGGCCACTTTCCACCCGCACCTCCAGGAATTGGCCCGGCCTGAGCCCGAGCTTCCGCCGGATCGACGCCGGTAAGGAGATGTGCCCACGAGGTAAAACATTGACTCTCATAGTGAAGCGACAATGCCTGATTTTTCTAATGGGAGCAATAAAATTCAATTGAAATGTGTTTCTAGATATGCTACCATAACGCTTGAGTTATGAGAAACGACGGCCAAAGCGAACAGAGGGAAGTGGGCGCAAAGTAGCCCACGCCCCCCAATTTCTAATCGCAAATCTGGAATTAGAATTCCACGTAAGGCCCATAAGAATCAGCAACCTAAATTTTTCTAATCGCAAATTTTTAGCGATTTTTCCGCCGGAACTCGTTACCGATGGAGAACCGTGCGCCGCCTTTTCTAGCCCCCAGCCTCCGGCTTCGAGCCTCCAGAACCTAATCGTTACACCGCGATTAGAATCCCTCGCAACTCGCACAAAACAAACGCCAAATCAAATTTCTAATCGTTACAAATCGCGCTTTTCGCGTCGCGGATGCATTGGCGGGATGCCGTCTCTGCCCGCCCGTCGCCCCCGCAGCCCGGAATTAGTTGGCCCCTTCGCGAATCACGAGTCACCAGTCACTTCTTCTCCCGCCTCTTGCATCGCGCCCCCGCCACGCCTAACATGGCGTCTCGCAACCCTTCCACCAAGGAGTTCTGCTGATGCGATCCAATCGCAATCGTTTGCCATTCATTCTGATGTTGCTGGGACTTACGGTTTGCGCGGCGCAGCTTCTGGTTGTCGGCCGGCGAGCAATCGTCGAAGCTGCGGCGCAACCTCTCGCTGGCGCCGCAAATCCGCAAAAAAACTCGAAGCCGGCGCCTGCTGACGACGCCCTCCTCGCGAAAGCCTACCGCTTCGAAAGCGGTGGCTGGATTTACGTTCACCTCGAAGGCTCGCCGCACGATGTCGGCTACCAGCACGGCTACTTGCTCGCGCCGGAAATCGGCGACGCCTTCGCCGCCGTCAGCCTGCAGATGACTCACGTCACGCAGCGCGACTGGGAATTTTTCCGCGATGCAGCGCGCAAGATGCTGTGGCCGAAAATCGATCCTGAGTATCAGGCGGAGCTCAAAGGCATCGTGGATGGACTCGAGGCGCGCAAAGTGAAACTCGATCTCTACGACATCGTCGCCCTCAATGCGTTCGAAGAACTGCCCGGCTATTACGTTCCATGGGTCAACGAGCAGACCCACGCCCAGAACGCCCCGAAAATCAACAGCCCGGAAAATTGCAGCGCGTTCGTCGCCAACGGAAGCTGGACGAAAGATCACCAGATCGTGATGGCGCACAACAATTGGACCAGCTACCTCAACGGCGAACGCTGGCGCATTATTTTCGACATCGTTCCGCAGCAGGGTTACCGCATGCTGATGGACGGCTTTCCCGGCGTGATCGCGAGCGACGATGATTTCGGCATCAATTCCGACGGCATGATGATCACCGAAACCACCATCTCGAATTTTCACGGCTGGGATTACAACGGCAAACCCGAATTCGCGCGCGCTCGCAAAGCGATGCAATACGCCGGGTCTATCGATGAATATGTGAAAATCATCATGGACGGCAACAACGGCGGCTACGCGAACGATTGGCTGCTGGGCGATCGCAAGACCGGCGAAATTGCCCAGTTCGAGCAGGGGCTGCAGCACACGAAACTCTATCGCACGATGGACGGAGTTTTCGTCGGCTCGAATTTCGTGAGCGATCCCGCCGTGATGCGCGACGACACCACGTTCGATCCGAAAAATATGGCCAGCTCTCCCAACGCGCGCCACGCTCGATGGGATCAATTAATGAACGAGAACAAAGGCCAGATCGACATCGCCATGGCCCAGGCTTTTCTCTCCGATCACTATGACACCTACACAAAAAAGCCGATGGCGGATCATCGGACGCTCTGCGGCCACGGCGACACTTCCGTGGATGGCGATAAGACATGGGACATGCCGCCTTACGAGCCCATGGGCGCCGTACAAGGCAAAGTGATGGACAGCAAGATGGCCGCGAACATGAGCTTCGTCGCGCGCATCGGGCATCCCTGCGGCGCGAAATTCGATGCCGCGCAATTCCTGCGCGAGCATCCGGAATTCAATTGGCAGGCGCCCGTGATGCGCGACATGGAAGCCGGCCCCTGGACGCAATTCCGCATCGGCGCAACCGATCCGAAATCAATAGGCACCGCAAATTAGATAGCGCGAGCTGCTTGTGACCGCCAGCCTCACAACTTTTTTTGGGCTCTTGGGCGCGCTGCTGGTTCTGGCATTCGTCGCCAACCGGCTCTCGAAGTGGACGCGCGTTCCCGATGTGATCGTTCTGCTGATCACAGGAATTGCTCTCGGGCCGGTGCTGCACTGGGTGGACGGCTCGAAGGGTGGATTTCAGCGGGTTGCATAAGGAGTTTCTGGCATCGCTCGGAATTGTGGCTGTGCTGTTCGTCGCCCGATTGATTGCGGTGCAGATCAGCCGGGTGGTCTGGCGCGGGACGACGCTCTGCGAGAGGCAAGTCGCTACGTTATTGATACCAAGGGGTTTAATTACAGCCGTGCTGGCTCTCGACGCTGTCCGCGCGATGAAGCCGCAGCTTGACTTCCTCACGCCGCTGGCGTTTGCAATCATCCTTCTGACGAACGTTCTCGTCCTTCTCGCTGCGATTCGCGCCAAGGATCTTGTTCCTCAAGTCGCGCCGGCGCCCGTCGCGGTGCAATCGTCAGAAAGCTTTCCCGCCTAGCAAGCCGGCCCGGCAAGTTGGCTTCCCGTGCCGCTATCTGATTGGTATCAATCCGCTTCCGCCCTGTGGAAATCAGCTCCCGGAGATGCTACAAAAAGTATGAGCTTTATCTGGGTGTGCTGTGGCTGAAATCTGCACGTCAAAAGGATGCAAAATGACCGTCCCCGGCGGGTTTGCCGGAGACCGCCTGTGCGTCCTTCACTACACGCTTTTCGTCGAGCAGGAATGCGCGGAGATGCGGCGCGAATCGGCGCTGGGCAAAAACAGCCATGAGCGGCAGAACGAACTCATGGGAAAAATCGCGGATCGAGGCGAGGCGCTCGTGCACGTCGCGACCAGCGGCTTTCCGATGTCTGATGAACTGAAGGCGCGAATCTTGAGCACGCTTTTGACGCTGATGAATACGCGCGAGAATCTGGATCGAGCGGTGATGCGGCAATCGGCGCAGCGGCGTTTCGTAGGCTAAGCATTTTTTACGACCCTCTTTCTCACGAACCCCTTTGCGAAGTTATTCCTCGTAGAATCCTGGTCGACGCAGTAGGGGCGGGTCTCAGACCCGCCCGCGTACAAATTCAGCACGGTCTCTACGAAATCATCGCGTCTTTAGAGGTTTTTCCGCCCGAGCCATCGCGGAGCTCGCTCCTTCACTCTGAAGGAAAACGAATGCGACGCGGAATAGTGCGGTCGGAGGCGTAGGGGGCGCGGGCGGGTCTTAGACCCGCCCCTACTGCCTCATGTGTGACGGAAGTTTCTGTCGCGAATTACGAACCGATATAACGCGCGTATAGCGAACGCGCAACTGCTGGATCCTGAGTTCCTTTGATGATGGCGCGCCCGTCTGGAAATACCGTCATTTCGTAAGGCGCCACTCGGAAGCGCAGAAGAAACTGATTATTGCGGACTTCGGAAGCTGACGCGCCGGAGACGCGGCGGCCCAACTCGGCGAGATCGAGCGCGCGCCGGCGTTCGTGAATCTGCACTGAATCGCGGCCGCACATGCTCACGTGCGGGCGGGCGCGCCCTTCGAGGTGAACAAATTCACGGCGCACGCAAGCGCGGCAATCCGGATTGCGCGCTACGCGAATGGACTGGAATCTGCCGCTCCAGACGTCGCACGAAATCAGCTTGTGGTTCAGAGCTTCCGGGCGGCCGGCAAGAAACTTCGTCGCTTCGGCGGCTTCGATCGAAGCGACTATTCCTGCAGCCGCGTTCAATACTCCCACCGTATCGCACGTATCTTCCGGGCCAAGCGCCGAATGATTGCTTCCACTTTCGAGCAGACACGCGAGACATGCCGTTTCGCCGGGCCGGATCGTCATAGTGACGCCGTAGCTGCCGACAGCCGCGGCATAGATCCAGGGAATGCCGAGGGAAACCGCGGCGTCGTTCAGGAGGAGCCGCGTCTCGAAATTATCGGTTCCATCGAGGATGAGCGGAAATCCGCAGAGCAGATCGAGGGCATTGTCGGGTGTAAGGTCAGCGACGATTCCTTCCACTTTGACGCCTGAGTTGATGGAGCGCAGGCGACGCTCGGCGGCAATCGCTTTTGGTATGGCGTCGTGCGCGTCGGCTTCTTCGAACAGCATCTGCCGCTGCAAGTTTGATGCTTCCACAAAATCGCGATCGATAATCACGAGCCGGCCAAGACCACTGCGAACCAGCAGATTTGCCGTCACGGTGCCCAGAGCGCCGCAGCCAATCAGGACGGCGCTCGATGCCAGCAGGCTCTTCTGGCCTTCCTCGCCGATTCCGCTGAAAAGAATCTGCCGCGAATATCTTTCGCGCTCTTCGCGATTCATCGCTTCCTTCCGTGCCTAAAGCGTGATGATAGCGCCTTTTCGCGTCCGGCAGGCAACGGGGCTGTGCTAACCTGACTTCTTACTCTTCTGGCGCATGAGATTCCGATGGAAAACATGGCATTCAGAGTTGGGACCGCGAATCTGGTTCGGTTTCGCGTGCGTGCTGGCGGTTTTCCTATGCGCAGAAATCAGCCTGGCAGCGAGCTTCGAAGAAACCACGTTTGAAGGCCGGCGCATCACGGATATTCGCATCGTGGATGAGTATGGCGCGACCGTCACCGTGAAATCGCTGGTGCTGGCGATCAAAGTCGGCAAGCCGTTTGACTTCGGCGAAGAGCGCGAAAGCCTTCGCACGCTGTACCGTACAGGTGATTTTGCCGATATTCGAGTAGCTGCGTCGGGCGTGGGTGATGGCGTGCGCGTGGATTTCATCGTTCGCCGCAACTACTACAACAACGTGGTGCGCATCGACGGACTCAAAGACCCGCCCAAGGACCCGGCGGCTCTCGCTGCCTTGCGCCTGAATCTCGGAGAGCCATTCCGCGAAAGCGCCCTGCATGAAGCAATCGGCCGCCTGCAAGACCTGCTTCGAAGCGAAGGACTGTACCTCGCAAAAATTACTTTTGACCTGGGCCCGCATGACGATACCCGGCAGATGAATATCGCGGTGCACGTCGATCCGGGCGTTCGCTCACTCGTAGGAAATATCGCCCTCAAGAATCAAACGCGCTATGCGGATGCGGAGCTCATCAAGCAGTCAAAAATCTCGGAGAAGAACGCGCTCACATCCGCACGGCTCACTCGCGGCTCGCAGCGAATCAAGAAATACCTGGTGAACCAGGGCTATCTGGGCGCCGGAGTGGTTATCACTCCAGGAGCTTATGATCCAGCCGCGAATCGAACGCCACTGAGTATCGAAGTGACGGCCGGTCCGCGCGTGCGAGTGGAGCTAGCCGGCGCGCGTATCAGCAAAGGCCGCCTTCGCAAGCTGCTTCCCATTTACGCCGAAGGCGCGGTGGATGAGGACTTGCTTCAGGAAGGCCGCCGCAACATCCGCGATTTCTTCCAGCGCGAAGGATATTTCGACGCTGACGTGAAAGTGGCTTCGCGAGAGGACGCACAAACCAAGGATCGCGTGATCAGCTATGAAATCTCGCGAGGCGACAAGTTCCGTCTGTCGGCCGTGTCATTCGATGGGAACAAGTACTTCAGCAGGGAGCTGCTTTACGGGCGGCTGCAGCTTCAAACTGCATCGTTTGCGTCGAGCGGGCGTTTTAGCCAATCGCTGATGCGCGCCGACATCGATTCGATCAAGGGCCTGTATCTTTCGAACGGCTTTCGCGACGCACAAGTGACATCCGCGGTGGACGATAATTATCACGGTAAGAAAGGAAACCTTTTCGTCGCATTTCACATTGAAGAGGGTGCGCAGACGCTGGTGAGCGGCCTCGAAGTGCAAGGCAATCACGCGCTGAGCACGGAGAAGATCCTCGCGGTCACCGGCTCCACTCCGGGGCAGCCGTTTTCAGAAGCCGGCGTCGCGAGCGACCGCAATAATATTCTTGCGATGTATTACAACGAGGGATATCCGGAGGCGCATTTCGAGGATCAAGTGCTGCCGGGGAATGATCCGGAGCGCGTTCAGCTCGTCTACCACATCAGCGAGGGAACGCAGATCGAAGTATCGAGGGTTCTGCTGACGGGCTATCAGTTCACGCGTCCGGGAATCGTGGCGCGCCAGGTGAAAATCGTGCCGGGACCGCTGAGGGAAGGCGAAGTGGTGGACACGCAGAGGCGGCTTTACAACCTGGGCGTGTTCAGTCGTGTGACGATTGCGCCGCAGAATCCGAATGGAACAGACCCTGAGAAAGTGGTGGTGGTGGACGCAGAGGAAGGAAAGCGGTACACGTTCGCCTACGGCGGCGGATTCGAAGTGCAGAGGCTCGCAGGAGGCACCAATAATCCCAGCGGAACGATCATCGGCGCGAGCCCACGCGGAATCATCGAACTTTCGCGCGCCAACATGTTCGGCAGAGCGCAGACGCTGTCGTTCAAGGTACGAGTGAGCACGCTGCAATACCGCGCTGTGGTGAGCTACACGGCTGACAATTTTCTTGCCAATCGAAAATTAAGCCTGCAGCTGACCGGGTTCGCCGACAAGACACAGGACATCAATACGTTCACCTCGGTGCGTTATGAAGGGGCCGTGCAGCTTGTGCAAACCGTTTCGCAGCGCACTAACTTTGCGTACCGGTATTTTTTCCGTCGTGTGGACGCCTCGAATCTGAAAATCGAAGAAGAGGAAATTCCACTGCTTAGCCAGCCGACGTTGGTTTCCGGTTTCGGGGTGACGTGGGCGCGCGACCGGCGCGACAACGCGGCTGACGCGAAACACGGCAGCTTCAACACGATCGATGCGAGCATCGCCTTGAAGTCACTCGGCTCCGCGGCAAGCTTCTTCCGCGGGTCGTTCCAGAACTCCACGTTCACGACTTTCGGACGCGCATTCGTCTTTGCGCGCTCGGTGCGTTTCGGCGTGGAGCAAACGCTTCCTGGCACAGCAGAGGTGGACATTCCGCTGCCGGAACGATTCTTCGCCGGAGGCGGCACGTCGATTCGAGGCTTTTCTCTCAACCAGGCGGGACCTCGCGACCCGGTGACCGGGTTTCCGGTGGGAGGGCTGGCACTGCTCGCGTTTAACCAAGAGCTTCGCTTTCCTATGAGGCTGCCTTTTGTCGGGAACCGGCTGGGCGGCACAGTGTTCTACGACGCAGGGAACGTGTACACCGATGTCAACCACATCTCGTTCGCATGGAAACCTCCGGCCAACAACAATAACCTGCCTTATTTCTCGCATACGATCGGCGTCGGCGTGCGTTATCCGACACCGGTGGGACCGGTCCGCGTCGACTTTGGATATCAGTTGAATCCGCCGCATTACGCGGGAGAAGACTTCCCGTCAACAGGGCCGCCTGTCCCGAAAGAGTTCGCCTTGCCGCACTTCCAATTCTTTTTCAATATTGGACCTGTTTTCTAATGCGGCGCCTGCTCTTTTTCTTGCTATTGGCGGCCTGCCTGGCTGGCCTGGGATCGAATCGCGCGTTTGCACAATCGCATTCCTCATCGGAACCTTTGCCGCCATCTTCCGGAGGCGGCACAGATTCAGGCGCCGGGGAGGCGCCGAGGGAGGAGACCGTAGATGGCATCGCCGCCCGGATCGAAGACGACATCATCACGGAAAGTGAAGTTCGCGAGCTGAGCGCGTTTCAAGAGCTGGTGGATGGCAAGCCGAAGCCGCGAAGCGAGATCATCAAGGAGCTCGCCGACCAATGGATTGTGCGGGGCGAAGCGGCACTGGCAGCGTTTCCAACTCCGTCGCAGGCTGATGTGGATCGCGCTTACCAGGAGTTCGTGAAGCAGTTTCCATCGCCGCAGGAATTTCAGGCGCGCTCCGCCGCTCTAGGGCTCACCGAGGCGGCAGTGCGGCGCATTCTCGAGCAGCAACTGTTCCTCTCGCGATTCATTGACTACCGATTTCGCCCTGCGGCGCAAGTGGACGAACCGCAAATCGAAACGTTCTACCACGATGAGTTCGCGCCGCAGCTCGAGGCGAAGAAACAGCCTGTGCCGCCGCTTGAAGATGTGGAAGACACGATTCGCGAAGTGCTGATCCAGCGCGCCATCAGCGATCGAGCGGCGAAGTGGCTCGACGACACGCGCGAGCACCTGAAGATAGACCTCGTCGATCAGGGAGCCAAGCCGTGAGCGTTCGCTGGCGGCGCTGGCTGAGGTTCGCGCTTCTCTCCGTGGCGGCATTGTGTGTTGTTGGGCTGCTTTTGATCGAGACGGGGATCGTGCAGCGCTGGGTGCGGCATATGGTGGTGAGCCAGATCGAACAGGGCACCGGCGCGCGCGTCGATTTGGGCGGATTTCATCTTCACATCTGGCAACTCCGCGCAGAGCTCGACGACCTTACGCTGCACGGGCTTGAGGCGCCGGGAACGCCGCCGCTTTTCCATGCGGCGCACGTGAATGTAGATATTCACATTCTGTCGTTGGCCGGCAAAGAAATCGCGATTGATGAGCTCGTGTTCGACCAGCCGCAACTGGCAGTGCGGGTGGACAAGAACGGCAAAAATAATTTACCGACGCCGCGCGTAGCGCAAAGCAAGCGGCCCTGGCGCGAAACCCTTTTCAGTTTGCGCATCGGGCATCTCGAGTTTCGCGACGGCAGCGTTACTCTCAACAACCGCAGCGCTCCGCTCGCCATGCTGGGGAAAAACTTGCAGTTCCAGTTGCGTCTCGCCGGAGCATCATCCGCGGAGACCGAATCGTACGTCGGCAACCTGCAATGGCAGCAAATTCAGCTGGCTGCCGGGCGCGACCTTCCGTTCCTCTTCGACATCGCAGCGAAATTCACTTTGCATCCCGATTCTTTCGAACTCGATGACCTCGCATTGAAACTGCCGAATTCGAATTTGAATCTTCGCGCTGAGCTTCCGAGCTTTGAGCGATCGGATTGGAATCTGCATTATCGCGGCCGGCTCACGCTGGCGGATGTGCGCACGATTTTCCGTTCGCCGCTCACGCCGGATGGGATTGCGGATTTTTCCGGGCAGGCGCGGTATGCGTCGGGCGAGTGGACCGCGAACGGGCATTATCAAGGCCACGATTTTCTGATGACGTACAAATGGTTCCACGCGGGTGGAATGGAGACGTGGGGCGATTACGAGATGGCGAAGAATCGCCTGGTGGTTCAAAAGTTGAATATCCGCGCGCTGGGCGGCAGCATTACCGGCCACTTGCAGATGGACACCGACACGCTGGCGTTTCGGACGGAAACGCAGATTCGCGGCGTCAGCCTCAGCACCGCGTTTGCTGCGCTTCAAAATCCGAGTTTTCCCGTGGTCCCGCTGCACTGGGACGCGCGCATCGACATCGATTCGGTGAACACGTGGACGGCAAATTTTCTGCATTTCCGTTCGAAGGGTGAGTGCCGCTGGTCGCCGCCGGAAACGCTCGCTCCAGGATTGATTCCGGTAACGGCTCGCATCGAATACGACACGTCGGAAGACAGCCGGGGAGTTTCGTTTGGCCCCAGCGAAATCTCGACGCCCAAGGCCGATATTCAGATGGCCGGCTACCTGGCGGCAAAAGATTCCAAACTCGATTTAAGTGTGCGCACGGATGATGTGTATGGATGGGATGATTTCATCAACGTGATACGCGGCGCGGATTCCACGCCGAGCCGGATTGCGGGCGCGCTGAATTTTCGCGGGAAGATTGAAGGACCGCTTGGCGGGCCGACGTTTACCGGACATTTGCAGGCGACGGACGCGCGGTTCGACAATTTTTATTTCGAATATCTCGGGGGCGATCTCGAATATTCGCCGGACGATTTCCGTCTCACAAAAACCACAGTGCGACGTGGCCAAGCGAGCGCGGATGTGGATGTGTCGCTGGAACTCGACGGCAGCTGGGGATTTTCACCGGCGAGCAAGTGGACGTTTGATGCGAAGCTGGCGCACACGCCGACGGGCGACGTGCAGGAGCTTTTTGGTCTGAACTATCCCGTGAAAGGTGTTCTGAGCGGGAGTTTTCACGGGTCGGGAACGCGCCTTGCGCCGGTGTTCGATGCGAATTTTGCGCTCGATGATGTGGACGCGAAGGGAATTCACTTCGACCGGCTGGCAGGTTTGCTGCATCTGGCGCACGACCAGTACCGGCTGTCCAATGCTGAAATGCGCAGCGGCCAGGGCCTGGTGACAGGAAATATTTCGTACCGGCCCATGGTGCAAGAGGCTGAGTTCAATCTTTCCGGCACAAACATTCCGCTGAACAAGATCGCCGCGCTGCAGACTCAGTCCATCCCGATTTCCGGACGGATCGATTTCGACATTCGCGGCAGCGGGCCGATTCGATCGCCTGTTGGGGACGGCACCGTGCGACTTGTGGGCCTCCAGGTGGGCACGGATGTGCAGGGAAACTTTCGCGGCTGGATAAAATCCGACGGGGAAAACGCGAACATGCGTCTGGTCTCGGAAATCAATGAGGGCCGGCTGCGCGGTGAAGTATCCGTCGGGTTGCACGGCGATAATCAAGTGACAGGCGAGCTGACGGTGAAACAATTCCTGATGGATGCGTTCATCATGAGCGGGCTGCACTTGAAACAATTGACGGGACACAGCAGCGTTGACGGGCGCTTCACGCTTGCGGGCAGCCTGCGGCACCCGGAAACAATCGAGATGAACGCCAACATCGATCAGATTTCCTTTAATTACGATTTGGTGGACCTGAAGAATGATGGGCCGGTGCGGCTTACGTATAAACGCAATGAGGTGCGGATCGATCAGGCGCGTCTTTATGGCCCGAATACGGACGCGCAATTCAGCGGGTCGGCGCGCTTCGATCGCGATCGTCCGCTGCATTTATCGCTGGCGGGCAGCTTGAATCTTCGGTTCCTCGATCGCATGATTCCGGAACTTTTTGCGTTGGGGCGCGCGGATGTGAATGTGTCGGTGGAAGGAACGATGTCGCGCCCGCGAATCACGGGCCGCGCGAGCCTCAAGGATGCGTCGGCAACTTATTCAGATTTTCCGATGGGCTTGAGCCATGTGAGCGGCGATCTTGTTTTCGATCGCAGTCGGATGCTGTTTGATTCCATCACCGCGCAGGCAGGCGGGGGGCAATTGCAGCTGAACGGCGCGGTGAATTATGGCGAAGGGCCTTTGCGTTACGAATTAACCGCGTCCACCACGGTGGTCCGCATTCGCTATCCGGCGGGCATGAGCTGGCTTGCCAGCGGGGCGCTGCAGCTTTCCGGATCGAGTACCGCGGCGATACTTTCTGGAAAAATCCAGATTCAACGGTTGCTTTTGGCGGAGGGCGTGGATTTGGGTTCCCTGTTCACAACCGCTTCAGAGACCAGCGCCAGCCCGGCGTCGAGTTCAGCGCTGATGCGAAATCTTACGTTCGACATCGAAGGGCAAACGATGCCAGGCGCGCGCATTGAGTGGAGCGGGGCGCAGCTTGAGGTGGACGGCAACATTCGGCTGCGGGGCACGTGGGATCGTCCTGTGCTGCTCGGGCATATTCATCTGCTGGGCGGCGAGATGGCGTTTCGCGGCAACAACTACACGCTTACGCGCGGGGACGTGAATTTTGCGAATCCGTTCCGGCTCGATCCGGTGCTGAACGTTGAAGCGACTTCCACGATTGGGCAGTATCAGGTAACGATCAACTTTTCGGGAGAGGCGAGCCATCCTACGCTCAGCTACCGCTCTGATCCTCCGCTACCCGATTCCGATATTATCGCGCTCCTTGCGATTGGCAGTCCCGGGCAGGAGAGCGGCTTACGGTCGTCAACTTCAAGCTCGCAAAACTACGGTGCCACGGCGCTGCTATCGGAAGCGATTTCGAGCGGACTCGGCGGGCGAATCGAACGGCTTTTTGGGATTAGCCATTTTCGCGTCGATCCGTTTCTGGCCGGCACGGCGACGGAATCGAACGCCGCGGCGCGCGTGACGATTCAGCAGCAGTTTTCGCGCAATTTGACGGTGACTTACTCGACGAACGCGGCCACCACGAACCAGTATCAGCTGATCCAGGTGGAATATGCGATCCGGCATGATATGTCAGTGATTTTCGTGCGGGATATCAACGGGACTTATGCGTTTGAGGTGCGCTTCGTGCGGCATTTCAAATAGATCTGCCACGCTGCAATTATTCCTTCATCCAAAATAGCGAATCGGTGCGCAGGCGAACGTGCCAGGGAAATGGTTTGTCGCGAAATCGCTGCCACTTTTCCTTGTAGACCTCGGCTTGCAATTGGGCTGACTCTGGCTGCGGCGATTGCAAAGAGTGTTGCTGCAGACTCAAGAACAAAGTGATGCGGAAGGGTGTTTCCGACGATCGAACGAGCCAGCAGGGAAAAACATTTTCCTCGTTAGCAGCTCCGTTCGCTTCGACAAATTCGATGTGATGGGCGCGAATACCCACGGAGCCAGTGGGCTGAGCGGTGGATTGAACGGTGGGTTGCGCCAGACGTAGCGTGCAGCCCCAATCGAGTGCTTCGACGCTGTGATCTGAAATGGTGCGCGCTCGAGAAATATTCTTGCAACCCGTCAGTCGCGCCACTTCAACCGACGGCGGCCCTTGAAATATCCTTTCTTTGGCACCTGACGCGATCACCCGTCCTCGCGACAAAACCAAGAGCCGCGCCCCGAGTCGGTAGGCTTCTTCCATGTTGTGCGTCACGAGCAGCGTGGGCCGGCGATACGCCGCAAATGTTTCCTGGAGCTGAACTTCCACCTGGCTGCGCAGGTGCGTGTCGAGCGCCGACAACGGTTCGTCGAGCAACAGCGCCTCGGGCTCGATCGCAAGCGCGCGTGCCAGCGCCACTCGCTGCTGTTCTCCGCCGGATAACGTGCGCGAATAGCGATCTTCGAAACCGGCTAAGTGAGTACGGCCAATTAATTCCGCCACTCGCGTTGAGCGCTCATCCCGTGGCAATGCTTCCAAACCAAAACCGATATTTTCTGCCACGGTGCGATGTGGAAAGATCGCGTAATTTTGAAACAGCATGCTGACGCGGCGTTGCCTTGCAGGAATATTCAGACCCGATTCGGAATCGAAGAACACGCGATCGTTCAGCTTGATTCTCCCGCGATCAGGGCGCTCGAGGCCCGCGATGCATCGCAGAAGCATCGTCTTGCCCGCGCCGGACGCGCCCAGAATGCTCAGCGGCTCAGCTTCGGCGCGAAAGGAGACATCGAGAGTGAAATCGGGCAGCTTTTTCTCGATTTGAACTTCGAGTGACATCAGCGGCGAGCCAACCGCACTCGCTCCGGCGCCTGCAAGTGCGTCCAGTAGTAAAGCCCGGCGAGCAGCGCGAGTGAGATTCCGATGTCGATCAGGCACCACGTGGCGGCTTGCGTCATCTCGTTTGCTTCCACGGCGAAATAAATCGCGATCGGAATCGTTTCGGTTCTTCCGGGTATGTTCCCCGCGAGCATCAGCGTGGCGCCAAATTCGCCCAGCGCCCGCGCGAAAGAAAGAATTGTCCCAGCGAGTACGCCGGGCCACGCGAGCGGCAATGCCACTTCACGAAACACGCGCCACTCCGAAGCGCCGAGCGTCCGCGCCGCTTGCAGCAGGCTAGGCTCTACTTGTTCGAGCGCGGCGCGTGCCGTCAAATACATCAGAGGAAACGCCACCACGGTTGCGGCAATCACGGTGGCCGGCCAGGAAAACACGATCGTCGCGTCGAATTTCAGAAACAGTTGTCCAAGCGGTCCATTTCGCCCGAAAAGCAAGAGCAAAAGGAAACCAACCACGGTGGGAGGCAACACAAGGGGCAGGAGAAAAATGCCGTCAACAAGGGCCAGGGCGGAGCCTTTGCGGCCTTCGCGCCAGGCAGCTGTCGCGAGCCCCAGAAAAAGCGTGATGACGGTTGCCGTCACGCTCGTCGCAATTGAAATCCACAGCGGAGACCAATCCATCGGCTCAGGATTGTAGCCGGAACGCACTAAACCGGCTCATTTTTCAGCGGTGAACAACCATTTCAGTTTTGGCAATGACACAAGAATCGAGGCCTTCCACTGACGCGACGATTTTTCAGAGCAGGTTTTCGATTCGAATAGGCAGCTCGCGGACGCGCACGCCCGTAGCGTGATATGTGGCGCTCGTCACTGCCGACGCGCAGCCAGTCAATCCAATTTCGCCAATACCTCGCGCGCCGTATTCATTCAATTTCGTGTCCGGATAATCGAGGAAGATGCACTCCATGTCCGGAATGTCCGCGTTCACAGACACCATATAATCGGCGTAATTATTGTTAATCGGCTTACCGTTCCGAGGGTCGTAAATCGTTTCCTCGAGAAGCGCCATTCCGATGCCCATCACGGCCGCGCCCAGCATTTGATTGCGTGATGTTTTGAGGTTGATCATCCGGCCGCCGTCAATCACCGTGAGCCAGCGCGATACGCGCAACCGCGCGATTCCAGGATCCCAGGCCACTTCGCAGAAATGCGCGCCGAATGAGTGCATCGAATATTCCCTGGCCTCGGGCGGTTCTTCGGTCCTTGCCTGGCCGTCAAGAGCGCTAAGCTTTCTCAGGCTCAAAATGTTGGGAAAGGGTACGCCGGTCTCGGGCGATTCACCCTGCCGGTGAACGCGGCCGCCTGTCATCTTCAGCGTTTTAGGATCGGCCTTTTCGAAAGGCGAACCGGCAGTCAACGCTGCCACCCTAAACACCTCGCTCACGGCTTGATCGGTAGCTTTCACAATCGCGGGTATCACGGTGGAGGTTACCGATGAGCCGCCGGACGTCGGCCCCGGTGGAAGCGCGGTGTCGCCCAATTGCACGCGGATCTTGTCGAGCGGGATTCCCGTTCGGTCGGAGACTACTGCGGCAAAAACTGTGTAAGTGCCCGTGCCG
>Ga0307471_100000848_pt1 | contig 16157 bp, 13 predicted proteins | sample atmos_gasesAM3C__2_FD_204566 | JGI IMG/M metagenome (GOLD analysis project Ga0307471, IMG submission 204566) | Hardwood forest soil microbial communities from Morgan-Monroe State Forest, Indiana, United States - atmos_gasesAM3C_515 | ecosystem: Environmental > Terrestrial > Soil > Temperate... | reverse complement strand
GGTTTGGAGAAAGGCGCACGAAACGACTCTTCACGAAGTACCAGCTCACGCGTGAATTCCCGAAGGAAGAGCTTTACGGCTTGACCTCGCAGATCCGCAGATCGGCTTCCTCGATGGGAGCAAACATTGCCGAAGGCTGCGGCCGAAAATCGGATGGTGAAATGGCTCGATTTCTTCGTATCCCGCGCGGCTCCGCTGTCGAACTGCAGTCGCAGTCGACGAGATTCAGCGGATGTTGACGAGCTTGATCCAGCGAGTACAAGGCGATCGTTATAGTGGTCGCGCAGCGACGGTTAAGGTCCCTGAGGCACGCTCGTAACTCGTAGCTCGAAGCTCGCAGCCGGAACCGTAACTTGTCGCCGTCGCCAGCTTCGTGCTAGCTTCGAAACCAGGAAACCTGCAAAAGAGGAAACATTGTCTAAAGGTTTAGTCATCGTTGAGTCGCCCGCCAAGGCGAAAACTATACAGAAATATCTGGGCAAGGGGTTCACGGTCGAGGCCTCCCTGGGCCACGTGAAGGACCTGCCCAAAAGTACGCTGGGGGTCGATACCGACAACGAATTCGATACCGAATACATCGTCATTCCCGGCAAAGAGAAGGTGCTCGCCAAGCTGAAGAAGCTCGCGGACTCGGCCGACTACATCTTCCTCGCGCCTGACCCGGACCGCGAAGGCGAGGCCATTGCTTCGCATCTCGCCGACGAACTCGACACCAACGGCACCAAAAAGAAGAAGAAGGCCAAGAAGGTCAAAGCTAAAGATAAGGATAAGAATGGCCCCGTGCCGCGCATCCAGCGCGTGACTTTTAACGAGATCACGCAGCGGGCGGTCCGCGAAGCCTTCGAGCATCCTCGCGAGATCGACCAGAACCTGGTGGACGCGCAACAGGCCCGCCGGGTGCTCGACCGCCTGGTGGGCTACCAGGTTTCTCCGCTGCTTTGGGACAAAGTCCGGCGCGGGCTTTCCGCGGGGCGAGTCCAGACCGTGGCGCTCCGGCTCATCGTCGAGCGCGAGCGCGAGATCAAAGCCTTTGAAAAGAAGGAATACTGGACCATCGACGCGCATCTGGCAGCCGCGAAGCCACCCGCGTTCGACGCGCGCTTCGTCGGCAAGGGCGAAGAGAAGATTGAAGTTGGCACTGGAGAAGACGCCGAGAAGATCCGCGCCTTCGTCGAGAAGGCCGACTGGCTGGTCCGCTCAGTTGATCGCAAGGAGCGCCGCCGCAACGCCGCCCCGCCCTTTACCACCAGCAAACTGCAACAGGATTCCGCGCGCAAGCTGCGCTTCAGCGTGAAGCGCACCATGATGATCGCCCAGCGCCTATATGAAGGCGTGGAACTCGGCGAAGAGGGCCTGGTCGGCCTCATTACTTATATGCGTACCGATTCCACCCGAGTTTCCAACGAAGCGCTGACCGAAGTCCGCGAGATGGTCGGAAAGGAATACGGGCCGCAGTACCTGCCCGAGCAGCCCAACACCTTCAAGTCGAAAAAGGGCGCGCAGGAAGCGCACGAGGCGATTCGTCCTACATATGTGGCGCGCAATCCTGACTCGATCAAACAATATCTGAAAGAAGACGAGTACAAGGTCTACAAGCTGATCTGGCAACGCTTTGTCGCGTCGCAGATCAACCCCGCCGTTTTCGATCAGACCACGGTCGACATCGATGCCAAGCAGGGCAATGACAGCTACTGGTTCCGTGTGACCGGCTCCCTCCTGAAGTTCGACGGTTTCCTCAAAGTCTACGAGGAATCCAAGGAAGGCAAGGACGAAGAGGACGAGGAACTAAAGCACAAGCTCCCACCGCTGGAGCCCGGGCAGAAGCTGACCCTCAGGGAACTGAAGCCCGAGCAGCATTTCACCGAGCCTCCACCGCGCTACAACGAAGCGTCGCTGGTGAAGGAACTGGAAGAGCGTGGCATCGGCCGGCCATCGACGTACGCGACCATTCTCACCACCATTCAGGAGCGCCAGTACGTCACCAAGCTGGGCGGCAAGTTTGCGCCCACCGAAATCGGCCTCGTCGTCACCGATCTGCTGGTCGAGAATTTCCGCGACATCTTCGACGTGGCTTACACGGCGCGTCTGGAAGAAGAACTCGACGAAGTGGAAGACGGCAAGGAGAAGTGGACCGACGCGCTCGCCGAGTTCTACAAAAAGTTCCAGAAGGACCTCAAATACGCTGAGAAGCACATGGAGAACATCAAGCGTATGGAGAAGCCCACCGACGAGAAGTGCGAGCGCTGCGGCTCGCCGCTCGTCATCAAGTGGGGCAAGCACGGGTCCTTCTACGCTTGTAGTTCCTACGATAAGGAGAATCCCGAGAGCTGCACCTTCACCAAGGAAAATCCCATCAACCTGCCCGACCTCGATTCTGCCGACCTGCAGGAGACGGCGCAGGAGGAGTACTGCGAGAACTGCGGCCGGGTGATGGTGCTCAAGCGCGGGCGTTTCGGACAGTTCATGGCCTGCACCGGCTATCCGGATTGCAAGACCACGCGTCGTCTGGATCAGGGCAAGCGCGTGCCCGATATCCCGCTCGACGAGCCTTGCCCGAAATGCGGGCGCAATCTGATGATCCGCCACGGGCGCTACGGCGAATTCACCGCCTGCTCGGGATACCCGGAATGCAAGTTTGTGAAGCAGAACTTCATCGGGATGAAGTGTCCGCTCTGCAAGGACGGAGATCTGGTCGAGAAGAAAGCCCGCAAGGGGAACACTTTCTACGGCTGCTCGAATTATCCGAAATGCAAATTCACCGCGGCCAACAAGCCGCTCGACGAGAAGTGTCCGAGTTGTGGCAACGAGTTTCTGGTCGAGAAGAATCTGAAAGCTGGCCCCGTGATCGCCTGTCCGAATAAGGAGTGCGATTACGAGCGGCCGGCGCCAGCAGTTGCCGTGGGTGCCGCTGAGGCCGGCGGCTAGCACGCCGACGACTGTTGCTCATGGAGGGACGGGCGTCTCGCCCGTCCAGGCCGGCGGGGCCCCTTCGACCCGCTCAGGGCAGGCCGCTTCTCCACTCTCACTAACCTTTTGCCGCTTCCGGCAATCTCCCGTCATCTAAGGTCGCAGCCGTTCAATCCAACATTCTTGGAGGCTTTCCCATGGCGCAACCCACTCACGCCGATGCTGAACTCATCCTGAAGCTCTACGACACCCGCCGCGAAGCCGAGATTCGCAAAGCTCGTCAGTGGTGGACGGCCACCTTCTGGCCCGAGAGTGCCGACGAGGTCATCAAAGTCATGCGGTCGATGGGATCGCAGGAAAATGCCTGGCTGCGGCAGGTTCTCGGCTACTGGAGCATGGCGAGTTCCTTTGTCATTCACGGCGTGCTGAACGAGGATCTTTTCCTCGAGCCCAGTTTCAGCGGCGAAATGTTCTTTATCTACGCGAAGCTTGAGCCCTTCCTGAAGGAACTGCGCGAGAAACTCCAAAATCCGCTGTTGCTGGCCAATCTGGAAAAACTCATTCACACGCAGAAAGGTCAGGAACGCTACCAGGTGATTTCAAGGAACGTCGAGAACATGCGGAAAGCCCGCGCAGACAATATGGCGAAAGCCAGCTGACGCCAGCGTCGATCCGGCGGAGTTGAACGGTCGTCGTCACAGCAGGCCCGCTTCATTCCGCCGGATCACATCTTCCTCCACCGAGAATATTTTGTCCGGCTCCCTGTCAAAACGTGCACCCAGTTCATAGGCCTGCAGTTCGAGCGGAATTCCCTCGTAACCGCCTCCACTCAGAAACCCTTTCACGTACAGTTCGGCAAAGCGCTTGAGACCAAGCACACGATATTGAACGACGTGCACCAGTTCGTGAAACAAGGTGCTGCGATTGAGTCGCTCCGGATACGCCACCACGTCTACCAGCGTGATCGCGCTAATCGATGACATCTCCAACAACCCTTTAATACCCAGGGCTTTCACGAGTGGGTACAGAATCGGTTGGGGCAAGACTGCCTGTATGACCCGGGTTTCTGCGAGCACGGCGTCGGGAAAGAAGCCGTGTAGATGGGTTTGCGTTGCGCTCGAAATCATTGCGGAGTCGCGAACCAGTCGCTTCCGGTGATGCGCAATATAGCTTGCGGTCAGCCGCGAGATAAGTGGGACGAGCGGCTTGACCCGCCGGGGAATGGGTGCCTCTGACTCCATTTAGGAGATATATTCGCGAATGTAGTCGTCTTTGGTCGTGACGATCTCGTGCAGGTCGCCGTCGAAAATCACCTTACCATCGCGCAAAATCAGGAACGTCATAGGAACTTCCACCCGGCCCCCTGGTGGAACGGGCTGCATGTGATTTGTTTTGGCATCGAAGCAGTGGGTCGCCATCGTGAATGCGTCCTGCAGGCGATGAGTCACGAGCAGGGAACTGGTCTTGTAGACGTCGCGCTGCTTCACAATCAGCTCGACAATGGTCGTCGAGGTAACCGGGTCGAGGCCGCCTGTGGGCGAATCGTACAGTAGCGTCTCAGGTTGCGTGATGATAGCCCGCGCGATGGCCACCCGACGCCGCATGCCGCCCGAGAGCTCCGCGGGGAACATGTCCAGGGTATGTTCTAGCTCTACGAAGCGCAGCGCCTCGCGCACCCGCCGCTCAATTTCCTCCGGCGAGATCTCGCCTTCTTCCATCAGCCGGAAAGCCACGTTGTCTCGCACTGTCAAGGAATCAAAAAGCGCGCTCTCCTGGAACACGATGCCGACCTTGCGTCGAAGCTCGAACAGTTGCTCCTCCTTCATTTGCGTGACGTCTTCGCCCAGCGTATAGATGTGCCCGCTGTCGGGCTTCACCAGTCCCAAGGTCATTTTGAGGATGGTGCTCTTGCCCGAACCAGCGACGCCGAGGAGCGCCTTCGTTTCGCCACGAGGCAGGCGGAACGAGATCCCATCCAGCACGACGTTGTCTTCGAAGGCAATGGAGACGTCGTCGAACACGATGACCGCACCCGCAGGATGTTCGGCAGTTGTGGTCGGGGCCTCGAGGGGCAGGGAAGGGGTCGCCATGCTCAGGATCCGAGAAGCACCATCAACAGTCGGGTCACGAATACGTCGACCACGATGATCAGGATCATTGCCGCCACCACCGCCTCAGTCGTGGAACGCCCGACTCCTTGCGTCCCGCCCTTAGTGGAGAGTCCGTAGTAGCAGCCGATGGTCGCGACGATAAAGCCAAAGACCAGGGGCTTTATCAGGCCCATGAAGACGTCGGAAAAAACCAGCGTCTGCCAGGCATTGCTCCAATACTCATGTGCGTCCAGCCCGAGTAGCCCGCTCGCCACGAAGCTCCCGCCCAGCAGGCCCATGAAGTCGCCCAAGATCGTCAGAAAAAAGAGCATCATTACCGTGGCCACCACTCGCGGGGTCACCAGCTTTTTCATCGGATCGGTCCCGAGCGCTCGCATGGCGTCGATCTGCTCGGTCACGATCATGGAGCCCAATTCGCTGGCCATCCCTGAGGAGTTGCGCCCTGCGACGACCAGTCCCGCCAGCACCGGCCCCAGTTCTCGGACGATGCCAATGGACACCAGCTGGCCGATCACGGTTGTCGCTCCAAAGCGGCTCAGGGTGGTGGCGCTGTTGAGGGCGAGCGCGGCGCCCGTAAAGAACACCGAAGCCAGCACGATCTGCAGGGACCCGAACCCGATCAGGTCCATTTGCTGGATCATGTCGGCCCAGTACCGGGGCTGGCGAAACAGGTTGGCTACCGACTCGGCAGCCAGGATGGAGTAATCCTGCAGCGACTGGATCTTCTTCTTGGCGAATTCCGTGGGTGAGATCAGCTCGATACCGCTCAGGAAATCTCCGGCTGCCATTCCTCGCTCCGTCCGACCTTAACGGAAATATACAGGAGCTACGAGTTACGAGCTATGAGCTTCGAGCTACCGGCCAGCTTCGAGCTTCGAGCAATGAGCCACGAGCAGACAGGTTCTCTTACACCTGTCACCGGCCAATTCCAACCGGCGAGCCCAATTTGAAGTAACGGGGAACTTGACGCTCTAAGACCTGACACCTGACACCTGACCGGCGCTTTAGTCCCGACCCTTCTTCTTAATCTCAATGCTGAGCCGCTTGATCTTCTGATTCAGCGTTGAGAGGGGCACCCGGAATCGTTCCGCGGCTTCGGTCTGGTTCCAGTTGCACTTCTCCAGCATGTCGGTGATGATGCGCCGCTCACAGTCTTCCAGGATGTCGAACAAGGATGCATCGGGACGATGCTCCATGACCGGGAAGGTCGTGCCGCGGCCCACCATCTGGTCAGGCAACAGGTCAGATCCAATGTCGGTGCTGGATGACAGAACGACGGCGCGTTCGATCACATTTTCCAGTTCGCGCACGTTGCCGGGCCAGGCGTAACCCACCAGGGGACGCAGTGCCTCGGGCGTGATGCGGCGAGGCTCGCGCTCGTTCTCGAGCGAGTATTTTCGCAGGAAATGCTCCACCAACAGCGGGATGTCTTCCTTGCGCTGGCGCAGCGGAGGCAGATCGATGGTGATGACGTTCAGGCGGTAGAAGAGATCTTCGCGGAACTTTCCATCGCGCACCAGTTGCCGCAGGTCCACGTTGGTGGCGGCAATGATGCGCACATCCACCTGCAACTCGTGAATTCCGCCCAGGTGCATGAACTTGCGATCTTGCAGCACGCGCAGGATCTTGCTCTGCGTATCCATGCTCATGGTGCCGATTTCATCAAGGAACAGCGTGCCCTTGTCGGCGACTTCGAACAGGCCTTTCTTGGAGGCAATCGCACTGGTGAACGCCCCCTTGACGTGCCCAAAGAGAGTGGACTCGAGTAGGTCCGGCGGCATCGACCCGGTATTTACGGGCACAAAAGGCCGCTCCCGTCGCTGCGAGTTCAAATGAATCGCCTTGGCGATGAGTTCTTTCCCGGTGCCACTCTCTCCCTGCAGAAGAACGGTAGAGCGGCTGGGTGCGACTTGGGCCACCAGGTCGAAAATCTTCAGCATCGACTCGCCCTTGCCGACGATGTGCTCGAAGTTGTAGCGCTGCTTCAGGGCGCGCTTCAGCTGGATATTTTCTTCTTCGGCGCGATGGCGAGCGATGGCAGCGCGCACATCCGCCAACAACTTTTCGTTGTCCCAAGGCTTCTGAACGAAATTCGCCGCACCCGACTGCATCGCCTTTACGGCGTTTTCCACGGTGCCGTACGCGGTAATCATGATCACGGACAGTCCCGGGTCCTGCGTGCGAACGTCGGCCAGGATATCCATGCCATTGCGATCCGGCAGCGCCAGGTCCAGAAGGATGAGATCGAAGGCCCGCTGCCCGATGCGGTGCAAGCCTTGCTGCCCGGTGGCGGCCGTCTCGACGTCGTAGCCTTCCATCTCCAGCAGGGTCTGAAGCGACTCCCGAATCTCGGCCTCGTCATCGATGATGAGAACCGATCCGGACATGGGCACGGGGTCGGAGTCGTTTAGTTTGCTGCGCGTGATGAGGGCGGCTTCAGACATTGACGGCCTTCCTGGTCAGCGGAAAATCCAGATAAAAGGTGGTGCCCTCACCGGGCCGGCTCTCCACGCGAATCTTGCCCGCATGCTCCTGGATGATGCCATAAGTGACCGACAAGCCGAGCCCGGTGCCCCGCTTCTGGCCCGCCTCTGACGTGGTTTTCGTCGTAAAGAAGGGGTCATAAATTCGCGCAATGTGCTCCGGCGCAATCCCGCTGCCGGTGTCGGTCACGCTCACGGTGACCCCGCTTCCGTTGGTGGTTGCCACACGCAGAGTGCCCCCTGACGGCATCGCGTCTTTCGCGTTCAGAAATAGGTTCAGGAAGACTTGCTGCAAACGGCCGGTATTGCCCTGGATGAGCGGCAAATGCGAAGCCAGATCGCGTTCGACCATGATGTGCGATGTGCGGAACTGGTGCTCCAGCAACGCCAGCGTGTCGGTGACGATCCGATTCACATCGACGTCGGCGAACTCGGTGCCGCTGGTGCGCGAGAAATTCAAAAGGTTGCTGACGATCTCCGACGCCCGGAAGGTCTGCCGCGTAATCTTCTCCAGGAGCCCGGCCTTCTGCGGATCCGACCTCAGTTGCTTCGCGAGCATTTGTGTGTAGGAGGAAATCACCGCCAGGGGCGTGTTGACTTCGTGCGCGACCCCCGCGGCCAGCAAGCCGATGGAAGAAAGCTTGTCGGCCTGCGACAGCTGTGCCTCCAGATCCATGCGCTCGGTGATGTCATCCATGATGATCAGCCGCCCGATGACGTTGAATTTCTTCGTCACCAGCGGAGCGATAGCGGCATTGATGGTGCGCACTTCGCCGGCGGGCGTGCTCAAGCGGAACTTATACAGGTTGTGGATCCCGGGATTCTGCCGTACCCGGTAAAACTCTTCGACAAACTCCGCCGGAAACACCTCGCTCAGCGGACGGGTCAGCGCCTGCCAGCGCGGCAGTGCGTACATCACTTCCATCTGCGAATTCCAGGACTCGATCCGGTCGGCCAGATCGACTGCCAGGACGCCCACGTTAATCGACTCGACGATGTTCTCGTTGAAGTCCTTCAGACGCTCGTACTCGGAGACCTTCTGCTCGAGCGAGGCGTACAGGCGCGCGTTCTGGATGGCAATGCCGATGTAGCCGGCCAGGGTTTCCAGCAATTCGACGTCTTCGCTGGTCAGGAAGTCCCCTTCCATGGTCTTCCCCAGGCCGAGAACGGCAATCGGCTTGCGCTGCGCCCGGCACGGAATGTAGTAGTTCAAATCCAGGCGCGCGATGCTGTTCTGCGCGCTCGGATTCTCCCGCGGTACCTGGTGCGTGTTATCGAAGAACAGGTGTCCGGCTTCCATCTCCGGACGCTGCGTGCTCAGGAAAGTGAGGTCGAGGCCGCTGGTTTGTGCCATCCCGAAAGACTTGGCGATCACGAAGTGATCCCCTTCGTCGCCGGTGGCGAGGAAGATCGCCATACGATCCACCAGCAGCGTCCGGGACAGGCGATCGACTACGGACGAGAGCATCTCATCCAGATCGGTTTCCGAACTCAGTTCGCGGCCAAATTCAATCAGCGTTTTGCGATAGTCGTAGCGCGTGCGATAGAAGAACTGGTCCACGCCATCCTGGATCCACTTGCGCAACGGGTCGAACAGCAGCGCTGTGACTACCATGGCGAGAATCAAGCCATAGGGCCCGCTGCTGGGAATGCGCGTGTGCACCAGTTCCGCCACCCCGGCTACCAGCGCGAAATACAGCATGACCACTGCCGCGGCGGCCAGCGTGTACACCATGCCCCGCTTGAAGATCAGGTCCACATCCATCAGGCGATAACGGAAGATGGCGTAGCCGAATGTCAGCGGAAGTAAGCCTAGTGATAGCACTGATGCCTGCATCCAGACCGAAGGCACCCGCCCGCCCAGGTAGGGCAGGATGTAGAGCAACGTAAATGGCGCAATGGCGACGATGGTGCCGCGCGTCACCCACTTCAACTGCTGGCGCAAGATCGGTGTGCTGGCTCGCAGGTAGCTGTACCAGAGCACGGCCGCCGATGCCGCGAAGTACAACGACAGATAGGACCACCACAGCCGGTCCAGGTTCCAGCGACGCAGCTCATTGGCTTGCACAAAACGCAGGGTCAGAACGTGAATCCCCAGCAGCGCCACTCCCGGCACATAGACCAGGGGCAGGACCCAGCGATGCTTCTGAACGAACCAGCGCCTCTCCGGAAAGGTCAGGACGAAGTGCAGGAACAGCGCGGGCTGCAGCATCCAGGCGACAACGTTGCACCAGTAGATGCTCCAGTCGAAAAGGTTCAGCTTTCCGGTGTAGTGGAAGGAGTAGAAGATGAACGAGATCAGGCAAAAAATGTAGAAGTGAGTCGAACTGGGCGCCGTCCACCGGCGGAGGAGTACATAAATCCCAATTCCGAGGTAGATCAGCGCGATCAGCCGCAACCAGTCATTTAGTGGGCGATCGGCGGGGACTAAGATGACCACCGAATCCACCGGCACCGAATGCCGGAGAACGGAGTAGTTCGCCTTGGACCAGACTCCGGTCGCATACAGTTGCCGTTCCAGGGCCGGAGTATTTTTTACGTCGCGCCCGTTGACCGTCGAAAGCTGGTCGCCTTGCCGGATCCCGGCCTTGTCCGCAGGGCCGTTGTGCTCTACGCGATCGGCCAGGAGGTGTCCGCCACGCTCGACCCACCACGCACCGTCGTAAGGAATCTGGAACTCGTGCTCTTTCTGGAAGTTAATCCAGGCAAAAACGCACGCGGCCACCGTCAACAGGAAAAGGAGCCCCGCCGTGAAGCGAATTTGATAGTCCCTGTTCATGGACCCGTGGAGAGATACCGCTGCCGGCCGCGGTGAACCCTTGCTTCCTCGAGAAAACATCAGCAACTTCGCTGCCATGATCCAGAACTTCCACAAGGCGCTAACTTGCTTACTACAAACTACTTCCTTCATTATAGGGGCTTGTTGGTAGGACGGATACGGGATTTGGAAGGTTTCTCTACGATTCCGTATCCACCTGCTAGATTTGGTATTTAGCTTGAGAGTGCCGATCGCACCTCGGGAATTCCCCCGTCCACAGCCTGCTCGGGTAAAATCCTGTTTTCCATGACAAACTTCGATCAGATTGCCGACCTTGAGCGACGCTACCTTCTCCAGACCTATAATCGCTACCCCATCGCCTTCGAGCGAGGTAAGGGCGTCTTCCTTTACGACCCTGACGGCAAAAAGTACCTGGACTTCGTGTCGGGCCTGGGGGTGAACGCGCTCGGTCATGCTCATCCGAGAATCGTGAAGACCATTCGCGAGCAGTCTGCGCGCCTGATTCACATTTCGAATCTCTACTATCACGAATACCAGGGGCGACTCGCCGAGAAGTTGGCCACGCTGTCGGGTCTCGACCGTGTGTTCTTCTCAAACAGCGGCACAGAAGCGATCGAAGGCTCCATCAAACTCGCTCGTCTGGCCAGCCATCGCGTCGGAGGACCCGAGAAAAGCCGCCTGATCGGACTCGAGGGCTCCTACCACGGGCGCACCTTCGGGGCCATGTCGCTGACCGGCCAGGATAAGTACCGCAAAGGGTTCGAGCCGCTGCTCGAGGAAGTCACCTTCGTTCCGCGCAACGATCTCGAGGCTCTACGCGCGGCCGTCAACGACCAGACTTGCGCCATCGTGCTTGAGCCGATCTTCGGCGAGGGCGGGATCCTGGAGTGCTCGGTCGAGTTTCTCCAGCAGTGCCGCGCGCTGGCAGATCGCTACAAGGTTGCGCTTATCTTTGACGAAATCCAGTGCGGTCTGGGCAGGACCGGAAATCTGTTCGCCTTCCAAACGTTCGGCGTAAAGCCCGACATTGTGGCCATTGCCAAGCCCATCGCAGCCGGGTTGCCGCTGGGCGCATTCATAGCACGCGAGGAATTCGCCTCCGCGATTTCAGCGGGCCAACATGGCACGACCTTCGGCGGCGGCCCACTGGCCTGCCGCGTCGCACTCGAGTATCTGGCGATTGTCGAGGAAGAAAACCTTCTGGGAAATGTCGCCAAGGTCGGCGCCTACCTGCAGCACGAACTACAACTGTTGGTCGACGGTTATGCCGCGGCAAAGGAAGTACGCGGCCGCGGATTCATACAAGGCATCGACCTCGACATCCCCAGTCGGCCGATCGTCGAGCAGGGTTTGGAGCAGGGCGTCCTGTTCAACAGTACGCAGGATACGGTGGTGCGCTTCCTGCCGCCCTTCCTCTTGCAGGAGCAGCACGTCGACAAGGGGATTCGCGTTCTTCGCAAGTTCCTGGGCAGAAAGCGTCGGCGAGCGGCTTAAGAAACGGGGAGCCGAAGCTCCCCAGTTTTCAAAGCGACAGAGGCGATATCACATACATAGACTCCGGCGCGCCCGAAAGAGTTGTCCGCGCATCCAAAGAAAGCATCGTGAATACGAACCCCGCGGAACGTCCCCAATCGCTCACGGACCCGCTCATAGAAGAACGATTCGCCAGCGTGGACGGTGCCCGCATGCGCTACTTGCAGGCTGGATCTGGCCCGCCTCTCATCCTCGTGCATGGCCTGATGGGGTACTCGTTCTCGTGGCGCTTCAACATTCCGGTGCTGTCGCAGCACGCGACCGTTTATGCCGTCGACCTGTTGGGCACGGGATTTTCCGATCGTCCCGCTGGACTCGACTGCCGGCTGTATTCGGTCGCCGCACGAGTTCTCAAATTCCTGAACGCGGTGGGCATCACATCCTTCGACCTGTTGGGGACTTCGCACGGCGGCGCTGTGGCCATGATGGCCGCCTCCATGTGCGGGCGCCGTCCTGACCTTCGGCTCCGCAAACTCATTCTGGTCGCCCCGGTGAATCCCTGGTCGCGGCACGGCCGACGCCTCGCGCCGTTCCTGGGCAGTTCGCTCGGATCAACCCTGTTCCTGCGCAGTGTAAACCACATGCGCTGGACGTTTCCGTACTGGCTGGCGCGGCTCTACGGCGATCCCAGGCGTATTCCTGAAGGCACGCTGGAAGGATACGAAGCCCCGGTGTTGTCCATCCCGGGAAGCTTTGAGTACGGCATTGGCATCGTCCGCCACTGGACTGAAGACCTGCAGGTACTCGAACAGACGATCCCGCAACTCGCCGAACTTCCTACGTTGCTGATCTGGGGAGGCGCGGATGTAGCTGTGTATGCGCAATCTGCCAACCAACTCCGCCGGCACTTCAAACAATGCGAAGTCGTGGTGTATCCCGCCGTCGGGCATCTTCCCTACGAAGAGGTACCCGCGCAATTCAACGCCACGGTAGTGGACTTTCTCACCCGATCGCTACCTGATCGCGGCCCCATTCCCGGCGCATAGTGATCCTGTGTCCCCAGCCCGCTGGGCGCCATTGCTCCGATTGGCACTGGCCAATCTCATCGACGCATTAGCGCGATAAGATGAACGCTGCGCTTCCTGACCACCCGACATGGGGCAAGCCATCTTCGAATTCTTCCGCACGCTTATCGCCCACTATGGCTACTGGGGGGTGGGCACGGCCCTGCTGCTCGAAAACGCTGGCATTCCTGTGCCGGGCGAGACCATCCTGCTCCTGGCTAGTTTTCTCGCCTATTCGCGGCACGAATTGAAACTTTCCTACATCATCCTCATCGGCGTATGCGCCGCCACCCTGGGCGACAACCTCGGGTACGCCTTGGGATACCGCGGTGGCCGTCCCCTCCTGGACCGCTATCGCAATGTTTTCCGAGTGAAGACCGACACCATCCAACGAGGCGAGCGTCTGTTCGAGCAATACGGAGCGGTTACGATTTTCTTTGCGCGCTTCATCTTCGGACTGCGCGTGATCGCGGGCCCGCTGGCGGGTGTTCTGCGTATGCCCTGGAAGCGCTTCGCCGTATTCAATTTCCTGGGAGCGCTGTTGTGGGTCACCGTGATCTCGATCGTGGGATACAAGTTCGGCAAGCATTGGGACTTGCTGATGGAGTATCTCGAAAGACTCAACCTCGGCGTCGCGGTGGCTGCCGTAGTGGTGATCTTTGTCCTTTGGCGATGGCGCAGGGCGCATATTGCAAATCGATGAGTGCGGCCAGGAGGGCAAGCGCCCTTGCGCATAGCGCCTGGGAAGATGGGGTCAGCACTATCTGAGGATCGCGAACTTTCCGCAACTGATGCCGAGCCGACATGACCCGTTGCTTGACCTGACCATTGCTTGCGAATGACAAATTTCTCTGACTGGTCAGAATGGCTGAAGTGAGCTGCCTGATTGCGCCCCTCTCAAGTCCGTGACCCGGCTGCTGAGCGTGGAGCAGTTCCGCGTCAAGAACGAAAAAGCTTGGCTCCAACCCTTAATTTTCTCATCGAGTATCTACCTTAGTACGAACAGCTTAGCGCGCCGAATGAGACTGCTCGCCACCTTGCATCTTTCTTAGCTCCTCGTCCGTATATCCGGTAGCATGAACGCCGCAACATATTACTTCGTGAATGGAATGGAGTCCGAGGCCAGCGTAATTGCTCGCGGTCTTCGCCGGCGTGATCCGGATCTGCTCGATCGTCTGATCGAACAGTATCAGCACCAATTGCTTCGCTATCTGGTATACCTCGCAGGAAATCGTGAGCTGGCGGAAGACCTCTTCCAGGAAACGTGGATTCGCGTGCTGGAGCGCGGCCATCAGTACGACGGACGGCACGCATTCGCCACCTGGCTCTATGCCGTGGCGAGAAATCTGACCATCGATTATTTGCGGAAGAAAAGCGCGGTGAGCCTGGATGGGCTGACGGAGGACGACGATGACGCGCCCCTTGAACCCGCCGACACCCGGCCTTTGGCGTGGGAAGTTGTCGCGCGGCACGAGCAGGCCGAGCGCATCAGTGCCGCGTTGCTCGCCATTCCCGCGGAATATCGCGAGACCGTGGTGCTGCGTTTCCAGGAAGGACTGGCTTTGGAGGAGATCGCGACGGTAACCGGAGCGAAGCTGGGCACGGTGAAGTCGCGGCTGTATCGCGGACTCAGTTTGCTGATGTCACGGCTGGAGGGAGCGCAGGCATGACCCAGAGCGCCCATGAACAAGCACGGGAACTGATCGCGCTGGCGGAGAGTGTCTCCGAGGTGCAGCAGATTTGGTTACACGCTCATCTCGAGGAGTGCGCGGATTGCCGGGACTATGCGGATGCGGCTGGCCGGGTGGTCGCCGCGCTCCGTTCCGTGCCTCTGGCGGCTGACTCCCGCTTGGTGCGAGCGACCCAGATGCGAGTGCGATTTCACGCCAGCCGCCTTCGCGAAACGCGGGAACGCATATGGCTAGTAGGAATGGCTTGCTTGGGTGTGGGCCTGTCCGCGACGCTGACCGTCCCGCTTTTGTGGCGACTCTTTGCATGGATGGGCGAATGGTCCGGAGTCTCGACCATGGTTTGGCAAGCGGGCTTCATGTTTTTCTTCATCGTTCCGGCGCTGGTCGTGAGTGCGCTGCTGCTGGCTCGAGGCACTCATTTGACCAATAACGGCGAAAACCATTGGAAATGAGAAAGCGGCGGGTTTACGCAGATGAAAAACGAACCTCAAACTGGACTAAGTGCGGAAATCAGGATTATTCCACCGTGGGCATGGACGCTGGCGGTAATTGCGCTCTTCAGCGTACCGTTTTTCTTCAATGCTATGGTGGCTCGGCAATCGAACGCTCCGCCGGCGTGGGCCCGGCCTTTGCTTGCGCTTCTGCTTGCCCTGGTGGTGGGTTGTTATCTGCTGTTCCTCGGCTTTATAAACCGCGACGCGAAACGCCGCGGCATGAGCCCGACGCTTTGGACGATTGTGGCCATTCTTATTCCCAACGGTTTGGGCATTCTTCTATATTTCGTCCTCCGGCAGCCGCTGCGTAGCACCTGCCCGCAATGCGGGAACGCGGTTCAGACGGGATTCAACTTCTGCCCTCGCTGCAGTTACAAACTGAGCCCGAGTTGCCCGCAATGCCAGCGCGTGATCAGCGCGAGCGACGTGTACTGTCCACACTGCGGATCGCCTCTGCAAAATCCAGCGACACCAGTCTCCGGCACTCCAACCGGGCTTCCGGGTTAACTGACCGACACGGTTACGAAAGCTTTTCTGATCCCGGCTGCCTGATTGCTGGCGGTGCCGCCTGATGCTACGCTCAAAGCTGGGTTCCCCATGGGCAGTTCCAACCAACACGAGGTCGCGGCTGGCGGGCGATTTGCGCGCCTGGTGGCACTCGCCCAGCTCGAGCATGCCGACCTGTGGTTGAAATTCCTGCTCGCCCTGGTGGGATTGGCCCTGGCATTTGCTGCTGCCCTGTTTTCCACGGTGTCCCGCGAATCCGGCAATGTCTGGGCGACGCTGATCCTGGCTTCCGCGGCTTTGATCCTCGCCACTCTGGTGGGACTGACCACCGTCCCGCACTTGGCGCGCCGGGTCGTCGTCAAGCGCTTGCGCGATGCAGTCGATTACGAAGTCACGCGTGCCGGAATCCTATACGTCATCGCCACGTTGCTGATCGGAATTGCTGCCCTCAATACCGGAAACAACCTGCTCTACATCGTGGTGGCCGCGATGCTGGCGGCGATTCTGGTCTCAGGCATGGTGTCGGCGCTGGTTCTGCGCGACCTGCAACTCGATGCTCGCTTGCCCGAGCACGTTTTCGCCGGCCGTCCCGTTCTCGGCCGGATCCTGTTGCATAATCCGCGCCACCGCCTGCCTTCTTTTTCGATT
>Ga0307471_100000847_pt1 | contig 16164 bp, 13 predicted proteins | sample atmos_gasesAM3C__2_FD_204566 | JGI IMG/M metagenome (GOLD analysis project Ga0307471, IMG submission 204566) | Hardwood forest soil microbial communities from Morgan-Monroe State Forest, Indiana, United States - atmos_gasesAM3C_515 | ecosystem: Environmental > Terrestrial > Soil > Temperate... | reverse complement strand
TTGCAGGAAGCCGTAAATGGAGCCCAGCACGCATGCCAGGCTGAACGCCAGGATGAACCAGCGGCTCCGATTTTCCAGGGCGTAAGTCACCAGCATCGCGGTCACGGCGAACAGGCCGAAGAGCGTGAGGCGGTTCATGCCACGGCCCTTCGTTTGGCGGGTAAGGTTTTGTGGTGATTGTGGATTTTTCTATCTCACCATTACCTGGTCGCGGAATCAAGACTCAGGTTCAGTTCCAGCACGTTGACGCGCGGCTCTCCGAAGAAGCCCCACTGCCTTCCCTGGGTGTGTTGGGCGACGAGTGTCCGCACCGCGTCTTCGCTCATCCCGCGCGCTTTGGCAATTCGCGGGACCTGGAACTCGGCGGAGGCGGGCGTGATGTCGGGGTCAAGTCCTGAAGCAGAGGTTGTGACCATGTCGGCTGGCACCGGCCTGCTGGGGTTCTCTGCCTGCGCCTTGGCAACGTCGCCGTTCACCCGATCAATGAGCTTCTGGTTAGTGGGTCCGAAGTTTGTTCCGCCGGAACTGGTGGCATCATAGCCGTTGCCTGCCGCCGAAGGCCGTGGATGAAAATATCCTGCGCTCACGAAGGGTTGGGCGATTATGCGCGAGCCGACGACCGTTCCATTACGCTGGACCAGTTGTCCGTTGGCTTTGTCGCGGAAGAAAACCTGCGCGAGGGCGGTGACCATCAAGGGATAGATCAACCCGAGCAGCACGGTGGTGACGATTGTCATGAGTACGGAAATTATCAGGTTCTTTTTCATGGTAATTCTCTTTACCTATTACCTAGGCCATCCCGATGCGCGTGATGACCATGTCAATCAGCTTGATGCCAATAAACGGAACGATGATCCCGCCCACCCCGTAGATCAGCAGGTTGTTGCGCAAGAGCGCAGCTGCACCCATGGCGCGATACTTTACGCCGCGCAGCGCCAGCGGAATCAGCGCGACGATAATCAGGGCATTAAAAATTACGGCCGACAATATTGCCGACCCCGGTGTTTTGAGATGCATGATATTGAGCGCGTTGAGCACCGGAAAAGTTCCGGCAAACATCGCGGGAATGATGGCGAAATACTTGGCCACGTCGTTGGCGATGGAGAAAGTGGTCAGCGCCCCGCGCGTCATCAGCAACTGCTTACCGATTTCGACGATCTCGATCAGCTTGGTGGGATTCGAGTCCAGGTCCACCATGTTTCCCGCCTCCTTCGCGGCCTGCGTGCCGGTGTTCATGGCTACGCCGACGTCGGCCTGGGCCAGGGCGGGAGCGTCGTTGGTGCCGTCTCCGGTCATCGCTACGAGTTTTCCGTCAGCCTGTTCGCGGCGGATCAAATCCATCTTTTCCTTGGGTGTGGCCTGGGCGAGAAAGTCGTCGACTCCAGCCTCTCGGGCTATGGCGGCGGCGGTGAGCGGGTTGTCTCCCGTGATCATGACCGTGCGAATGCCCATGGCCCGCAGCTGGCTGAAGCGTTCCTTAATGCCGCCTTTCACGATGTCCTTGAGATAGATCACGCCCAAGGCCTGCTTGTTCTCCGACACCACCAGGGGCGTGCCGCCGGAGCGCGCGATCTGCTCAACCGTGGCTTGCACTTCCTTGGGCAGTCCGTTGCCATTTACCGCCGAAATATATTTTGCGATCGCGTCCGAAGCGCCCTTGCGGATCTCACGGCCATCCAGGTTGACGCCTGACATCCGGGTCTGAGCGGTGAAGGGAACAAAATGCGCTTCGTGCTCGGCCAGGTTGCGCCCTCGCAGGCCGTATCTTTCCTTGGCCAGGACCACAATGGAGCGGCCTTCGGGGGTTTCATCGGGAAGGGATGACAGTTGCGCGGCGTCGGCGAGTTGGGCCGCAGTGACGCCCGGCGCGCAGACGAACTCCGCTGCCTGGCGATTGCCTAAAGTGATGGTGCCGGTCTTATCCAGAAGGAGAGTGTTGACGTCACCGGCCGCCTCGACCGCGCGTCCTGACATGGCCAGAACGTTGTGCTGCACCAGGCGGTCCATGCCGGCGATGCCAATCGCGGAAAGCAATCCGCCGATCGTGGTCGGAATCAGGCAGACCAGCAGCGACACCAGCACGAAAACGGTCTGGGGCGATCCGGAATAGATGGCGAACGGCTGCAGCGTGACTACTGCCAGCAGAAAGATAATTGTCAAGCCCGCCAGCAGGATGTTGAGCGCGATTTCGTTCGGCGTCTTCTGACGTTCGGCGCCTTCGACCAGCGCGATCATGCGATCGAGGAACGTCTCTCCGGGATTGGAAGTGATTTTGATCTTGAGGTGGTCGGAGAGGACGCGCGTACCGCCAGTTACGGCCGAGCGGTCTCCTCCGGCCTCGCGAATCACGGGCGCGGATTCGCCCGTGATGGCGGACTCGTCTACCGACGCGACGCCTTCCAGGATTTCGCCGTCACCCGGAATGAACTCACCCGCGGAGACCGACACCATGTCACCGGAGCGCAGCTTTGAGCTGGCGATCTTTTCGATCTTGCCATCGGGCAGGACCCGGTTGGCCACGGTCTCAGACCTGGCCTTGCGCAGGGCATCTGCCTGGGCTTTGCCGCGGCCTTCCGCCATGGCTTCCGCGAAATTGGCGAACAACACCGTGAACCACAGCCAGAGCGTGATCTGCAGGTTGAAGCCAAACTGGCCCTGGTGGCGCATTACATCGTGCACCAGCAGGACGGTGGTCAACACGCTGCCCACTTCCACCACGAACATGACGGGATTGCCCATCATCTTGCGCGGATTCAGTTTCAGCACCGAGTCCCAGATCGCGCGTTGCACGATCGTTAAATCCCAAATCGCTTTGCCTTTTTTCTCTGCCATATTTCCTCAGAACGTCTTTCCAGCCTGCATCAGCAAGTGCTCAAGGATCGGGCCCAGACTCAGTGCGGGAAAGAACGTCAACGCCCCCACGATCACAATCACGCCCACCAGCAGCACGCTGAACAAGGGCGTGGTCACCGGAAAGGTGCCGAGGGATGGTGGAACATACTTTTTCTTGGCCAGGTTCCCGGCAATGGCCAGCATGGGGAGAATCATGAAGAAACGCCCGATGAGCATGGTGGCCCCGCCGGCGATGTTGTACCAGGGCGTGTTGCCGCTTATCCCGCCGAAGGCTGAACCGTTATTGCCGGCCATCGAAGTGAAGGCGTAAAGAATCTGCGTGAGGCCGTGCGGCCCGGCATTGCTGATGCTGGAAGTCCCGAATCCCTCGACGGACGAAACACCTGCCAGCACCAGGATGACGAGCGGAAAGACCAGCGTCACCAGCATCGCCATCTTCACGTCGTAGGCTTCGATTTTCTTTCCCAGGTACTCGGGCGTACGTCCCACCATGAGGCCCGCGATGAACACGGAGAGCACGACGTAGATCAGAATTCCGTACAGGCCCGCGCCCACTCCGCCAAATACGGTTTCGCTGAGCATGATGTTGGCCAAAGGCACCATCCCGCCCAGGGGAGTGAAGGAATCGTGCCAGCCATTGATGGCGCCGCAACTGGCGTCAGTGGTGATAGTGGCAAAGAGCGTCGAGTCGGCAATGCCGAAGCGGACTTCCTTGCCTTCCATGTTGCCGCCGGACTGCATCAGGCTGGCATGCTGGTCTACTCCCTTGAGGAGGGGATTGCCCTTTGCTTCTGCCCAGTACGCCGTGCTGACGCCGGCCACAAACAGAATTGCCATGGCTACCCAGACCGCCCAGCCGTGACGCTGCGATCCCGTCATTCGTCCGAGGGTGTAGGTGAGGCCGGCCGGGATCACGAAAATTGAAATCATCTGCAAGTAATTACTGAGTGGCGTGGGATTCTCGAAGGGATGCGCGCTGTTGGCATTGAAGAATCCGCCGCCGTTGGTGCCGAGCATCTTGATCGCTTCCTGGGATGCGACTGGCCCCTGCGCGATGACCTGGTCGGTGGCTGTGTCCATTACCGGCTTGCCATCGGGACCAACAACTGGTTTGCCGTCGGCGACCTTTTGCACCTGTTGCGGCTCGACCAGTTTCACCGTGTCATACGGTTTGAAGTTCTGCACCACGCCTTGCGAAACCAGGAGCAGCGCATACACAATGCATGCCGGCAGCAGCACCCACAGAGTGGTCCGCGTGAGGTCGACCCAGAAATTGCCGATGGTCTCTTTCTCCCGCCGCGATATGCCGCGAATGAATGCAATCGCCAGCGCAATGCCGACCCCGGCGGAGGCGAAGTTGTGATACGCCAGTCCAGTCATCTGGGTGAGATAGCTCATGGTGGCTTCGCCGCCGTAGTTCTGCCAGTTGGTGTTGGTGGTAAACGAGGCAGCCGTATTAAAGGCAAGGTCGGGAGCTACCGCAGCAAACTTCTGAGGGTTCCACGGCAGGACCTGCTGCGTGCGTTCGATCAGGTACAACACCAGCATGGAAACGCCGCTGAACAGCAGCATGGAGAACGCGTATTCCGTCCAGCGCATCTCCTGCTCTTCGTCCACCAGGGTCAGGCGGTACAAGAGGCGCTCGATGGGACGCAACACCGGGTCTAGAAATGTTCGCTCGCGGCTGAACACGCGCGCCATAAACACGCCCACCGGCTTGGTTACCGCCAATATTACGGCGAGATAAACGATGATCTGGAGCCAGCCATTTACAGTCATTGGAATTAGAACCTCGGAACTAGAACCTCTCCGGTCTCAGTAGGGCGTACAGCAGATAGACCATCAGTCCTGCACTCACAATCAGCATGATGATTGATTCAGCGTCCATGGCATTTCACCTCAGCGAATGCGATCGCAGAACTTCACATACGCGATAGAAATCAGAAAGAAAGCAACCGTCATTGCTACGAAAATCATGTCTCGCATGTTTTGTATTCTCCGATTCGTTTCCGGATTCAGCCTGAGCGATAGCGGTGTTCGGCGATGAAATCAAGTTTCTGCGTCGGCGTGCCGAGCTTCAAGACATGAAGCGGGCCAACCCGGGCGTGCCGTCTCCTGCGTCCGCCGTCGGAGGCGAGAGCGGTGGTGATTCGGACGACTCCAATCGCAAGATGCGCCGCAGAATTTACGGCAGTCTTGCGGTACGGAGCGTCAACCCAGGCCGTCCCTGCCGGACAGTGTAGTCCGGACCGGCGATGCGCGTACTCCGCATGCATCTTCCTCTCATCCAGGGTCAACGCGACCAGAAAGCGGACCAAGAACCCTGCGCCCAGAACGCACGCCAGAAGCATGGCGAAGATGGCAGGACTCGTAACTGTCTCTAAGTGAAGCATTGTGATCTCTCAATAGCATTGGATTGTTTTGCACATAAAGTTTGTATAAGAAGTGCGTAAAAAAGTCGTAAAGAGAGCGATCAGATTGAACAGGTGGGAGTTAGTGATGAAGGTCAATGGGGGCGCGAGCGCCCCCACTCGTGCGGCAGTGGCAAGAACACAGAGTGTCTTTGCAAGGTGGCGGAAGGGAAGACACGAGCGGAGAGCGAACAAATCAGGCTTCGCCGCTTGGTTCGAAGCGATACCCGACCCAGGGTTCAGTGATGATGTAGCGTGGTGTATCGGTGGCGTCTATTTTCTTGCGGAGTTGTCCCACCAGCACGCGCAAGTGTTCCGGCTGCTCCAGGCTGTTGGGTCCCCAGATGGCAAGCAGCAGGGTGCGATGCGTGACCACCCGGCCGGCGTGACGGGCCAGATAAAGTAGAAGTTCGAATTCTTTCGGAGTAAGCCGGACTTCGCTGTTCCGCACCATGACCCGGAATGCGTCGGAATCGATCTTGAAGTCGCCAATGGCAATGGTTCGTTGCGACACATCCTCGGTCGGCGTCGTCCGAGCCAGGTTCCTGCGCACTCGCGCCAGAAGTTCGTCCATGCCGATGGGCTTGGTGAGGTAGTCGTCGGCGCCGGCGTCGAGCGCCTCCACTTTGGTTTTTTCCTCGCCTTTAACCGACAGCACGATGACAGGCACGGTGGACTCCGCGCGAAGCTGCCGGCACAGTTCAATGCCGCTCATGTTCGGCATGGAAACGTCAGTGATCACCAGATCGGGCAACCACTCTCGCGCTAGTCGAAGGCCGCTGTGGCCGTCGTCCGCGGTGCGTACTTCGTAGCCAGTGCCGGTGAGGGCCGTGCGCAGAACGCGCGTGATCTGCGGTTCGTCATCCACTACCAGGATACGTTTCTTTTCGGCCATGTAAGTTTAGGACGATTGCTGGGTGACGATGTGAACGTCCACTGGCGGCGCGTCCCGGAGAAACTTGTGGATGGCATTGAGATACAGATATCGCTTCCAGCCTTTCACCGCAGAGTGACCGAAGACGACTTGCGTGATGTGTTTCTCCCGCACAAAACCGGCCACCGCTTTCGCTACTATCGACGACTTCAGTTTGACTACCTGGGCGCCCACCGCTTCTGCAAAGCGAATGTTAGATGCGAGGGACCGCTGGTTAGCTTCGTTGTCGTCCACTCCAATGTCGACGTAGACAACGTACAACTCTCCGTCCAGACGCTTCGCCATGCGGGCCGCGCGAGCAATCAGCTGCTGCGCCGCCGGATTGGAACTGATCGCCACCGCAAATCTTTCCCGTATGCCCAGGTTGCGGTCGCTGCCCTCCTTGCCCTCTTTGTCGAGGTAGCTCTCGAGACTGCGGTCAACCTCCTGAGCCACCTCCTGCAGAGCCAGTTCACGGAGAGCAATCAGAGTTCCAGGGCGGAAGAAATTGGAGAGCGCTTTCTCAACCCGGTCGAGCGGATAAATATCGCCGCGCCGCATGCGCGTTTGCAGCGCCTCCGGCGTGAGGTCTGCCATGACGACCTCCCGCACCCGCTTCATCACCCAGTCGGGGACGGTTTCTCGCACCGTGACGCCGCTGATCCTCTGAACGCTGGGAGCGACGCTCTCCAGGTGCTGGACATTCATGGTGGTCAGGACGCAAATGTCGGCGTCCACCAGCTCCAGAACATCTTCGTAGCGTTTGCGATGCCGGCTGCCTTCAATGTTGGTGTGGGCCAGTTCATCTACCAGCACTACAGCCGGTTTGCGGGCCAGAATTCCGTCGAGGTCCATCTCCTCGAAGACGGTGCCTTTGTATTCAATCTTTTTTCGGGGGACAGTTTCGAGCTTCTCGGCCAACTCAACCACTCCCTTGCGGCCGTGGGTCTCAACGATGCCGATGACAACATCTTCACCCCGGCTTTTGCGCCGGATGGCTTCGCTCAGCATGCTGTAGGTTTTTCCCACGCCGGGCGCATATCCAAGAAACAGCTTGAGCGTGCCGCCTTTTTTTTCCGGCGCGGCTTCTTCAAGCCATTGCTCGGGAGTCTTGGCCATTGCCGCCTATTGTCGTAGACGGCGTCCAATTTGTCGACTTCGGCTACAATCACTGATCGTGAATCAGTCAGCATTCAGAGTGGGACTTCGATTTGCCGCGTGCGCCGGGGCGCTGTTCCTCGTGGTGCGTCTCTACACACGAGTCATTCACGTAAACCCCACCACGGTTGCGCTGACGTTTCTGGTTTCCGTGCTAATCGTGTCTGCGGTGTGGGGGTTGCGTTACGCGTTGTTCACCGCGTTCGTCGCGGCGGCGGCGTTCAACTACTATTTTTTGCCGCCCACCGGCACCTTCACCATCGCCGACACACAAAACTGGGTGGCCCTCTTTGCACTTTTAACCACCGCCGTGATTGCCAGTCAATTGTCGGACCGGGCACGACGGCAGGCGGATGACGCCGTGGGGCGGCGTCGTGAACTCGAACGGCTTTACAGCTTCAGCCAGCAATTGCTCACAGCTGACAACGTTCTGCAATTGCTGAATGCGGTGCCGCACCACGTGGTCGAATCATTCGGCGTATCTGCGGCAGTGGTCTATGTTCCAGACAAGGGCAATATTTATCGCTCAGGAATCGAAGCACCCGAGTTGGACGTCGACCAGCTCAAGTCCATCATCGCTCGTGGCGAGCCCATGGTGGACGACGCCCGCAACCTCAGTTACACGCCGCTCAAGATGGGAGTGAGAACGGTCGGTGCGATCGGCGTGGTCGGAAATCTTTCCCGGCAGACCCTGGCCGCCATGGGAAGCCTGATCGCTATCGCGGTGGAGCGCGCCAATGCGGTGGAGACACTGGCCCGTTCCGAGGCAGCGCGCGAAGGCGAACGGTTGCGCTCGGCGATTCTCGATTCCGTTACCCACGAGTTTCGAACTCCGCTGACTTCGATCAAGGCCTCGATTACCAGCCTGCTCTCCACCACCGGCCTGAGTCCCGATGACCGCCAAGAATTAATGACGGTGATCAACGAAGAATGCGATCGCCTGAACCGGTTGGTGGGCGAGGCCGCGGAGGTGGCGCAACTCGAGTCTCACGAATTTCAACTCGACCTCCAGGAGTGTCGTGTGTTGGATCTGGTACAGGCTGCAGTCACCGACGTCAGACAAACCGTGGGCAAGCATCCGATGGAGATCAGGGTGCCAGGCGAAATTACGGTGCGTCTGGACGCAGACCGCGTCAAGGAAGTCCTGGTTCAGTTGCTGGAGAATGCGGCCAAGTATTCACCACCCGAATCTCCCATCCGGATCACCGCTGAGTTGAAAGGCGCTAACCTCGAAGTCAGTGTCGCCGACCAGGGGGCCGGGATTGATGACATGGAACAAGTCCTGATTTTCGACAAGTTCTATCGTGGCAAAAATCAGCGATACCGGGTGCAGGGCACGGGCATGGGCTTGGCCATCGCGCGCGCGATTGTTGAAGCCCATGGCGGCAAAATCGGCGTTACCAGCCAGCTGGGCTGTGGTTCTGTGTTTTACTTTATTTTGCCAGTGCGCTCATAGGGGAGCGGTTTTCGACCTGAAGAACGCGATCTTGGCCGTCCGGCGTCACGGTAGCGCAGTAGCACCAGCGCAGTGACGTCGTTGTGAGTGGGAGCAGCCTCAAGGAATTGCTCGGCGGACTGAAGAATCTCCAGGCATAAGTCCTGGGCGCTGAGAGCGGACGCACCCTGAAAACTTTTCTTCGCGCCCTCCAGACCGAATTCCTGGTCGTTGTGCTCGGCTTCGATGATTCCGCGGGAAACCAGCAGGAGCGCCGCTCCCGGCACCAGACCGCAGGTCGAGGCGCTTTGCGTGGCATGGGAAAAAATGCCGAGCGGCATGCCGCTGGCTTCCAACTTGGTGATTCCGGAGTCGTCGCGGAGCAGTGCCGGCGGGTGACCGGCGTTGACGTAGCAGACCGTGCCCAAGTCTTCATTGTAGCAGCCGACGAATGCGGGACAGCTGCGAATGCGGCCGGCAACTTGCAGGATGGTGCGGTTCACTTCGTGGCAGAGCCGTACCATGGCTTCGGCCTCGTTGAAGTCCTTTCCAGCAAAAAGTTTGCGCGCAAGAATTCGAAACGTGTTCTGAGCGGCGATCAGGATCTCTCGTGTGTCCTCTCTGCGGCCAGCCAGGTCAAACAAACCGAACAACACGCGGGACGGACCGACGCGCCGGAACTCGTAGAAGTCGCCCGCCACCCGCTGGCTGTGGTACACAGCGGCGATTTCCGCGCTGCGCAGAAGGGGCACATCGGAATGCCGCGGATCGGCGGGCCGCAGTGCGGTTGCACGGCGCCGGAACAGGGAGCGTACCAGGTCCGCCTGCGGCAGAGTCATGGCGCGAAAGATTCCCGCTTTTCGTGTCATCGTTAACCCAGCATCGACCTTCGCTAGTCTCCCCAGCAGAACCAGGAGTACGTGCCTCTCCGAACGCGGCGTGTTGCCTCACCGGTTAATCGGCATTTCTTCCTGGAAGCGTTAGAGTCCCGCACCCCGGCGGCAGTTTGTCAGAGCTGATTGGCTCAATATGGCTCAATATACAGAAGGGTTTGCCCTTGCCGGTTCCTTCTCGTCCGCGTCGGTAAACCGACTTTAATCGGTCTTTTACCTGTCAAATTCTTTGCGATGACACAATGGATGGGTGGTCCTGGCCTGAGGCTCCGCATGCAAGATGCTGGGAGATGCGGGGCCGCGGCCGCTGAAAGTCTTTTCTGTCGGCCCTCTCCTGCTTTTCAACCTACGGGCGCGATCTTGTGGCCCAGTGGTGGTGGTTCGCTGGCACGACGGAGCCATTTACGCTAATCAGCAACGAATCTAGGCTGCAGTTGAGCAGTTCTGGGGGAGGGCTGTTCAACGGGCGCCCCAGACCCAAACCTGGGTCTAGGGCGCTTTCGTTTTTTCTCTCCGGGAAAACTAAGAAAACGAATAGGGTAAGGTTCCCACCATCTCCAAGGGGTTTTTCAGCAAGGAATCGTGAAGAAAAGGCGCCCATTTCGTGATCCAGGGGAGCGCTAGACATTAGGGCAGTGTCCCTCTGGATGTGCAAATCCCAAAGCTTGTACAAATCACCGCGCTGCGGGTGCTATCCGGAGTTCCCACCTGGGGTCACTGCTAAGTGGCACCATCCAAGGGGGTTAGGGACCCGTTGGCCGCGAGGTGAAAAGCCTGGCAAGGGACGATTGCCATGTGCCGCCGTGAAATGGGCCACCGCTTCCACAAGCTTTCCACAGTGTGTGGCAGTGAAGTTGTTGCTGGGATCAGGTTGAGCAATCGCCTAATCCGGTTCCCCCATGCCGTCCTGGGCCATGGACTCAAAGCGGGTAGACCGTTTGACGAAAGCCAGCTTGATTCTGCCGGTTGGGCCGTTGCGCTGCTTGGCGATAATGATTTCGGCGATGCCGTCCAGTTCGGGCTCGTCGGGCTTGTAAACTTCCTCGCGGAAGATGAAGGCGACTACATCGGCATCCTGCTCGATCGATCCCGATTCGCGCAGGTCGGCAAGTTGAGGACGATGGTCGCCACCCCGGCTCTCCGGAGCGCGGCTTAACTGGGAGAGCGCCACCACCGGCACCTTGAGTTCCTTGGCCAGTCCCTTCAACCCGCGCGAGATGGCGGACACTTCCTGGGTCCGGTTTTCGTAGCGCCGGCTTCCGCCCGACATGAGCTGCAGATAATCTACGATGATCAGATCAAGCTTGCCCTGCGACTGTTGTAACCGCCGCGCCTTGGCGCGCATTTCGCTGAGGCTGATGCCGGGCGTATCATCGATGAAGATAGGCGCGTGCGCCAGTTGCTCCATCGCCTGGACCACCTTGTCCATATCGTCGCGCCAGAGCGAACCGGTGCGCATCTTGTGTGAGTCCACTCGCGCCTTCGAACAGAGCAGCCGAAGCAGGAGAGCCTCACGCGACATTTCCAGGGAGAACATGCCAACCACTCTCTGGTCTTCGATGGAGGCATTCTCGGCAATGTTCATGGCGAAGGCGGTCTTCCCCATGGAGGGCCGGGCGGCGATGATGATGAGGTCGGACCGCTGCAGGCCGCTGGTCATCTCGTCCAGATCGGTGTAATGCGTAGCCAGCCCGGTAATGCGCTGGCCGCGCTGCAGCAGCGCGTCGACCGATCCGAACGATTCCTTGACGATTTCCTGCACGCCCATGAAACCGCGGCCGATGCGTTTTTCAGAGAGCTGGAGGATGGCGGCTTCGACGTCATTGAGAACTTCTTCGGCGGGATCGCTCTGATCAGCGGCGCGTGCGATGGCCGAATTGGCCGTGTGGATCAGTCCGCGCAACAGCGCTTTGTCGCGAACAATCTTTATGTAATGCTCGATGCTGGGCCGATCGGGCACGCCATCGACCAGGCCGGAGATGTAGCCCACGTCCCCGATGGCCTCGAGTTCCTTGTGGCGGTCGAACTCTTCGACCAGCGTGATCATGTCGATGGGCCGGGAAGACTCAGCCAAGTCCATCATGCGGCTGTAAATACGGCGATGGGAGTCGAGAGAAAAATCTTCCGGCTTGAGATGCTCAGCCGCCTGGTTGTAAGAAAAATTATCCAGCAGGATAGCGCCGAGAATGGAACGCTCGGCTTCAACGTTGGCGGGCAGGCTGTGCGCGAGATTGTAATCGGTAGTTGCCAATGTCTTATCTGAAAATCAAGTTAGCTTTGAAGTGCGAAGCCGATACTAGCCTCGACGTGCTTGTGGACGTCGCGCAGTATCTTCGGAAAACTGGAAACAAAATGATTTTTTTCGGCTGCATACATGCTGAGCCAGTATAGGAGAACAAAAAGCGAATTTTCAAGTGTAAGTGACGTTGGCGTGAGGATGGGAGCTCGCCCGATCTGTGCGAATCCGTGGCCAAGAAGTCCAAAATAAATGCGGCCCAGGCCAGCCACCTGGGCCGCATTGCTCGTGAGCGGACGCCGACAGGTTTCACCGCGTTAAATGGCGAATCGTGAACTCGGCCAACCGCACTCCCGAAAGAGCGCACGTTCGCCGAGACACCCTGCAGGCAATCGATCCGCGAATACTAGATTCACAGATATTGACCTGCGGCGATTGTGTAAGCGACGGCACCAGTCCTGCCTTTTACAGAAGGACTCTCTGAGGAGGCCGCAACGCCCGAGTCTCCCGGAACGCACCGAAGCGCATTTCTGAAAACCCTCCCGGTGATTCACCCTCGAGAACCACCGGTCACCGCCAGCTCTGCTACAGTCGCGAGCAGATCAATGCATCTCACGTTTGCACTGTGAGCACTGTGCGCGAACAGGCAATTATCCGCAACCGAAAATTGATGCTCAGTTGTGCAGAAGCTGTGGAGGATTGAACTTCCTTGTGGAAAGAAAAGGAAAACGCGGTGAAATTCTCCCCGCCGCATCCGTCAACGATCTCGAGTGACGGTGCCGAGGGCCGGAGTTCGAGTGTTGCCGCGGGGGCGACGTTCTATTCTCTCCGCTCGTGGCGGACCGGCAAAAGATCGGGAGGAATGTTGCCATCGTTGACCTTGACCCATTCGGAATCAAACTTCCCTCTATAGCCGAACAAGGGTCCCCAGGTGTCGTTATGGACGTTCACTTCAATGTGGAATTTTCTGTCGCTTTCTTCGTACCACTCACAAACGTCAGCCACACCTGAGAACAGCAGAGGGAAGGTGAAGCCGATCAGACCCTCGTAGAAGCGCTGCGAGCCAGAGCGAAGGCAAAGGCCTCCGCGCTGGTCAACGCTCAGCCGAATATCTACCGCGAGATGCTGGTGCGTGCCCAGGTAATCAATGATGCAGCGGCGTTGTTGGCTGTAAATCATGTAGGCATCGAAGCGCCGAGGATGGCGCGCCTCGAAATTTCGAATCCATGTGACTGTTTCTCTGCCAAAAGGGTCAAGGTACGCGAAGTTTCGGATGGTGAAGGGGATCGCCATCCCGTGCTCCGGAAACATGATCCGTCGCCAGCTTCCCACATAGAGGAAGGGGAGCGTGAAAAACTTGCCGCGCCAAATCTTGTCCATTGTGCCCTTACCGATCGATGCGCGGCCGTCCATACTGCTGAAACCAAATCGTTCCTGCATACGCGGATGCAGGAGTTTGAACTTCTCGCCCAGCGCCTGTTCGTAGATCGATCTCATCTGGATTGATCCGGAGTGCGGCGGCAGCGCGTCGCGCTTGGCAGATCCCGTCCTGCAATGATGGCGATGGCAGCCAGGGCCGCGACCGCGAGATTCAAGGTGAGTGGATTGAATGCCGCGCTGAGATAGGTCGGCGCGGTGATCGCCACCACCGGAATACCGACGAGCATTAACCCTAAAGTCGCCCACAATGGCCAGCGATACCGCCACAGCGCTACTAGCAGGAACGAGAAGAAGAGTTCAACCAACCCGGCGACGGTTACCGCGACCTGCAGGCGCGAACCTGGTGTGCCAATTCTGCTGAGAAGGTCCAATTCGATGGGATCGTGATAGAGCAGCTTCGGAACTAAACCGTGATAGAGCCAGATGAAGGCAATTGTGCTGCGTGCGACAAGATAGACGAGCGCGCGATCTTGCGAAACTTCCGGCGGAATCCCTCTCTCAATCCAGAGGCGCAACCGGTCGAAGCTCCAGGCCGTGGCCCATCCCAGCAGTGGGCGAAAGATGCATGTATCGATCACCTTTCCAAGCACGCTAAAGCGAGTTTCGTAGTCGTACCATGTAAAGAAGCGAATCGTGGTCTCTGTGGGCACGTACTTCCAATAGCCCGAGCCCACCTTGATCAGAGACTTTGGATCCGCGGACCAGAATTTCAAACTCGACGTACGCGCTCCGCCGTCGCCGTCTCTGTTTCCGGTGCTCTCTCCATTTCCATCGATAGTGAAGCCGAAGCCGATTCGAGTGCGGTACAGGAATTTCTGGGGTTCGTCAGCTTCCCGGGGAAGATACTCGATTTGATTAAAACGAAGGTCCCATCTCTGGTGAAGCTGAGGATTCTGAGTCTTCTCCCAAAGCTCGTCCATGCTGGCGCAAATCGGAATTTCGACGTAGATGCCCATGGCCGTTGACGGAAAAGCATATCGTCACCCGCCAACCCTGAATAGTGCCTTTCTGCCTTCGAAGCGTCCCAGGGCAAAGAAAAAGGCACGGGGGGAGCCGTGCCTCGCTACCAGTTTTTCTGTGCCTTCGGTGTGGAGGACTAGTCGCGCACTCCATCCAGGAACGCCCGCAACTTTCGCGAGCGCGATGGATGCCGCAATTTCCGCAACGCTTTCGCCTCGATTTGACGAATGCGCTCGCGAGTTACGGCAAACGATTGACCTACTTCTTCGAGAGTGTGTTCCGAGCCGTCTTCCAGACCAAAGCGCATCTTGATGACCTTCTCTTCGCGCGGTGTCAGTGTGCGCAACACCTGCGAAGTCTGGTCTTTCAAGTTGACGTTGATCACGGCTTCGGCCGGTGAGACGACGGCGCGGTCTTCGATGAAGTCGCCCAGATGCGAATCTTCCTCTTCGCCGATCGGCGTTTCGAGAGAGATCGGCTCCTGTGCAATCTTCAGCACCTTGCGCACTTTCGCTACTGGAATGTCCATGCGCTTGGCGATTTCTTCCGAGGTCGGTTCGCGTCCCAATTCCTGTACCAGCTGCCGCGAAGTGCGGATCAGCTTGTTGATCGTCTCGATCATGTGGACGGGGATACGAATCGTACGGGCCTGATCGGCAATCGCACGAGTAATGGCCTGCCGAATCCACCACGTGGCATAGGTCGAAAACTTATACCCGCGGCGATACTCGAACTTGTCGACGGCTTTCATCAACCCGATGTTGCCTTCCTGGATCAGATCGAGGAATTGCAAACCGCGGTTGGTGTATTTTTTCGCGATGGAAACCACCAGGCGGAGGTTGGCCTCGATCAGCTCTCGCTTGGCCTGCTCCGCATCCATGTCCCCCTGGATGATTTCCCGTTGGGTGCGCTTGAGCTCCTGAAAGGAAACTCCTGCTTCGCCCTCCAGTTTTTCCAGTTCAGAGCGGACGGAGCGTGACTGGCGGCGATATTCCTTCTTTTGGTCCTCGCTGCGAGTCGCTTCGGCCTTGCGTTCCAGGTTCTGGGATTGCCGGTCGAGCGATCGCATGGTGTCGACCGTCTTGTTGACCCGGTCGATCAGGCGCTTGCGCTCGGCGTTGGTAAAACCCAGCTTGCGGACACAGAGGGAAACGGCCACTACAGCTCGCGCCAAATTCAGGCGAGCGCGGCGGTAGTCTTTGGGCCGCTTTTTCTGGGAGACCGTGGCGAATTTTTCGATCAACTGGCTGGCCTTCTTGTACGCCCTGGCCAGGTCGTCGATCTTGCCGGTGAACTCCTTCAGACGGTTCTGGAGGATTTCGTCGGTGATCTCCTCCTCGTCGAAGGTGACCACTTCCTTGATGGAGCGGACGCCCTTCTTGAGATCCTCTCCCATCGCCAGCAATTCGTTGATGACAATCGGTGACCGCGAGAGCGCTTTCAGCACTCGCAGTTGTCCGCGCTCGATTCGCTTGGCGATTTCCACTTCGCCTTCGCGCGTGAGCAGCGGAACTGTTCCCATCTCGCGGAGGTACATGCGGACGGGGTCGTTGGTTTTTTCGAGAGCGCCAGGCGTAAGGTCGAGTTCGACATCCTCGCCGGCTTCTCCTTCTTCTTCGAACTTCTTGTCGAGCGCGGACGAGGGGAGTTTCGGTCCCTCGAGCACGTCGATTCCCTGCGTGCCAATGGTGGTCAGCAGATCGTCCAGGTCCTCGGGAGAATGCACGTCGTGCGGGATAAGGTCGTTGACCTGGTCATAGGTCAGATATCCCTTCTCTTTACCTGTGTCGATCAGCTTTTTGATATCGTCGTACTTGTCGTCAAGAGCCAAGACGGGTTACCTTCTTTTTTCGTCCTACGGAGAG